>Ga0210383_10004993_pt1 | contig 11712 bp, 11 predicted proteins | sample IncBWC14OmetaG_FD_160072 | JGI IMG/M metagenome (GOLD analysis project Ga0210383, IMG submission 160072) | Forest soil microbial communities from Barre Woods Harvard Forest LTER site, Petersham, Massachusetts, United States - Inc-BW-C-14-O ...
TGGTCATTGTCAACAACAATGACAAGGCAATACAGATAAATAAACCTTATTCTGATCATACCAGTATGCTTGGAGGGGCTAAGGGTAGACATTGGCATCTGCTAAATTTTTTTTTCAGGCTGTATATTTACAGAAATAATTTTTATGAAAGTGCTTGTCAAAATTTGGACATAGCTGGTTTCGCTGGAAGCTTGCGAACTTTCAATGCTTGTACAAGCTTGTACAAGCACCGCCAAGAAAATTGTGAAAATACTGATGAAGCATTGCCAAAGCGCGAAGCAAGTTTTAAACTGTGATCGATTGTAGGCACAAGTCGACTTCTTTCTGGTTCACTGGCAAGACATCCGGTGTTCAGATTCGATGCGCAATGTTTGGCAGCAATTCGGAATGGTCGACATCCTGGCTTTGAAGAAGGTTTGTTTTGGAATTGGAGCCTATACACGTGTTGCTCACATTTCCCCCTCTCCCGCAGTGTGGCCTATTATTGCGCAAAGTTTAGAATTCAAACCTCTAGCTCGCAATGCAGCACGAACAGTCGGTGAAGATGTCCCAAGTGATGATTAACTAGCGAGAGTCCGCACACACAATGATCCATCTTGTACCACTATATGTGAACACTATTATCCATGCAAGGAGCGCGACGACATCTGATGTGGCCATAATATCTGTGGGTCCCTCGACCCAGAATCCAATGAAAATGCTGGATTATTTGAAGTAACTTACTTGTGAACATATTATCCGTGAACGTCTATGAAGTCGTGCGTTAGATACCAAAAGACGCGTTATTAGCGGAATTGTTCATCATGAAAACTAGTTGGTCAAAGTTTTCTGTTTGCCTTCCGAAAAATATACGAAGCAAAGAACTGCAACGAAATGGACCGTTAGCACTATGATGAGAAGGGCGACCAGAGGCCGGAGAACATCTACTCGTCCCTAAAAAGGTGGCGAGATTTGTCAAAGAGATGAAACCATAAATCGCATTTCAATCCACGCTCGTGAGACTGCCGTGTGATGTAGTTTCTGTACCGGTTGCACTCGCCCTCTCATCATAGTCGTTGTCACCTTCACTTCCACTTCCATCGGAGATGGCGTTCTCGAGCTCTTGTACACTGGAGGGCCAAGGACGATTATGAGGACTGTTTGAAAGCGGCGTACGTTCGGCATGAGGTGATAATATGTGTGCAGTCCCAGTACCTTCATGTATCGTAGAATGTTGAGCGTGCGGAAATATTATGATTGCGGTGACGATTCACCATTCATCAAGGTACCGAGGGAGGTTCTTGTGGGCGTTGTGGAATTGGCGAGTGACGATGACGGTCTATGTGGTGTTCCTTGGCTGGTAAAATGTGCGTTGGAAAGATCGTCTAAATAGTGTTCGTGGTCATGGCGGTGAGGGGCGTAGTTGTTTGATCCATGGCCAAGCGTTTCGTCCTGTATCCCTTGTGCAACTGAAGAACTATCTTGCTGTGAATTGGTTTGTTCGTACATGGAACGGGTCGCAAGGGACTCTCGATTCCACTGATCTTGTTCTTGTTCTTGTCGCCGCCATTCCGCCAGTTGGGCAGGACTGTATTGAGTTTCTGGGTGTACATCGGCGGGAACAAATAACTCTTGCTGCTCATAATCGTCCGCAGGCTCGTGCAGTTCAGGGGGAGTGGTTCCGGGGAGGCGGTCTGCTGGCTGAGGAGGAATTCGATGCAAAAGACCGAATCTTAATGCAAGATATTTTAGTCCTTTACTCGCTTCAGTGGACAAAATATGAACCAACCCAAAAACACAACCCAAGAGTCCTTCACCGCCCCACTGACGGTTTGGTACTAAAACCACCTCTCTAAGAGCGCTGGAGCAGATATGAGACTTGGGCCTCATTGGCGGCAAAAAACGACGTACTCAAAATCATGTGAGTAAACATACACCCTTAATGGCTTGTCAACATGCTAAAGACCTTGGTTATTCCAGAATGAGTGCCGTGACTTGTCGAATACACTCACAGCCTCGACGAGGTCGTAGAAGTCATTTTCGGCGCTGAGTACTCCTCCAGACCAACCCAGGATAAAATCGCCGAATGGAACAAGCCCAGCACTTTCAGCAGGGCTACCCTCGAGGACATCCAATACATGCCATACATTGTCCATCACAAATTCTGGTTCACACATCCTCATGCTTAGGCCTAATAAGGATGGTTGAGGATTTGACTCTGGTTCCTGCGGATTCGGAATATCTGAATGCGGTAATGACCATGCTCGAGAGGGGGTGATGGGCACAACTAATAAGCCAGACATGTCAGAAGTAACACTTAAAAGAGCGCAATAGCTCGCAGTACCTCTTGTTTCTTGTTTCTTACTGTTCCAAACCAACAAATTCAGAGTACGTCCTTCATGTCCCTCAACAATCCGCTCCAACTCGAACGCATCAATGATATTCTGGGCAGACAACGAGTCTCCTTCAAATCCCACCACAAAGTCAAAAAAGGGTTCGATGGTTGTCTGGGAGGCCGGGGATGAAGGGGTAACGCGTAGAACATGCAGAGCGCGTGATGGTGGATGGGCCTGAGAGGTAGACTGGCCAGCTCCCATTTTCGCTCAATGGATCGTACAGGAGTCCCGGGCAAGGTACTGGATCTGACGTGTGACGCCCGCGTAGTGTGTAAGTTTGTGGTACGATGCTCAAACGGGCGAAGTGCACGAGGAAGGAGTTGAAAGTCTGAACATGAACGTTCAAGTTAGCGGCGTTCAGTAGAAGATGCTTACGTAAGATTTACTGTGACATTGAATCTCTTTGTGATGTGATGTGACGCCAACAAAAAACTCGAAATTGTGCTCATAACTTGTGCTACTGGTCGTGGACCCTCCGCTGGGCGTTGATTTTCCCCGAGAACACATCAAGTCTCGCGGAATGCGGTGAGCAAAGTTGCGATGTTTCATCTTTTGGTTCGAGTCTAATGTCTTTCCTTAGCTGACTTATGTTCCTTTGTCGCCGTTTAATATTTCAAGTCCACATTCCACAACTTCCCCATCTTGTTCTAGTGAGAAGAAACTTGTTAAATGCAATCAATCCCTCTCCCCATGCCCATTCCAACACCCATCACGATCGCCCGTTCAAGAATATCGATCAAAAGGACGCGCCGGAGTCCCCCATATCAATGTCCGTCCCAGCTTTATTACAAAGACTGTCGAATGTCCTACCGGAAGGCGCGGAGGATGTGGAAGATGAAGGACAGGTGGAAGGCAGGCCTGGAATTTCTGAACTGGATGCTTATGAAATATTACGCGGCCGAGACAGATCCTTAGTGGCTGATTTACCCCCAGCCACATACCTCCGCGTCCTAAAACAAGCTTTCTTGAAAAAGTCTTCCGATTTGGTGGTCCACATCGCTATGGACGTTTTGGAGGTACATCGTTGCAACGATACGCAGCGGAACAATATGATTCGGTCCATATTTTCGTTGGCCGATCTCTCACTTCTCCAACAGGATACAATCCTCTTGATGCTACGCCATCTGGAGAAGACTTCTGGGGCTCTTCCGGTTCTCTCACTGAAATCTGCCGAGCGACTGGCTCGAATCATTGTAGACAGTTCACCAACCTCAAGTGCGACCGACATGGCGCTCTTGGAACTTGTTTACCCCATTCTCCTTAGCCACCTTAAGCGTTTTCATGTTCCACCAGGCGCCCTTTCCCTCGGCTACCACCCTCCCGCGATGGTTCACGTTTCGTTCAGTTTCTTGCAGAAGCTCTTAACGATCCACCAAAATCAGCGAGCACTGGATGTGTTTCAGGTGCTCGTCGACTCGGGACACATCCCACCGGAAGCTATTCAAGGAGTGAATAGTTCATCCAAAGACTTTCAATTTATTGTCCGTTCGGCACTGGTCAGGGCTTGCCTCCATTGGAACTGGAGAACCCTGGGTGTCCAGTTCCTCACGGACATGTTTCGGCCTGGCCGCTCTGGCCTCTCATCCGATCCATCTATTGTTGACTTGACTGTGGACACCTTGTACGTTCTCTTGGACACTCCCACACCAAGGGATGTGCACGCTTGCAGGTTGCTAATATGTGAGGTTCACGAGGTGGCCCCCGTTCCCGACGGACTAATCCGCCAATTTTATAATTCCGCCATCCAACTCATGTTAGGAGACGAGGCGGAGTCTCTTTACGCCTTTACTCGTTCTCCTGCCATAATCGTAAACCACCAGTATCCCCCACCTCGGGGTCTCGCATTAACGTGGCTTATGCATCACCTCACTGTCAAGAGTAGGAACATACATCTTGGCCGTCTCCTTGCGATGCAAGTTATGGAAGGGAATGAGCCAATTCCCCTCCAATACCGCGCACGCTTCATTTCCGTTGCCGCCGCCCATGGGTATGCAACTATAGCGAGAACACTGTGGGAACGGTACTCGGTCGGGAAAGACAGAAATGCCGTGGTTGGTAACTCAGCATTGATGATCCGGATGATCAGTCTCTTTACACACCTCATTAAGCGCACGGATAACGTCCTCCAACAAAAGGAGAATGATCGTCAGGGTGAATTCCTCGATGTCGAGTCATTGCGGAAACGATGGAATGATTTCACCACATTTGCAGACCGTGTCTTGTCAGAATTTCGACAATCACACGACCCTCTGGCTAGTGCGCACCATCACACGTTGACCTCGTTAGCAAGAGCTTGCTTCATCCTTGGCAAAGTCCCCGAAGGGTTTGAAGTTTTCAAGATTTTATTGGATCGCAAAGAAATGCCAGATCTGTACGATGTCAATGTTGCCTTGACTGTGATGGCCGAGCACCAACCGAGGACTGCTGCGAGGATGATCGAGCGCATGATGGAGAAGGGTCTACAACCCGATGCCATTACCTATGGCACAGTCATGCACCACGCCCTCCTTCACCGCGATATGCCTCTAGTCAGCGACATGATAAGCAGGGCTCGAGGGCTCGATCACGCACAACTGAGCCTGAAGTCGGTGGTGGCGCTGATCCGTGGAGGCTTGGCAGTTGATGACAATACCAAAGCTGTCCAAAGGTCAAAATTGGAAAGCGCTTTAAATATTATCAAGACTTTGCTGGACTCGAAGTTTGTGTGTTCGCCACAAACGGGAAAATACTGTGTTTTCGCTGCATTGCGTGCGGATGACCCTGTAATGGCTTACAGGTTTTGGAAGTTGCTGGTGAAGGATAAGGCGGAGTGGGACGACCGGGAGCAGAAGTTTCAGCGCCGTCTCATCACCACCATGATTCGGAGACATCAACAGCGCGATTGGTTGGATGATGACCGGAGTATCGTCATGTTGTCACAGCTACGTGGAGAGACAGGCGACGGTACAGTAACGGGTGTGTAGTGGTGAGACGTGCAATGAACCTCGGATAGTCCTTTTTCGGTGCCTGGATCCATCGGGCAGCATCGGAGTAAGTGCTGGGGCATGCAGTACCACGGGACGACGCTAGAAGCAAAGCGACCACTCGGACGTACTAATGCCTCTGGGTGTGATAAATATTATGACGATTATCTGCAATCCCAAGCAAGATAACGAAAACATTCTTCTTCCAATCCAGACGAACGATATCGCAAACAATTTTGGAAGTGCCCATAGGGGTGATTTCTGACCATCAAACCTAAGACGTCGACGCAATGAGAAGTCAATGCAGTATGAGATTTATGCATTATAATATGGTAATTTGGCTGGGGAAGTGGCTTCTTGAATCTGCCCAACCATATGCAGTATGGGATTTATGCTTACACTGTCTCCCTCTCACATCAGGCCTTCAGGGTTCAAGTCAACTTTGTGAGTGAGGGTGCAGAGCTCCAGGGCTCCAGGACAGCAAAAATAAGAAACGATCCTTGTCTCCGTCGTCAAGATTTTGAAACACTTTCAAGTTGAACGTTTACATTGGGCAATTTAGGTTCGATATGAACCACCTGGTAATAAAACTGTATATTCAATTGGTAACCGGCGTTACAAAAACAGCAAGCAAACCCTATTCAAACCGACAAAACCAAAGGTCAACTATTGTTATCGCGGTCAATTATCCCCCCCACAAGAAATGCCCGCTGCTCGTTCAAAAAAGGAGAGGGCCACTCCTCCTTCCGACGACAGCCATACCACAGAACCACGAGCGGAGTATAACAAGAGCAAGCGAAAGTATGTTACAATTGCCCGATCTTTTTCCGTCCGCTTAAGCGTTCGATTTGCCCCTGTCCCCACGTTTCTATTCACCTCCACTGGCCAGCATTTATTTGCTTCTTCGCTACAAGGGGCTCTAGATGCCCTGGTTCCAATTTACTACCCATCCTTAATAAGAACTAACCTCGCCTATCTTTTTCCCTTTCGGCAAGGCGGCAGTCTCAAAGTTGGTGATTTCAGGTGAATCCAATCATATGTGTTTCTAAAGGTCATACATTCCTAGGTTGCGATGCTTGTAGAGCACGCAAAGTGAGATGCGCTCGAGAAAATCCGGACGATCCGACGCATTCGTGCAAACATTGTGTTACACTGGGAATTCCGTGCACATACGACTATCAACCAAAAAAAAGAGGCCCTCCTAATCTGTAAGTCTCCCTTAGCCCCAATCATGATTCGTGTATGACGGTTGCGGTCAAGGTATTTGCGACGTTTACAAGAAGCCGCGGCCGCGGCAGCGGGAGTTGAAGGTAGTGATGCGTCTGCGTCCCCCGTCTCCAAAAGCACAAGTCCCACTCAAAGTATGCTATCGCCTTCAAATGGTCAACCAAACAGCCCCCTCTCATCATCGGAGCCATCACTGGATCGTTTTCCGTCGATTAGCTCTGTTTCCATTCCCCCGTCAAGGTATCCTATCACAGCAGACACATTTCACCCTCACTATTCTCCTGTGAATCCCCTTCCATCACAGTCATTCAGTGACTCCCGTTGCTCTGAGCCATCTGCTACCGGCAAAGCGCTACTTACATCTCATCTATCACCTAAGAACGAAGCACCTCAGTCGTATCCTTCTCCGACAGAATCCCTTCCCACATATCCCCTCTACAGCTGGCCCTACAAGCAGTACCAAAGTCTCCCTGTCCAACCACCGACAGCGGTCCCACCTCTGTCCTTCTATTGTCGACCGCGCAGATTGGAGGAAATAGCATCGCGCGACACATTTACACTCATTATCGCACTTTTCTTTGATTTTGTTTATCCTCTCACACCCATAATCCACAAACCGTCTTTTATGGCCGATCTCCACTCTCGAAGAGAGGAACAGGACCCACTATTCTTCGCCCTTGTTATGTCGACCGTCGCGTCCACACTAGTCCAAATGCCTAAGTCTTACCTGCCAATGGAGCGCCCGGTGGTCAGAAAATTGGCACAGGTGTGCAAATGTCTCTATTGCCGCTCAAAACATTCTAATGGATGACTGGCCAGTCATGCTATGAAGCTAGCCGACATGTCACCGTCGCATCCTACGAACCCCCAACATCTGTGCATGTAGTGATCCGTTATTTGTCTGTTTCAACTTATGTAATTTCCTTGTCGACTACCTCACCCTCGTCCTTTGTGCATAGTGATTCCATATATCATTTCTGTCGGGGAACCGAAGCCACGCAACATGCAGCCTTTGGCGAGGCTGTCCACCTTGCGGTTTCTTTGCAGATGCACGAAGAAGCGTCATATGAGGGCATTGACCCAATCGAATGTGAGGTCAGGCGAAGGGCATTCTGGCTGCTTTTCTTAGGTCTGTACATTATCCTTCCTGGAACAGTTGTGAATCACCTTGCTAATCTGGTATCTCCGTTGATGGTCTGTAGCGGACAAATCGATGTCAGTTCTTCTAGGCCGCCCCATGTGCCTGCGTGATGAGGACTGTACCGTTCATTTCCCAAGAGAGTTGGATGACGAGTAGTATGTATCGGTGCAAATTTATAACCGAAGATCATTCCACCCTCACCGGGAATTTGTCCTTCCCTCACCTTTGCAGCATCACTCCTACCGCATACCTGCCTCAACCACATGGAAAGACCGCTATCGTCTCAGGGCTCAATTACATCTCTAGATTATTTGCGCTTCTGGGAGAAATCTTGGTTCGCATTCGAGTCGACAAGAGGTCTCCGCCTCGAGGCCATTTTGCCACTGCTAGGCTCGAGGAGGTTCAGTCTTTGCACTCCCGAACACTCACCGCCTTGAGTCACACACCCGAACCGCTCCGTCTAAAACAATCGCGTACGCCAACACATTTACCACCTGAACACGGTGAAGCAGGATTCCGGCAAGCCACTTTTGCCGAAGTGAAGGACTTCTTCGACAATCCCAATGCGTCTCGGGAAAATGCCTTGAATCCATTCCTAGTAATGCAAGCTAACCTTTATGTAACGCAGGCAAGTCTAGCGCAGAGCGTAGTTTGTAACCTAAATCATTCCGCCCCTTCTCAGCAACTAGTCCGATATGTCATTGAACAATATCGTGATGAGCTGGTCATCTCGCTTCGTGGAAGTATCGATGAACGCCAAGTAGCCGATGATCGTGAAGCGGTCGCGAGCGATCTTTTGAACATCCTTCACAGGTGAGCTTAACTTGGCGTTTAATGGCCTGGGTCTAGTACCCCAAATGCCGAACTTGTATCCCTGACAAGTCCAAAAATTTGCAGTATCCCCATTCAATCGATCGCTACGAACGGTCCAAGCTTAGTGAGGGCATACATGGGAGTCGCCGAGGTCTTGCTACTGCTGATGTTTTACAGGTTCACAAAGTGCGATTCGTTGCTTCTACCCTTTTGGACGCGGTACGAAAAGCTGAGACTGCGCCGGAGTCGGCGGCTCGTGCTCACGCATATTTATGTACGTTGGAATCATCTCTTGATGTAGTATCTACTGATGTTGGGGAGCAGGGGATTTCCTCAGCATTTTGTCGGAAATCGAAAGAAATTATTTGTTTGTATGATTAGCGTCTTTTTAGTATTTCTGTTGACAATTTTGTTGTAGACTGGATGACGACGACACCTCCAGCGGAGAGGGAATGGTCATAGTTTGATCATACGTGTTGACCGTTCGGGTGACGATGGTTTGGTTTTTCGCTTTCTGCCTAGTATACTGGTTGTTCCTATCGTATCGTATGTGTACCTCACTTGTATTTTTTTAACTTTGTATCTCTGATTTATTGCAATGCTATCGAGAATTTCTAATGCGTCCGTTGTACTGCAATTATACTTAGTTCACTGGCAGCTCGTCGAAAGCATATTCAAATTCGGGCCAGAGACTTTCGGTAGCTGCCGAAACTCGAAATTACTAGAACGTAGTACTTAATGACTAGTAGCACTAGCCTGAGTAAGTGCTCACACTCTCGTACGTCTTGTCGAGTCCTATACCCGAATCTACGCATCTCAACGTAGCCCTTTCAATTGGCTGTCAATCAATACTTTCAGGCCATTCTTGTGCTCAGCCTGAGGTTCCCGCACCTGTTCCAATTAATATTGAAACCTCGGCATCTACACCTCCAGGCCGCTGCGCTCGATTACGATGTCTACCCCTGATCCTGGTAATAAGAGTGTTCCAGTGCAAATAACGGAGGGTGTGTAGTTTGTATTTGCGTCATTCTTCGACCCGAATGTTGTGACTTCAATTTTTCCTCCACAGATGAAGCTGCTGTATATGATCGTCAGATTCGGTTATGGGGACTCGAAGCTCAGCAAAGGTACATGTTGCAGGCTCATACTGCATAGCTGACACCTTCCATGGCTAAAACTATTTGATTTCTGGGTGTGGTGCATGAACAAACATGAAGGATGCGAAATGCAACTATTCTCGTGGTGCGGCTGAGAGGTGCTGCGACGGAGGTCATCAAAAATATTGTACTGGCCGGTATAGGAAAATTAGTCCTCGTGGATGATGCGGCAGTCACGGAGGAGGATCTTGGAGCCGGTTTCTTCTTCAGGGATGAGGATGTCGGAAAGAAAGTAGGATTTTCTCATGATTGCGTGTCTTGCGGATATTCACTAGTGGATGGGTATTTGTTGATCCAGAGAGTTGATGCCGCCAAGGCGAGGATAGAGAGTCTCAACCCCCTTGTGGCAGTTCAGACGGTATCAACACCTTCAGTATTAGAAGGACAGGGCTTGGACATGATAGTGCAAGCAGTTGACCTAGTGTGTGTAACTGATTGGAATCGAAACGGACTTGTGAGTTAATATTCTCTGCTAGGCCTATATTTTTTAATAATCATTTGTTCTCATTAGATCAAAATGAATGAAGCCTGTCGTCGGTTCGAGAAGCCATTCTATGCAGGGGGTACATACGGAGTTCTTGGTTACATTTTTTGTGATTTGTTGAGCCATGACTACATTGCCTCGTAAGTTTCTCTGCTATCTGTCTGACGATCAATGTTCGCTAACATTTTTCCCTACACGATATCTGTTCCCGCCGTAATAGGGACCGGTCAGCACCCAAAGAGGCACCAAAAAATGTCAAAATGACGACCACTTATTCTCCCCTAGATGTGGCTGTTCGCTATCGGTGGACTGGACTTACCAAGAGACAAACTAAGGAGCTTAATCCGGCTGTTGTCTTTGCCATCCTTGGTATGTACAGTCTTCGAGTATTTATTACAGACTGGGCGTTCAACGAGTTCAACTGTGAAAGCTATATGGGAGTACGAATCACGCCGTGGCCATCTTCCTGGTATTATTGACCATGCCATTGAGCTCGAGTCCATCGCCAATGCATTGATATCGACGGCCGATCTCAACACACGGGTCCTCACCACCATCCCGCAAGATCTCATTCAGTAAGTTTTGTCTTGTTTCACCATATCACCTTCCTGAGCGTTATTTATTCTAGATCAATTTCAACAACTGCGACTCATGAGTTCTCTCCAGTTTGCGCAGTACTAGGTGGGATGCTAGCCCAGGACATACTCAAGGCACTCGCTGCCCGCGAACCTCCCATTGCGAACTTCTTCGCTTTTGACGGCAACACTGGAGGAGGTACGGTATGTCGAATGAATATGCCATAGTGTTACCTGCGGTATTACTTCCCTAGACCTAATTTCTTAATACGAATGACAAGCACTGTTTCTCAGAGGTTTGGAGGCAGACACAGAGATGACGGCTTCTCGGTCAAGACTCGAAAAATCAATTTAAGACTTGTTCATCCCGTGCCATCGGCCAGCGCCCTTGGCAGTGATGACCGATCGTGGAAGGCCACGTTCATCGAGAAGAACATTACGGGGCTCGAGGTCATTATGCTCAACGCCAGCTTGATGATGAGCGCAAGCCGCATTGTAAATTTATTTCCTGTCGATAGACGGATCGGTGGGCGCCACAAGAAACCAACGAGTCCACGGGCCACAAACCTAAAACATAGGTTGTCCGAGAAGCTCTCGAGTCTCTTGCCAAGCAAATCAGATACAAGGACGGTAGCACCGTCGCTATTTTGGAAGACGCAATAACAGTGCGGACCAAGAGGAGGATTTGGTAGACCTTTGCCTCATCGAAAAAGATATTGTCAACGCTCCTCTCCAATCCCAATCTTTGCGATGACACATCGCCACGTAGGCAAAGGCCCTTCACCTGCCCAGACTTGGCCGACCGCACCCTCAGCAATACGAGTAACCAGAAAGACTCCTACCTTATCCTATTGCGGGCGAATGCTGGAAGGTAATGCTAGAAGGTAATACCGGTATAAGATTGGATAAAATAGCTCTTGCTAACGGGGAAGGAGGTGAAAAAAGATGCGAGCTGCTCGGTGACATGGGAGAGGGTG
>Ga0210383_10004994_pt1 | contig 11711 bp, 8 predicted proteins | sample IncBWC14OmetaG_FD_160072 | JGI IMG/M metagenome (GOLD analysis project Ga0210383, IMG submission 160072) | Forest soil microbial communities from Barre Woods Harvard Forest LTER site, Petersham, Massachusetts, United States - Inc-BW-C-14-O ...
CGGCTTCTTCTTCCATTTTGGCACCTATACACTTAAGCGGCTAAACGCTTTTGCGCTTATATATTGTAGGTCGGAATCCGTCTTGGTTCAAGTCGTTTCCGTGAATTTCCCTCCTTTGCATTTCCTTGATTCCGGGCTACTCGGCGCGCTCTTTGGCGCGGTCGGATTGATTGCCGAGAAATCCTTCGCACCCTATGCCATCGCGGGCGCTGTGGTGCTCTCCCTGGTCGCCGGTATCTACGGTGCTTGGGACCTCACTTTGTGGATGATCAAGAACCGGGGAAAGACTTAGCCGTTTGCGGGGCGCTGAGGACGCCGAAGGTTGCTGGGACATCGATCTGCGTGGCGGGAGGAGCGAAACAACCTGCGAAGTGGATGCAAGAGGCGGGACTTCACGGCCATCTCGGACAGCCGAATGTTTGCTTGAGCGTGGCGGACGCCCTCGACCGAGCCAAAAGCATGCGCCCTGAACCCTGGGAGGCACGTCCGGAAGGTGCCAGTTTGGGTAGTAGAAGTAATGATATTTCTTCGTCTTGAAAGATGTGACTTACCTCAGGCCCAATCTGCGACGGTAAAGACACCGCTTCCTATCGACCCGCTATCAGTAGCGCTTCCGATGGGGCTTGCGCTACGCTCGTGTCTCCAACCTGCAGTCTCTCAGACACCGCCTGCCGGTTTGTCCGGATTCGTTCGATGAGAGAGCGCCCATCATCCCAGAGTGCTAAGACCCCCTCTGCTGCTAGGGCGCGGCCGTACAGCGCATACGCCACCAAGTAGTTGTGGCTCTCGCGATGGAGGTTGGCGAGGGAGCACAAATTTTCCGCTAACGCCAGCCACTGTCGCTGACGAAGTCGCTCTAACCCGTTCGAGTTGTTCCTCGAATGCTCAGCTTCGCGCTGTTCTTCGATCCGGCTGATTTGCTTACGCAACCAGCCAGCGAGAGCCTCTTCCAATTTCAACAATTCTAGCTGTGTGCCAGAGCGGTAGAAATAGTCGATCGTCTCACCCTTGTCAGTGAGTGGAATATGCTGGCACGGTGAGACCTGGCCGCTGATCTCGCGGGGAACAAACCTCATCAGCAGACACTCGGCGCATGAATGTGGCCTGGTAGGATCGCCGAAGTTAGGGCAGGTAGGCGAGTCCTCAAACGCAACTTGGCGACGCCGCGGGGTGTGTGGGGAGCGTCCATAGCCTCCGTCTTCCAGAAATTTCAGCTCAAATTTAAGGACATCCAGCAAGTCACGCTCGTCTTGCGCCATATGCCACCTCACCCAACAAGAGCTAGGGTGGCAGAAACGGATCTGGGACGCCGTGGCCGTCGTCACCGGCCTATGTGATCAGGATCACAGGACGTGCTCCGGTTGTGACGTGAGTCACAGCGAGGCGTGATTCGGCGGAGCAGCCCGCCATGGCTGAGGAGGGGCGCGTCCGGCATCTGCGGTTTGCAGAGCCATTCCGCGTGGTGATGAATAGCCCCTGCGGCCAGGGCGTAGTTTTCAAACCAGCCACATCCTGACCCCCACGTGCCTGTGATTCCAGCTTTGTGATCGGCGTCACTCTACCGAGCGACCGTTGTCACTGCCGCCGCAGGAGGTCCGGCTTCTAATTCAGGAAGAGGTCGCGTTGCGGGGCGCCAACGGATCTCACAAATTCGCTCGCCAAGTAGGCCAACCATGATTAACGACGAGCTTGTGAAATGTCCGCTATGCCACAGCTTCGCGCACATCGAAAACCCTGAACTTCTGGCCGCGCTGAACGATCCACGAATTCGCGGACAGGTGGAGGAGTATGTTGCCCAACTACTGAACGCTCCGCTGGAGGAGTTGGTCAATGCCGCCGCGGGCAAACCGGAGGCAGGCGACTTCCAGAAGGATGTCCACAGCTGGAATCCATTCGTGCCCACGTGGCGGAGAAGTCCGAAAGAGTGAGCCCGTTCGGGCGGCGCTCAGCTTTTGCGTGGTGGAGCCGACAAAGAAGGAAGAGGAGGAGAGTTATGCCAGTCAGCAAGCAGCAGGCCTTGGACTATCACGAGGGTGCACGCCCGGGAAAAATTGAAGTCACCCCCACCAAACCGTGCCGCACTCAGCGCGACCTCAGCCTCGCGTACACGCCCGGAGTGGCCGATCCTTGTCTTGAGATCCAGAAGAATCCGCAGGACGCCTACAAATACACCGCGAAGGGCAACCTGGTGGCCGTGGTTAGCAATGGCACCGCCGTCCTCGGTCTCGGGGATATCGGCGCTCTGGCCAGCAAGCCCGTCATGGAGGGCAAGGCGGTCTTGTTCAAGCGCTTCGCCGACGTGGATGTCTTCGACATCGAGGTGAACAGCCACGATCCCGACGAGATCGTCAAGCTCTGCCAGCTTCTCGAACCCACCTTCGGCGGCATCAACCTGGAAGACATTAAAGCGCCGGATTGCTTCTATATCGAGGAGGCATTGAAGAAGACGATGAAAATTCCCGTCTTCCACGATGACCAACATGGCACCGCAATCATTTCCGGGGCGGCTCTGTTGAACGCCCTCGAAGTGGCCGGCAAAGATATTGGCAAAGTACGTGTGGTTTTCAATGGTGCGGGTGCAGCGGGCATCGCCTGTGCTGAACACTATGTCCGACTGGGAGTGAAGCGCGAAAACATCATCCTGTGTGACACAAAGGGCGTGGTCTACACAGGCCGGCAGGAAGGCATGAACCCCTATAAGGAGCGCTTTGCCCAACCAACCGCGCTGCGCACTCTCGCCGAAGCAGTGAAGGGCGCCGATGTCTTCGCGGGACTGTCAGTGAAGGGGGCCATCACGCCAAACATGGTGCGCTCGATGGCAGCAAATCCCATCGTTTTCGCCATGGCAAACCCGGACCCGGAAATCACTTACGAAGATGCCAAGGCTTGCCGCAGCGATGTCATCATCGCGACGGGGCGCTCCGACTACCCCAACCAGGTCAACAACGTGCTCGGATTCCCATTCATTTTTCGCGGAGCCCTGGACGTTCGCGCCACGGCCATCAACGAAGAGATGAAGCTAGCAGCCACTCACGCGCTGGCGGGCTTAGCTAAAGAGGATGTGCCCGACTCGGTTTGCCGCGCCTACGGAGTCGAGCGCCTGCAGTTCGGCCGCGAGTACTTGATTCCCACGCCCTTCGATCCGCGCGTTCTGATGTGGGGAGCTTCTGCCGTGGCGGACGCCGCCATGAAGAGCGGAGTGGCACGACAACCGGTCGATCTCAAAGCCTACCGGGATGAACTAGAACGCCGGCTGGGCAAGGCTCACGAAATCTCCCGCATGATCGTGCACAAGGCTCAAGCGCAGCCCAAACAAGTTGTATTTCCTGAAGGCGATAACGAGAAAATTCTGCGCGCCTGCCACATTCTGGCAGAGGAAAAAGTCGCCCGGCCCACTCTGTTAGGGCAGACTGCGGCCATCCGGGCTAAAGCCAAAGAGTTGGGAGTCGATCTGAGCGGCATGGTGTTGGCCGATCCTGCGGCGTCCCCACTGCGGGAGGCCTACATCCGGGAACTTTTCCGGCTGCGGCAGCGGCGCGGAGTCACCCTCACCGAGGCCCGTATTCTCATCGATGACCGCAATGTCTTCGGTTCCATGATGGTTCACATGGGAGACGCGGATGCGCTGGTTTCTGGCGTGACCCAGCACTTCGCCGACACAATTCGTCCCGCGCTGCAAATCGTCCGCATGCGAGAAGGGTTGCACCGGGTTTCAGGTTGCTATGTGATGATCACGCGCAAAGGAGACATCTACTTCCTCGCCGACACCAGCGTGAACATCGAGCCGACCGCTGAAGACCTGGTCGAGATCGCGCTCTGCACGGCCCACACAGCGCGCCGTTTCGACATTGTTCCGCAGGTTGCCATGTTGTCGTTCTCGAGTTTTGGCAGCGTGGATCATCCCATCTGCGCGAAGGTCCGCAAGGCGGTGGAACTACTTCACTTCGCCGATCCCACGCTCATCGTGGATGGAGAAATCATGGCCGATGAGGCTTTGTCCCCCGAAATCATCGAAAGCCAGTATCCGTTCAGCTCGCTCAAGGGGGGCGGAAACGTACTCATCTTCCCGGATCTCGCTTCGGCCAACATTGCCTGTAAGCTGCTGACGAAAATCGCCGGCGGCGAAACGATCGGGCCGATTCTAATGGGGATGAGCCGGCCCGTTCACGTTCTGCAGCGGGGTGCAACCGTAGAGGATATCGTCAATGTTGCTGCCTTCGCCGCGGTCGACGCGCAGGAAAACGAAGTCTACGCGCACGTCAGCATGCCCGCGGAACCGGAGCCGGTGCCAAGTTGAAAATTGAAATAGGTACCACCTTTACCGTCGCGGACTCCTCTACCCCTAGATCCGTCTGCCTAACTCCTACCCAACGCATCCCCCAGCCGAGAAGACGTCTTTCGGTCGGTCGCACGTAATAGTTTTGTAATGTATCGGAGATCACCGCGAAGAACTCCGCCGAGAGGTACGCTCGATTCGAGACAAAAATCATATGAAGACTCATCCAAAGGCAAGTGGCGCTCGCATCTTGCTGAGTTCGGTGTTCGGCCCGTATGCGCAAGACGACGAATTTGGCAGCCGCTCCATCAATCCCATGGAGCTCTATCACAACCAGGTTACCCGCGCGCAAGGGAGCTTCTCCCTGCGCATGTTCCACCGCTCCTGGGGCATCATGATGATTCAGGAAAATATTTCGTCACCCTGCAGCGTGCTGGATTTTCCCACACGGGAAGCCTTTGCTCGTGAATTAACCACGAACCACTACGACATCGTCGGTATCTCTTCGATCATCGTGAACGTTTTGAAGGTCCGGGAGATGTGCCGCATGGTGCGCGAGCTATCGCCGGGTTCGGTGATCGTAGTGGGCGGACACGTAGCCGCCATTCCCGGCCTGGAAACAATGATCGACGCCGACCACATCGTGCGCGGAGAAGGAATTAGCTGGATGCGCCGGTACTTGGGAGAAGACGAGCACGCTCCGATCCGCCACCCCGCGATTGTTTCTGGCCTACACACCCGCATCATGGGAATGCGCCTGTCCCAGCGCAAGGGCGGGACGGCGGCAACCATTATCCCGTCAGTCGGGTGCCCCATGGGTTGTAACTTCTGTACTACGTCCGCTTTTTTTGGTGGTAAAGGAAAGTTTGTCAACTTCTACGAGACCGGCGATGAACTGTTTGATGTGATGTGCGGGATCGAAGCTGAGCTCAAAGTACATTCCTTCTTTATGATGGACGAGAACTTCCTGCTTCACCGTATGCGTGCCATGCGCTTGCTGGAGCGCATGAAGCACGCTGGCAAGAGCTGGGAGCTTTCGGTCTTTGCTTCTGCCAATGCGATTCGCAGATACACGATGCTGGAACTGGTCGAACTCGGTGTCTCCTGGGTATGGATGGGTTTGGAATCTCCCAAGTCCGGCTATAACAAGCTGCAGGGCACGGACCTCGGACACCTCACGCGGGAGCTTCGCGAACACGGTATACGAGTGCAGGGCTCAACCATCATCGGACTAGAGCACCACACGCCAGACAACCTCGTCGAGGAAATCGAATCGGCAGTTGACTACCAGACTGATTTCCACCAGTTCATGCTCTACACGCCGGTTCCGGGCACGCCGCTTTACCAGGAAATGGCAGATCAGGGTCGTCTGCTGACCGACGTTGACTTCGCCGATATCCATGGGCAGTACAAATTCAACTTCCGGCACGGCGCGATCTCCCGCGAGGATTCAAAGAGGTTCCTGGATTGGGCGTTCTGGCGCGATTTCGAGCGGAATGGACCGAGTCTCTATCGCCTGTGCCAGACCATGCTCCAGGGCTGGCAACGCTACAAGGACTACCCCGATCCACGCGTCCGCGAGCGTTTTGCGCGAGAAGCAAAGAAGCTGAGCAGCGTTTACAATGCGGCGCTTTGGGTGATGGAGCGAGAATTCAAGAAGGTCAATCGCAACGTGAGTGAGCAGATTCACAGACTGCGCCGCGAAGTTGAGAGGGAGTTCCCGGTGATCGCCCGGCTCACAGCCGCATCGCTGGGGCCTATCTTGTTGTTTTCGGCACGCCGGGAGGAGAGGCGGCTGGCGAGGGGACAGACCTACGAACCCCCTACCCTTGTCGACCGCCGCAATTGGGTCTCAGCTTCGTAGCGGTTCTGCCTGGTGGCGTCGGCGCGAGAATGACCCCTGCCGCTGCCGGGTTGCCCAAGATCAGGAAGCACCGCAATGCCATGAAGCCTAACACGCTGCAAAAACATTGCCCGATCCATCGTACGTTTATTGTACGAAAACACCTTTCGCCCTGGAATCCCAGCGACAGACAGTAGAGGGCAGAGTACATCGAATTCTGCTCTATCGACTTCAAGGGTGTTCACTCGACGGCGGCAGGCTCAAAGCCCGCCGCCACTAGATCGGGCACATGGAAAATCCTTTGTCCTGCCCTCCCGCCTATCTCTACCTCGTGCGCTCGCTCAAGACTGATTCTAATCATAGAGATGTGCGGTTCCGGCAGGTGAAGAGCCTTCATAGCTTTCACGAAGCCTGAGAGCTTAAAAGCGCGAGTGCACAAGAGCGCGCCTCCATGATGAAAAGGCCGTGCCCTGAGTTGATAGGCTCCGCCGGCTGCGGCTCGCACCGAAACGACGTAAGGTTGATCTTCATAGTCTCCGAAGCGGCTGATAATGACCGTGCCTCCTTCGGGAAACACTGCTTGAATCTGGAGCACCCCGCCCATCGCTTGGACGTAATTACGAAGTGTGCTCAAGTACATATCCGCTCGTTGCTCGATTCGCGAAATTGAACTTTGCGGGACGTCCAAAAGCTCCGCCATGTCTGCCTGCGTAAGCTGTTTAGCGTTCCTCAATTCATCCAACGCCATCCGTTGCAGCTCTTCGCGCACACGCTGCTTGTTATCGGCAACGTCCGCAGGGTTCATCTTTGCTTGCAGCTCTTTGTAGTTTCTTGCCATACCTGTCTCTCTCCTCAGTGGGTATACCCAGTACGAGGACTGCTGTCTTTGCTTACTCGGGTCCGACAGTCATTCGATCTTGGCATGGAGCCAGCCCCCAACACGATACCGGGCGTATTGTCGGCAAACAGGAACTTGCATAGATCCTGCTCAAGAATGGCAGAGCGAAAACCATTTCTTCCCAGCTATTTCTGCCAAGAATAATCGGTCGTTCGATTGGCTCGTAATCGGCGAGAAGAAAAACTGGGGAGAAGCCCGGCGGAGAACCCGCTATGCAGAATACTATTGTACGAAATTAAAATGTGTCTGTAAACAGTTGATAATAAACGCAATAGTGGTGGAGGCGGCGGGAGTCGAACTATTCAGGGTATTGATAACGCGTAACTTATTGATTCCAGGAATCGCCACAACGGCTAAAAAGCCCCCATTGCCCAATCCATTGTACGTTTATTGTACGAAAATCTTTTCGAGTTTCTAGTGCGCCGACGTCGATCACAGGCCGAGTATCACACAGCTTTGCCCTATTGAGAAAACAATTTGTTCTCTCTAACGATCCCCCCGGGTGAGATCTTAAGAATGCCCAGCCGCGTCGTTTCCTCAAGAGAGCGACTATTTGAGAAAGTCACGATAAGCGAAAATAGCGGAGTTCGCTATTTTCGCCTTCTGAGTCCATGATCGGATGCCTGTGATCCTGAACGCCAGTGATTGCGACTTCTGGCTGGACGTCACCGCGTTAGGTGCTTGTTGTGAGGATCGTGCAAGTCTTGATCCAGGCGCGTCTTTCCACAGCCCGTCCAATTGGACCATGCCCCTTTCTCGGCGGATTCGCCGCCCGCGCATGACGGAGCCCGGCACTGTGCGATCATTTTGGAGTCAAGTAGTGGCACGCGCGGGCAGGGCTTTGACTTGAGCAAAACTGACAGCGAGTTTCTCGACCTTGAGGCATCCCTGGCGGAGGTAAGACGCCTGCGTGACGAAAATGCTCGGCTACGCAACCTTTTAATCGAACGCAGTATACGAATTCCTGAGGTTCAACCCACGAGTGGGATTCCTCAGACCCCTCAGACCATAGGCGTAGCGCCCGAGGTTCCCAAGTCCGTATTCGGTACGGCGGAACAGCGGATCGAGCTGTTTCGCAGTCTCTTCCGTGGGCGTGACGATGTTTATGCGGTTCGCTGGGAGAACGCCGACGGGCGATCTGGATACATGCCGAGTGCAGATCGCGATTGGAAATCATATCTACGTGCCAAAGACAAGGACCGCAAGAAGGTCGATCGCCAGACCAGAAAGTTCAGGCCCCTGACCCAGGACGTTGTGCGTGGCCATCTTGTCGGGGATCATACAGTCGGAATCTATCCACTCTTGCAGGACGAGACCTGCTGGCTCCTGGCGGTTGATTTCGATAAGAAGACCTGGCAGAAGGACGCCGCCGCGTTCCTCGCGGCTTGTCGCGAGATGAATGTGCCAGCGGTGTTGGAGCGTTCCCGCTCAGGAAACGGCGGCCATGTTTGGATATTCTTCAGTCGAGCGGTTCCTGCGACCACCGCGCGAAAACTGGGCTGCGCAATCCTCACTCGAACCATGGAGTTACGGCACCAACTGGGTCTGGAGTCATACGACCGATTCTTTCCTAATCAGGACACGATGCCTAAGGGAGGTCTTGGCAACCTGATCGCTCTACCTCTGCAAAAGATTCCGCGCGCGGAAGGAAACAGTGTTTTTGTTGATTCAGAATTCCGTCCGTACCCAGACCAGTGGGCATTTCTGGGGAGCGTGGAAAGAATGTCGCCGAACGCTGTCGAGGCAGTCGTGCGGGAGGCTCAAAAACGAGGAGATCTCATCGGTGTCAGGATCAGCATTATGGACGACGCCGAGCAAGATCCCTGGGCGCTGCCGCCGTCACAAAAGAGAATAGACCGCCCAATACCAGGACCGTTTCCACTCGCGGTTCAAATCGTTCGCGCAAACCTTCTGTATATCGAGAAGAATGGGCTGCCTTCGGCGATGCTGAACCGTCTGCTTCGTTTGGCCGCATTTCAGAATCCTGAATTTTACAAGGCCCAAGCAATGCGGCTTCCCACATTCAACAAGCCGCGAGTAATTGCGTGCGGCGAGGATCTCGCCAACCACATTGCTTTGCCGCGCGGGTGTCTGGCCGAGGTAATCGAACTGTTTGAAGCGCATCGCATCAAGCCAGACATCCGTGACGAGCGGTGCGCGGGACGTGCAATTGACGTGGAGTTCTGCGGCCAATTGCGCCCGTCGCAGGAGGACGCTGTTTCCATGATTGCTGAACACGACGAGGGGATCCTCTGCGCTCCTACTGCTTTTGGCAAGACCGCAGTGGCCGCATGGCTGATCGCGGCGCGAAGGGTGAATACCCTCGTACTGGTTCACCGCCAACAATTGTTAGATCAGTGGCACGCGAGATTGGCGATGTTCCTCAATCTTGCGGACAAATCAATCGGCCAGATTGGAGGCGGGAAACGCGAACGTAGCGGCACCGTGGATATCGCCATCATCCAGAGTACCCACGGCAAAGAGGGAGTCAAAGACTTCGTCGCCGAGTACGGGCAAGTGATTGTTGATGAGTGCCACCATTTGTCGGCATTCACTTTTGAGCAGGTGATGAAGCAGGTAAAGGCCAGGTACGTTCTCGGCCTGACGGCAACGCCTGAGCGCAAAGATGGACACCACCCCATAATCTACATGCAGTGCGGTCCGATACGACATAAGCTCAGCGCGCGCTCGATGACCGCTGTCACGCCGTTCGAACATGAAGTGGTTCCTCGGTTGACCGAGTTTCGCTTGCCGCCCGAGCAAGCCGATACGACAATTCAAGAAGTGTACGCTGCACTTGTGGATGACCGTTCTCGCAATGAACTGATCCTGGCCGATCTCCTACGCGCAGTCGGAGACCGGCGCTCACCGCTCGTTCTCACCGGCAGGACCAATCACTTGAAGTATTTCGAGGCGGCCCTCTCTGGCAAAGTGAGCAACGTGTTTGTGCTAAAAGGTGGCATGGGCAAAAAACAGCGCCGAACGATTGCGGAAGCTATGGCAGCTGTTCCGGAGAGCGAGCCAAGAGTCATCCTAGCAACTGGCAGTTACATTGGCGAGGGCTTTGATGATGCTCGCCTGGACACGTTGTTCTTGGCGATGCCAATTTCTTGGAGGGGAACGTTGCAACAGTATGTTGGCCGTCTCCATCGGCTTCACGATGCTAAGCATGTCGTTCGCGTCTACGACTACGTCGATTCTCACGTGTTGATGCTAGCGCGAATGTACGCCCGGCGACTAAACGGCTACGGTGCCATTGGCTATAGAATTGGCGCCACGGTCGCCGATGGGCCGTCGTCCCGCGATTGAACGTTTTCTGATGTGAATGGATGGACATGACGCAACAGAACAAGAAGCCAGTTGTGGTCCACATGGATGGGCGCAAGCTGAAGCGTGAACCTGACACCCAGCTCCCGTTATTCAGCAAGGCGAAACTGGAGAAACTGATTGAAGAAGCAGTTGTGGATGTATATGGGGAGGAGGAACAGGTTGGCGGCTTCTTCACGATGATGGAGGAGCATCTGGCCCGGCCCTTCTCCGCAAATATCCTCGGTGTTGACGTTGTGGTGGAGAAAGTGGACATGACACGGAGTGGCCGGATTGTGGCGATTTGCCGCCGCGACAAAATCCGGCAGAAAATCGAAATCCTCGATCTGCCATTGCCGACGCCAGCGCCCGCCGGTGCGGAATGGATCGCGGCGTACCGCCACTGGCGCAGAGGATTCTGAGTGAGCGAATACCAGTATTACGATTTCCGGGCAATCGACCGCGCGCTGACAAAAGCTGAGATGGCCGAACTGCGATCCGTCTCCACGCGTGCTGTGATCACCTCAACCAGTTTCACGAATCACTACGAATGGGGAGACCTGAAGGCAGATCCTCTCAAGCTGCTGGAAAAGTACTTCGACACGTTTCTCTACGTTGCGAACTGGGGAACGCGTGAGTTGTATCTCCGCCTTCCGCGGGAATTGGCCGATTACAAAGTGCTCAGAGCGCTGCTCCCAGGCGAAGCTGCTCAAGTGCGAAAATCTGGGAACTCAGTGATCGTTGCATTTGAAAATCAATTCGAGGACGATGACTGGGACGACGGGACAGGGTGGATGAGCTCGCTGATGTCGCTGCGCTCGGAGCTTCTGCGTGGAGATATGCGCTGCCTCTATCTCGGATGGTTACTCAGCGCACAGAATGGAGAGTTCGCTTCGGACGACCTGGAGCCAGCGGTGCCTGCTGGTCTGGGCGAATTGTCGCTCCCCTCCATTCGCTGATCGAGTTCCTCGGAATTGATGAAGACCTCATTGAAGTTGCCGCATCTGCTTCAGCGCCGCTGAACGCTGGCCCGGATCAAGAGGGACTGGCGACTTGGATTCGGAGCCTGCCCGAAACAGAGAAGAACAATTTGCTGGCTGCCGCCGTTTCAGGACCCGGTGAACGGTGGAAGAACGGAGTGCTGCGACGTTTCGAGCAACAGAACGCCCGACGCACTCTGTCCGCGCCCGACACAATTTGTCGGCGAACCGCAGGCGATCTTCTGAGACTGGTTCATGCCCGTGTGGAAGAAAGAACCCGGTTACTGGAGGCAAAGCGAGCGGCGGCAGCTGCGCGACAGAAGGCAGAGGACGAGGCTAACCGCTCTCGCTATCTGGACCAACTGGGGAAGTGCCAGGAAGCGACTTGGAATCAGATTGCAGCGCACA
>Ga0210383_10004998_pt1 | contig 11706 bp, 15 predicted proteins | sample IncBWC14OmetaG_FD_160072 | JGI IMG/M metagenome (GOLD analysis project Ga0210383, IMG submission 160072) | Forest soil microbial communities from Barre Woods Harvard Forest LTER site, Petersham, Massachusetts, United States - Inc-BW-C-14-O ...
GAACTTTTTCAAAGCTTTGGGTTTGTTTAGTGACGATTGGCTGGAGGATTAGTTGTAAACATCCCTTTTCTCAACCGTGAGCGTGACTGTTCCATCAATGAACACTGACTAATATTGCCGTTTCGGATGTCTGGGGTTGCGGACGATTCTGATCTATCCCTCGACTCTGTGTTCACGGTCAGTGTGATTCGACCCCTGCAGTTCTTGGTTCTTTGACGTTACTGTGATATCTAATTGCGAAGGAACCACCGCGACCTCCCACTCCAGAGCCCACCATTGCAACATATTCTCGTGAAGTAAAACATGTCGCGCCCAAGAGAGACGATCTTGAAGATTGGGCCAATATCGAGATCAGGCTGGTTGGATCGCATCCGCTGTGGGGCCATTATTTGTGAGACAGTGTAAAGATCGGTGGTAATGAGTTGCTAACAGAGTGATCCATCCCTTTAGATGGAATGCCGCTCGTGCTTTTGCCTCGTATCTTGATATGAATGTTGACCTGTATCACGGTCGTTCTGTTCTTGAGCTTGGAGCTGGAGGAGGACTTCCGGGGATTGTGGCGGCGAAGAATGGCGCACAACAGGTTGGTCTGTATAATATCAAACGTGTCGCTTACCAACAACTCTCAATCATTTATTAGGTTGTGTTGACGGATTATCCCGATGCTGACCTCATCGAAAATATGGAATACAATGTCGCAAAGAATATCTCAGTAGCTAACAGGAATCGCATTTCTGTCCAGGCCAGTCCGACTTCTGTAGCAGCTTTTCCCACTAATATATGGGGTACAGGGCTATATTTGGGGCCGTCCCATCACACCTCTACTAGACGCACTCCCTTCGTCGTACAACCCTCATGTCGGATTTGATTTGATAATCCTGTCCGATCTTATCTTCAATCACTCCCAGGTATTGGAACTCCTGCTAGGCCAGATCGGGAGCATGGTGTATTCACTTCTTATATTTCCCAGCACGATGCCCTCCTCGAGACATGCGAACTCAGTCTAGCCCCAGTCCAGAGACCATTACCATTAGAAGAAACGACAGTCCTCGCATCCCCAGCTGACCCGAAGCAAACCACAACACAAGACTGGATCCCTTCGGTTCTCGTGTTTTATACACATCATCGTCCACATCTCGCTCACCGGGACATGGAGTTTTTCACTAAAGCTCGCCAAAGAGGCTGGAAGTGCGACGAGATTATGACCAGAAAGTTTCCGGTATGTATTACTTCTGCCTCCCGTTTAATATCTCAATGCTGTTTATGTGTCCGAGCGCTGATTGTCGATACCATTCTCCACTACTTCAGCCTATGTTCCCCGATGATCCTGGGGAGGAAGAAGTCCGGTCGACAGTCCATGGTTGGACGCTAACGCGTCAACTTCGTCAATATAACTAGAATCGCCTCAGAATTGCAGCCAATGACAAAATTGGATTAGTAACATGAATGAAGACCCTGAGAATGCAACTTGCCAAATTTTAAGTTCGTTTATTCAGGTGCTGGCAGACGTCGCAAGGAGCCAGAAAGGCACGGGAAGCGCTGCGCTATGAAATACGAACAGCCGTTGGTAATCAAGACACATGAAGATAGATGCGTTGCCAGAGAAGGGTCGACAGTCATTTCCGAGACAACAGGCCCATAGCCTGAGCTACTGACTAAAAATTAATCTAAAATTACTAGTGGTACTTGTCAGTGTCACGGTGTCACGGTTGCCGCTTTCAAGGTTCTGACCCTAATATTGGGTTAGGCTGTTTGCGGAAATGTTTTGATTGGTCCGAGTCGGGGCTTTATCCTAACCCGACACCGTTTTCAACGATGTCCTCTTCCCTCCTCCTCCGTTCAATTCTCCCTAAAGCCTTTGCTCGCCGTGCCGCGCTTCGGTTAGCGATCCAAGGTCTGCTCGCAACCGTTAGAAACTAAATTAACATTTCTCAACTTACTCTCTCTGGAAATCAAGTTAGACATACAACGGATACCGCTGCGTACATCCCGGGTGGTCGTGCGTACTTTTGCGACGCTGCATTCATCCGTCGTTAACTTGTTATTTTGATTGCTGCCAACAGCTGTGTATAAAGGGACAGTAAACGACCCCACAACATTCCCCCCACCGTCCAAATCACATGGCTCATACCACTGGGCATTCGAACGCCTCCTCTCTGCGGGTCTTGTGCCGTTGACCGCAGCAGCATTCGTTACCAGCGGAAGTAATTACCCCATCGTTGATGGTTTACTCGGGATCAGTTTGGTAATGCACAGTCATATGGGGGTGCGTTCCGTCTACAATCTCTTAATTTTCAGTTTCATTATGAATGATTGGTATGTGGTTGTAGTTCGACTCGATGCTGGTCGACTATCTTCACAAGCGTAAATTCCCCATTCTTGGCCCAGTCGCTACGTGGGCTCTGCGGACTGCTACTGTTGGTGTCCTAGTTGGCGTGTACCAATTCAATACGAATGATATTGGTGCGTTCATATTTTTACTAGTGACATAAACTCTAACGAAGTCTCCCCAGGCCTCACCGAACTCATCGCGAAAGTATGGTCTGCTTAATCTCTGTATAGATTCGCTGGTTCATAGACATATGATGTTCCATTGAATTATTGTCGATGTATGATTGTACGCAACATCAAAAAATCCCAAAACTGTTGTACCGGGTCTGACTTGCTGCAGTTATATGTTCGGGGAGGAGTGCAGTGTTCGCTTCTTTAACCCTACCGCAGTGGCAGGGATAGGAATGAAAAAAGTTGTACACGTTGAGCTACTCACTGATATGTATGGTTTGTCCAGCGTGATGTTCCATTCCTTATCGGATTTCCTGGTCCAGGTCGTTTGTCGCCAGGCGCATTCCCCGTGATTCTGTTCCTCGGCTTCAGTCCAACACTTTATCGCCAGGTGTCAACAAGTGGATCCCTCCACGTTCACCCCCCCTTGCAGCCATCTGGGGCTTATCTTCCGCATTTTTAACCCTGAAAAGTGTTGATGCAGTTCTTCAAAGGTACGACTTCTCTGTAAAATTCACTATTGCGCTACATCATTGCTTTCATATTTAAGAATTCGTTCTAGAATCCAAGCATACTTAAGGTGGTTAAGGTGGCTTCATTACTCTAACGCTGGCGTCGTTAATGTGTGGATAGTCGTCAATTTTGATCTTGATGGCATCAACGTACGTTGTGAGAGACGCCTTGATATCTTGGACGCTGAATATGTTTAGCTCTGGAACGAAAAAGATGGTAACCAGCGGGTGTGGTGATATTCGAACTTGGATGGCGCTTTCACGATGCAAGAACTTCTTTTCTATGCAATTGTGTACCCCCGTGAATTTTCTATATGCTCCATGCACGCAGCTTGGCTGCATCCTGTCGTTTCCAGTTGTACGATATTCTGTCTGCGAGAACTTCTATTCAGAGGTCTATTTCAGCGGGTACGTGCTCTAATGTCACTTCTATAAATCGCCATGATTTCGTTTCTACTCGATTTGGTCTTCGTCACTCCTGCTGTTTCTCCTGTCATCGTCAATTTGCCAATCCGATTCGTCAAGGAGTGCTACATGGTTCTTCAACTGATTTTTAGCGCGTTTAATCTAGACCCGTCGATTGACCCAGATAGGTCCATCGTACACACTTCTCAGCGCCTTTTCGGCGATGTCTTGGAAACTCCGTAGCATTCTACATTGTTTAGGACGTCCTAGCACATGATGGAACAGCCCTGATCCTCGTGTTTTCGGCACCTAAACGAAGTATAACATTGGCACAATTCGCCGGCGCCTCCAAACCCCCGTTACACCTCCCCAACCATGAAGGCCTGGCAAAAATTGAAAGCGCCCGCGAACAACAACGCAACGCCAGCTCCACCAACACAGGACCCGGCACTGCCAGAACCGGGTGCCACGAACGATCCAAACATATCTTCCAGCGACTATGCTCGTAAATGTAGGGAATTGATGGGGCTGAGCAAAGATCTTCGTACGATGGGGTAGGTCTCCATTACTTCTCACCTGGGTTTTCGAATAACTGCGTCTCAGCGCTGGCGCGCTCTTTGATCTGCCTCGCATCACCGTCATTGGTGGTCAATCAGGTATGCTATACAAATATCGATTTTGATGTGTTCATAGAGCGTTGCTAATACCAAGTTTTCTAGCTGGAAAAAGCTCCTTAGTCGAAGCTGTCAGCGGGGTAGGGTGAAGTCTGCGTTGTTTCCTTTGGGAAAACCGTTAATCCTCGAATAGATCAATGTACCTCGGGACAGTGGCACATGCACTAGGTGAGATCCTCCCACTCACTCAGTTAACAGCTTGACGTCACAACATCCTGACATACTTAGATGCCCTATGGAGTTCACCATGTCCACCTCCGCCAAGACTTGGTCGTGCATTATCTCCCTGATCTTTGAATATGATACCAACGGAAGCCCTAAACCGCGGGAACAACACCGCTTTGGTCCTCCTATCACCGATAAAAATGCTGTGGATACCTGGCTTCGCCGAGCACAGGCGGCGATTTTAAGCCCTCATCTCCCCATTGACAGTTTTATCAACAAGACTCCCGAGGCATTAACGACCATGACGAAAACTGATCCGGATGTACTGAAGTTCTCAAAGAATACTGTACACGTGGATCTAGTGGACCCCGACGCAACCGACCTTTCCTTCGTCGATCTCCCTGGTAAGACAAATTCAACAATAATATTGCAAACTTGCCTTAATAGTCTAGTAAGGTTTAATCCAGAATGAAAGCCCGGATGTGATTGAACTTGTCCGAAATCTGGTTGTGGAACACATTAAGGGTGTAAACACGCTGATCCTCATCACCATTCCGATGAGCGGTGCGTAAAGAAACTGTTCTAATATCGATTCACAAGCTGACTGACAGCGTAATCAGATGACATGGAGAATCAACAAGCAGTTCGACTCGCTCGGGAGGTGGATAGTGAGGGAGAGCGCACCATTGGTACGCCTATCCAGTTGCAACCAAAATATAACTGTATGAGTGGTAATATATGGTCACAGGCGTCTTGACGAAGCCTGACACTTTAACGCGAGGGGCAACAAGTGCTCGCCAGAAATGGAAAGATGTCATCCAAGGTCAAATACATAAGCTAAAGCACGGCTACTATTGCGTGCGTCTTCCAGACGACGAGGAACGACACAGGAATATCACTAGGGCAGAGTCTCTAACACTTGCGGCTGACTTCTTCAATACCACCTCACCATGGAGCGACATCGCCGACCGCCATCGTTTCGGGATTCCTGGATTTGTCTCGGATATCAGCAGACTTCTTGTGCGTCTCATCGAAAACAAGTGCGTAAAATATACAACATGCATCCGTTTCTCTTCTTGATTGCCCGTTGGTAGTCTCCCAACCTTGAGGGGAGATGTCAATCGATTTCTTGGCGAGTGCAACGATGCGTTGAACAAGCTTCCCGTCCTTCTGACAAATGAGCCTACGGCCGAAATCCTCCTTCGAATCACGAACTTTTGCAACGAATTCCGCTCAGCTGTCTTCGGAGATAGCAATAAAGATCTCGCACAGACCAATCGAGATAGATATGCCCAGTTCAAGGAGGACATCCGACGGACGGCTCCAGATTTTAGACCTCTCGTCGATCATTCCAAATATAGGGAGCCAAGCTATTACGAGGAAGGTACAGAGTGGTTGTCTCTTACAAGCGAGCCTTTGGATCTCTTGGACGTTAGAAAAGTAATAAAGGAGTATGTGACACGAAAATTCCTACATCCATTGCGGTGCTGATTATTTGAGTATAGCTCAATTGCTTGGGAGCTTCCGGGACACGTTCCATTTGATGCAACTAAAACTCTCATCCTGCAATCTACCAGTCGTTGGCGAGACCCGTCAATCTCATGCTTCGATACAGTATTTGACAACTCGGAGGCCCTTGTGGACAAGCTCATGGCGCATCATTTCGGACAGTTCAAGCAACTTGAAAATTACATTAGGTCATATTTACTCATTTCTGTTATCGTCGTTCGCTTTAATACTAATGTTACTGCGTCTAGAACATTAACCCGCATTGAGCTGAATTGTTGCAAGGAAGAAACAGTACGAACCCTCGAGAAGATGCTTGAGCTTGAGACTGTGCCTCTATTTACCCAAAATACGCACTACTTGGAGACCGAAGGGAAAAAGTGGTTGTCGCGATACAGCGACGTGCGACGACGATCATCGCAGTACCGTCTTCCCCAGCATCCCTTCGAAGCTGGTATTCAGTTTCGTCTCTCTGCAGTTAACTTGGTCTCTAACGGAGGTATTTCGAGTTTCAGTTGACCCACTGCTGTATCACGACGAGCTCGCTGTGATGGCAAATGTGCGGGCCTATTTTCAAGTTGCATATAAGGTACAAATTTTTATTTGTCATCCATCCTCGACTTATCCTTTCACTCCACAGCGGGTCATCGATTATGTCCCCTTGGCCATTGAACACGAACTCAACCAAACCTTGGCTAAGAAATTGCAGCAAAGTCTTTTCCAGAGTTTGTTGAAGGTGCCCGATGCGGCTGAGAGGATGAAGGAACTTTTAGACGAAGACCCTGATATTGCGAGCCAGCGGAAGTTCTTGGAGAGCAGAAAGGCACGCTTAATTGAGATCAAGGAGAGGTTGGAAAACTTTCGTCTTGTGTCTGTTGGCTGAAGTCGTGGAATAGTGTCTTATTAGGAATAGATATCGATTGTTGTCACCAATATTATCCGGAGAATTTACTTATATGTGCGACAAAAGCCACGGGTAACCTGGGGTTCCATGTATACGATGCTAGTCACCCCATGACGTCGTTGTACCACAGTCATGATTAAAATTTTCCAGCTCCCTTCTCGAAGGTCAAACGATCTGCTACTAAGCAGCAGCTACTTACTTACGTTCTTCGCTCCGCATTATTGATTCTTCGAGTCACCCTTGTCTGATTCAAATTCCACGGATTTACTGACTCCTCGCCGTTGCCGGTGGATATTACCTAGCCAATGGCCGATTGCGATTACGTTTTGCTGTCTAACCGTGTCTAACTCCCTTCAAGACAACCGAGTCTACCCACACCGCTACAATTATCTTCCCACTAATTCCATTCCTTGGAGGCATCCTTTAGTGGCATACAACCGTCAGTTGGGAATCAGCTCTCTGCAACAGTCCGCCGACCATGCCTGGTTCGGATTTGGAAGCGCTCGTCCTGCTTGATTCAGGGATTCAATCATGATTCCTTTATCATACAAGCGTGTAGCCTCTACAGTTAGCCTCGACTTACCTGACATGCATGCCCATGCGGACCGTGACTCCTCTGCCAAAATCATGTTCCGTCGAGGAGACGCTCTTTTTAGAGATCGGAAAGTCTGTCTGGAAATCTCACTAGATAAGCAGTGTAGTGTTGTCTGAAGTTATCTCCCTCGCGTACCCATCATCCGGTCTGAAAATCAACACTCCCTGCCGTTCCTTTTTCACCCAATTTTTGTGCCGGTGGACTTCCATATATTGCTGGCGGATTCCATATCACTACCACCTCATCCTTCCATTTACAGCCGGAGTCACGGCGCCTCGAGGCTTTCTCCAACTTCCAACTTTTTTGATTTAGGCTACCCCAGCGCTTAATCCTGATATCATCGATGGCTGTGCCATACCCCACCACCACCGAAAAACCTCGGATCTTAAACCTCTATCCTCGTTCTTCATTATGCCAATATGCGGCAACGGAAACACCACTCCGCATATGGAAGTCTCCGCAGTCTGACTTTTTTAGATTGATTCTTCAGTCGATCGCCGGGTGGTTGTGGCATATGATTCTGGGGGCGTGTCAGTATCGGACTCGAGCGGAAAGGTCCCTATTTACCAGTTCTTTGGGTGTCAGTTCCGCCTCGGTGGTGGGATGTAGGAGTCGGGCACTGCGGGGTCTCGGATTGGTTCATTTCTTGGGTGGGTTGTCACCGGGAGTATAAGAGCTCGATCCGTAGACTCTGTTGATACCATCCTTCGAGCTCTCTTTTACTCCTTTTTTTCTGAGTTCAGTCCGTTCAGTCACGGTCAAAGTTTGTCCACGCAAAGGTAAATTTCACGTGACCATCTGACAAATGCAGTCATGGCTCAACTTTTTTTTTCGTGCTATCTCTCCGGCTCCACTTCTTGGCTTTCATCTTGATTCTTGCGTGGCGATGTGCTCTTTTTTACGCAGATTCACGACTTCAGCGTCTGCTGGTAAAACAATGTAACTCTTCTTTCTCCCTCGCTCTCACCCCACACAGCTGAATCTGAATGACTTGCTCTCAGGGCCAACGTCTTTGTGAGCTGTTCATGAAATTCCGACGCCAGGCTGGAATCCAAACGCTTGATGTGTGTCGATAGTTTGATGTCGCTATCGACTCCAAGCCGAGTGGCCGCATAATCTTCAAGCTCTATGATGATATTGTACCCAAAACAGCCCAAAACTTCCGTGAACTCGCTACCGGGCAGCATGGGTTCGGGTATTCGGGAAGCATTTTCCATCGAGTTATTCCCAATGTAAACGATCATCTCGTGATTTTCATATGCACTTGTAACTGATCCCCGTGGTTTGCCTTTTAAGTTCATGCTTCAAGGAGGAGACTTTACGCGGCATAATGGGACTGGAGGCAGGTCAATATATGGCGAAAAATTCAAAGGTAAGTAGACATTTGCGTTCCTACTGCTTTTGCGAAAGAGTTTCTAATTGTAGTCGTGCTCTTCAAGACGAAAACTTCAAACTTCGCCATAATAAACCTGGCCTCCTCTCAATGGCCAACTCTGGAGCCCACACAAATGGTTCCCAGGTATGATCTCCTCGTAACTTCATTCCCCGATCTTTATTCACATTGCAAACCTAGTTCTTCATCACAACGGTTGTGACCAGTTGGGTGAGCGTTAAACCATGTTTTGCTGATCCTGTGGAAAGCTGATGATAATCCCTGTTTAGTTGGACGGAAAACACGTCGTATTTGGAGAGGTGCTGGATGGGATGGACGTTGTCAAAGAAATAGAAGCAACCGGCACAGATGGCGGGCGACCAAAGAACAAGGTCACCATCACATCGTCCGGGACTGTGTGATTCAGTCCATTACTTGTTGTCCCACCTGAACTATTTCACACACATATTATGGTCGGCTAGCTTTGCAGTTGTACTTTCTTTTGTCAAACCAACTTGTCTAAGTTTCGTACAGTCCTCCAATGTCGGAGTTGATGTCATTGTCAGGAGTGAGGTTAGGGTTCTCGCTGCTCTCCGATTTCGAGCATAGCTTTTAGCTTGCCAACAATCCGAACCCTCCCGAACCCAGCCTTGCGTAACAAGCCCCCCGTTGAGATCGAATATTCTGGTGTACAGTTCGTGTAACGTAGGTCACGGCATCTACGCTGTCCGGATTCCATGCACCATGTCTTCCTCTCCCTGCACGCCAACCTCGACCTTCAATCTATTCTCCCTTCCTCCTGAACTAATAGAGCAAACCCTGGTTCTCTCGGCTTCCTGTGGTTTTCCTTCAGCTATCGCCTCACTATCTCAGACATGCAAGTATCTTCACAATCTAGTGTGGCAAGCAAACGACCACCATCTGTGGCGCGAGATATTTCTGACAACCTTCGATGATCCGAGGCCTGTAATGACCCATCTCAGACTCGCAAATTCTAGTGAATTGGAACACCAAAATGGTACTATTACTTTTAACTGGGCCGAAGAGTTCGTGCAACGCATGAGCGCTGCAAAGTACATTCGGAGGTGGACTGACATTGACTCCAAATCCAAATCCAAAGCCACATCGAAGTCAGTACCTCAGACTTCTCCATCCAACCGACACATTGCCACAGAATCAGAGGTGGGTACGAACTCACCACACCCGATTCCACTCTCATCTCACAATCCAGACGACACCCTTACTTCGAAGTCTGAGGTCTCTCCTCTCAGTTCTCTCAACCTCCATTCCCTTCCCCCCCTCCCCACGCATCATAGACTTCACCGCAACACCCCCTACTTTCCCTGCGATCGTCCTCCTTCACTCATCCCCACTGCCCTTCCCCTCCAGCTTCCAGTCACGCAATGCAGCTTGGACAGAAGCAATATTGAGTAGGGGATACCCTCCACCCCTGACGCGACGGCTATTTATGCCGCCGACCGGACGACATGTAGAGGTGGTGAACGAGAATGTTCTGCAGGAGAAAGAAGAGGACGAATTTGAGAGGGTGAAATATGCGGAGTGGGAGGACACGGAGGAAGGGAGGTTGTTTTCTAAGCTCGTTTTTCTGAAAAGTTTCATTCCGATCCCTGATGACGAACAGCAAGATAGTGCTGTTGAAACACCTCCCCGCAGAAACGACCACGAGACGGATAGTGGTGGCCCTGGCTCAAATACTCCGTCAACGCCCACAATTCCTTCGACTGCAGTCCATGTCGAATTACCGCATACTGTACTCAAGTCTCCTGATCAGCAGGTAGCGGCCGCGCGCGCTTTGGCCCGGAGCAGAGTGTACAATTTACGTTATTTGTCGCGTGAACGATGTTGGGGCCCCTTTCTCCCGCTCACCCAAGGGGCTAAAAGTGAGTGTGTAGGGCCTCGGATCCGGATCCGTCGGTCATCGGGAACTCAAGTGGAAGGTGCCTCTGTGGGAGATAGCAACGGCGACGGGTTGGGTGGAGACAGCGGTCACGCTCCGGGTGCGATTGGGGCCGAAAGCGAGTCCTCGGTAACCGTTTCCTTGCAGGACCAGACTGTTGAAATCGTTGAGAACGAGTACAACAACGGAGATGACAACCCGAACGATGAATACGACGGTGACGATGACGATCCCGATATTCTTGATCTTCTTCCCCTCATGGACACGAACGGAATTGACTTCAGTGATGACCAAATCCACGAAACATTTGTCTTCCCATCTCCCCATCGCCTAGTGCCAGACTATGCCTTCCTGGCATCTGCGCGGCTCCTCATCGAGTCGAATCTACGGGAGATGCTTCGGGAGTATGTGTTTGACAATACGGGTAGAGTTGGGACATCGTCGAGCAAGGTTGTTGAGGCATTTGGGTGTTTAGAGTTGGTGAGAATGGGTGGGGCTCCCGAGTTTTGGACGAGGGGTTGGTCAGATGAAGAGATGGAGGGGGAGAATCAGGATGGGGTCAAGGGAGGAGGGAAGTCGATTAGAGATAAAGGGAAGGGCAAAGCGAGAGATACTGATGGGGAGGTAGAAGGATGGGATTGGGCCGGTGTAACTGGTGAATGGAGGTGAGTTGGCTTTGAGATAATTTCGCTTATCCCCGTCTAAATAAGGGCATAAACCCAGACGAACTGTCTGCTGGTTGGACTACCGTGATCTTCTCCGTACGTTTTCCTTCAGATATTCTCGTGTTCTTACGCTCATTTTGTCGTGTCGTCCTCTGATTATGTTTTTCTAGTCCATAACGTAAGATTTTTAGGACATTAAACTCAACCTTTGCCCCCATTTTGACTACTCGTCCAGCTTGGCTCATTCGGCCTCAGCGACAGCGACCTACAAGAAACCCTACGCATCTTCCCCATGACTCTACGTGTCACAGGATACTCGAGAGTCCCCCCTCCAAGTCCCTCTGACTCCTCGCCAGCTGATATAGACTCCCTTATTTGGAAGCTTCCTATCATCCATGTAAAGGGTGAGTCGCGAGGCTCGGATGTCGACGAAGAATCCGTCCGACATGTTAATGGCACGGTAAGGATGATCGGCGACGGCGCCGTTC
>Ga0210383_10004999_pt1 | contig 11705 bp, 7 predicted proteins | sample IncBWC14OmetaG_FD_160072 | JGI IMG/M metagenome (GOLD analysis project Ga0210383, IMG submission 160072) | Forest soil microbial communities from Barre Woods Harvard Forest LTER site, Petersham, Massachusetts, United States - Inc-BW-C-14-O ...
GGAGGCCGCCGAACCAGGCGGCCCACCGATCATCCAGGACACCCGCCACGCGGATCTCATACTGGGCAGGCCCGCCGCAGGCGCTCACTCCAGCTCCAGCCAGCGCTCGGACGGAGGGGCCATCGCCTCAGCATCCGCGGGCAGTCCCGGTCGCGCGGTGCCGGTCATGGCGTGCCGCATGAGCTGGCGTCCTTGGGGGTGGGCAGGGCGCTGCCGATCAGCCGGGGCCCGTCCAGGCTGGCCTGCCAGGCCAGCGGCCCGGCCCGGTCCACGGGCACCCGGCTGGACTGCCAGACAAGTTCCCACATCAGGACCTGATCGTCGTGGATGACCCGCAGTGCCGCCACCGCGCGGCGGGCAGTCCGCCATACGGCCGCGACCCGGCGGCGGGTGGGCTGGCTAGCTATCATCAAGATCACCTCGTGAGTTCATTTGGGCTGGCCGCACTGGGAGCGGCCGACTGAGCGGCCACCGGCCCCGCCTGGCGGGCCCGGTGGTGAGCGCGAAGACGTCGTGGAACCCGGCGGTGGGCACGGGCGGCACGGGGTGGCCGGTGGCGGGCGAACTGATTGTGAAGAGGGCGAGCCCGAGCGCAGCCATGGCTGTCTCCTGCCGGTTGTGCGTTTCCTTCACCGGCACGGTATGAGCGGCCGCTGGGGCCGGGCGTCACCCAAAAGTGCACCTCAGGTGGAATCTTCGGCGGCGGGGCCTGCTGGCACGAAGATGCCGCCTGGCTGGCCCGCCACGGGGCCCGGGGCGCGTCTGGCTGCCCGGGTATTGACCGGTTGTCGGCAAGGGGGCCAGGGCGGCAATTGGCGCCGGCCGGCAGCCTGTGTCCCTGCCCCCCGGCGGCACGCGCAGGACGGCGGATGACTAGAACGGACACCGCCGGCCGGCGCGCGGCCGCGGCGGCCGTCAGCCAGCCGTTACACTGATCACACACAGCGGCCGGAGCGTGGATCGCTGGTGGCGCTGAGCGGTAGGTCGCCGATGCCTGACCAGCCCGTGGCAGCAATGGCCGGGGCTGCCATGTCCCGGCAGGATGCCCTGCTGGCTACCAAACTGCATGTGCCCCGTCGGCGGCCGGGTTTTGTGCCCCGCCCGCGGCTGGCCGGTCGGCTGGAGGAGGGGCTGGCTCGAGGGCTGGTCCTAGTCTGCGCCCCGGCCGGGTCCGGCAAGACTGTCCTGCTGGCCGACTGGGCCCAGCGCGGCGGCCGGCCGGTGGCCTGGCTGTCGCTAGACGCCGGTGACAATGACCCGGCGCGGTTTTGGCGGTACGTGGTCGCCGCGCTATGCCAGGCACGGCCAGGGATGGGCGAACTGGCCGGACCTGGGCTGGGTGCCCTGGAGGCGTCTTCCCCCGATGGGCTGGTGATGGCGCTGATCAACGAACTAGCAGCCGACCCCGGTGAGGATGAGGTGCTGCTGGTCCTGGACGACTACCACCTGATCGACTCCCAGCCGGTCCATGGGTCACTGTTGTTCCTGCTGGAGCACCTGCCGCCAGGGCTGCGGGTGGTGCTGGCAAGCCGGTCCGACCCGCCGCTGCCGCTGGCGCGGCTGCGGGCTGGTGGTCAGCTCGCTGAGATGCGGGCCGCCGAGTTGCGCTTCACGGCGGATGAGGCAGCGGCATTGTTGCACGAAGCGACCGGCGCTGACCTGCCTGGCACAGCGGTGGCGGCATTGACGGCCCGCACCGAGGGGTGGGCCGCGGGGCTTCAACTGGCGGGCCTGTCGCTGCGGGGACAGGCGGACGCCGCCGGGTTCGTTGCGGCGTTCAGCGGCAGCCATCGTTACGTCCTCGACTACCTGACCGGGGAGGTGCTCGAGCGGCAGAACCCGCAGGTACGCGAGTTCTTGCTGGAGACCTCAGTGCTGGAGCGGCTGTCGGGAGAGTTGTGCGATGTGGTCACCGGCCGGGCCGGCGGCCAGGCGATGCTGGCCGACATCGAGCGGGCGGGCCTGTTTTTGGTGCCGCTGGATGAGGTGCGTGGCTGGTGGCGCTACCACCACCTGTTCGCCGACCTGCTGCGCGCCCGGCTGCAGGCTGAGCAGCCCGCCCGGGTGCAGGCGCTGCACCGGGCCGCGGCCGCCTGGCATGAGGAACATGAGCTGGCCGATGATGCCCTGCGGCACGCGGTGGCCGCCGGGGATCCTGTGCGGGCGGCCCAGCTGATCGAGCGCTACTTCGACGCAACCTTCCTGCCAGGCCAGAGAGCGACGATTCAGCGGTGGCTGGCGCTCCTGCCCGCCGAGATGGTCAGGTCCCGCCCTCGGCTGGGCCTGGCCCAGATGTGGATGGCGGTGTTCAGCGGCCATATTGAAGGGGCTGCCAGCGCGATAGACGCCGCAGAACGAGCGTCTGCTGATGCTGCGGCGGAGACCTTCGAGCCCTCGGTGGGGCGGGCAGCGAGCCTGCTGACGAACCTCCCGGCGGCGATCGCTGCCGGGAAGGGCTGGCTTGCGTACTTGCGCGGCGATGCTGACGCTGCGGCCACGTTGGCATCGCAGGCCCACAGCCAGCTAGACGACGGCGAAACGATGCTGAACTCCATTTGCCAGCTGGAACTGGCTCTGGCCGATAGGCTCCGCGGCCGACTGGATGATGCTGAGCGCGGCTTCGCGTCTAGCATCGCGGGCTGGGGGATGGCCGGTGAGCGCGGCGTTGCCGCAGCGGTCTGCAATCTTCTCGGCCACATCCAGCTCGCGCAGGGCCGCCTCGACGCAGTCCTCGCTACCTACCAGCTGGCGCTGGAGATCACCGCGCCGCCCGGCCAGCCGGCCTTGCCGGCTGCGGGCATCGCGTACGCAGGCATGGCGGAGGTGGAATACCAGCGGGGCGAGCTCGAGGCCGCCCTGCGGCATGTGACCGAGGGGATCACGCGGCTCCGGGCGGTCAACTACACCGCGCCGCTCGCCACTGGGTTGGCGACCCTGGCGTGGATCCGGCAAGCCACCGGTGATGCCGCCGGGGCGCTCGACGCGATCGGGGAGGCCGAACGGGTGGCGCCAAGCCCGGCCGCTGCAAGCCTTTCTAATCCGGTGCCAGCGCAGCGGGCGCGGCTGCTGCTGGCCCAGGGCGACGTCGATGCGGCTGCCCGCTGGACCCAGCGGCACGGTCTCCGCGCGGACGACGAACCGGGCTACGCGCAGGAGCGGGAATATCTGGTGCTGGCCCGGGTGCTGCTCGCCCAGCACAACCCTGGCCCGGCGCTGGCGCTGCTGCAGCGGCTGGCCGGGGCCGCGGCCAGCCAGGGCCGGACCGGCAGCATCATCGAGATCCAGGCGCTGCGGGCGCTGGCGCTGGCCGCCCGCGGCGACCGTGCCGGCGCGCTCGGCGCGCTGACCGAGGCGCTCACCCTCGCCTGCCCGCAGGGCTATGTGCGGGTCTTCGCCGACGAGGGCGCGCCGATGCGCGCCCTGCTCGCCCAGCTCTCGGCCGCCCGGCAGGACCAGCGGGCCGCGGGCCGCGGCATCGACCCCGGCTACCTGGCCGCGCTGGTGCGCGCCTGCGGCCAGGCAGACGCCGTGCCGCCCCCCAGCCGGGCCGCCGGCGCCGCGCCCGGCCTGATCGAGCCGCTTACCGGCCGCGAGCTGGAGGTGCTGCGGCTGATCGCCGCGGGCAAGTCAAACCAGCGCATCGCCCGCGAACTGGTGGTGGCGCTCGACACGGTCAAAAAGCACGTGACCCACGTCCTGGGCAAGCTCGGCGCCGACAACCGCACCGAGGCCGTCGCCCGCGCCCGCGACCTGGGCCTGATCCCCTGACACCGCCTCCCCGCCAGCCCGGTAGCACCTTCGGGTGACCACTCGCCGCGCGGCGACATTCCACCCGGCAGGCACCTTCGGGTGACGCCCACAGTAGGCGGCGGCTCATAGCGTCTCGCAGAAGGGCCGAGTTCTGGGTCTTCGAGGAGGCCGCGATGATCACGCACACCACCGTTCTGGGGCTGGGCCAGGCGCGGCTGGCCGAACTGCACGACCAAGCCCGGCGTGATGCGCTGGCTCGCGCCGCTCGCCGGGCCCGCCGCGCCCGGCAGCATCCCGCTACACATCGCGTGACCGCGCTGCTCGCCGCTCTCGTTCGCCGGGCACGCCGCCCCCGGGGTCGCGGCGGGGAGCCTGTGATGGCGCCCATCCGGCGCCCATCGGGCGCCTGGCATCCGCTGCCCCGGCGCGCACGCGGACTTTCCGCCAGCCCCGGGCATGAACACCTGCGCGACCGGCCCGGGCCTGCTCGCCGCGCCCGTGGCAACCGGGGCGGTGTTCCTGGTGACTGCGGCGCTGGTCCTGCCCGCCTCGTTCCCGCGCTGCGTGAGCAGTCCTGGGAAGCACACCAGGGCGCGCGGGCGCCGCGGAGCAAGACCTCTGCCGGCAGACCGAGAAAGGCGATGAGGGATGGCTGACATCAACGGCTTGTATCGCAGCCTGCTCGCGGCGGACGAGGCTGGCGACGCCGCTGCCCTGGCTGCGCTGGCGTGGCAGATGTATGGCCAGTTGAGGAACGTCAACCAAGACTCCGGAAGGAACGTCATGAACGATGCGAGAACCGCGTCGGCACCGTCGGCGCGTTACGCGGTGCCGGCCGTGCTTGAGCTGCGCGGGGTGTCGAAGGTCTATGGGAGCGGGCCTGCCGAGGTGCACGCCCTGCGCCAGGCCGACCTTTCGGTGCAGGCCGGGTCGATGGTGGCGGTGATGGGACCGAGCGGGTCGGGCAAGTCCACCCTGCTGACGATCGCAGGCAGCCTCGAAGACCCAACCAGCGGCGAAGTCCTGGTCGGGGGAGTCCCACTGGCGGGCATGTCGCGGGGCGCGAAGGCCCGGCTGCGCCGGCGCACGATCGGGTACGTGTTCCAGGACTTCAACCTGCTGCCCGGGCTTACCGCGGCGGAGAACGTCGCGCTGCCGCTGGAACTCGATGGCGTGCCAGTACGGCGGGCCCGGGCCGCCGGGCTGCGGGCCCTGGACGGGCTGGGCCTGGCCGACCGCGCGAACCGGTACCCCGACCAACTCTCCGGCGGGGAGCGGCAGCGGGTCGCGATCGCCCGCGCGGTGGCCGGGGAGCGCCGCCTGCTGCTGGCCGACGAGCCCTCCGGAGCGCTGGACTCGGCGAACGGGGAGACGGTGATCGGCCTTATCCGCGCCGCCTGCCGCCAGGGCATGGCCGCGGTGGTCGTCACCCACGACGCGCAGCTGGCCTCGCTGGCTGACCGGGTGGTGTATCTGCGCGACGGGCAGCTGGCTGACCAGACCGTGCCTGGTCGCGGCCGGGAGCCCCTCCTGGAGACCGGAGGGAACCGATGACAACGTCCGTGCGCGAACGTCCGGCCCCGGCGTGGTCCGCTGGTGCCGGCGGCGGCGCCCCGGCCCGGCGGGCGGTGATCCGCTGGGCGTGGCGGCTGTTCCGCCGCGAGTGGCGCCAGCAGCTGCTGGTGCTATCGCTGATCACGGTGGCCGTCGCGGGAACGGTCCTTGGCGCGGCGGTCGCCAGCAACACTCCGGCATCCCCCGCCGCGGCCACGTTCGGGGCCGCCAACCACCTCGCCGTGATCCCCGGCAGCCAGCCGCACCTGGCCGCGGGTATCGCAGCGATCCGGCGGCGGTTCGGCCCGGTCGATGTGATCGAGAATCAGAACCTTGTCACCGGCTCAGCGAGCCCGGTTCAGCTCCGTGCGCAGAACCCGGCCGGCCCCTACGGGCAGCCGACGCTGGCCCTGGTTTCCGGACATTACCCGCACGGGTCCGGGCAGGTCGCGCTGACCAGCCAGGTGGCAGCCCTCTACAACACCCATGCGGGCGGCATCTGGCGCCAGGGCGGCCGGGCCCGCCGCGTGGTCGGCATCGTGGAGAACCCGAGCGACCTGGCCGATGAGTTCGCACTGGTCGCCCCCGGTCAGGCCGGCGCTCCGGCCGAGGTGACGGTGCTGTTCGACGCAACCCCGGCCGGCGCCGCCGCGTTCCGCTTCCCGCCCGGGGCGACCATCCAGACACCCCCACCCTCCGGCGGTATGAGCCCGGCGTTCATCGTGCTCGCCGCCGCCACGCTCGGGCTGATCTTCGTGGGTCTGGTGGCGGTGGCGTCGTTCACCGTTCTGGCCCGGCGGCGGCTGCGCGCGCTGGGCATGCTCGGCTCGCTCGGCGCGGCCGACAGCAACATCACACTGGTGATGACGGCCAACGGCGCGATCACCGGGACCGCAGGCGCCATCGCGGGCGCGCTGGCCGGCTTCGCCGCCTGGTCCGGCTACCGGCCGCACCTGGAGACCAGCGCCGGGCACCGGATCGGCGTGCTGCACCTGCCCTGGCCGGTGATCGGGACCGGGATGGCCCTCGCCGTCCTTACCTCGATACTGGCGTCCCGGCGGCCAGCCCGGGCGGCGGCCCGGATGTCGGTGCACGCGGCCCTGGCTGGGCGCCCGGAGCCGCCGAAGGCGGGGCGCCGCTCCGCCCTGCCCGGCATCATCTTGCTGCTCGCCGGCCCGGCCCTGCTGGTCCTGTCCGGCGGATGGGGGCATAACGGCGGAACCGCCACGCTGGAAACGCTAGGCGGCATGACCGCCACCATCATCGGCGGCCTCCTGCTCGCACCGTTCTGCCTCACCGCCCTGGCCGCGCTGGCCGGGCGGGCGCCGGTCGCGGTGCGCCTGGCGCTGCGCGACCTGTCCCGTTACCGGGCCCGGTCCGCGGCGGCGCTGTCGGCGATCAGCTTCGCGGTCCTCCTGGCCGTGCTCATCGGCATCCTCGCCGCGGCCCGGTACGCCAACCCGCTCGACTACACCGGGCCGAACCTGGCCACCAACCAACTCCTCCTCTACCCGCCCGGCCAGTCGCCCGGCCCGCTGGCCGCCCATCCCCCCGCCCAGCGCGACACCCGCAGCCTGCCAACCCGGCTGGCCACCGCACTAGGCACCCGCGACGTCCTCACCCTCGACTCGGCAACCCGGCCCGGGTCACGCATCGTCACCCCCTCCGGGCAAGACCTGGGCCCGGCCACCGCGACCCTCAACCAGGCAGGCACCCAGACCAACAACTACTCCGGGCCGCTGTACGTGGCGACCCCCGCGCTGCTGCGCTACTTCGGGATCAGGCCCACCCACATCAGCCCCGGCGCCGACGTGCTCACCATGCGGCCTGATCTCGCCGCCGAGCCCCAGATGCAGCTCGCCCTCCCGCCCGGGTCTCCCCGCCCAAGCCAGCCGTCATCCCCGGACGCCTGCCCGACCAGCCGGTGCATCGCCAACCCGGACATCCAGACCATCACCGGGCTTCCGGCCGGCACCTCGGCACCGAACACGGTGATCACCGAGCACGCCATGCAGGTACTCGGCCTGCACCTGGTCACGTCCGGATGGCTGTTCCAGACCCCCCGGCCGCTGACCGCCGCGCCGATCAACACCGCACGGCAGCTCGCCGCCGCCGCCGGCGCCACCATCGAGACCAAATCCGGTGAGGTATCGCTGTCACAGATCCTCAGCGCAGCGACCGCGGTAGGCATCCTCATCGCGCTGGGCGTGCTGGCCATGACCGTCGGCCTGATCCGCAGCGAGACCGCCAGCGACCTGCGCACCCTCACCGCCACCGGGGCCAGCGCCACCACCCGCCGCAACCTGACCGCGGTCACCGCAAGCACGCTAGGCCTGCTTGGCGGCCTCACCGGCACCGCCCTCGCCTACCTCACCGCGATCTCCTGGTTCCGTCACGCCTCGGTGATCGCCGCCACCGCGCCCGCCCCGGAACTCGCCGTCATCCTGGCCGGCCTGCCGCTCGCCGCAGCCATCGGCGGCTGGCTGTTCGCCGGGCGTCAGCCGCCGGCGATCGCCCGGCAACCGCTCGAATGAACCAACCCCACGCCACCGGCAGCCGCGACAGCGCGGATGCCCATGACGCCGGAGCACGCCGCCTGGGCCTGCTCAGCCGTTCGGGATGCGCAGTCCGCGCAGCCGACGGTGACGATCACCCGTAAGGAGTCCACCTATGTCACGTTTGGCCCGAATGCCCCTGCTAATCATGCTGACGGCACTCGCTGCCGTCGTAACGGTGGGCGCCGCCGACCCCGCGGCGTCCGCCGGCCGAAGCGCCGCTTCGGTGCTCCCGCAGCTGCAGTCCCGGTACGTGCAGATGCCTGACGGCGTGCGCCTCGCCGTGGATATCTGGCTGCCATTCGGCACCACCGCCGGGACGCGGCTGCCGACGGTGCTGGAAGCCGACCGGTACTGGCGCGCCCGGGCCTACACCGGGGGTATCAAGAACAACCCGAACTACTACATCGCGCAGCCGTGGAACGCGCGCGGGTACGCGTATGTGTTCGCCGACCTGCGCGGCACGGGCGCTTCGTTCGGCACGCTCACCGCCGAGCTGGGCAGCGCGTTGGTCGCCGATGTGGGGTCGCTCGCCAACTGGATCGCCGCCCAGCCGTGGTCGAACGGGCGGGTCGGGGTGACCGGCGTGTCCTACTCCGCTGACATCGCGATCGGCTCACTGGCGCTGCGCAACCCGCACATCACCGCCGCCGCGCCGATCTCCTACGACTTCGACCCCTACGAAGACATAATGCGCCCGGGCGGGATCCTCATCCAGCCGCTCGTCGCCCCTTACGGGCTGCTGCTGCAAATCCTCGACAAGGCTGATGGAACCACCTGCGCGACCAGCGCCGCCACGCGGCAGCTCTGCCAGCAGCTCAGCCTGACCGGCGCCGCGCCGGAGCCGGTCGACGGGCCGGACGGCAAAGCGCTGCGCGCCGCCGCGCGGGCCCAGCATTTCCACAACGCCAACCTGGTCGCCCTGGCCCAGGCCGGGGTCTACCGGGACTGGTCCCGGGGCCCGCAAAGCTGGGCGGTGACCAGCGTCGGCAGCAAGACCGCGGCCATCGCAGCCGGTGGCGTTCCGATCCTTACCTTCGCCGGATGGCTGGACGCCGGCACCGCCAACGGCGTCCTGTCGCAGTTCGCCAGCCTGCCCAACACCCAGGAGTCGTGGATCGGGCCATGGAGCCACGGCCAGGGGTATATCGCCGACCCGTTCCAGTCCAGCCGGCGGCTGCCCGGCGCCGAACACCAGCAGCTCAACGACCGGGTATACGCGTTCTTCGACCGCTACGTCAAAGGCGACGCACGCCCCGACGCCACCCGCGTGCTGCATTACTACACCCTGAACGCGGGCACCTGGCATACCACCACTCGCTGGCCGGTCGCGGGCACCCGGATCCACCGGCTCTACTTCGGCGCCGGGCACACGCTGACCTGGCAGCCCGGCGCCGCCCGGCCGGGCTCGGACCTGCTACACCTCAACCCGACAGCGGGCACGGGTCATAAGGACCGGTGGAACACCAACCTGACCGGCGGGCGGGTCGTCTACCCCAACCGCGCCGCCGTGGACCGCAAGCTGCTCACCTACACCACCGCGCCCCTGCGCCAGGCGACCACGGTCACCGGCCTTGGCCAGGTGACCCTCGACGTGACCGGCCTTCGCGGCGCTCAGCACGGCGCCCTCTACGCCTACCTCGAAGACGTCCAGCCCAGCGGCCGCGTCACTTACATCACCGAAGGCGAACTGGCCCTCGCCGACCGCGCGATCGCACCGAAGAAAGACAACCCCGCCTGGCGCATGCTGCGCACCCCCCGCACCTACGCCCGCGCCGACGCCGCACCGTTCCCGCTGCACCGGCCCCAGCAGATCACATTCGACCTGCTGCCCACCTCCGTGCTGTTCCACGCAGGCGACCGGATCCGGATCGCGATCGCGGCTGCCGACCCCGACTCCTTCCAGCTCCTGCCCGCCAACGGCCAAGCCACCTACCGAATCACCCACAGCCCCACCAGCCCCTCATATGTCGACCTCCCCGTGATCAGGTGAGCAACAACACTGGCCTGCCAGTTAACCGTCACCCGCAAACCTGACGCCGAGTGGCACAGAGGTTCACGGGTGCTGGTTTAACGGTTGCCCCCAGGAGGGCAGGCACGGTGATCTTCCAAGCCATGCCAAGCGCCTGCCCTCCGGGGAGCGCCCGACTGGCATGATGCAGGGCCTGCGAGCCCAGGGCGTCACGCGTAGTGGATGATCTGCGTGCAGGCAATTGGACGATCTATGCGACCTTCGCAGGCAAATACTCGGCATCGTTCGGTTCGCTCACCCCGTAGAAGACTAGTCGCGCAGTGTGACGCTCGCCGGTCACGGCCTTCGCGTGACCGCCGATCTGGTCGCGGAGGGTCCGTCACGACCGTGGGCCGACCGCCGCGCGGAGACAGGTGTTCTGTGCTTGCCTACCGGCGTTGGCATCAGTGTGATCCTGACTGGATGATTCGGCGAGGTCTCTCCAGGTCTGCTCCAGTCTCCGAGGCCGCCAGCGAGTCGACTCGGCTAAATGAGGCGGCGGCGCCCGCGGGCCCTGCGGTGCCCTGGGCCGTTCACGCGGAGTCGACATCTATGTCGATTACGATGCGGTCATGCTGGAGATGAGGAAGACGTTCGGTGACGTGAGCGTCTGGCCGAGCGGCGACCTCGTGGCGACGGTGGAGATCGGGCGCCCGCCGGACAACTTCTTCGATGCCGAGCTCATCACGTCGCTCGCGGACGCTTACGCGTGGCTGGACGGGCAGCCGGAGTTCCGGGCGGCGGTGCTGTGTTCGGATGGCAAGCATTTCTGCGCGGGCGCGGACTTCACCGGCCGCTCCGGGCGGCCCGGCGTCGGTGGCGCGAAGGAACTTTACGCCGCGGCGGCCCGGCTGTTCGAGGCGCGGACGCCGGTGGTCGCCGCCGTGCAGGGTGCGGCGGTGGGCGGCGGGCTGGGGCTGGCCTGCACCGCCGACTTCCGGGTCGCCAGCCCCCAGGCCAGGTTCTGCGCGAATTTCGCCCGGCTCGGCCTGCACCATGGCTTCGCGCTGACGGTAACGCTGCCCGCGATTATCGGTGAGCAGCGCGCGCTGGATCTGCTGTGCACCGGCCGCCGGGTCGGCGGCGAGGAGGCCGTCCGGATCGGGATGGCCGACCGGCTGGCCGACCCCGAAGGCCTGCGGGCGGCCGCGCAGGAGCTGGCCGCCGAGATCGCCGCCGGTGCCCCGCTCGCGGTGCGGTCGATCCGGGCGACGATGCGCGGGACGCTGGCGGACCGGGCCCGGGCGGCGATGGACCGGGAACTGGCGGAGCAGGACCAGTTGCGCCAGACGGCGGACTTCGCCGAGGGCATCCGCGCGTCCGCGCAACGGCGGCCACCCCGATTCGAGGCCCGGTGACCGCGGCCATTCCGGATGCGGCCGGCGTGCTGACCGAGCTGCGGGGGTGGGTCGAGGCCAGCTGGGATCAGGAGCTGAGCCTGGTGCACTGGCGGGAGCTGCTGGCCGACGCGGGGTGGGCGTGCCCGGCCTGGCCGCACGGCTGGTGCGGGCGGTCGCTGCCGGCCGGCCTGGCCGCGGTGGTGACAGAGGAACTGGCCCGCGCGGGAGTGCCCGGTCCGGCCGAAGGGGTCGGCGTGGGGCTGGCCGGGCCGGTGCTCATCGAGCACGGCACCGATGCGCTCCGGGAACGGTTCGTCAGGCCTACCGTCACCGGTGAGATCACCTGGTGCCAGCTGTTCAGCGAGCCGGGTGCGGGCTCGGACCTGGCGGGGCTGACCACCCGGGCCGAGGCGGTCGCTGACGGGTGGCTGGTGACGGGGCAGAAGGTCTGGTCGACCGGAGCGGCGACCGCGGACTTCGGGCTGCTGCTGGCCC
>Ga0210383_10005000_pt1 | contig 11705 bp, 16 predicted proteins | sample IncBWC14OmetaG_FD_160072 | JGI IMG/M metagenome (GOLD analysis project Ga0210383, IMG submission 160072) | Forest soil microbial communities from Barre Woods Harvard Forest LTER site, Petersham, Massachusetts, United States - Inc-BW-C-14-O ...
CTGCCTTTACTTTATCCAGGACTTTATCCACGAGTTCCTGGGGTATTTCCCCATGAGATTTACCTCGCAACGCATTGAGAGCTCTTGCAGCCTTTGATTTCTTTTTCTTCTTCTTCTTTTGGGATGTGGAGGATGCGGTACTGGCGTTGGCGAGTTCGTTGAGGTCATCCTGAGAGTGGTCGTCCGAATCTGAGGCGTCTTCTTGTTTATCCTGGTCTTGGGTGGTATCGATAATTTCTTCCATCTTGACTTTCCGTGAAGAGGACGTCGACATGGCGGAGCACACTCGAGCACTTGCAGTCACGGTGAAGTCTTGAGAGTCAAATTGCCAGTGGAAATTCCGGGTATCACGTGATTATGGCTACAATATTAATACTATATAATAGAGTCTGACACTCAATAGTATGCATAGTATGCCGTCGCCGCCGCCGCCATGGCGTCCAGCTCGTCGTCAAGCGGAAATCTACGACAAGATAATTTTCAACCTTTTACTGGATGACTATTACTGCCCTAGTAATTAGGATCCCTGATCGCAATTCTGACACAAGGGGTGTCAGAACGCGAAAATCTGACATAGGCTCCGAGTCACAATTATTTTTTTCAGGGCCTCGGTCACCCCCTCCTTCTAAATAAGGTATGTTTTAATCACATGATTTCTCGAAATATAATATAAAATATAATATATAATATAATGTATGTCACATTATCACATATGTCACCATGTGTGACATTAATTTCAGGCAGTAGTACAAATATACAATATAGTAAGATTGTAAGCAAAGCTTGCTCATTCTCGAGCTCAAGAAGGTTCTGGATGGTCTTAATTTGGCCGATTTGGGCCAAAATTTGCATGTCAGAAAAAAATTCAGCCTCCGGCACAGGCCCCCTACCTCGGGTGCGGAATTCGCGTTTCGACACCCCCTTGTTCTGACATGCACTTCAAGTTAGTATTATGCAGCATGGCTCAGATGAGTCAGATCACGACTCTGTACGATAATAGATGATGTCTTGCCCGAAAAGACAAAGAGGTGGCGCGGGAGACTAGTCATGCCCGACGCCGTCTTTGCTTCTTAACCCGCTCAGCCAGACTCGTTGATTCTGGTACACTGTCCACCATACTCTCCACACATTGTGACAGCTCCTTCACCTCCGCCTCCTGAGTGACTGCTACAATATCTGTAGAGTCCAAGGGTGTGGGGAATGCAGGACGACCCTCTTTCGCAGGTGTTGGTGAAAGCGACAGAAGCCCATATGACGAGAAAGATTTCAAGTCGGACGTGAACAGGACCTACGAATAAGGTAAATAACTGTCCGAGAAGATTGGCTCGTGTAGGACTTACGGAATGTGCCCAACCAGCATACTCTCCCCACACCGTGACCAACTTCGTGCTCACCTCATCATACAACCTCGGAGTCATGTTCGACTTCGCCTTCCCGTTGGGGGAACGTAGGCCATAATGTTTGATCGCAATTTGGTGGACGTGTGTGTCAACGGGTATTACTTCCCTCTGCCAAGGTCGACCAATCATGATTTGAATGAATGGCACGCATGTACGAGTGAGCTTACCTTGTCCAAACTCATCAATAAAACACAATCTGCGACTTTGCGCCCAACCCCAACGAACTTGAGCAGCTCCTCCCGAGCTTCGTCCGTGCTGACCTCTCTCAAATTCTTGAGCCACGTTTCCGATGCCTCGCCCATAGAATCGGAGCTGGAGGGACCGTGTGTATCGACAAGCATCGCTGCTGTTCGTTGGATGAATTCCGCACGGTATCCGAAGCCTAGGGAACGGAGAGTAGAACCAACGTCGGGGGCTGCGAGGACTGAGGGGGCTGGGAAGGGATGGTATGTTCGTTCCTCAGGTTCTCCTGAAATCGAGGACGCGAACGGATCGGGTAACAAAAGCAGGGGAGGAGAATACTTCTTGCAAAGGGATTGTACCATTTTGGTTATACGCGAAATATTATTGTTCGATGAACAGATGAACCTAAGGGATGATTCCCGATGAGCGTTGGAATAGCATAGCACATCATAACTAACGCACGAAACCAAGTTCTCCCAAGGATCCTGCCTCAGCATCCTGATCCCCATAAACCTCTCCCTAACACCCCTGAACACCACATCTCGCATCCCCCACTCGTCATAAAGCGCAACTAAATCGACCTCGAGCTGGAAATAATCTCGGAGCCACACCAGTGTTTCGGCGTCTCGGAGAGCTAATTGGGTGGGATTGGGCTGGGGGTCGGGATATACGGAGCGGTAGAAGAGCGTGGAAGGGGATTGACGGAGGCAGACGACTCGGTCGCGCAGACAGAGACGGTATTCGTGGGTGGGGTCCGCGGTTGAACCAGGAGTGGTTAGACAAGGGAATAATGGGAATATGGACCATCGGAAGGATTGGCCGCATTTGAGGACGGCTGCAAGAGATAGCTGGACAATTGGGAGCGGGAGTGCTTGAAAGCCATGGGTCATGGCTTTGAAGAATGCAAGACGCGTGACTCGGAGGTCGTTGGCTTACTCGATGACAGACGAGCCCAGAACTGATTAAATTTGTGCCTCTAGGCCCAATTAATTGCAGGGAGTCCACCGTCTGTTTTCAGTTTTCGGAATTGAGCAATACACAGACAGGAGCACGGCTCGAGGATGAATATTATCATGACTGCCCACCAAATCCCTGTGCTGAGTGCTGAGTTGAAGAGAGTCCACAGTTCTTCTTGCACAGTTCGCACTTGAAAACCGATTTTTGATTTCTGAAAACTTGCATAGACCAAGGATAGACTGGACTCTCTGGCCACCATAGGCTCATCTTTCTACCACAAACTCTTGCAATGCCCTCCGACGGCGACTCCTTCCTACCCCGCATCCAATCCGTTTTCTACTCCGTCTTCGACGTCCGCCAAGGCCCAAAGATCGTCTACCAAGTCCCCGAAGGTCTCATCGCCGTCCCTCACCCAGGTCTCTCATCTTCCCTCTCAAATCCCTCCGTCCCCCCAACACCATCCTCTGAAAATGGCCCACTTTCGCCCCCGCCCCATCAAGTCGTAAACTCACGCACCTCCAGCCAAAGCACATCCATCACTTCTCCAATCGACTATCGAGCTACCTCCCGCAGCGTCCACTCGCCTCAAAAACGCTCGAGCTCCTCCAACAGAATCCTATTCAACTTTGACGACATCTCCAAATACGTGATCCCGCACAGCGCGTTGTGCGGTAGGCTCGTTATATGTTCAACCCAACGGCACCGTATTATTGGTTTCCCTGTTGAGCTGCGGGGGAAGTATAAGCGGAACTATTTCAGATATAATCTATGCTTTGTTTTTGAACGCGCAGCCGACCTGAGTTGTTATGAGCCTATTGTCCGGAAAGTAAGCCGCGTTCTCACATCCTGTGAGGTGCGTGCCTCCTTGTGATTTATCTTTTGTATGTATTTATCAGCGCAATACAGGAAGAATCGGGATTCTTGTCGTGTCCGCAGACTTCTCACACCGTTCATGCGATCCTTGAGCAATTGTATGAAGATTTGAACTCTTATTCAGAGACTTCGATACCCATTGATCAGTTCAACTCCATTGAATTGAAGATATTTCCATTCTATCCCAATCCGCCTGCCGTCAAGGATTGGATGGTACCACTCGCACTCATCAATCTGTCGAAAAGGATCGAAGACAACTGGGACTTGACTATGGCCAAGGTATGGATGACCACTCGTCTTACATATCGAAACTTACGCAAAAGGCAGGTTTGTCGATTTATCGATGGGACAAACCATGTCAGCCGTATTGCTTACCTGGCCAACTGCGATCTTAAACTAACGCGTCATGCCATCTCGCATCTCCTGTAAGACTCACTAGTCTAACTGATGTGGCCCTCTGCTCATTTCGCAAGTAAAGCTATTACCAAGTAATCATGACTATCGACATCTTCCAATATTCCAACATGTACACTCTTCGCAAGAGCATTCAATGGCTCGCGGACGAAGTTAATGTGAGAGAAGAATGCGGGCCTTATGTTACTAAACCAGGTGCGCCAAAAAGCCTCTGTCACCAATATGGCTCGGATAACCGAAATTATTCCTTTGAACCAAACTGCAGGACGACCCATCCCCGACTGGCCCAAACTTCTGCATTTATATTCTCGGTTGAAGTCTGGGAAGACAGTATTAGACTGGATGGAGGCGTACGAAGTTCACAGCCTAGGTATAGACGTCCGGCGCTTCACAAGCTTTGGTGTCATCAAAGTACGTTTTCCGGTTCGCTTCACACGGATAACCACATATATCATTCCCCCAGGGCTTCCTTCGGAGAGTCCACCGCTGGCCCATTCTCCTCCCTTCAAACACCACCAACTCTCACACCCAACCCCTGGACGCCTTTACCCCCGCCCGACAACGCGTCGACAGCTTCCCCGGAACCTCCCATCGCTTCCCCAATTCTAACCCCCTCGACCCACCCCCACCTCAGACCACTCAACCAAAATCCCATAGTCTCTTCCGTGGCCGGCCCCCACAGACCACACCCATCATTCCATCTCTCAGTCCCGACCTCGCGACAAGCACTCCCACCACCTCCAAGGATCCAACCACAGCCACCACCCCTGCCGTCGTCCGTCGTGTACGTCGAGAAAGTGCCGCTGAAAAAGTCCTGGAACATGTCCGGAGCCGGGATCTGCAGAAATCCGGCGCTGCTGCACCCGCTGCTTCTAGTCCGCGCACGTCTTGGATCCACTACCCTAAGGACGAAACAACGGCACAAGAAAACTCAACCAAAGCCGGACCCACCGAAAGCCGCAGCCGACGGCAGTCCTTCGTCTTCCCACCAAATCCGCCGCCCTCTCCCAATATCACAAAGGCGACTGTGCTGCCAACCCGACGACGGCTTTCGAGATCCCCTCCGGCTTTGATTCTCGTGCAATCCACTGCCAATTTACCGAATTCGTACCCTCAGGAGTTGTTGTCACTGTTGGATGGGGAGCATCATACGGACGAGTTGGGTGTAAAGTTTGAAGCTGGATGGCCATTGCTTGAGCGGTGGTTGGTTGCTGCTGGGGGAGGGAACGGCGACGGGGATTTTGGGAGGGTCTCGATCATTTATAGGTGATTTGGGTTTCACTGGGTATTTAATGGAGTTTGGGAGTTTCGCGAACACCCACTGTGTAGTTGGGAACATTCACTTCGATGGGAAGATGTTCAATTCGCAATTCTTACAAACGTTCAATTAACCGACTCTGCATTCGGTGGGTAGGCTACTAGGATATGCAGAAATCAAGTATAGGTGATGCGCAAGGATAAGCTGAATGGTAGGGTACTGGCCGTAACCGTAACCTCGCCCCCCGACGGGACAAGGTCCGACACCTTTTTCGCTAGGTTTGGACGTGTTGCTTGCTCGAGCTGTAGGGGTGCTTGCAAATAAATTTGTTTTGTGGCCGTCGCCAAGGACGGTTTCTTGATCTGACTATGTTTGCAGATGTTAATACAGTGGTGGAAGATAGCTGTTAGCCACTTACATGTCCTGTTTCTCGACCAGCAGTTCAATCAATTGCTCAACCGTGAAATCGGGGCTGATGGAAATCTCGAGGGCTTCCCCTCCACATACGGGACAGTCGTCGCGCCTTTCGTGTTCAAAGGTGTAAGAATATACTCCGTCGTTGCCGATGAGCATGAAGTAGTTATTTAGGAATGCTGCGGAACTTGTAGCAATTTTGAACGCTTCATTGCAACACGATGCTGTGGTATAGAGCATGTCAGCGGGATTTCTCAGGTAGTGGGGAAATATAATTAGGTACCTGCTATGATAGCGTTCGTCGAAGCAATGGCAGGGATGATATTCTTCACAACACCCTGGGTGAGGGACCACGTGACGCCTTCAATCTTGAACTCCTTCGCACGGGCAGCTGCGGCAGTATAGAGCCAACTGATGTCCTCGGGATCGTCAGTATCCATCTTCTTGTCTAGGAAGGAAAGTTAGAAGCAGGCAATATTGGCCAGTGAGAATGTTTACCGCCAAAGACACGGGGCCACTCCAGTACTGATGCCCATTCTATGCAATGTTCAGGGAGACGAGGGGTGTTGGCGATGGTGCAAATTGGGAATGCGGTAGGCTTGTTGAGCATGTCGAGAGAGCATTCGTAGCATGAAGTGATGGTAGGAAGAATAACGCGCGCTTGACCCTTGAACCCTAACATTTCACTTGAGAATGAGAAGGGTTGGCGTGTGGTATGGTAAAGGTACGTACCTTCCGTGCCGCCATCAATGAGAGGTTTCAAGCTCTCTGGGTTCTCAGGATCGACGAGATTTACAAGGGTAGCATTCATCCAACGTCGCGCCTCGACTGAATCAAGCCCGCAAATCACAAGGTTGAATTGCATGTAGTAGTCGTCCTCCTTGTCCTGGATCTTGCCGAAGAATCTGAGGCACTTATGAAGACTCGACATAATAATTCTGCATATTTCACTCACGGAGTAACCTTCACTCCTGGGACCCGTTTCATGATAAACTCTGCTGCAACAGTCGCTTTCGGTTGCCCCACGTCTTTGGGTCTATTTCACGCGGTTGGAATAAGAATAACCAGTAGCAGTAGGCAGTGTTGAATACCTAAAGAGAAATTGCCGATTGAGGTTACTGATATCGATCGTGTCCATGTCAATGACATGGATGTCCTTGAATCCAGTCAAGGCAAGGTTTGCCAGAATTTCACAACCTAGGCCGCCTGCACCGATTACGAGGATCTTGGCTTGATTACGCAGGAATTCTTTAACCTGACCAAGACGCGGCATAAGTCCACAGGTTGAATAGATACAAATCGACGCGCACTCCGTTACCGGCCAGGAAGGCAGGGTCGGTACGAGGCCCTGGTTTGTCTAGGACTTGGTCTATGTGAAAGTAACGACCCGGCCAATCACTCGAAGTTGCGATTCCGTTTGTTTGCGGGTTTACTACAGCCATAGAATCCAAAGAGATTTTGATAACTTTGAGTTTTGAGTTGTGACTGTGCAATGCAAAACGAGTCCATAACCGGCTCGGTGCCGTGACTTTCGATCGCGTATGTAATTCATTTTTTTTTGACCTTTCTCTATGGCACAGATAGGACCTCTCGTCCAATTCAGCGGCCACCAACACCTCCGACAACGTCTCGTTCTGTCAATATTGAGCGGGAAACACGTCCGAATTGACAAAATTCGCTCGGAGGACAAGAACCCCGGTCTTCGAGGTTTGTTTCGATTCATGTAACAAATAGGAAAGCGTTTGGTAACCCGTGTTCACAGACTTCGAAATCAGTCTCCTGCGGCTCTTGGAAAAAGTGACCAATGGGACTATCATTGAAATCTCCGTTACTGGTATGTATAACAGATCAAATCCGGTGTTTCGCTTAAGGATGAATGAAGGAACGGCGATTTTACTCAAACCTGGAATAATCTCGGGAGGTCCTCTGTCGCATGACTGTCCACTATCTCGATCGATTGGCTATTACCTTGAACCAGTAATTATGCTGGCACCCTTTGCGAAGAATCCTCTGCAACTCACAATTCGGGGAATAACGACCGATGACAGCGATCTTTCGGTAGGCGATTTCATTAACGTGTGCTCTGTGAAGCTTTCTGAGTCCTTGGCCAGGTAGACCTTCTGAGGACTGTGACATTACCTCACGTACAATTATTCGGTATCTCCGATGGCCTTGAACTACGGGTACATCTTTTTGTTTTTCTATTCATGCGGTCGTCTCTTTAAAACCTTTTTCTTAGATAAAAAAGCGCGGTGCTCCGCCTGCGGGTGGGGGCGAAGTGCAGTTTCTGTGTCCCATTGTCAAACAGGTGAAGACCCTTAACTTTGTCGATGCGGGGAAAATCAAGCGAATACGAGGCATTGCGTGAGTTGATCACGTACTATGCGATCCAATTTCATGCAAAATTCTCTGATGCGAATCACATATCAATAGACATGCTGTCCGCGTGAACCCTCAATTTTCCAACCGGATGATCGAAGCTTCACGCTCCGTTCTGAATCGCTACATACCCGACATATACCTCTACTCAGATGTCTTCAAAGGCGAGGAGAGCGGAAAGTTGGTCAAATCATTCTGCTATTCTTCCCAAAATTTCTGATGCCCCCCAAACTAGATCACCAGGCTACGCGCTCAGCCTTCTTGCAGAATCTACGACCTCCGCCATCCATTGTTCAGAGGCCACATCCCAGCCTGGAGTAGCACCAGAAGATATTGGTCTCTTGGCGACCCGCGCTCTCCTGGCGGAGATAAACGAAGGGGGATGTGTGGATCGGAAACACCAGACTCTCGTTCTGCTCATGATGGTCCTGGGTAGTGAGGATGTCGGGCGGTGTCAGATGGGGGAACCTACTCCACGAACGTTGGTTCTCTCCTTTACTGCTCAGTGGATGCTTCTGATTTTAATACCGTATACTTCGCAGAATCCAGTTTCTGCGAGACGTTCGGAGCTTTTTCGGGACGTCATTCAAAATTGTACCTGCGGATCCCTCTGATTCGGGATCTTCCCAGTTATTGTATTCATGTTATGGCACAGGATATGTCAACGCGAACAGAACACTTGCTTAATGGCCTACTGGATGCTCATCTAACTCGCCAGGTGTGGTTGACGTCATGGACGATATGTACTCTTACTTGCCTTCAGTAAATGCCCAACATCCTTCATGGAGAATTCTGCCGGGACACAAGACACGATGAAGACTATGTTATCATTCCTCGTGTACATTCACACCTTGCCAAAGGTTGCACGGTGTCCTTTCTTTGCCGTGTGCTATTACATACTCTAGTTCCTACTGCATGGGCTATAACCTGCATGGTCAATTCATTCAAGTCACAAAGGTCTTCAAAGTGATCGAAATGCAAAACAAGGTTTCGTAGTCGAGCCAGATACCAATGGAAGGTTATTGCATGTTGCGAGTGCTGTAATGCTGCGACGATTAGAATGATACGATATCCTATGAAGAACAAACAAAGTACTCACTTTGCATTGAGGTTCCTCGTTCATTACCTTCGCCAGGACACGAACATCCAAGTCGTACAGAGAGCACCGGCGATGAAACCGATAGCAGAGGGCAATAGCAAGCTCGTTGTCATCTGTGTCCCCCGAGCTTGAGGAACTTTGGCGCCTGGTGGGTGCTTTCCTCCCACATCTTCGAACGTTGGAACATGATTCTTCTCCCAACCTTCATCCAATAGCCTTTTGATCATCGCGTCGTCTAGCAAGCTAAAGTCCTCCATTTCCCAGGAATTGCACAAAGTGGACATCCACTTCATTCGCTTCCGCCCCACTGGTCCTCCCGTTCCAGGTGCCCGCTCTTTTAGCTGCGCCCTCAACACCCCAACCTTCTTGAGAGCCTTGCCTTCAGTCCCCGACAAAGCATTCTCCAGTCGGGTCTTAATTAGACTTGCCATCCTCGGACCGTTCCCATTCGTCGAAACCATAACCTGCAGCGGTAAATCGAGTATCTGCGAACCAAAGTAGAAGTCGCAGGAATCAGGTATGTCCGCCACGTTTACGGGGATTTTCGCCTTTCGACATAATTCACATATTTCGCGAGACCGGTTGACATCGTCAATGGCTGTGAGTACCAGGTCCATTTTGTGTAGTTCTGCGGGTCCGGTAAAGCGTCGGTCATAATGTGTGATGCGGTCGGCGCGTTCTTCAATGAAACGTCTTGTACGTGGATGAAGACCTTTCTCCGGACAAAGAAGGGTGATGTACCCGTCTGCAACGAGAATTGATTCAATGCGCTGCGAAGCGACTTCTCCACCTCCAACGATGAGAACGCGTTTGTCTTGGAGTTGCCATGCGAGCAGGAGCGATCCTCCACCACGAGCCTGCATTCGCAAGTCGTCTGAATCCGAAGCCATTGAATCAAAATGTTGGGGAAGAATTTAGAAAGCTGCCTATACAAGTATCTCGTGGGCTTGCGGTACCTGATGGACTCGCCGGAAGCGGAAACTTGACGTTTGTTTATTTGTTTGTCAGCTTGGTCATTCAATTTTTTGCCGTGTCTGACTTTACTTCATACCGAACTCGATAGTCGGCCAATATGCCACCCAAAGCCGATATAAACAAAGCTGGCTGGGAGCAGAGCGAGTTCCCTATCTTGTGTGAAACGTGTTCGTTTCTGCTTCATGTCTCATTTCAATTGTTCTTCTGACATCCATTGTCTAGGTTTGGGCGACAATCCATTCGTTAGAATGGTATGCGCCCACCACAGTAAACCCTCAATGTGCATGCTAATTGTTTCCTTCATTATAGTCAAAGCAAGAATACGGGCGATCCTGTGGTACATGTGCCAGACCCTTCACCGTCTTCCGCTGGAACCCCGGCACAGGCATGCGCTTCAAAACCACTGTCATCTGCCAAACCTGCGCTAAAGTCAAGAACGTCTGCCAGACGTGTCTCCTCGATCTTGAGTATGGCTTGCCGACACAGGTGCGGGACACGGCATTGGCGTTGCAGAATGAGGCTCCGACGAGTGATATCAATCGGGAGTATTATGCCCAGAACATGGAGGGGAAGGTATGTCGTATTTTTTATTAGGTTTTCGGCGCATACTCTGACGATGAAGTCATGATTGGATCAGTTGGACGGGAACAAGTCATTACTTGATTCCGGGCGTGCGCAGTCTGCAGGAAAAGAGATGCTGAAGCAGCTAGCACGGACGGACCCATATTACAAACGCAACAGACCACATGTTTGTTCGTTCTTTGCCAAGGGGGATTGCAGTCGTGGAACAGAGTGTCCATACAGGCTCGCATATTCACTTCTATGATAGCTGCATTCCCACGCTGACTCATCTGTACTGCCACTTAGACACGAGAAACCTGTCGACAACGACCTCTCACATCAAAATATGCAAGACCGGTATTACGGTCGCAATGACCCAGTCGCGCGCAAGATCCTCTCCACTCATGCAGACAGCCAGGGCCTCAAGCCTCCAGATGACCAGTCGATCGTGCGTTAGATCTGAAGAAAACTATGTTTATAGGTTGACTAATGTATGTATTTGCCATCGCAGACCTCCATCTTCCTTTCCTCGCTTCCCGCTCAATCGACAGAGCTAAGCATCCGCACACGCGTCATTCAATCACTGCCCACCGTCCAACCAACGCAACTGAAATCTGTAGTACACGTTGCCAAATCACGGTCCGCTGGCGTCCCTTCCTGTCTGTCCCATTGTTAATTGACCATTTTCTTATTCTTTTGCATTTTAGGTGTGCGTTCGTCAACTTCAAAGACCGTCCTACCGCCGAACGAGCTGCTGAGGCTTGGGCAAACGGGCTTGAAGTAGATGGCGAAACGGTCGGTGTGAAATGGGGTCGGAGTAGAGCTAATGCTGCGGCAAAGATGCCTGCAACTCCTGCTGCTGCTAGTACTAGTGCCCTTGTGGGATCATAAAAGTCATTGATATGTATTATACTTACATTTTTACAAGCTGTGTGACAAATTAATGTTGTTGTATTAGTGGTTTTCAAGTAGTACTAGAAATTCTCGCCCAAATTTTTTAGGCCTTGATCAATCTTATTTACCTTATTACATCAATTAAGATGTGTTGTGTTCTCAGACTGGTGTGAAATGGGAACAGGGCATACATATATTTTATAGTTTGTATGGCTATCAAGGTAATAATGTGGAGGTAAAATTTTAAACGTGATTATGTTTTGCAACTGGCATATTACTGTGCTTCAGCTCCATCCCT
>Ga0210383_10005001_pt1 | contig 11704 bp, 8 predicted proteins | sample IncBWC14OmetaG_FD_160072 | JGI IMG/M metagenome (GOLD analysis project Ga0210383, IMG submission 160072) | Forest soil microbial communities from Barre Woods Harvard Forest LTER site, Petersham, Massachusetts, United States - Inc-BW-C-14-O ...
TGCTGCCGCGTCTTCACATAGACGTCAGTATTGGTCAACTCGCCGAAGTAGATCTCGGGACGCGTCACGGCTAGACTACGCACCGTGCTCTGGACCGGCATGTTGCTCAAAATCAGGGTGGGCAGCCCTTCCGCCGTGAAACCATTGACCGGGTTCATCGTGATGCCATAACCATGCGTGTAGATCAGTTTCTCGTTAATCCAATTGCGGCTGCTCTCCGGAAGTTTATCGACGTTCAACTCGCGCGCGGCGAGCATCACCTCGCGAGTTGCGCCGTCGATTTCATAGCGATCAATGTCGATGTCGGGAAAGTCGTAGTAGGTACGGATTTCCTGAATCTGGCGCAGCGTGTCCTGCAATGCATGCCAGTCCCAGAGCCGGATGTTCTGAAGCGTAGCCTGATTGTTAGCCGGCTCGGCAGCCTCTACGGTCGTCTCCGCCGGAAACTCGCGCTGTGCGACTCGGTTCAATCCGTAGGCTTGCCGCGTCAGATCGGTGTTGTAGACGATGTAGGGCTTCTCGCGAACCAGTTCATTCGGCTTGACGATAAAGCTGCTGACGTACCAGGCGACTGCTTGAACGACGACATAACAGACTGCGGCCGGGAGGATCGCCACGATCAGCCAGCGACCCCGCGGCACCCGCATAGCGTTGGCGGCTGCGATTATCGCCCCAAGAACCAGCGCTGTGCAGACGACGAGCATCCCGGTGATCGTGATGTGGGCGTCGGTGTAAGTCACACCTCCAAAGATCGTGTGATCGTCGAACAATCGCTCGAACCGCCCGATATAGACGCGCATCGCAAGGATCAGCAACAGAAACACAAACGTGATCGACAGCCCGCGCCAAGGTAATGAGACGTGGCGGCTGAGACGCCCGGCGAGGGCACGGGCTCCTCCCGTGATGAGGATGAAGAAAAGGGCGAGTATACAGATAATCACTGCCAGCGTAATCAGCCACCCGAGGATGAGCTGCGACGCGGGTAGGGTGAACAGAAAGAAATTCAGCGGCTTGCCAAAAATCGGATCTACGACGCCACCAGTTGTGCGAGGCGCGTACCAAAAGAGCGCGAGCGTCGGCCACTCCGCCATCATGCCGGCGCCGGTTGCAGCAGCAATGGCGAGCGAAACGCCGAGCGCGATCAGGCGCAGGACCGGCTCAACCGGCAGCGTCACCGGTCGTCCGCCGATGAGAATCGTATGACCGCTTGGCAAATCGGAGAGATGCGCCCGCTTCAGAGCGAGGAAGGAACCGTACAGAATGAGAAATGTGGCCGCTGCAAAAACGGTGAACACTTCCCACTGAAGACTCAGCGTTTTCCAGAATACGTCCCCGTAGCCGAGGGAGGTGAACCAGAGCACGTCGACGTAATACGACAACGCGGTCCGACCGCCGAAGAAGATGACGGCAAGAACGGCTAGAATGAGAAGGAAACCGCGGCGACGGCGAGGCCGCGCCGGATGCGGCGGTGGCCAGTCAATGGATTCGGGCATTGCTCCACTCCGTTCTCATTTCGCTCGATCTAGTTATCCGCATAATACTCCCAGCGCTTTTCGCAAGTTGCCTCTTCGCTGGACTCCCCACTCCACCCTTGCGCCGCGAGAGCATTGTCCATATCGGAGGAGTTTTTGCGCGTACTCGTGATCTCCTTTCGGAGCAAACTAGCAGCGGCTCTCGGAATTGCGCCGGAATGACGGTGGATTGTAGACACGCTTTTTATCCTGGATCGGAAGCCATCTTAGAGCCGCTGCAAACCCATTCCCTTTCGCGTCCTAAGGCCTATTTCAGGTAGGCGCGCACCAGGCCAATCAGATCTTCGGTCAATTCTTCGTTCGATTCCTTCCCGCGACCCGGATGCGTAATGTGCAACCGGATATGGTCTTCCAGGATTTCCGCCATCAGGCTGTTGACGCCACCCCGAATCGCCGCCAAAAGCATTAAGATGTCCGCACATTCGTCTCCGTCAGTCACTGAGTGCTCGACAGCGGTAATTTGTCCGGCGAGACGTTTGATTCGAGAAAGCAGCTTCTGCTTTTCTTTCGATATTTCCGGGAGTTTGTCTTTCATAGGAGTTCCTGGAATGGTCCTCGTCCTGGTCTTTCACATATATGCTAGGGGGGTAGGATAAGAGATTTTGAATAGGAAAGCCAAACTGTCTCGCGAAATACCCAACATCCACTCGATTGCGGGCAGCAGGGAGGCAGCGAGAAGCTCTGCCGCCGTCCAAACTGGAGAATCACTCCTCCGTCCACCTGGCGAGCGTCTCTTCGGTTCGAAGACATCGAAATGCTGTTCAACGCGATGTCGCTGCTTTCAGCAGTGTCGAAGCAACAGCTGAGACCTCCAGCGCGACGAAGACGCTCGCCTCTTTATCGCCAAAATTAATCTCGGTTGTTCCGCTTCCGTAATCGCTAACATGGTTAACTCGCTCCGGGTTAACGAACGTTTCCCTGCCGTTGATGTCCTGAAACCTGACCAGCTTCATGTGAGCCTCCTCCGTTGTACGTGCCTATCCTCCACTCTGTCATTCCTGTGTGCTCCAGATCCTGTAGCTGCTGTTTTGGAGATTAAGACATCACGAACTCAGTACATAAATTCCCACCCCAACGAACACCAGCGGTACAGCCCAGTGACCCCACTGATCGACCGAACGCAGAATAAGCGAGCGACTTCCGAGCCATCTGCCAACGAAACACCACAACGCGACCAGCGCGGCATACGCAATCAGGATCAGCCACAGGTGCGAGCGCCCGATGACGAAGAACGGCAGGTACACGCTGACGTTGTCTGCCCCGTTCGATAACGTCACCAGAGCGATGGACGCGATGCTCTCCGTGCTGGCGAGCGACCGGTCCGCCGCGGTTCGGCGCGCCTGCAACAGGCGCTTGATGCCTATCGCGAGCGGCAGCACTCCGAGTAAACGAATCCACCGATGCGGTACTGCCAGCGCGCCCCAGACGCCGATAAGACTGATGCCAACGATGGCCGCAAAACCAGCGTACTGACCTGCCACGATGCGCCGCATTGGAATGCGACGGGCAAAGAAGAAAGTCAAGAGAAACGCATCATCAATATTGGTGACGGCAAAGGTCGTTAAGCTCGCAATCAGCACCGCCAGATATTGATTCACAAGAAGCTCCATCTTTCCGCGCCGTGAGCCGGGGGCGCAAAATGAAGTTCTTCAAGCTCTCTGCCGATCGTTTTCCACGCGCGTGCTCAACGGTCGCGAGCGTTTTTAACCGACTCCAGGAATCTGCGCGCGAGCTCGGCAATTCGATCCGGTTGCCGCCGCCGGATTGCCTCTCTCGGGATCAACTCTCCGCCAACGCCCAGTGCGACCGCCCCGGCGGCAATGAAGCTGAATGCGGTGCGCTGATTCACCCCGCCAGCCGCAATCATCGGAACGTAGGGAAACATCGCCTTCAGGTCCTTGATGTAGTTGTCTCCCCCGATGTGCCCGCAGGGTACGACTTTGACGAAATCTGGACCCAGTTTCCACGCCGCAATGACGCCGGTCGGAGTGAGCGTCCCGGGAATGACTACGACGTTCTGTTTTACGGCGAACTCCACGGTCTCTGGATCAAGGCCGTCGCTCGAGAGGAACTTTGCCCCCGCATCCAGGCAGCGGCGCGCGGTTTCGACATCGTGGACGCTCCCGGCGCCGACAATCACTTCTGGCGTGTGCTGTACCACTTGTGCAATGACTTTGATCGCTTCAGGGACGGTCAACGTGACTTCGAGAATGGGAATCCCACCGCGGGCGATCGCCTCGGCGGCGAAAAGCGCATCCTCCGTCGTCGACACCCGAATGGAGGGAATGATTCCGAGTTCTTCGATCCGGCTCCGCACGTCTTGCTTGTTCAACGATGTGGCTCCTTGGGCGACCGGTGCAATGTTCGCCGCATGAACTCTTCAGTCCAAGCGGCGCAAATCTCGGTGTCGAATCAGGGCAGCGTCCTCGTGCCCACCGCCTGGCGCAACTGCTCCAGAGCGAGCAAGTACGAGGCCAGGGCCTGCCGGTAGGCAAGTTGCGTAGCCCTGTAGCTGCGCTCGGCATCCAGAAAATTGAGCAGGCTGGTGCCTCCGTGCCGGTAAGCATATTCGCTAATGTCGCGCGACCGCGTGGCCGCATCCAGATATTTCGAAATATACAGCAACACCACCTTGTCATTGGTTCGCAGGCCCTGATAGGCGTCGTAGACATCGGTGAGGGCCTGACCGCTTGTCGCTTTCTCTAGTTCCTGCGACTGGGTAATCGCGAATCGTGCCTTAGCAATTTCGCCCTGGTTGCGATTAAAGATCGGCAGCGGAATGCTGCCATAGATCGTTGCCGCGTTGAGTCCATTGACGTGAGAGTAATTGCCTTGAACCGTCACATCTTGTTTTCCAATGGCCTTTTGCAATGTCAGCTGACTGTTGGCAGCGGTCACGCCCTGCTGCGCAGCGCGCAGGTCCGGGCGATTTTGCAAGGCCTTCAGCTGCAAGTCCTCGAGATTGCCCTTCACTGGTTGGTACTCGAAGGGTCCCGCTACATCGTAATCCGTAGATACTGATTCGTATCCCAGTAGCTGGCGCAAGTCCGAGAGCGACTGGACCCTGGCCAACTGCGCCTGTTCCAGATCGCTTTCGAACTGCAGCAACTGCAGCTTAATCATCAGGTAGTCGTTCTCGCTGATGCCGCCAGCCTTGTATTGATGCTCGCTGATGTCCACGGTCTCCTGAAAGCTCTTCAGGTCCTTTTGTGCCAGTTCGAGTGTCGATTCGGCGAGTTGCACGTTGTAGAACAGCGTGGCGACCTGAAATGTAAGACCGCGCCCGTTATCCTCGACCAGCGAGCGCGTCTGGGCCGTGATATCTTTCTGCGCCTGCAAGCGGTCGCGGCGCTTCCCGCCACGTTCAATCAGGTAGCTGAGGCCGATGTCGCCTTCCGTGTTGTTGTTCAAATAATCCTTCGTCGAAACGCCCGGATACAGGTTCGGGTTTTGATGCGAAGGCGAACCGAGGGGCAAGTACTCCCAGTCCGCAAAGAGCGAGGGATTAGGGCGCAGATTTTGCGTAATCTCCTCGGCCTGGCTCTGCTGGATGGTGGTCATCAGCGCCAGCATGTTGTGATTGTGCTGGAGCGCCATCTGAATGGCTTCGTCGAGCGTGATACTTGCCGGTCCACTACCCTGGCCGACTGCCGGACTGGCCAGCGCACACGCCACTACTGAGGACACAATCAATCTGGCACAGATCTTCCGGAACAATGCAAAACTATTCAAGGGCCGCCTCCGGTTCCGGTAGCTGATCGCCGTCTCTCGCGATCCAGACATAAAACGTGGGCAACAGCACGATGCTCAGAAGCAAATCGGAAATCAGGCCGCCAACGATCACGATGGCGAACGGCCTTTGCGAATCCGATCCGATGTCATGCGACAGAGCCGCGGGCAGCAGTCCTAGAGTGGCCACGAGCATCGTCATCATGATCGGTCGAAGCCGCAGCACCGCGCCTTCGACCGCGGCGTCTGGGATTGAGTAACCTCGGGCGCGCAACTGATTGATGTATTCAAGCATGATCACACCGGTTTGCACCGACACGCCGAACAATGCCAGCATGCCCACGCCCGAGGACACGCTGAGATAGGTGCCGGTCAACAGCAGGGCCAGGAAGCCGCCGACCCGAGCCAGGCCGACGTTCAACAGAATGAGCAACGCCCACTTGTAAGAGCGAAACATGGTGTAGAGAATGATGAAGATGACGAGGATCGTCAGCGGAACAATCAGAGCCAGCCGCGCTTCCGCCCGTTTTTCGCTCTCGTATTCGCCCGACCATCCCAGGCTGTAGCCCGGCGGCAGCTTCACCTTTTTGCCGATCTGTTTGATCGCGTCTTCGACCGTGGTGCCCAGATCGCGGCCTCTCACGTTGAACGTTACCGCTACGTACCGGGTGTTCCCCTCGCGAAAAATGTCATACGCGCCGTCCTTGACTTCCACGCTGGTCAATTGCGCGAGAGACACGCGTTCGCCAGCGGGAGAGAGCAGACGAACTCTCTCGATGGCCTGTTGTGTATTGCGGTAGGGAGCCTGGTATCGAACCACGACGTCGTAGCGCTGCTCGCCAATCAGCACCTGACTCACCGCGTTCCCGCCCACGGCGGTCTGAACGGCATCCTGTATGTCAGCCACGTTGATTCCAAAACGAGCGGCCTGACGGCGGTCGATCGTCAAGTCGAGATTCGGCTGGCCGAAATCGCGTAAGAGCTTGACGTCATGCATGCCCGGGATGTCGGACATGACGGCGGTGACTTCCTCGCCCTTCTGTTCGAGAACCTTTAGGTCGTCCCCAAAAATCTTGAGTGCCAGCGAACCCTTGGTGCCCGTCATCGTCTCTCCGACGTTGTCTTCGATGGGCTGGGAGAAGTTCCAGATCGCGCCGGGATATTTCTCCAGAGCGCGGTTCATAGCGGCAATCAACTCTTCTTTGCTCTTGTGAAATACCGGGCGCCATTGGTCGTGCGACTTCAGATCGACAAAGTATTCGGTGTTGCCGAATCCGCCCGTGTCGGTACCATCGTCGGGACGGCCGGTCTGCGACACGACTGTTTTCACCTCCGGGAAGGATGCAAAAACATAGCGGGCGTTGGTGGTGAATTTCTCGCCTTCCGAGAGACTTGTACTATTGGCCAAAGTGCCACGCGCCCAGATGGCCCCCTCGTCGAGGTGAGGCAAGAACTCCGCGCCAATGACGCCACCAAAACCCAAGTAGAGCGTTCCAGCCAAGGCGGCGATGCCAACACCAGCTACGACCGAGCGATGCTGAACCGCCCAGCGCAGCCCCTCGCGGTAACGCTCCGTCAGATAATCCATCACCCGGTTGCGCCGTTCATGGACTCCTTTGCGAAAAAATATGCCAGCCAGCACGGGCGCGACGAGAACCGAAAATGTCATGGCGCCCAGCAGCGCAAGTGCGACCGTCCAGGCCATGGGCCGAAAGAGCCGACCTTCCACGCGCTGCAGCGTGAAGATCGGCATATAGGCAGTGATAATGATGGCGATCGCGTAGAAGACGGGCCGCTGCACTTCATGCGCAGCTTCGCGAATCGCTTCCGCTGGTGTCTTCTTGCTCGGCGACCCTTGTCCATGTCCGTTGTTCAAGCGGCTCATGTGGCGAACAATGTTTTCGACCATCACCACCGCGCCGTCCACCACCATTCCGAAATCCAGTGCGCCCAGCGAGAGAAGATTGGCAGGAATATGGCTCAAGTCCAGCCAGATCGAAGCAAAGAGCAAAGAGAATGGTATTGTCAACGCGACGATGAGAGCGGCACGTACGTTCAGTAGAAACAGAAACAAAATCACGCTGACCAGGATCATGCCCTCGGCAAGGTTGTGCATGACGGTATGCAGGGTGAAATAGAGGAGATCGCTGCGGTCGAGCATGGGAACGACCTTCACGCCCGGGGGCAGGAGGCCGTTGTTGAGTTCGTCGACCTTCTTGTGAATGGCATCAAGCGTGGGTTGCTCTTCGGCACCTTTGCGCAGCAGCACCGCGCCCTGGATGATATCGGGCTCGTCGATGATGCGCCCGTCCTCCATGTGATTGGCTCTTGCCATGTGCCCCAGCCGGATTTTGGGACCCTGTGTGACTTCGGCGATGTCTTTGACCCGCAGGGCAGTTCCGGTTTGGGTTTTTAGAACCGTCTCCTCGATATCACGCACGCGCGTAAAGAGCCCGAGCGCGCGGACATTCATCTGCTGCATCCCGACTTCAACAAAGCTGCCGCCGGCATTGATATTGTTGTTGGCGAGCTGCTGCTCCACCTGCCCGATGCTCAATCCGTAGGAGACGAGTTTGTTGGGATCGACGCGCACCTGGTACTCGCGTACCGTGCCTCCAAAATCGGAGACATCCACGACATTGGGAACGGACTTGAATTGCTTGAGCAGCACCCAGTCTTCGATGGACCTGAGTTCCATCAGGTCGTAACGGGGATTCGTACTTCGCAGCGTGTACCAGTAGATCTGGCCGGTCGTGCTCCAGTCGGTGCCGATTTGCGGCTGAAGATTTTGACCGGGCGGGAGGTTCACCTGAGTTAGCCTCTCCAGCACTTTCTGGCGATTCCAGTCGTTGACCGAGCTGTCGTCGAAGATCATGATCACGAACGACAGGCCGAAAATTGATTCGGAACGCAGAAAAGTCATGTGCGGCATGCCGGACATTTGAATTTCAATCGGGATCGTGACCTGTTGTTCCACCTCCTCCGCGGAGCGGCCCGGCCATTGCGTAATGACCGTGACGTAGTTGTCGGCAATGTCTGGGTAGGCTTCCACCGGCAGGTTATGGAACGAGATGGCCCCCCAACCGGCCAGCAGGACGGCAATGGCCAGCACCACAAATTTATTGTTCAGGGCAAAATCTACGAGGGCCCGAATCATTCCTTGTCCTGTCTTGTTTGTCGATGCCCCTGCTTAACCGCCCCTAGACGGCCACTGATCTGGAATGTCCGCCATGAGCCGTACTCGCGAGGTCGGATGGTTGCCGCCATCCGCTATTGAGCGAGCACGTGGTCCAAAACTAGCGCGTTCGTAACCACCTGCTGCCCTGGCTTGAGGCCGGATTTGATCTCCTGCAAATTCGTGTTCTCGGTCAGCACGTCGCCGCTAACGACTTCCAAACGGCGAAACTTTTTGTCGGGGGCGGGAACGAAAACAAAGTCCCGATCGTGCATACGCAGCACGGCGGATGCCGGGACAATGGTGTGCATCTCCGTGGTTTGACCGCGGAATATTGCCCTCGCAAACATCCCGAGCCGCATCATTCCGGGATTCTCCACTTCAATGCGAACTTTGGCCGTGCGAATGCTGGGATCCAGGATGGCGCCAATGTTGCTGACCTTCCCCTTGAACGGCCGGCCGGGATACGCGTTCAGCGTGATCTCGGCCGTATCCCCGATCCGGACGGTGGGCAGGTCATTCTCGTACACGTCGCAGACAATCCAGACCGACGAGATATCCGAAATGGTAAACGGGCTGGGCGATGAGTAGGCCTGCACGGCCGCCGCATTCGTTACTTCCTGATCTGTGATCACACCCGTGGTGGGTGCGACGATGTCGACCATGCCCATGGGTTTCTCGGGATCGTTGCCCAGGAGCCGAAGATGCTCGGTCGCGGTCGCGAGCGTGATCTTGGCGTCCTCTGCAGTGTCTTGCGCCACCTCGAGGTCCTGCTCTGCGATGGCGCCATGTGCGAACATATCCGCGGCTCGATTTAACTGCTTTCGTGCGAGAAGTTCATCGGCCACGGCCTTGCGATAAGCGTCGAAGCCTCCCGCAACGTCGTCGCTGCGGATGGTCAGCAACAGCTGGCCTTTTTGCACGGTGTCGCCGAGTCGCGCGTGAATCGCCACCACGCGCCCCGAGGCGAGCGAGACCACCGGGACGTTGCGAGCAACATCAGGCGTGACGGTCCCCGTCACCACCAACTCAGAGGTCGAGGGACGCTCAACGGCGGCCTCCAGCGGGAATTGCTCAGGATGATCCACCGTGAACAGCGCAGGGTCCGCGCCAGGTATGATGTTTGCAGGCGGCGGCGCCTCGGCCGCGGGGTCGGCATGCGCGGTGCAGCCCACCAGCGCCAACCACCCGACACAACAGAGAAAAATTCCTGGCACTCTTCTTCTCTTCGTCACGGTTCGATCCGCCTCAGCAACGCAGAACTCCTCCGGAAATCCTGAAGTCAACTAAAACTTGACCATGATGTCGAAGTCGACCAGCATTTCATCCTTGCGCAGATCAGGGAACCATACGCTGCTGCCCTGCGCTCCGCAGGCCGTTTGCGCGCCGCTGAGCGACTCCTGCATCGAAGAATTCCCATCGTTGCAAGCGAAGTACTGGGGAAATCCGTTGTTGGTATAAGGCACCCCGCCCGGACCAGGCGGCGTGACTCCGCCGTGACCAGTCCAGTAGGGAACGTTCGCGTGGCGATAGTCGGCCTCCCAGCGGAAAGTGATCCACTGCTTCGGCATGTAGTCAAACGTGATCGACGAATCCCAGGCCTTGAATGGGTCCCCTGGATTTCCGGTAAAGTACGGAGCATTGATCGCAGCGGAGGACGCAGTCTCGCCGTTGATGGGCGGATCCAGCACCAGATAGCGGCCTGGATTATTGATTTGGCCGCCTCCAAGCGTTAATCCGTACTTGTCCTTCTTAAACCACGTGCGGTTGTAGAACATGTAGCCGATGAAGCTCTGTTTGGGATCGACTCCCCCGTGCGGGAAATTGGCACTCGCTGGCCCCAGCGGGTCCTTCTTGTTCCCGTGGCAGCTCACGCCCGCCAAGGTGGCCGTGCTGGGTCCGAATTCGCATCCCATATCACCGGTGAACGAGAAGGCCAGCTTGTCGAGGAACCTCTCGGGATGGTCGTAATACTTAATCTCGATGCTATCGTCGGTGTGAATGCGGCCGCGATTCGGTATGTACAGGTCGTCATGACCGAGACCGTAGTTATTGGAAATGACGTTTACCCATGGTCTTGGAGTCCATTTGATCTGTCCGCCCAAACCCTTGCGCGTGTTGGCGGAGGCATAGGACTGCCATCCGTTAATAATCCACGGCTCAATCTTCAGGTGTGGATTGGGAAAAACCTGGATTCGCACACCGGTGAAGAACCACGGTGTATTGGAGGAAACGTACGAAGGCTGATAAGCCCAGTTGTCATAGTTGTAATAGCTGAACAAGCCGATGTACGACATGAAGATTCCCGCGTCTATGTTGATGCCATCCCACACGTTAATGTGATAGCCGCCGTAGGCTTCCGATAAGTATTTGTACGCATCGTTGAGCTGCCATTGCCCTTTGGTGTAGCTGGCATCATTGCGCACCGTTCCTGTGGAATACATGCCGAACTGCGTCATCACGCGGGCGCGAACGTTGTCGAGGTGGAAGTCGCCGCCCACGCCCAGTTGCTCGAGCCCGATTTCGTTGGCGCGGAATATCTCGCTGGACCCACCCTCGGAGTTGTCGATGGGCTTGTTGAAGTCGTAGTTATAGGTAACATCGGCGCGGATTTCCGGGGTGAAGAACTTCGTATCGAAAGCCGTGTCTTTGTTCCGAGGATTGCCATTCAGCCAAGTCCAGTCCCAGTCCGAGAAAGGTGCGATCTTTTCCTTCTTTGCGGGGATTGTCGACTCGCTGGGCGGCAGCGCAACCGAGACAGCTGGACTGACGCTGGTTGTGGCCGGGGCCGGTTCAGATTTCACGGGAACCGAGGTCGCGGCAACCGGTTGCGCAGACCTGGGTTCGGCAGGTCCAGGCTCGGCAGGCCCAGGTTGTGCAGACGCTGGCTGTGCGCTCGCCGATCGACTTTTCAGTTCTGCTTCGAGCTGTTCGATGCGCGCCTTCATGACCGCCAGTTCCTTGGCGATATCGAGCGAGAACTCCGGATCAGGCTTGGCTGGAGGCCGGGCGGCCGCTGGTGCCGTGGTGCTGGTGGCATTTGTGTCAGCGGGCAACGGTTCGTGCAGGGCAGCCACCTTCGGTGGTGCTTCCGGTTGAGTCTGAGCCTGCGCGTAACAGCGCGCACCCTGACCCACGCAGATACTCAAGACAAGCATCGGGCAGAAGGCTGATACCACTGCGGGCTTACGCAATAGAGCTGTCATGATCTTCAAGTTCGAGTCCTTTCCGGTTGGCACTCAATTCACTATCACAAGCGAAAACTCAT
>Ga0210383_10005003_pt1 | contig 11698 bp, 8 predicted proteins | sample IncBWC14OmetaG_FD_160072 | JGI IMG/M metagenome (GOLD analysis project Ga0210383, IMG submission 160072) | Forest soil microbial communities from Barre Woods Harvard Forest LTER site, Petersham, Massachusetts, United States - Inc-BW-C-14-O ...
ATCGACACCCTCAGCTGGTGGGCGGGCAGCCTGCCCGAGGAGGTCTACGCTGTTCGCGGCGCCGACCACGATGACGTGCTGGCCACCCTGCGGTTCGAGAACGGCTCGACCGGGACCATCACCTACGTCACGGGCGGCAACCCCCGCTACCCGAAAGAGACGCTCGACAGCGCGGCCGGCGGGCAGAGCGCCCGGCTGGACAACTTCCGGAAGGCCGCCGTGTGGACCGGGCGGCACCGCAATGCCCTGCACTCACGCGGCGGCCAGGACAAGGGCCAGCGGCGTGAACTGGAACTCTTCGCCGAGGCGGTCCGGACCGGCGCCGCGATGCCGATCCGGTTCGACTCCCTGGTCGCGACCACCAGTGCGACCATCGCGGTAGTCGAGAGCATCTCGGCTGGCCGTCCGGAGCAGGTGTGAGCGTGCCGGCCCGCTCCCGGCTGGGCTGGTACGCACGCAGGGCGGCCGCGATGTCGCCCGCTGAGATGGCCTGGCGGGCCCGCGATCAGGCGGTCCGCCTGGCCTGGTCACGCCGGCAGGTGCGCCGCGGGCAGCTGGCCGCCTCCGGCCTGGCGGCGGTCGCCGACCGCCGCTTCACCGCGACCCTTCCGCCGCAGGTCGCCGCCCAGATTCCCGAGCCAGCCCGGGCCGGGATCCTGGCCGCTGCGGACCGGCTGATGCGGGGTGAATGGGAGGTGCTGGGCGTGGTCCGGACCGACCTGGCCCGGCCCGACTGGTTCGCCGATCCGGTGAGCGGCCGCCGCTCCTCGCCGGATCGCTACGCCTTCCGGATCAACCACCGCTCGGAAGCAGAGGTCGGCAACGTCAAGCAGGTGTGGGAAATCTCCCGCCTGCAGCATCTCACGCTCCTGGCCGCCGCCTGGCTCGTCACGAGTGACGAGGCGTACGCGAACCGGGTGGCCGAGCAGCTGCGTTCCTGGTGGCGGGAGAACCCGTTTCTGTCCGGCGTGCACTGGACGAACGGCATCGAGGTCGGTATCCGCCTGATCAGCCTGGTCTGGATCCGGCGTCTGCTGAACGACTGGTCCGGCGCCGTCGGCCTGTTCGAGCACGACGAGCTCGCGGTGCGGCAGATTCGCTGGCACCAGGAGTACCTCGCCGCGTTCCGGAGCCGGGGCTCCTCGGCTAACAACCACGTCGTCGCCGAGGCGGCCGGGCAGCTGGTGGCGAGCTGTGCGTTCGGGTGGTTCCCGGAGAGCGAACGCTGGCGGCGGACTTCGGCTCGTCTCCTCGAACGTGAGTTGCTGAGCAATACTTTCCCCTCCGGCATCGACCGTGAGCTCGCCTCGGACTACCAGTGCCTGGTAGCCGAGCTGGGTATGCTCGCCGCCGTCGAGGCGCAGGCCGCCGGCCGGCCGCTCGCTAGGTCCGCCTGGCGGCGGCTATGTGCTATGGCCGACAGTGCCGCAGCCCTGGTTGACCAGCGACTGCGCCCGCCCCGTCAGGGTGACGGCGACGAGGGGCGCGCCCTGCTGCTCGACGCTCCGGCCGGGGACAGCTGGGCGTCGTTGCTGGCGCTCGGGGAGACGCTGTTCGGCCGGCAGGAGTGGTGGCCCCCGGTCGCGGCTGATGCCGCCAGCACGCTCATCGGCAGCCTGGCCGGCGCCAGCCACGATGTCCCGGGCCGGCCCGTAGGGCGACCGTGGCGGTTCGCCGATGCCGGGATCACGCTCCTGCGGGCCGACAACGATGGAGCAGCGGAAATCTGGTGCCGTTGCGACGGGGGCCCGCACGGATACCTCGGCATCGCCGCGCACGCCCACGCCGACGCCCTGTCCGTGGAGCTCCGGTACGGCGGGGTCGATGTCCTCGCCGACCCCGGCACGTACTGTTACCACGGCGAGCCCGCCTGGCGGTCCTACTTCCGCTCGACCATCGCCCACAACACCGCGGAGATCGACGGCCGGAACCAGTCCAGCGACGGCGGTCCGTTCCTGTGGCTGCGGCACGCCCAGACCCGGGAGATCGACGTCTCCGACACCGGCCAGATCGCCTCGTGGACCGCTGAGCACGACGGCTACCTGTCGCTTGACCCGCCCGCGCCGCACCGGCGCCGCGTCCGGCTCGACCGGGCCTCGCGCAGCATCGACATCATCGACGAAATCGGCGGCGGTCACGACGTCCGTCTCGCATTCCACCTCGGCCCCGACGTCGAGGCCGAGCTGACCGGGTCCCAGGCCGTCCTGCGCTGGCCGAGCGCCTCCGCGCCCGGCACGGCCCGGCTGGAGCTGCCGCCGGAGCTGGACTGGCACCTGCACCGGGGCGAGACCGACCCCGTCCTCGGCTGGTATTCCGGCGGCCTGGGACGGCTCACCCCGGCCTTCACGTTCATCGGTTGCGGTCGTCCCGCGCCGCGGGCCGTCCTGACCACGCGAATAACGTTCCTGGACCGCCCCGGACCGGTACTGCTGGCGACGACCGCCGGAACCGACGTCGCCCGTATGCCCGGCGCCGGCACCTGAGGCCCGGACCGTGCACGTCCTTCAGGTTCACAATTCCTACCGCCAGCGGGGCGGCGAGGACACCGTCGTCGCCGCGGATGCCGGGCTCCTGCGTTCCGCGGGCCATGTCGTGACCCAGTACATCGTGCCCAACCCGGTCAGCCACGTCGAGACGGCGCTCCGGCTCGGCCTGGCCCTGTGGAACCCGGCGGCCGGACGGCACTTCCACCGGGAGCTCACGGCAGCCAAGCCGGACGTCGTGCACATCCACAACACCTGGTTCTCCATCACCCCGTCGGCGGCGCATCACGCCCGGCGAGCCGGGGTGCCGGTCGTGATGACACTGCATAACTACCGGCTCAGCTGTGCGAACGGCCAGTTCTTCCGGAACGGCCGCCAGTGCACCGAGTGCCTGACGGGATCGGCGTTCAACGGGCTGCGACACCGTTGCTACCAGGATTCCTTCGCCGCTTCCGCGCTGGCCGCGGCCAATACCGGGATTCACCGGCAGCTGGGCACCTGGACGAACAATGTGGACCGCTTCTTGTGCCTGACCGAATTCGCCCGGGCCCGTTTCATCGAAGCGGGAATACCGGAAGAGAAGCTGTACGTACGCCACAACTGCATCGAGGATCCCGGCGGACGTACCACCCCGGCGTCGGAGTCTCATCGAGTCGCCTACATAGGGCGGCTGGCCGCCGAGAAAGGCGTCCGTGGGTTCCTGGAGGCCTGGCGGCGGGCCGGCCTGGCCGATACCGAGCTCCTGGTGGTCGGCGACGGTCCGGAGCGGCAGGCCCTCGAAGCGATGCGCGTCCCCGGGGTCCGGTTCACCGGCCCGCTGGACCACCGGGCGGTCCTGGAGACGCTCCGCTCAGTCCGCTGCCTGGTCCTCCCCTCGCTGTGGTTTGAAGGCGAGCCGATGATCGTGGTCGAAGCGCTCGCCACCGGTACGCCCGTCCTGGCTTCCAGCGTCGGAGGCATACCTGAGCTCGTGGGCTTCGGCTCGGCCGGCTGGCTCGCCCCGGCCCGAGACGTCGAGGCCTGGCGCAGGGCGCTGGGCGACATCGGCAGTGACGCGGACATCGATACGAAGTCGCGGGCCGCGCGGGAGCTATACCTGGAACGGCATACGCCGTCCCAGGGCCTGCAAAGCCTCGTCGGCAGTTACGAATCATTTGTTTCATGATGTATCAACAGGAGACCGTCGCATCTCTCTTAGGATCATCTGGCGCGAAACCGGCCTGCCCTCCACAGCCGTCCTGGGCACGGTCATGACGCTAGTTAGGAGATCGGGAAGATGAGCGGCGCACCACGGCTCAGCATCGGGCTTCCTGTCTACAACGGCGAGAACTACCTCGCCCAGTCGCTCGATGCGCTGCTCGGCCAGAGCTATGCGGATTTCGAGCTGATTGTCTCGGACAATGCGTCCACCGACGGTACCGCCGAAATTTGCCAGCGCTATCTGAAGCAGGATCCGCGCATCCGGTATTTCCGCCAGGCCCGCAACATCGGCTCCTCCCCCAACCACAATTTCGTGCTCGCGGAGGCTGGCGGTGAGCTGTTCAAATGGGCCTCGAATGATGACCTTTACGCCCTTGATCTGCTGGAACGCTGCGTCGACGCACTCGACGAGTACCCCCAGGTGGTGCTCGCCCATTCCTGGACCGCACTGATTGACAGCTCGGGCGCGATAACGGAGAAGATTGAGTACCCGCTGGACACGGCCTCCCCGCGGGCGCCAGAGCGCTTCCTGAGCATGCTCTACGCCAAGGCGGGCGACGATATGTACGGTGTCATCAGGACGGACGTCCTGCGCCGGACGGCATTGCAGGCCAGTTACCATCACGCGGACCGGGCCATTACCGCCGAGATGGCCCTGCAGGGCCCCTTCTACCAGGTTCCCGACTGGCTATACTTCCGGCGCGATCACCCCGACCGGGCGGAGCGGTCTTGTCCCACGGTACGCACCCGGTGCACGAACCTGGACCCGCGCCGGGCGAACCGGCTGCGGCACCCGACGGTCCGCCTGTATGCCGAGTACCTGTGGGGATACATCTCGGCGATCCAGCATGCGCCGCTGTCGCGCGAGGACCGGCGTGAGTGCTACCGGCACCTGGCGCGCTGGGCGTTCAGCCGGGCCCTGCCGGGGCACGCCCGGCGGGAGGGAGAACCAGGACCCGGATCGGCCCGGGCGCCGCTGAGGCACGTGTCCGGTCCGCCACCGACCGGCAGCGGGTTACGGCCGATGAGGGTCTCATGCATCGGCGGTGGGCCCGCCGGGCTCTACTTCGCGCTCGTGATGAAGCTGCGTGATCCCGGGCATGACATCACGGTCTACGAGCGGACGGCGGAAGGCTCGGCGCATGGCTGGGGGGTGACCTTCGGTGAGGATCTGCTGGAGACGCTCTACCGGACCGATCCTGCATCCGCACGCCAGGTCGAGCAGGCCGCGTTCAACGTGCTTGACCAAGTGGTCGACGTTGAGGGTACCGAGGTGCCGCAGGCCGGCGGCACCTACAGCATCAGCCGACAGCGCCTGCTGAGCATTCTGGCTGACCGGGCGCGAAGCCTGGGTGCGCGGATCGAGTTCGGCCGGGAGGTGACGTCTGTCTCGCAGCTGCCGGCGGCCGACCTGGTCGTGGCCTGTGACGGCGTGAACAGCCCGACCCGTCAGCTCGCCGGAAGCTTCCAGACCGACGTGCGGTCGAGCAGTAACAGGTTCGCCTGGCTGGGCACGGTCAAGGTGTTCAAGTCCTTCAGGTATGCCTTCGCCCACACCCGCAGCGGGTGGGTGTGGGCTTACGCCTACGGGATCGATGCTCAGTCCAGCACGTTCGTCGTCGAATGCCCGCAGGAAACATGGGCCGGCCTCGGCTTTGATGCCATGGCCGGCGATGCAACCCTCGCCCTGCTCGAGAAACTCTTCGAACGCCAGCTAGATGGCCACCACCTGGCCGCTCAGGGCGGCACGGACGTCCGTTGGCAGAGCTTCCGCACGGTCACGAACCGGAGTTGGCACGACGCCAGAACCGTCCTGGTCGGAGACGCCGCGCACACCACCCACTTCACCATCGGAAGTGGCATGAAGCTCGCCCTCGAGGATGTCATTTTGCTGGCCGGGAACCTTCAGCACCACGGCGACCTGGAGCCGGCGCTCCGATCGTATGAAAAGCAGCGCAGGGCTGCGCTCGTGCGGCCTGCGGCCGACGCCCGGTGCAGCGCGCAGTGGTTCGAGAACCTCTCCCGTTACATTGACCTGAAGCCGGAGGAGTTCGCCGCCCTCCTGCGCGGGCGGCGATCGCCGATCCTTCCGCTCCTCCCGCCGCGGCTTTACTGCACGCTGCACCGGGTCACCGAGGAGGTCGCCGTCCTGCGCGCGCTCCGCAGGCGGGTCGTCCCGGGGGTGAAAACGCTGCTCGGCAGGCGCAACGCGGCGCCGCCCGGCGACAGCCCGACGACGCGGCTTGCACCAGATGCGGATTAGCTCCGGTGCGCGTATCACTCCTGCACCCAGGCGACCTGGGTCCCGCCGAGACCGCCGCGTGGCGGTCCATGCAGCGCGCGACCCCGGAGCTGGCCAATCCGTTCCTGTCGGCCGAGTTCGCGATGTCCGTCGGCCGGTTCCGGCCGGACGCCCGCGTAGCCGTCCTGAGGGACGGCCAGTCGGTCACGGGATTCTTCCCGTACCAGAAGCGGCTGCTCGGCCTGGGGGTGCCGATCTGCGGCTGGCTCACCCCCTGCCAGGGCCTCATCCACGCGCCGGGCTTCGAATGGGACACCCGGGAACTGCTCGGCGAATGCCGGCTATCGGCCTGGCAGTTCGACAACCTGATCACCAGCCAGCAGGCCTTCAAGCCGTACCACGCCGACGTTGCCCTCGTGCCGGTGATCGACCTGACCGACGGCTTCGAGGCCTACTACGCAAATGTCTGGGAGAAATCGCCGCGCTTCTGCCGGGAGCTCGCCCGCCGGACCCGTAAGCTCGCCCGCGAGGCCGGCGAGCTTCGTATCGAGGCCGATGCCCGCGACGCTGACGCGCTGCGTACCTTGCTGGCCTGGAAGTCCGAGCAATACCGCCGGACAAGCCACGTCGACCGCTTCGAGCGACCCTGGCTTGTCGGGCTCCTCGATACCCTCCTGGCCAACCACGGGGACTACGTCAGCGGGGTTCTTTCCGTCCTGTACGCGGGCGACGAACCGGTGGCGGCCCAATTCGGCCTGCGCGCGGAAGATCTCTTCGTCGGCTGGTTCACCGGATACGACCCCCGCTTCCGCAGGTATTCCCCGGGGCTGATCCAGCTCATGAAGACCGCTGAGCAACTGGCCGCCACGGGGATACAGGTGATCGACATGGGCAGCGGGGCCAAGAATTACTACAAGGAGACCTTGAAAAGCCGTGATACATCCGTCGCCCGGGGAATTGCGACCGGACGGTCCGTGCTTGGAGCAGCACACCGCGTTCGCAATGCATCCAGGCTGTGGGCGGCGACCACAATTCACCGCCGCCCGGGTCTCCATCACGCGGCCGATCAGATGCTCCGCGGAACCGGTATTGCCCGCCGGACATACGGACGGCTGTTATGCGCATGGTAAGCTGCCCATATTCGCAAAGCGAGGGACCCGTGACTTTCCGGAGTTATACGAATGCGCGCCATCCGGCTTAGGCCAACCAAGCCCACGGGCCTGGTTGTCCTGGCGATAGCGGCCGTCCTGGCGTCGCTGATTCTCGGCACCACCTGGGCCCTGGCCGACGGTCAGGGCCATTCTGATCACAGCGGGTCAGCTGCGGGCGCTAGGCCCGACAATCCGGTGGCGTGTACCGGTAAGGTCTTGACTCCGCTCAGTAATGTCCAGCTTGCGATCAATAAGGCCCCGGCCGGCACCACATTCTGTTTCCGCCCCGGCGTCTATCACGTCTCGTCCCTCATACCCAGGTCGCATGACGTACTGAACGGCGAGAACCGGAGGGCTGTCCTCGACGGCCAGCATCAGGCGTTCTTTGCCATCGGCAGCGAATCGTTCGCGCCCGGTCCGTCAGATGTCACCGTCGAGGGATTTGTTATCCAGCACTACAACACGCCGGTGCAGCGCGGCGCGATCCAGGACTACAACGGTCCGGGCTGGATCATCAAGAACAACCACATCACCAACAACACCGCCGCCGGAGTGGCGACCGGTAATAATGTCCGGGTCCTCGACAACCTGATCGATCATAACGGCCAGGAAGGGTTCTCGGCGCACGGTAACGGCGGCCTGTACCAGGGTAACGTTATCGCCTATAACAACGAAAGCCTGGGCGTCAACCCGGGCTGGGAGGCCGGCGGCGGCAAAGCCTACGCGACCCGCAATCTGACCTTCCGCGACAACAACGTGCACAATAACGGCGGGCCAGGTTTGTGGGCCGACACCAACAACATCTACACGACATATGTCGGCAATACGATCAGCGATAACTGGGGTCCGGGGATCTACGAAGAGATCTCCTATAACGCCACCATCGTCGACAACACGATCACCGGCAACGGCATGCCATCATCGCCGGGAGGCGGCAATAAGCAGGGCTGGGCCTGGGACGCCGGCATCCAGCTTCGCGAGTCGGGGTCGATAAGCAGGTCGCATCCGCTGACCATCTCCGGCAACATCGTCACCGACAACTACAACGGCATCTCACTGATCCAGTCGCCCCCCTCGGGCTGTGGGCCTCGCGGCGGGGCGTACGGCCCGTGCAATGTCCAGAATGTGCTGGTCGAGAACAACTGGATCACGATGACCCAAGGCGCGACCGGCGCCTACCAGGACGGCGCCGGTGACGGCATTTTTACCACCCAGCACAACGTCTTCCGCGATAACCACTATTGCGTGTCGTCCGCCGCCCATCCGAATGACGGTTACTCGTTTGGCTGGCTGGCCTGGCTGAACACCTGGCCTGACTTCTCGACGTGGCAGATCACCTGGCTGGAAACGGGCGGAACGTTCACGGTCAGCCATTCCGCCTGCCGCCCGTAAGGTCAGCTCCGGCGGACCAGGATCTCCTCGTATATCTGGGTGGCCGCAGCCGCCCGCTGCGGCCAGACCTGTTCGCCTGCCCATTTGACCGCGGCCGCGCTGCGTGCCTCCCAGTCGGGATCGCTCAGCACGGTATGCAGGGCGGAACCGAGGCCGTGCGGGAGGTCCCGCGGCCGCGGCGTGAGCGGGACCTTGACCGCCGCGGGACCGACGTCCACGTCGCCGATTCCGTGATGATCCAGGGCGACGGTCGGGATGCCCCGCCCGAGCGCCTCCACGAACGGCGCGCCGAAGGACTCCCGCAGTGAGGTGAACAGGAAGACGCTGGCCGTGTCGTACAGACGCCGGACGTCGTCCCAGGTGACCGGCCCGAGCAGCTCGACATCGCCAGTGAGGCCGAGGTCTTGGACGGCCGCGCGCAGCTGCCCGCGAAGCGGGCCGTCGCCGGCCACCACGAGGCGCGCGGGCATGGATCGCCTAAGCTCGGCGAACGCCTGGATGGCCAGGGTAGGAGCCTTGCGCCGGAGCAGCCGCCCGACCCACAGCACGGTGGGAACGCCGTCCGGCCGCGGCCGGGCGTCCACCACCCAGTCGGACGGTAGCGCATCGGCCAGCATGAACCGGACGTCCGCGGCCCCCACCCGCCGCGCCGCGGCCGCCGTGTCCGAATTACACACCAGGGTCACCGCGGAATTCCGCAGAGTATCACGGCTCCGGCGGACCAGCCTGAGCAGGGAGCCGGTTGATGCGGTCCGCACCGTCTCGGCCGGCCACTCGGGACCGAAGTAGCGCCAGTAGTTGGCCGGGCTGGTCTGGCCGCCCCCGATCGGGCCGTACACCAGGGGCATCGGCAGTCGCCACAGCTGGCTGCCCATGTGCAGCGAGCCCCAGGTGACATGGTGGGCCACGTCGTAACGTTGACCAGAGTCCTCGACGTGTTTCAGCACCGCGTCCTGCCAGCGCGTGTAGCGGTCGTAGGTCCGCAGCCGACGAGAGAAGCTGGGCAGCGGCGAGGCCGGGACATCGACGAAGCGGAAGTTGATGCCTTGCGGGCCCGCGGCGAGGATCGGCTCCCGCCAGACCGATGTGGTCACGACGGTCACGTCGTGACCGTACTCCGCGAGCGCCGTGGCCCAGTGCCAGCCGTTGCCCGGCTCGCTGCCCCGGCCCGGGCCGCATTGAAAAGCAGAAAGCAGGACTTTCACAGATGCTCCGCCTCACCCCGGCGTGCAGCCGAGGAATAGGTGACATGATTTTCAGCCGCAGATATCAGAAGGGCAATTCCGTGGTAAGCCAGAAAACCGACACCCAGCCGGAATACCGTGTTCATCTTCCGTCAACCCTCGAAATCACGGCGAAATGGATCGATCGCCACTTGGCCAGTCACAACAAAGGATCCGCGAGGGCCCGGTGATGATACATTCTCCGGCGGCGGCATAATTGGTACCTATTTCGGGTCACCCGCTGCCTTGCAGGTCAGCATCCGGCGGGGGCGGGGGCGGGGCCGGTGCGGGTCCCAGCCAGCCGAACCACTCCCGGAAGCTGGTGACCGCGACCCCGAGCCCGAATGCGGACCACAAGATGGCGGCGATCTGCGCCCCTTCGAGCTGGGGATCGAAGAACGAGGACACCAGGGTCGCCGTGACCGTCATCGTGCACAGCACCGCCACCTGCCGGCGAGCATGGAGCCCGCGCTGCGCCAGGCGCCGGCAGCCCAGCAGCATGCGCCGGTACCAGCCCACCCACAGCGCGATCCACAGTCCCGCGCCGATCAGCCCCAGCCGGGCCAGCACGTCGAGGTGGGAGTTGTGCGGGCTGCGCAACGGGTCGGCCCCGCTGGTCACCTGGTAGTCGCCGACGAGGTAGGGGAGGTTCACCCCGAAGCCGAAGCCGTCCACGAGCTTGCCCTCGGCCACCTCTTTCTCGAAGATCGATGACCACAGCTGGTCACGGCCCGCTACTGTGCCGGACAAGCCGCCGGCCGCGGACGAGGACGCGCCGCCGATGCTCAGCACATTGGCCACGAGCTGCGACGCGGAGAACGACCGGCCCTGCGTCGGGATCTTGAGCGACAGCTGAAGGGCCAGGATCAGTCCTATGGCGACAGCCGCGACGGCTCGCACGATCAACCGCAGCCGGTCCCGGGCGGGGATGAGGGCCAGCCCGACCAGCGCGCCGGCCGAGGCGCCGACCAGGCCGCCGCGGTTCTGGGTGGCGGACAGGGCCATCACGACCAGGGCGAGACAGCTCCACAGCGCTCGGCTCCGGGCGCTGCGCGTGCCGGGGAACAGCCACAGCGACCCGAGGGCCACGAGTGCGGCGATGGCGGCGTTCCCCGGCTTGTGGGTAAAGACCGACACGCCGCTGAACGGCACGTTGGCTCCCAGCGCCTTCGACTGAAGGATTATGGCGAACGGGAGCCACAGGAGCAGCCAGGGCACGAACCTGGCCAGCTGGGTCATCCAGCGTTCTACGAGCCCGGGGCGCTGGGCCAGCGCGGCCGCCGTGAAGAACGCGAAGAAGCAGTAGTAGCACAGGGCGAAGTCACGCACGGCGCTGATCCCGTTGGCGCCGAATCCGGGTATGAACCTGATGAATCCCCAGAGGAAGAACGCCGCGAGCAGCGCCAGGATCGGCTCGTCCCGGATCGGGATACGAAGGTACCCGGTGGCGGCGAGCGCACCCAGGGCGCCGACGACCAAGACCATCTCGCCGACGTAGATGGGCGTGCCCGGGAGATGGATGTACGCAAAGGCCTTGTCGAAGAGGAAATAACCGCCCAGGAGGATAGGAAGCAACCGGCCGTAGAGGCTGAGCAGGCGACCGCGCGCCTCCTCCGCCTGGTCCGGAACGTGAACCAGCGGCTCGCGCTCCAGCAGAACCGACGTCATGGGCGGTCACCCACGTTGCTGATGGAAAGGCGTGGTGTTGTTTTCCCTCGGCAGGTCGTTGAAGAACGACGGAACCTCCGCGGCCTTCGGGGCCTTCGGGGCAGCAGCCCGAGCCGGAGCCGGGGCGGTCGGGCGGGCCCTGGTACTGGTGCTGGTACTGCCGCCCTTGAAGTGGGCGAGGGAGCGCGGCATCGGCGCGCGGTTGAAGACGTACCCGACCACCTCGGACCCGATCAGCCGGAGCCGTTCGACCGTCTCGAAGTGGTCGCGGATGAAGTCGTCCGGGTCGACCACGACGACCGCGGCATCGGAGGCGACGGCCATATCTGAGGCGGCGGC
>Ga0210383_10005004_pt1 | contig 11697 bp, 15 predicted proteins | sample IncBWC14OmetaG_FD_160072 | JGI IMG/M metagenome (GOLD analysis project Ga0210383, IMG submission 160072) | Forest soil microbial communities from Barre Woods Harvard Forest LTER site, Petersham, Massachusetts, United States - Inc-BW-C-14-O ...
CGGAGATCGGCGTGTGCTCCACAGAGGATTGCTGATGTTGTTCGTACATTCCGGAATTCTTCGCTTGTCATTCGCCAACCAAAAGTGAACTACACTAATGTCGATGACAGTGTTCAGCGCACCTATTCAGCCTCGGGCTCTAGTTCTCTCGCCTGCCCTCCTCCTTATCCCTCTTGTTCAAGCACCTCCGATCCCGCTCAGGCCTCTCGATCAATAGTATTATTCTCGCGCAACTTTGTCTTGGGCTCGAACTAGTGGTTCCGAGACTAACAGCTCATGTTCGATGAGAGGTGAAGGTTGCTTTGCGAGCCTACGACCAGTCCCGAGGAGCCAGTGACGGTAATTTGGACGTGGTTAGCGCGGTACAGCATTGTCAATCCTTCAGCTCGAGGTGGCAAATACCAAATTGGCGATGGAGCTCACTGTGCTGAGGGAGAGGTATGTATACGGGCGTCGAAGTTCTGAAGAGGAGGAGAAGGGATTAGAGAAGGAAATCCGGGCGTGGGAGAACTCGACGCTGGGCGGACAGAACGCGAAGAGTGGTACGCCTCATTCCCCCTTCCCTCCTCTCACCCCTAAACCCATCATACCACCGTCACGCAGGACAAAAACGGCTCTCACGCGCCCACTTTCCACCAATGCACGCTCTAGCAACCTTCGGACTCACGCATCCTCCCCGAGTAACACAAGCCGACACTCGCGCGCCCGCGATAGCATTAATTCCAGCTCGCCTCAAACAACGCACCAACGACCATATGAACACTGAGGTCGAGTCTGCCTGGTGAGATGGTGAGGCATGCCGAGGACGTGCAGATGAAGACAAGGAAGTGCGTAGGTGAGATGGAGGTTTTTCAGGGTGTATTTGGTACGTTCCCCGCACCCGTTCCCGCTCACGGTATTTATGTGATCGACGGGATGGGTTCATGGTCGAGTTACACGGCCGAACAATCTCTCGACGACGAAGGAAACACAAATACGCCTCCGCTAGTCGATTTTCAACGCTCCCGCGGAGTATGGTACGAGGAGAGAGAAGGACTAGAAAGTATCAAGCGAACAAGTGACAGTGCTCTCCCAGGAGAAATACGCCCTCGGCGAACGCGTTCCTCGTCTGCTCTCCCCACTCGCTCCGACAGCCACCTCTCAAACCATCCACAGAAGTGGAACAAGTGTACGCATCCCGATCATCCGAAATCTAATCCCTCTTTTAATACTGGTCGTTCCTCGGGCGTTCGACGAACGCGTGTTGACCAGTAGCGTCAATCTCATCTTCGACTTGTTTGCTAACGCTAGTTCTCTGTTCAATCCGACTTTATGTATCTTCTGGTAAATGACTAACTCCAATGCAATTTAACACGCTACATATCTCCGGTTATAACATCGGTTTCGTTCGATGGATTACATGTGTTTACATTTGATGTGTAACATACATTCTCCAGGGATTACAAGTCAATCCTGAAGGAATACTGACCCTTAGCATAGCTTCTAGGGTTCATCTTGTCGAACCTTGTTTCAATTGGTTGTCAAAGAGGTACTAGTACTAGTCTAGTAGTGCACCTAGTCTGTGTCTACTTTTCACATCTCCCTTTCGCTGAGTTTCCTTCTGCTATAACGTCAAGTTTGCTGGTAAATTGATGCCGAGTAACGGCGCTTGTTCATTTGTTCATTTAATATTTTCATACCACAAATTATTAATGGTAAATAATGGCACCCAAACAAATGGTGCCCCAAGCACTGATGTTAGTAACTCTATCAATCTTTGTGCAGTAAAAATTGTCAGATTGCCTCGAGTACAGGGTACATTGGGTACAAGGCTTCGGCATCACCAACATCATTTGTATCGGAGCTCAAAGAATCTTGCTGGTGTCCACGGAGGTTGTTGCCAAACACAATCAAATTATGGTGGCTGAGGCACGTCGCATCGAGCACTGTTGTTAAACTTCTTAAAAAGAATTGCTCTTCAATGGGTGGAAGTGTGGAATGAGAGATTGATTGAATGTGTATGGGTATGGTGCCATTGCATAATTTATTAATACATGTGCGGAGGAAAAGCCTGAGGCAGGGCTGGTATGATAGGATAGCTACCCGGGTAACATATAGAAGTGTTTGGTGTGGATTGGTCGCCAAAGAATGCAACCGGTGAGTTGGAAGAAGGTTCGACAATGCTAGGTAAGGTCCTCGCTGATAACTAAGCAGGGAAGTCGTCCCGTTGCCGGTACCGGACATGACTCGTTAGTCCACTTGGTGGTATAGTGATGGGTGGGTTAGCGCAGTAGTGTCGAGCATGGAAAGGAATCGTTTGCAGCGGGAATGGTGTAGTGGGAACGTGAGCATCTCGACAATGTGAGGGCGAGGATTCTGCTATGTCCTGGTCCGAATGAGTTCCATGAAACCTGCCAGACATGGTGAAGGTGTTCCGTGAGTGTTCGTCTCAGAGATGCAGCATTTCGGGACTCTGCAGAAGCAGGACGGAGGAACCAAGGGAGTCGACCAGGTCCGAGTCGACCCCAGTGCCGACGGCACTTTCAGACTCAGACGTTCTCACGGGCTCTTCACAAGGGAACCCCAAACTAAACGATCGCGATGACGCACGCTCAAATCACCAGCTTGTCAACGCTCGTTTCCGTTAACGCGTCTCAGATCTCGGGCAGCCTATGGGATGATATAGTCTCTAATTATAATCGATATCGGACAGGTTCGTCGTCGTATTCTCGCATTTCCTAATGGAAGGCGTTGGTTGGGCGTTGGCACAGTACATTCCAACTAATGCGGTCCAACATAACATAATGACAATCTCAGCGCAGATGGACGAACAAATGACCAAGATTTTGTCGAAGCTCCAGAACTCATCAGCTCCACTTCGAGCTCTTCCAGACCCTACTTGCCTGCCATAGTGTTCTCAACCTCGACGCCCTCCTCTCCCATCCACTTCCGCGGCGCAACCATATTCGGAACACCAGCAACGCTATGCTTCAATATGAACGGAGGGTCCTGGACAGCCCGTGCCACAGCTGAACCTCCCGGCTTCAAGTTCCCGTTGACGCCAACGCCTATCAACATGCCCGTTAGTCTACATGCTCAGCGCGCGGCTTTACACCCAATATTTTCTCCCATCGAGCCACAACAGTTTCGAACGCCTTCGCTACTTCCGCGTCTATCCCTGGGTTGGAGTGCGCGGAGAAGGAAAACGTGGACGACGTCCAGGAAAGCTGGGGCTGTTCTGTTGCTGAAGGTGAGGGTCGGAATCGGGATGAAGAAAGTGGCTTTGGGAATTACGAATGACATTGTGGAGATGATTTGCCCGAGGTTGGGAAATGGTAGGTGTCTTCAGTTTTATTGTGTTGTTGGGTTCCTAACGATTGTTTCGCCTTGTAGTGACCCGGACGCAGAGGGACATGCACCCATATCGTTTCACAAGAAACTCTTCTGCGCATGTGTCATTCGCCACTCGCGCAACCCTGTTTGTAATGAGAAGCTGCTCTTTCGTGTCCAAAGCTATGAGACGGCGACTAAATTTCAGGTCACGGTCCTCGACTGGGGCAAGCTCGCCCCGAACGATTATATTGCGGATGCGAGCTCTGATGTCAAGGAATTGCTGGATAGCACGATAATGCGACGTGATTGTATGCGGCTGGCGAGGATGGGTCCGATGAAGGTGTTTAAGGTGGCGATGTCAACTGCGAAGGAGATGCTATGGGAGGCCAAGCATAACTTTGTTGTTACGTTCCGGTGGGTTGCTTTCATGTCTGTGTCTGTCTGTCCATTTGCAAACTAACTGGATGGTTACGGCTACGGTGCAGAGAGTACCATCCCTACGACGCGTTTCTGGTGTCAGTATCTCAAGCAATACGAAACAGACGATACCGACAATCCCTCCCACCTGGAGCGAACCCGCGTACTCGATTCCTTCGGCTCCGCTCCCGTAAACCTCCTTCACCCGATACTACAAGACATTGCTCGGAGATGAACCGATCATCGCCGAGGCCATTCAGGGGCCTCGAGACAGAACTCGGCAAACCGGATAGCGAGAAGCGGGTTGATGCTATGATGGGTGGCATGGAGCTGATTGGTGGGGGTCGTATCAACTCATGGGGCATATCTCAAGCCGATTAGATGGCAAGTTATTAGTCGTTGGATGCCGAGAATTTATCTTCCTCTCCCTCACACTCCAGCTCTCCCACTGATCCGACCACCCCAGGCAGGTCGAAATCAAAATGCAAGATGAAGGCTAAAAGCAAGTCGACGTCATGGAGCCAGGATTCATTCGAGTGTATGATCAGTACTATAGGTTATGCAAGGTGTGCTTCTTCAGTCGACATTCATTACGCATTTCGTGACTTGTTTCGATTCAGTCTGACTTCTTCTCAAGGCTCTCCATCCAACCGGGAATCAAATATATCACTCCGGAAACCGTCATATTTTTTCTTTCATTGACTTCCACCGCTTGAGTATAGATGAGATCCCGGGCCCTCTCGGCTTCTTTAGTAACCTGTTCAGTCTTCATCCATCCCAAGTCCTGACAATTGCCATTCCAGAAACACCTAACGAGTTCTTTCGGTTTGTTCTTGTTTCTATCTGTTCAACTCGTCGGCCAGGCCAGCGCCTCTCGATCGAAGACTGCCAAAAGCCGTTGCTTGATTCCCCAGTGATGCGTGATGCGGCCAGACGAAAAAGTACGCAGGCGGGCTCTCGCAATTTTTCGACTTGCACCCCAGGATTACCGCCGTTTCCATTCACCCATTGATTGTGTCCATGACTAATACATCTTGGGAAGTATCACCCGTGAACGTAAGTTTCATCTGTGTGCGCTCATAGTCGTAAAGTTGGTTAACATTATGTGATTTAGCCCTGAGCCATTCGAACCCCTCGATGTCATCGGAGACAATGTCCAGATCATTGTCCCTATAGACAGCCCTCAATCCGGCTGCATGATGGCTGGCTGCCTTTGGGCCATGATGGATGGCAGCATCCAGACTACCATGGAAGAAGGGAGTTCGTGAAACACGGAGAAGAGTTCAGGTATTCTGCCTTTCATATGTTTGTTGGTCTTTCTCCTATTGACATTTTTAGGAGGACTCTAGTAAGCCCAGGATGACAGGTATTATAATTCAATACTTTTTACATTGTCAATCACACATCTTTTGATGGTTTGATGACAAAATTATAGTTTCATTTGAAAATCAATAGCTAGAGAGCACATCATTCATGTTAGTCAACAAAAATCAAGGAAACAGAGTACTGAAAATAGCAATATCCACTGAAATAGATGTCAGACAATTATAGAAGAACTTTCCACAGGCCATCGTATAAAGCTAATAGCACCTGAGTGACTCCCCACTGCAACTACAGATGGCAGCCCAACAACAATGTGACCTCGCAACATGGTAGGTAGCCACAAGACTCTTGTTTTCCCATGTCGCAGGAAACCTAGTTCATCAATGGACAGGATTGCACTGCAGAGTTGAACATCAGCAAATATGGCAGCATCTACTGTGCTTGTGGTAGGTTTTCCATCTGAGGTGAATGTGAGATTTAATGCCATGTTAGTATGGCCTTCAAGAGCCAATCCAATGGCTTGGCCAGTCTCAACATCCCAAAGTTGCACTGTGTTGTCCTCTGACCCTGATGCCAGCTTCTTTCCATCTGGGGAGAACACAACATTTGTGACCAAGTCAGTATGACCCTTAAGAGCCAATCCAATGGCTTGGCCAGTCTCAACATCCCAAAGTCGCACTGTGTTGTCACCTGACCCTGATGCCAGCTTCTTTCCATCTGGGGAGAACACAACATTTGTGACCCAGTTGGTATGACCATTAAGAGCCAATCCAATGGCTTGGCCAGTCTCAACATCCCAAAGTCGCACTGTGTTGTCATATGACCCTGATGCCAGCTTCTTCCCATCTGGGGAGAACACAACATTTGTGACCGAGTTGGTATGACCCTCAAGATCCAATCCAATGGCTTGGCCAGTCTCAACATCCCAAAGTCGCACTGTGTTGTCTTATGACACTGATGCCAGCTTCTTTCCATCTGGGGAGAACACAACATCTGTGACCTGATTGGTATGACCCTTCAGAGCTGATCCAAAGTCTTGGCCAGTCTCAACATCCCAAAGTCGCACTGTGCCATCAAATGACCCTGATGCCAGCTTCTTTGCATCTGTGGAGAACACAACATTTGTGACATAGTCAGTATGGCCCTCAAGAGCCAATCCAGTGGCTTGGCCAGTCTCAACATCCCAAAGTCGCACTGTTTTGTCACATGACCCTGATGCCAGCTTCTTTCCATTTTGGGAGAACACAACATTTGTGACATAGTCAGTATGGCCCTCAAGAGCCAATCCAATGGCTTGGCCAGTCTCAACATCCCAAAGTCGCACTGTGTTGTCACCTGACCCTGATGCCAGCTTCTTTCCATCTGGGGAGAACACAACATCTGTGACCTGGTTGATATGACCCTTCAGAGCCAATCCAATGGCTTGGCCAGTCTCAACATCCCAAAGTTGCACTGTGTTGTCATATGACCCTGATGCCAGCTTCTTTCCATCTGGGGAGAACACAACATTTGTGACCTGGGCAGTATGACCCTCAAGAGCCAATCCAATGGCTTGGCCAGTCTCAACATCCCAAAGTCGCACTGTTTTGTCATCTGACACTGATGCCAGCTTCTTTCCATCTGGGGAAAACGCAACATTTGTGACTGAGTTGGTATGACCCTCAAGAGCCAATCCAATGGCTTGGCCAGTCTCAACATCCAAAAGTCACACTGTCTTGTCCTCTGATCCTGATGCCAGCTTCTTTCCATCTGGGGAGAACACAACATTTGTGACCCAGTCAGTATGACCCTCAAGAGCCAATCCAATGGCTTGGCCAGTCTCAACATCCCAAAGTCGCACTGTTTTGTCACATGACCCTGATGCCAGCTTCTTTCCATTTTGGGAGAACACAACATTTCTGACCAACTCAGTATGACCCTCAAGAGCCAATCCAATGGCTTGGCCAGTCTCAACATCCCAAAGTCGCACTGTGTTGTCACCTGATGATGCTAGCTTCTTTCCATCTGGAGAGAATACAACATTTGTGACCCCACCGGTATGACCCTCCATGACTCGCACGGAAGCAGCAGGCCATGTTGGATGTGATGATGTGATATTTGGTACATGTTGGATATGATGAATGAAACATTGGAAAAGCCTTGTTGTCTTCGGTGTCAGGGGTAGAGCTGAATAGTACGTGTGGAGCGCCGATAGCCGAATACCTTGGCCGGAGTTCCTCAGAAACGGGATTGCGTCATCGACAAGTGCAACAATGTCAGTGTTCTCCAATCCACATTCCTATAATGAGTTCAATCATTTGTACCAAAATCAAGCTTCATTCTGACCTTCAGCAAATGTGCAAGAACCTGCATGCATTCCTCTGCTTTGCTAATCTCACCCAGCAAACTCATTGTCTCAATCCAGTGCAATAGATGTTTAGAAACAAACTCATCCAGAGTATTTGTCAGTGTTGCATCGAAGTCCAACACCTTCGCCACATGGTATGCAAAAAATTGACAGGCGTAACGGAGTGCTTCGGGAATGCAGTGATCAATCCGCTCGGGTAGATCTTCAATTTCCTTGTTGAGTAAAGACGGGTTGCGTATATCGCAGATGTCAAATTTGAGCTGACTGTTCAGGACGGCAAGACAACGGAAGGCCAGAATCCGATTCTGCTCCAAAAGGTCGATTCGGAAGCGGTCATCCGCCCGACTGGTCAAGAAATCGAATAAAGATGGGTGCAGAAGTCGAACTGGACCTTCTCTTCCCATAGGGTCGGCCAAATCCACCCTCAAAATGGACCGGAGAGAGGAAATGATGACGTTCGATGATGAGAGGTGAAGATGTCCGTTTGCGAAAACCAGTGGGTCTTCGGCGTCAGAAATGAGGCCAAGGAGAGAGTCCAGCCCAATGTGTGTGAAAGGAGTACTGACGGCGACGATAGAGCCGACAACGTAACGAAAGGCATCCAGATCATCCTTGTCCGGAAATGCATTTTCCAGAATGTTGTAGTACAAGTTATCCAATGCGGTCAACGCCGACTTGCGCTCCCCTGTTCCAATGTTCGTCATCACCAACATTTGGTTAAGCCGGACAGCGGGATCGAGGCCGTCCTCGATAAAATTGCATGCAACCGAAGCCCATATGAACAGACGTTCCGCAGTACGATTCAGCTCCTGTAGCTTTTCCGTCTTCGGCCAGCCGGAAGGGATACCCGAATGCCGTCGTATGTCCTCCATGCGAAACTGGATATAGGAGGCGATATCCTCCGCAGTTCCTTCGGTGTCGTCAATGCGCATCTCCCGCGAACAGCCTTCCAACGAGTTGCGAATATCAACTTCGTCTCGGCTGGTGATCAGGACTTTGATCGACCGCGGCAGCTTGGGAAACTCTGCAGCAATGGCGAGCAAAATGTCCCTTCGCATCTTCTTGCTCCCGCTCTCGTCGAGTGCATCGATAACAACTACAACAGGCCCCACCAGCTCCGCAGCATTGGTCGTATCCACAAGTAACTTTTTGGCCTGAGTCTGCAAGGACCCATCGACGCGACCCATCGTCTTAATGACGGAGTGGGCCTTGCCACTCAAACGCTCACTGAAATGAGCGAGCTGATAGCACAGGTTTCCAAATAGGTAGTTGGGGTTATTGAGATCCTCCGTATCGCGGTTGAACCGGAAGCAGGCTCCGAGACGCTCAAGACCATCAAAGAACACCGCAATGCTGTTGGCCACACTCGATTTGCCAGATCCAGCCCCGCCTGACAACCAGAGAATACATTTTTCATCAGGGGAATGTACCCATGCTTGAATATCACGAAGGAGCTGTTGCCTCGTGCCTTCGAGACAAGCCTTCGACTCATCGAACTTGACGCCTCTGAGATGTGACCCCGGAAGCCGTTCCAAGACCTTTTCCTTTTCTGTGACGGGTGCCATGATTCGACAATGTTAGGCGAGAAAATAGAACAGCTCAAACTGATCATACCTGATGCACTAATTTCTTCAAGCGCGGAACTGAGCTGACGAATATCCTTCTCAATGTTATGAACAATGATCCATGTCTGGACATTAATTCCTTGATCAAAGTTCCATTTCAGGTTTTCGAACTCCTTCATAAATTGATTGATGCGATCGTCTGTAGTAGTCGAAGTTGTGTCACGAAGAACCCGCACTGAATAGTCAATCGTCAAATGTACCATCTATCCAGAAAATGCTCAACGATACATACTCGCGAGGCCTTTTTCTCCATATGTTTGGATAAACAATGCACACTCGTAGATCTGCTTCATCATCGACGAAACGGTGTCTTCGAGCTTGCGAATTTTCGAAAGTCCATCAACTTCTTCCACAAATCCGAGCACGTCCACGATGGTCAACAGAAGAGTTTTTATTTTGTCGTCACGACCTTGTTGACCTTTCAGAGCCTGCGAGGTGAGACAGGGACCTTAGTGCGAATAAAGACAATTAACCGGTGATGATATGAACCTTATGCACGACAGTCAAGACGTCCCACGCCAGTTTCGCATATGGGTGGACCTAAAATGTAGTCGTGCAGTAATCAATGAGTAAAAACTAGTACAGAGGGCATAAGAGAGAGGTACTTTTGATACGATATCGCCAAGTTGGACTACTTTGTCCACGTACCCAAGCAGCGTGCCGCACAGGTCTGACGATGTTACCGCAGTGACATTGTCTATAGTCGTTCCACCATAACCCTTGAGCCTCTCCGTTGTTACTTTCGCGTGCTCGATTGCAGAGACACTGTCTGGTGCTTGTTCAGGCGACTTTGATGAATTAGACACATGAGGGCCAAAGCCGGTTGCAGGATGAGAGACTTCTTGGACGACAGCTACAACGTGCCCATCGTCAGCAGAGTCAGGAATTCTTGGGCCTTCGCCGCCGAGAGGTGTGATGGAAGCGGGTTCTCCAAGCTTGCGACACAAAGAGACGATAATGGAACCCTTCTTGGTAAGATCATGCACACACTCTGCAGCAACGTATAAATTACAGGTCAGAGGTCATGTCCTCGAATTCCATTTTGTGTGCAACATACCGTTGGTCTCATGGTCCTGGGGGAGTGAATCCTTGACGGGAATCAGGGCCGTCGCTCGGAGAGTTGCTTTAGAGGGCGATTGAACGTGGAAGAGTTGAACCGTGATTGTGGAGGACTCCTTCAGCGTACTAGCATACAATTGAGCCTTGGGTGAGTTTCCTGTAGAGAGAGCGACGCTCACATATCAAAACACTCGCTCCACTCGGGATTGGACCCCTTGACCGTCTTTGTTGAAAAGGTTTGTCCGCCATCGACCTTAATGAATGCATAGGAGTTGGGAGTGTGGAATACGTGGTAGTTAGGAAGACTCGAGGCCTTGACTATATGAAAATATCAAGCGCACGGCGTGAAACGTGAGTAAACGATAAGTTGCCGGTGCCACCAATATCTGAATAGCCTTACCTCTGAGTTGAAAGGGCGCGCTCATTCTCAGCCTCTCTAAACTCTCAGGTCGTTAATGCGTTAACGTTAACGTTGAGAACAAGGATCGGCAAATCGGTCTAAGGCATGGCCAAGTCACATGCTGTGACCAAATTGGTCACGGTCAGCCATGCCTATGACGATGATGTTTTCAAGCGTTTCACTTCATTTTCATTTGCCCCGAAAGCTGTCCAATGATCCCTTCTACAGGGGAGTTGCCTGGCTGATGTTCTCAGTTTTATCGCTCTTCCTTCGCTCGCGCCTCCTCGACGTCTCAGCGCAAACATTAGGTGAGAAACCTGAGATACCGTTGACGATCTATCCATATCTTCTTGGCGGTGAACCCGGTTCGCCGCTCAGAAGATATTGATAGGATCTGTTGGACGGTGTGGTGTCCAAGGTACAGAGGAAAGATGGAGCCGGCAGCAATGTGAATTGTTTGACTTATAAATACAGCAGGGCTTCATGAACAGCGCGAAATCCGACCATACAAGTGCTTTGAAGATTTAATGATGATACCCGGCACAAGCCGACATTCGTAAGTACAAGTCCTCGTGGAAAAAGGAAGCATGGAGCACAAAGGCCAGTCGCCTCCTTGCATTCTCTTGTGTTCATACTCTTCCGACGGTGAAGCCGAAATCATTTTAATTTCAATATTGGACCTAATGTGATGTAAAGAAACGCGCGACGCGCTCTACTTCAGTCTTGTCAACTGTTGTAACAGACAGGCGTAGAGTATTCCCAAAATCGCCACAGCTGAGATGGCATATGCACCTAATGTTTGCGCTGAGACGTCGAGGAGGCACGAGCGAAGGAAGAGCGATAAAACTGAGAACATTCCTCGGCACAACCACCACCAATCCCCCATCCGTACTAAACACTAGCCCCCACTGCCTACTGCCACGACGCCAAAAACACTGCCACAACAACCGCCTCTCCCCTAAGCGGATGAGCCCCCACAGGGACGAGATCCACCACCGTCACACAATCAGGGACAGGCGTCGTCCGTAGTGCAACCGCAGCACCCACACCCAAACCAACTCTCGCTCTACCCCCATCACACTTCATCAGGCGAGCGCGTTGCAGACGTGCTCCGCTACGAAAACAAATTTGTCAATCCCCCACCGCCTCCACCAGCTCCATCTCCACTCCCAGCCCCTCCATCTCCACCAGACCCACCCATCCCTTCTTTCCCC
>Ga0210383_10005005_pt1 | contig 11693 bp, 10 predicted proteins | sample IncBWC14OmetaG_FD_160072 | JGI IMG/M metagenome (GOLD analysis project Ga0210383, IMG submission 160072) | Forest soil microbial communities from Barre Woods Harvard Forest LTER site, Petersham, Massachusetts, United States - Inc-BW-C-14-O ...
GCCGAGCCCTACGGGTGGGTCGAGACCCGGCTGGACGGCGCGACCGCCGTGCTGGCCATCTTGTCCCGGTACCTGCGCGCGGCCGCGGACGGCTGGGCGCTGGCCGCGACGAGTGTCCGCGATCTGTATGCGCTGGTTCTTGACGCTGCGGGTGCTGATGCTGCGGGTGCTGGCGCTGCGGGCGGTGGCGCTGCGGGTGCTGGCGCTGCGGGCGGTGACTTCGCGGGCGAGGCCGAACGGCTCGGGGTGGCGACCGCGCAGGTACACGCGGACCTGGCCGAAGCCTTCGGGAGCTCCGAACTCGAACCGGAGGCCATCCGCGAGCTGGCCGAGCAGATGTTCCGCCGGCTGGACATGGCCATCGCGGCCGTCCCGGAACTGGCCCGCTACGCGGACATGATCGGCGACGCGTTCTCCAGCCTGGCCAAGCTGACCGAGCCGGTGCCGGCCCAGCGGGTGCACGGTGACTACCACCTGGGCCAGGTGATGCGGACCCAGACCGGCTGGGTGGTGCTCGACTTCGAGGGCGAGCCCGCCAGCCCGCTGGCCCAGCGCCGGGCCCGCTCCTCGCCGCTGCGGGACGTGGCGGGCATGCTCCGCTCGTTCGACTACGCGGCCCGGCACCAGCTGCTCACCCATCCCGACCGGGCCATCCTGACCCCGGTGGCCAGCGACTGGGTCCGGCGCAACGGCGAGGCGTTCTGCACGGGCTACGCTGAGGCTGGCGGCCTCGACCCCGCGTGCAACGCCGTGCTGCTGCGGGCGCTGCTGCTGGACAAGGCCGTCTACGAGGTCATCTACGAGGCCAGGAACCGCCCGACCTGGCTCGCCATCCCCCTGGAGTCGATCGCCGAGATGCAGCCATGACCGAGAGCCGAGATTCAGCTGCGACCGGCAGCCGAGGTCCAGCAGCTAGTCGAGATTCAGCAGCCAGCCGAGATGCAGCCGCGACCGGCAGCCAGGATGCAGCCGCGAGCCGAGATTCAGCCGCGACCGGCACCGAAGCCAGCCTGGGCGAGCTCGAGCGGCTCGTCTCCGGACAGCACCACGATCCGCACTCGATCCTGGGCGCCCACGCCGGACCGGACGGAGTCGTGGTCCGGGCGCTGCGGCCTCTGGCCCGTTCGGTCATATTGGTTTTGGATGACGGCCGCCGGGTGCCGATGACCCACCTGTACCAGGGCGTATTCACGGTCACCCTCCCTGAGTTTCCGGACGAGAAGGTGCCGGACTACCGCATCGCCACCTCGTACTCCCCGGACGCGGAGGACGAGACGGTGGCCGAGGACCCGTACCGCTTCCTGCCTCAGCTCAGCGAGTACGACCTGTACCTGATCGGGGAAGGCCGGCACGAGGAGCTGTGGCGGGTCCTGGGCGCGCACGTCCGCGAGGTCGACCAGGTCATCGGGGTGTCCTTCGCGGTCTGGGCACCGAACGCCCGCGGCGTGCGCGTGGCCGGCGACTTCAACTACTGGGACGGCCGCGCGTTCCCGATGCGCTCGCTCGGCGTGTCGGGCGTGTGGGAGCTGTTCATCCCGGGCGTGGCCGACGGCGCCCGGTACAAGTACGCGGTCTGCGGCTTCGACGGGGTGTGGCGGGACAAGGCCGACCCGATGGCTCGCTATGCCGAGCGGCCGCCGGCCACCGCGTCGGTGGTGTTCACGTCCCGGTATTCCTGGGAGGATTCGTCGTGGATGGGCGCCCGGCCTTCGCGCACGCCGGTTAGCGAGGCGATGAGCATCTACGAGGTGCACCTGGGCTCGTGGAGGCCGGGGCTGTCGTACCGGGAGCTGGCGGATCAGCTTGTCTCCTATGTTGTGGACCTCGGTTTTACGCACGTGGAGTTCCTGCCGGTCGCCGAGCACCCGTTCGGCGGCTCGTGGGGCTACCAGGTCACCTCGTACTACGCGCCCACGTCGCGGTTCGGCGACCCGGACGACTTCCGGCACCTGGTCGACGCGCTGCACCAGGCGGGCATCGGCGTGCTGCTGGACTGGGTGCCCGCGCACTTCCCGCGCGACGAGTGGGCGCTGGCCCGGTTCGACGGCACCGCGCTGTACGAGGATCCCGACCCGCGGCGCGGCTCGCACCCCGACTGGGGCACGCTCATCTTCAACTTCGGCCGGACCGAGGTTCGCAACTTCCTGGTCGCCAACGCGGTCTACTGGCTCGACGAGTTCCACATCGACGGGCTGCGGGTCGACGCGGTGGCGTCCATGCTGTACCTGGACTACTCGCGCAAGCCCGGCGAGTGGGCGCCGAACCAGTACGGCGGGCGGGAGAACCTGGACGCGATCTCGTTCCTGCAGGAGGCCAACGCCACCTGCTACAAGCGGGTGCCCGGCATCACAATGATCGCCGAGGAGTCAACCGCGTGGCCGGGCGTATCCCGGCCGGTATACCTGGGCGGGCTCGGGTTCGGCTTCAAGTGGAACCTGGGCTGGATGCACGACACGCTGAACTATCTCTCGCTCGACCCGATTTACCGGCAGTACCACCACAACGAGATGACGTTCTCGATGATGTACGCGTATACCGAGAACTTCGTCCTGCCGCTGTCCCACGACGAGGTGGTGCACGGCAAGGGCTCGCTGCTGGGCAAGATGCCCGGCGACGAGTGGCGCCGGTTCGCCGGGCTGCGCACGCTGCTGGCCTACCAGTGGGCCCACCCGGGCAAGCAGCTGCTGTTCATGGGGTCGGAGTTCGGCCAGGGCAGCGAGTGGTCGGACACCAAGGGGCTGGACTGGTGGGTGCTGGACTTCGACGTCCACCAGGGCGTGCAGCGGCTGTCCCGCGACCTGAACGCGGCGTACCGGCAATACCCTGCGTTCTGGCAGCTGGACGCGTCGCCGGACGGGTTCCGCTGGATCGACGCCAACGACGCCCAGGGCAACGTGCTGTCGTTCCTGCGCTTCCCGGCTGCCGCTGCTTCTTCCGCTTCCCCTGCTTCTTCTTTTGTTTCCCCTGCCTCTGCCTCCGCCTGGTCCCGTGAGCCGGGCGGGTCGCCCGGGGTCATCGCGTGCGTCGCCAACTTCTCCGCGGTCCCGCACCTGGACTACAAGGTGGGCTTGCCCGCGGCGGGTCGCTGGCGTGAGGTGATCAACACCGACGCGATCGTGTACGGCGGCAGTGGTGTGGGCAACCTGGGCGGCATCGAGGCCGTAGCCGAGGCCTGGCACGGCCTGCCGGCCTCGGCCTCGATCACCGTCCCGCCGCTGGGTGTCCTCTGGCTCACCCCCGAGGAGTAGTCGCTTCTTCCCTGATCTTCCCTGTATCAGCGGCCCGGCCGAGCACCCCGAGAGGTTAGGTAAGCAACTGGCCTAGCTGGCGGGCAGGGAATCGGCATGCGGCGGTCACGGGTACGGCTCGGCTGGTGCGCCCTGGCGGGCGTCATGGCCCTGGCCTGGCCCGCCGCCCTGGTCGGGACGGCCGTTCCGGCGGTGGCCGACCCGACCAGCCTGACGGTCTCGCCCGCCACGGTCCAGGCCGGCCAGGACACCATGCTCGTGTTCACCTTCACCGCCCCGACCCCGCCGCCGGCCCAGTTCCTCATCGTCACGCTGCCCGTGCCGGCGGGCTGGACGGCGATCCCGCCGTCCCCCGCCGACCTGTCCTGCCAGGGTTCCGGCTGCTACCTGGCGGCCAGCAGCACGCGGACCTCGGTCACGATGAACCTGGACGACGTCACCACGTTCACGCTCGACGTACAGGCCACGCCGCCCGAGTCGGCCGGCCCGGCCACCTTCACCGCCGTCGGGAACTTCCGGGGCCTGCCCACTCCCCTCCAGGCCACGGCGTCGCCGGTCACCGTGACCTGCCCGGCCGACGGCCTCGGCAGCATGACGGTAAGCCCCCTGACCGTCCGTGCGGCTACAACCACGACCCTGAGGTTCACCTACACAGCGGGCGGCTGCGGGCTGGGCCCCGACGGCATGGTCGGGGTCACCGTGCCGGGCGGCTGGACGCCCTCGGGCACGGTCATGGTGCCCGCCGCGAACCTCCCGCCGGGCACGTCGGTCTCCTTCAGCTACGGGCCGGCCCAGGCCAGTTCGGCCGGCCCGGCCACGTTCGTGGCCTGGCAGTCCGGCGCAGGCGGCCCGCAGCAGGAACTGGTCTCCTCGCCGGTCGTCACGGTGACGCCGGCCGGGGTGATCGTGACGCCGCCCCCGCCACCGCCGCCGGGCGGCGGCGGGACTATGACGGTCACGCCCATGCAGGTGACGGCCGTACGGCCGAGCACGCTGCGGTTCACCTACACCGCGGGTGCGGCGGGCCTGTCGCCGTCCGGCGAGGTCACCGTGGTGGTGCCCGCCGGGTGGACCGCCCCGTCGCCGGCCCGGAGACAGGCCGGCTACACCAGCGCGAGCGGTGGCCGGCTAACGGTGGCGGACCGGCAGATCACGGTCACCGGCGTGACGCTGCGGCCCGGGCGGGAGCTCGTGATCACTTACGCGGCCGGGAGCGCTCCCCGGGTGTCCGGCCTGGACACCTTCCTGACCCGGGAGCGGCCCTCCGGCACCGCGACCCTGGCCGCCCTGACCAGGTCTCCCGCGGTGACGGTCCTGGTCAGCCAGCAGGGTCGCGCGGCGATGAACTGGCTGCCGATCCTGGTGGCCGTGATCGGCCTAGTGCTGGTGGCGGGCGCGGCCGGGCTGGCGGCCTTCCGCCCGCTGCGGCGCCTGCCCCACGGGACGGCCGCGGGGGACGTCCGGGCCGTTCCGCATGCCGGGCCGCCGCCGTCGGTGACCATCCGTGACACCGGCGGCCGGCCGGCGCTGACCGTGCGCATCGAGCCGCACGCCGGCGCCACCGTGACCACGATCGAGGAGAGGCAGCGATGACAACGACCGTCCAGGCGGGCCCGGGCACCGCCGCGAACCTGCTCTTCGGCCCGGGCGCGAACGCGGCCGAGGCGCTGGCCCGGCAGATCCTGTCCGCGCCGACCGGCCTGGACCAGGCCCTGGAGCGGCTGCCGGAGGCTACCCGCCACGCCGCGGTGCGCGAGGCGGCCGCCGCGGCCGCCGGGCTGCTGGACGTCGACCTGGACGGCCTGCTGCTGGCCGGGTGGCGCGCTCATCACGACCTGACCGGCGCGGCCCGGCGCACGCTGGCCGTCCCGGGCAGCACCGAGCTGGTGGACCTGATCCGGCACCAGGTGAGCGTCGCCCAGGAGCCGTCGGTCGCGGTCCTGGTGGACGGGCGCCAGGTGGCCACGATCCAGCTCGGCCTGTCCGTCGACTTCGACATCAGTGCCCTGGTGGCCGGGGTCAAGGCCGGGCTGCTGGTCGCCGTGCACGCCGGAACCTGCGACCTGACCGCGACGCTGGCCATCCAGGGGACGGACGTACTGACCGCGACCAGCCACTTCGACCTGCCCGGCGTGATGCGGGTCAGCCCCGGGATCGCGCTGCTGCCCGCCGGTGACTACCCGGCCGCCGGGCCAGCCCGCCCCGCGGGGTTACTCCGAGCGGACGTCGTAGTCGTCTTCCTCGACGACGTGCATGGCGGCTTCCTCGGCGGTCGCGCCGCCGCCGTCGATACCGACGTCGGTGGCCACCAGGTCCTCCTCCTCGTCCGGATGGGCGCCCTCGTCCTCGGCGACCAGCCGGCCGGCTCGCGGGTCGGGTCCGTCGTCGAGCAGCAGGCCGTCCACGTCCTCGTCGCCCGCGTCGTCGTCCTCGTCCGCGTCCTCTTCTTCCTCTTCCTCTTCCTCTTCCTCGTCGTCGCTGAGCTCGGCTTCGGTGAGGTCCAGGGTGTCGTCCGGCTCTTCCTCGGCCAGCAGCTGGTCCAGGGACTCCCCTTCCGCCTGTTCCTCCTCGGTGGTGCCGAACCTGATCCCGGCCGACCACCGCTCGGGGGGCACGACGCCCCGGTCCAGCGGATCGTCACCCGGGGCGCCGTCCAGCGTATCGGTGCTATCCAGGACCTCGAAGTCCTCGAGATCCTGGGACTCGGGGCGGGTCTCGTCAGGCATTTGTGAGCTCCTCTCAGTCTGGTCAGGCAGTAGCCAGCTGGCCACCGTCGACCACCAGGACCTGGCCGGTCATGTAGGACGAGGCGTCGCTGGCCAAGAACACGGCGGGGCCGGCCATCTCCGCGGGACGGCCCCAGCGGCCCATCGGGACGTTCGCGATCGTGGACCGGCCGCCGTCCGGTCCGTCCCACAGGTTCCGGTTCAGGTCGGTGGCGGTCCAGCCGGGGCACAGCGCGTTCACCCGGATCCCGGACGCGGCCCATTCGACCGCGAGGGTCTTGGTGACCGAGATGACCGCGGCCTTGGAGGCGCCGTACGGGCTCAGGCCCGGAGCCCCGGACATGCCGGCGACCGACGCGACGTTGATCACCGAGCCGCGGCCGCGCTCGCGCATGTGCGCCCCGGCCGCCTGGCAGACGTAGATCGTCGAGTCCAGGTTCAGCCGCATGACCTTCTCCCAGCCGGAGATGCGCATGTCCAGGAACGGGACCATGAAGTTCATGCCGCCCGCGTTGTTGACCACGATGTCCAGCTGGCCGAGCAGCCGGATCGCCTCATGCACGGCGGCGGTGACGTCGTCCTGGCGGGTCACGTCGAGCGGGAAGACGAAGGCCTTGCGCCCGAGGTCGGTCACCTCGCGCGCGGTCTCGGCCAGCCCGTCCTGGCTGCGGGCCGCGATGGCCACGTCGGCGCCCGCGGCGGCCAGCGCGACCGCGATGATCCGGCCGATCCCGCGGGACGCGCCCGTCACGAACGCCTTCTTCCCGGTCAGATCAAACGCGGTCACTATTCCTCCCACTGTGTCGGTAGCGTCATCGTAGGCGGCACCAGCGCGGCCGGGTTGACCCGGCGCACGATCTCGTTGAGCGCGATGCGCACGTAGGGTTCCCCGACCCACAGGTGTTTGGCCCCGGGGACCGCGACGACCTCGGCCTGAGGCACCCGCGCGAATCGCCGCCGGGCCTCGTCGGGGCGCAGGTAGTCGTCGAGCTCGGGAACGAGCGCGACGAGCGGCTTGCCCGAGGCCGCCCAGCGGTCCAGGTCGGCGTCGCCCGCCCGGCGCAGCGGCGGGGACACCAGGATGGCGCCCTCGATGCCTTGGCCGCCTGCCTCGGAGTCCAGGCCCCACCTCAGGGCCAGCTCGGTGCCGAACGACCAGCCGAGCAGCCACCGGGCGGGCAGGCCCGCCTCGGCCGCCCAGGACACGCCGGCCGCCACGTCGTAGCGTTCGGACTCACCGGCGCCGAACTCCCCCTCGCTCGTCCCGTGCTCCGACGACGTGCCACGGGTGTTGAACCGCAGCACCGCCAGCTGGGCCAGGGCGGGCAGGCGGAAGGCCGCCTTCTTGAACAGATGGCTGTCCATCATGCCGCCGTGGGTGGGCAGCGGGTGCAGGCAGATCAGCGTGGCTACCGGGTCGGCGTCCGCGGGCAGGGCCAGCTCCCCGACCAGCCGCAGCCCGTCGGCGGTGGGCAGGGTGACCGGGGTGCGCTTGGCCGGCAGCACGGTTGCCGCCCGGATCTCGCTCATGGTCAGTACTCCTTACCCGCGGGGGCCGCGGCGCAGCCGGTTCTGCCAGCATGCGCGGTGCCAGTGCCTGCGCTCGTCGATGCCGACGTTGATCCCGTCGGCGGGCCAGGCCACCACGTGCGGCGTGCCCGGCGCGATCCCCTGGTCACAGCCCGGGCAGCGGTAGGTCTTGCTGGTGCCCGCGCCGGGTTGCTGCCGCACCACCCAGTCCCCGTCGGGCCAGGATTCGACGCGCTCGGGTCCGGGCACCGGCGCCGGAGGACCAGAGCGCTCGCGGCGGATCCTGCGCGGGCTCACATCTATCCACCCTATGTGGCTACGCTCGCACCGTGATCGCAGGCTGGGACCCGGCGGCGGCGGGTGTGCTGCCACTGCCCTCGGGTCGGCTGGTCCGCGGCCGGGCTCTGATCCGGCCCGTGCCGGCCGGGCCGTCGCCGGATTTCGGCTTGTACCTGCTGGGGCGCGAACCACCCGCCGTCGCCTGGGCGGCCCGCTGGCTGCGCTGGCCGGACTTCGGGCTGCCAGCGGACCCGGCGGCGGCCGAGGCCGCGCTGCGCGAGGCGTGGGAGCGGGCCGCGGCGGAGCGGGTCGAGATCGCCTGCGTCGGCGGGCACGGGCGGACCGGCACGGCCCTGGCCTGCCTGGCCATCCTGGACGGCGTGCCCGGCCGCGAGGCGGTCCGCTACGTCCGGGCGCACTACGCGCCGCGCGCGGTCGAGACCCCGGGGCAGCGCCGCTTCGTCGCTCGTTTCCCGTCCGCCCAGTCCCGCCCAGTAGAGTTACCCGACGTGCGGCTCGTCATCGCCCGGTGCAGCGTCGACTACGTCGGCAGGCTCACCGCCCACCTGCCCTCGGCCCTGCGGCTGCTCATCGTCAAGGCCGACGGGTCCGTGCTCGTGCACAGCGACGGCGGCTCGTACAAGCCGCTGAACTGGATGTCGCCGCCATGCCGGCTGACCGAGGAGCCCGGTCAGTGGACGGTCACCAACAAGGCCGGGGAGACGCTCGCGATCACCATCACCGAGGTAATCAGCGACACCTCGGTGGACCTCGGCGTCGACCCGGGGCTGAAGAAGGACGGCGTGGAGGCACACCTGCAGGAGCTGCTGGCCGCCCAGCTCCAGGTGCTCGGCGACGGCTGGCGGCTGGTCCGCCGCGAGTACCCCACCCCGATCGGCCCGGTGGACCTGATGTGCCGGGACGAGACCGGGCAGAGCGTGGCCGTGGAGATCAAGCGCCGCGGCGAAATCGACGGGGTGGAGCAGCTCACCAGATACCTGGACCTGCTCAACCGGGATCCGCTGCTGGCCCCGGTGCAGGGCATATTCGCCGCCCAGGAGATCAAGCAGCAAGCGCGTACGCTGGCCACCGACCGGGGTATTCGCTGTGTCACCCTGGACTACGACCGGATGCGCGGCATAGCGCCGGAGAACACACTGTTCTGATGCGGTGGGCTGGAGTCCAGGTGAAGTCATGCTGAATTTCGGCGCCTTGGCTGCGGGGGCAGCGTGAGACCATGTCAGACATGTCGCGGAGTGCCGGTTTTTTCGATCAGTGGTATACGGAGATGAGCCGTTCCGCATCCCGTGACCAGATTGTCCGGCAGGCGCTGGGGCTGCCGTCAGACATGGACGCGAGCGGCCTGCTGCCCTGGGCGGGCGTGCCCGAAGTGGCTGCGGCGCTGAACCTGGCGCCGGGGCAGCTGCTGGTCGATCTCGGCTGCGGGCCCGCCGGGTACAGCCTGGAGATCGCCCGCCAGACGGGCGCCAGCCTGCTGGGCCTGGACTTCTCGCCGGTGGCGGTCGCAACCGCCCGCGGCCGGGCGGCCAGCGCGGGCATCGCCGGACGCGCCGCGTTCTGCGTCGGCGACATGACGGCTAACGGTGTCGGCACGGGCGTCGCGGACGCCGCCGTGTGCATCGAGACGATCATGTTCGTCGGCTCGCACCTGGACGCGCTGCGCGAATGCCGCCGGATCCTTGCTGGGGGCGGACGGCTCGTCCTGACGGGCTGGGAGGCGACGAACCTCGCGGACGAGCGGCTGCCGCAGTGGGCGCGGCGCATCGACCTGAGGCGCGACCTCGCCGAGGCCGGGTTCGAGCAGGTCGACGTCGCCGATAAGCCCGCATGGCGCCAGGCCGAGCGCGACCTATACGAATCGTCCATCGCGGCCGACGCGGCCGGCGATCCGGCGATCGAGTCCATGCAGGAACAAGCCCGACGGGGCCTCGAACTGTTCGGCAGCTCGCGCAGGGTTTGCGCGACGGCCACTGCGCCGGGCTGATCCACGGCTCGTCCGGGGGACCTGGGAGCACGCCGATGGCATCGCCGGCCCAGCGTCAGCGGACGATGGCACGAACCGGGCCGCCAGCGCCGTCAGCTGCCACCATCGGGACACCTCATGAACCAGGCCGACGGGACCATCGGGGACTGGCACGACGCGGACATCACCCCGGAGACGATCATCCCGCCGTGGTACGGCGAGCGGCTGGACCTGGACTACGCCATCTACACCTGCTTCGCCAACGCGGCCAACCAGGCCCGCCAGCAGTGCAGCGAGCCGCAGCCGGCCCAGGTCGGCCAGCCGGAGCAGGCGGAGCAGGCGGAGCAGGCGGAGCAGGCGGAGCAGGCGGAGCAGGCGGAGCAGATCGGCCAGGCGGAGCAGGCGGAGCAGGTCGGCCAGGCGGACCACGCGGAGCAGGCGGAGCGTTATGAGGCGGCCGGGCCCGTGAGGTGGGTGATCGAGCCGCAGGACTGGATGCCTAGCCTGCGCGGCGTATACACGCTCGGCTGAACGGCGGAGGGGATCTTGGCTTGACTCTCTCGTGACGGGAGAGCTGAGGTTGCTCGTATGGCTAGTCTCGACGCCCGGGCGTTCGGGGCCCGGATCAGCTTCGGGCTGTCCCGGGAGCTGTGGCTGATCGAGGCCGGGGTGTTCCTGAACATGCTCGGCTACGGGGGCGTGCTCCCCTTCGAGATCATCTACCTGCACAACGGGCGCGGGTTCAGCCTGGGTGTGTCCGGCTTGGTGATCGGCACGATCACCGGAATCGCGGTGGTGGTTTCGCCCGCGGCGGGGCAGCTGATCGACCGGTTCGGGGCGCGGCTGACCGCTATCGCGGCGGGAGTCGCGCTGGCGGCCGGGTACGGCGGCCTGGCGTTCGCGCACACGCCCGCCGAGGCGTTCGCGGCGGCGGCCTGCGCGGGCGCGGGCAACGGCGTGCTGAGCCCGAGCCAGACCACCCTGCTGACCACGCTGGCGGCCGCCGACGTACGGCATCGCGTGACCGCGGTCTCGCGGGTGGCGGGGAACGCCGGGATCGGGATCGGCGGCGCGCTCGGCGGGCTGGTGGCGGCCCACGGCCTGAACGGGTTCGTGGCGCTGTTCCTGGGCAACGCGGTCAGCTACCTGGCCTACGTGGCCGTGCTGACCGCCGTGGTGCACGAAAGCCCACGGCGCGAGCCGGTCCGGGGCGGGTACCGGGTGATCCTGCGGGACCGGGCCTTCCTCCATCTCGCGGTGGCGGACGTGGCGATGATCGCGGTCGGCTGGGGCGTGTTCAGCTGGCTGCTGCCTCCCTTCGCCCAGAACCAGATCGGGCTCAGCACCTCGCTGATCGGGCTGCTGCTGCTGGCCAATGCCCTAGCCGTGGTGGTGGCCCAGATCCCGGTGGCCAGGTTCGCCGAGGGCCGGCGGCGGGCGCTGACGATGGCCCTGGCCGGGGCGCTGTTCTGCGGTGCCTGCCTGCTGGTGGAGGTGGCGGACGCCAGCCGGGCGACCGCGTACGCGGTCCTGATCGCGGCGGTGATCGTGGCGGGCGTGGGCGAATGCCTGCATACGACGGCACTGACGCCGCTGGTGGCCGAGCTCGCCCCGGCCCACCTGCGCGGCCGGTACATGGCGGTGGCCGGGTTGTGCTTCTGGATCGGGCTGGCGGCCGCGCCGACCGGCGGAGCGGCGCTGCTCAGCCTGTCGCCGACCGCCGCGTTCGGGGTGGCGGCGGGGGTAGCGGCGGCGGCGGCCGTCTCGATGCTCCGGCTGGAGCGCAGGCTGCCCGAGGCCGCCCGACTGACGCCCCGGCCGCGCCATTAGCCCCCGTCACGTGACCGAGGTCGGCTGGCCGGTCTTCCGGACCACGCCAGCAGGCCGGCCCCCGCGGCGACCAGGAGCGACAGGCCGGCCGGGATG
>Ga0210383_10005011_pt1 | contig 11688 bp, 11 predicted proteins | sample IncBWC14OmetaG_FD_160072 | JGI IMG/M metagenome (GOLD analysis project Ga0210383, IMG submission 160072) | Forest soil microbial communities from Barre Woods Harvard Forest LTER site, Petersham, Massachusetts, United States - Inc-BW-C-14-O ...
TTCGTGACCGAAGACGAGCGGGACGCCGCGGCCTACGCGGCCGACATCGAGGCGGCCCGGGACCGGCTGATCGCCTTCGCCAGCGGCTGCAGCGAGGCGCAGTGGCGGGCCGCGCCGCTGGATGGGGATCCCCGGCCGGTGGCGGTCGTCGTGGACCACGTTGCGGACTCCTATGAGTACCTGGCCGGATTTATCCGCCAGATCCTCGCCGGCCAGGCCGCGGAGGTGACCGGTGAGCTGGTGGACGACCTCAACGCCGAGCACGCGGCCGCGGCCGCCGCGGTGAGCCAGGCCGACGCGGCCGAGCACCTGCGCCGCAGCGGGGCAGCCATCAGCGCGTTGATCGCGTCCCTGTCTGCCGACGAGCTAGCTGCCGGGGACGGCCGGGTCCGGCTCTTCGCCCAGATCGCCATCCGGCATGCGGACAATCACCGCACCGATATCGAGACGGCCCTGGCCGCCCAGGGCCTGCGTCGCGTCTGACCCCGACGACGCGAGCATGAGCTTCTTCGGATCCTTCCCGGGCATCACCGAAGCCCGCCCCGGAGCCGCGTCCGCCGGTGCGGTAATGCCGAGGCACGGGTGGGTGTGCTGGTGCAGCAGCGGCCCGTGGTGCGCCTGACCCGGGCCGCGCCCCCCGGTTTCACCGGGCCTTGCGGGCCTTCCAGACTTCCTCGCATGGCCATTGCCGCGCCCACTCCAGGGTGACGAACGGGTACCGGGTGATCGCGTCCGGGTCGGGCCGGAGCTCGAGGAGATCCTCGACCTCCAGGCCGCAGCCGCGCAGCAGCCGGATCATCTCGCCGTGGCCCAGGTGGAACTCCACCGACTCATCGCCCGGCCACTCGAACCGGTGCATGCCGAAGTAGGGCCGCAGCAGCCGCTCGGTCGCGGGCTGGTCGTCTTCGTCGGGGACGGCGAGCATGAGCAGCGCCGAGTTCACCAGAAAGATCAGCTGCCCGCCGGGGCGCAGCAGCCGGGCCGCCTCGGGGATCCAGACGTAGGGATCGCACCAGATGCTCGCGCCGTACTCCGAGATGGCCAGGTCGAAGCGGGCGTCAGCCAGTGGCGCCTGCTCGGCGCTGGCGTGGATCAGCGGGTACCGTAGCCCGAACCGGTCCTGCAGCTGGCGCGCGGTGGCCAGCTGCGCCGCGGAGTTGTCCAGCCCGACCGGCCGCGCGCCACGGCGGGCCAGCCAGGCCGACACGTACCCGGTGCCGCACCCCAGCTCGATGCTGTCCCGCCCCGCCAGGTCCGCCGGCAGCACGCCCACCCGCGCCTCGGGGACCTGCCAGATGCCCCAGCCCGGCTCGGGCTGAGTCCAGCCCCGCAGGCCGGGCTCGGCGTACTCCGCCGCCCACCGGTCCCAGGCCGCGCGGTTGCGCGGTACGTGATCACCGGTCGCGGCCACAGCCGCCAGCATGGTCCCGGCCTGCCCGCGCCGTCAACCGGGAATCACGGGCCCGCCGCGGCAGTATGTGGTTGCGGGCGGAGCGAGCCCTGGTCCAGCATCTCAGGTATGTCACCGGGCCACGCACCGGGCTTCTCCGCTGTCGAAATGCGTCGGCGCCGTGCCGCGTTCGGCCGGGAACTCGATCGCAGCGGAGCGTCATATGGACTCGTGTACGGAGCGAACCGGTCCGGGAGCGCGGTCTCGTGGCTGACCGGGTGGCCGGTCACCCGGGAGGCGCTTCTGGTCGTGGCGCCAGAGGCGGAAGACGATGTGCTCCTGGTCTCGTTCTTCAACCACGTTCCGCAGGCTCGCCGTCTTTCGGCGACCCGAGTCGAATGGGCCGGCGCACGCGCGGTGGCGACCGCGCTGGACCTGATGGCCGCGCGGGGCAGGCTGCCCGCCAGGATCGGCGTGGCCGGGGCCCTGCCGTTCGATCAGTACCGGCTCTTGGCCGCGCAGGTTCCCGACGTGGTCGACCTCAACCCGGCCCATACCGGGCTGCGACTGGTTAAGTCGGGGGAGGAGATGGCGGCCTTGCGGCGGGGTGCGGCGCTCAGCGATGCCGCCATCGCGGCGCTCGCGGACGCGCTGCGCCCCGGCGCGACCGACTACGAGGTGCTCGCCCGCACCGAACGGGCCTATACCGCCCAGGGCGGCTTGCACCACATCCACTACCTCGGCCTCACCGCCATGGACGAGCCAGGCATGGACGAGCCAGGCATGGACGAGCCAGGCATGGACGAGCCCGCCCTGGACGAGCCTGCCGTGGCCGTGCCGGCCCAGTGGCCGACCGGCCGGGTGATCCGCCCGCGCGACGTCGCCAGCTGCGAGATCAGCGCGGCGGCCGCGCCCGAGTACGCCGGCCAGATCCTGCGTACGTTCACCGTCGGGGCGCCCCCGACGGCGCTGTACCGCGAGCTCCACGCCGTCGCGGACGCCGCGTTCGACGCCATCGCGCGGCGCCTGATCCCCGGCACGACGGCCCGGGACCTGGCGGACGCCGCGGCCGTCATCGGACAGGCCGGCTTCACCACGGTCGACGACCTGGTCCACGGCTTCGGCGGCGGCTACCTTCCACCGGTGGTGCCGGCTCCCAGTCGGCCGGTATCCGCGCCCGACTTCACGCTGGCCGCCGGGATGACCGTGGTCGTGCAGCCCAACGTCGTCACCCGCGACGGGCAGGCTGGCGTCCAGACCGGAGAACTGCTCCTGGTCACCGAGCAGGGACCCGAGCGATTGCATGCCTACCCGCCAGGACTCCAGCAGCTGGGCTGAGTTCCGGTAGGCTGCGCGCCGGGCTACGTGACGGGCCAAAGAGACGGGGAAGGTGCGATATGGGGCCTGAGGAGTTCCGGGCCGCCGGCCATGAGCTGATCGACTGGATTGCCGACTACCGGGCCCGGATCCCGCAGCTGCCAGTTCAGGCACAGGTGGGGCCGGGTGAGGTGGCGGGCAAGCTGCCGGGCCGGGCCCCGGAGGAAGCCGAGCCGTTCGGCCGGGTGCTGGCCGACCTCGGCGACATCGTCGTCCCGGGCATAACCCAGGTTCAGCATCCGCGCTACTTCGGCTGGTTCCCGTCCAACGCGTCCCTCGCGTCGGTGCTGGGCGACCTGGCCACCTCGGGGCTCGGCGCGCTCGGCATCACCTGGCAGTCCGCTCCGGCGCTGACCGAGGTCGAGGAGGTCGTGGTGGAGTGGCTGCGCGAGCTGACCGCGCTGCCCGAGTCGTGGAAGGGCGTCATTCAGGACACCGCCTCCAGCGCGTGCCTGGTCGCCCTCCTCGCCGCGCGCGAGCGCGCGACGAACTACTCCGAGGCCCGCGGCGGGCTGCAGGCCGAGAGCGCGCCGCTCACTGTGTACACCACCGAGCACGCGCACTCCTCGATCGCCAAGGCGGTCGCCCTGGCCGGGTTCGGGCGCGACAACCTGCGGTTCGTCGACGTCGATCCGGTCACCTACGCCATGCGCTCGCAGGCTCTAGCCAAAATCCTCGAGGAAGACGTGGCCAACGGCCGGCGCCCGGCGGCCGTGGTGGTCAACGTCGGCACGACCGGCACCACGGCCGTGGACCCGCTCGCGCAGATCGTCCCGCTGGCCCGCCAGTACGGCATGTGGGTGCACGTGGATGCGGCGATGGCCGGCTCGGCGCTGCTGCTCCCGGAGATGCGCTGGCTGATCGACGGCGTGGAAGGCGCGGACTCGCTGGCCTGGAACCCGCACAAGTGGCTGGGCACGGTGCTGGACTGCGCGCTGCTCTACGTGGCCGACCCGGCCCACCTGATCCGGGTCATGTCGACCAACCCGTCTTATCTCCGGTCGGCCGTCGACGGCGAGGTGACGCAGTACAAGGACTGGGGCATCCCGCTCGGCCGGCGGTTCCGGGCCCTCAAGCTCTGGTTCCACCTGCGCCTGGACGGGGTGGAGGCCATCCGGGCCCGGCTGCGCCGGGACCTGGAGAACACCCGCTGGCTCGCCGGGCAGGTCTCGTCCGCGCCCGGCTGGCGGGTCCTGGCCCCGGTCACCCTGCAGACCGTCGTGCTCCGGCACGAGCCCGCGGGCCTGGTCTCCGACGAAGGCACCGTGCTGGACGCCGACAAACTGAACGCGCACACCCTGGCCTGGGCGGACTCGGTCAACCGGTCGGGCGCGGCCCTGATCACCCCGTCCCTGCTGGACGGTACATGGTCGGTCCGGGTCTCGATCGGGGCCGAACGCACCGAACGCCGCGACGTCGAGGACCTGTGGCGCCTGCTCCAGCAGACCGCCGCGACCACCTGAGCCAGACGCGACCACCTGAGCCAGACGCGACTACCTGAATCAGACCGCCGCGACCATCTGCCTCAGATGGCCGGCAGTCCCAGGCACTCCCGCAGGATGTTCTCCAGCGTGTCGACCCGGTCGTGGTTTCCGGCGCTGCCGGTCACGAAGCCGAGCGTGTAACCGCCCTCCGTACTCGCGCCCCCGTAGCTTCCGCCCAGTCCGCCCATCCCGTAGCCGTCCGGGCTGATCCCGAAGCCGAGGCCCCACGCGGCGTGCCCCCCGAACACCCGGTCCGGCCCGGCGCACTGCGGGGTCACCGCCTCGGCGAGCATCCCCGGGCTCAGCAGCCGGCCCGCGGCCAGGGCCTGATAGAAGCCCGCCACCGCCGCCGCGGTGCCGTGACCGTTGACGGCCGGGATCTCCGCGGCCCGCCAGGCGGCACTGTTGACCACGCCGGCGTCCTGCGCGCCGGGCGGGTTGGCGATGGCCCGCCGGTACAGCGCCGGACGCCCGGCCGCGTTGCTTGCGCGGAACGTATCGTCCAGGCCGGTCACGTCCACCGTCCGGGCCTGCTGCGCCGGGCTCAGCCCGACGGCGAAGTCCAGCCCGGCCGGCCCGCAGATCTCCTCGGCCAGGAACCGGCCGACGCCGCGTCCGTCCACCCGGCGGACCAGCTCGCCGACCAGGTGCCCGTAGAACAAGGCCGATTCGCCGTGCGCGGTCCCGGGCGGCCACGACGGCGGCTGCGCGGCCAGCAATGAGCACAGCCAGTTCCAGTCGTAGAAGGCACCGGTGGGCGTCGGCCAGTCCAGCGCCACCACCCCGGCCTGATGCGACAGCACGTGCCGCACCGTCGCCGGGGCGCCGAACTCCGGCCAGTACCGCTGCACCGGCGCGTCCAGGTCCAGCTGGCGGCTCTCGACCAGGCGCAGCGCGCACACCGCCGCGAACGGCTTGCTCACCGAGTACGGCTGGACCAGACTGTCGGCCGCCCACGGCCGGCGCCGTTCGGCATCGGCGTAGCCGCCCCACAGGTCAACCACCAGCCGACCCTCACACCACGCGGCGAAGCCCGCGCCGGTGCCCGGCTGCGCCCGCACCACCTCGGCGAAACCGTCCCGCACCGGGCCGAACCGCCTGTCCGCAGACCCGTGAACGTCCATATCGTCTATCTTGGCCCGCGTTCGGCTATCGCGTGCTGGCCCGCTTGGGCGACGGGGCACGGCAGGCCAGGTCACGGTTCACCGGTTTCGTACTCCACTGGACCACGGTCACGGTTCCCCCGCCGGTCAGCGGGGCCAGGCCGCAGTTCTTCTTGGCCCGCGACAGCGTCGTGGCGCCCGGGATCCAGTCCGGCAGGCGGTACAGCGGGCTGTTCGCGCGGACGGTGCCCACGAGCGGGTCCCATTGCTTGGGCGTGGAGTAGATGCCGACGTTGGCGCCGATGCGCCGGAAGTAGGAGGCCATGCCTTCGAGGTCGGCGCGGTTGTTCGCGCTGCTGGACTCCCACGAGTTGATCGTCTCGACGTCCAGCCACCACCGGTAGCGGCCGGGGTTCGGCACGCCGCGGGTCTGCGCGTCCAGTTCGGCCAGGTTCCATCCGTACTGCCAGGCGCACGCCGGGTTGTTCGCGCCCCTGCAGGTGCCGTAGGGGTCGCTGACTAGCTTGCCGCCGAGGGGATTGTTATTGGTGGCCGGCCAGTCGGTGACCCCGTGATTGCCCGGGTTGGCCGTGTTGACGTACAGCGAGACCCGCGGCTGGCTGGTCGCATCGGACGAAGCCTGGGCCCAGGTGATTTCCGTGGCCAGGCAGGGGTTCGTCGTGTTGGCCACGCCCTCGTTCACGGCCACGATGCCGAACGCCTGGCCGGAGGGGAGCGCCTGGCCGCATTGCGGATATGACACGTCGTTCCCGGTCGGCGTACTTGCCGCGTACGCCGCCGCGGCCGGCGCGGTGACCATCATTAAAGCCGCGAGGACCATCCCGGCGGTCAGACCCAACCTCATTGACCAGCCCCTCTCCCGTTACCGCTCTGGCCTGCGCCAGATCATAGCTCAGCCTGCGCCACGTAGGGGTGCTCCGGCCAGAACGGCCACTCCTCGGTCATGCCGGTCATGCCGGCCGGGACGTGGTCAGGGACGCGAATACAACAGTGGAACTGAGGTAATGCCCGGTGGCATAGTCGAAAACGCCACCGCACGTTATCAGCCGTAGCGAGGCATAGTCGGTCGCCCCGTAAATGGCTTTCGTCGGGAAATTGGATTTGGCGTACTCGCGCACGCCGGTGACCCGGAAAATGGCCGTGACCCCGTCTGCGAGCGTCACGTCGATGATGTCTCCGGGACGCAGCGCCCCGAGGCGGAAGAAAACCGCCGGCCCCTGATAGCTGTCGACGTGACCTTCGATAACCGACGCCCCGATCTGGCCCGGTGTCGCCGAGTATTTGTACCACGCGGCCTCGTCCGCGCTCGTGACCAGCGACGGGACCTGGACCGTGCCGTCTGAGTTGAGCCCTAGGTGCAAGAGCCTCGAGGTCACGCCGATGGCCGGGATATCGACGGACACCGGCATCGAACGCTGCACCGAGGGCCCGTGACCGGCCGACGCGATGGCCCCCGCCGCCCCGGCGGAGGGCTGCGGCGCATGCCGCTGGGACAGGAACACGACGCCGACGGCGCCTGTCCCAGCCAGAATGAGCAGGACTCCGAACACCCCGGCCAGCTGGGCCCAAGGGCTGATCGCCCTCGGCGGGCGCGCGTACCCGCCCTCCGGCCACGAGGCGACGACGCGGAACCCGGCGATCCGGGGCCACCTCGGACCCCCCAATGTGGCCTCCCTCCGGGGTGTTCTACCCACCCAGCCTAATATTCCGGTGGTGAGCACGCCATTGCCTGTTTGCCGCACAGCCCGGGCTTCCCGTTAAGGCTCCTGACGTTTTTCCGGCCGACGCGGTCAGCGACCAAAGGCCGGCCGCGCGTTTTCCCTTCCGGCGCCGGTTTCTGCGACCGGCGACCGGGAAATGGTCATTGCCGAGAACACCAGGAGGTTCGATGAGGGCGCGCTTTGCCATCGCGGGGACGTCGCATCGGGTCCGGCTGACTGTTTTCGGCTGGGGCCTGACCACCATGCTCGCCTGCGTCGCGCTCTCGGCCTGTACCTCCAGCCCCTCCACCACGCCGCCGGCCTCGACCTATCTCCCTACCGCCAGCGGCTCGGCCGGCGCGAGGACCGCCGCGACCGGCACCACCTCGCCGAACTCAGGCGCGAGTTCGTCCGGGACCGGCTCGCCCAGCCCGTCGGCATCGGAGAGCCCGACCCCCGAGCCCTCCCCGACCCCGTCGCCCAGCCCGGTTCCCAGCGGCGCGCCGGTCACCGGCGGCGGCGGCACAGCCGGATTCCAGGATGCCGGGCTCGCGGTGCTCGGCGGAGGGGCTATCGTGGCGGGTCTCGGCAGCATCGCCTACCGCCGCCGGATCACCAAGCACCGATAACCAAGCACCGATGACCAAGCACCGATGACCAGGAACCACTGACCATGTGCCCGCTGGGATGCTGATCGCGGCCGCCGTCTGCCCGCATCCGCCGCTCCTGATCCCCGAAGCCACCGGCGCGCCCGGTGCCGCCGAACCGGAGCTCAACCGCCTGCGGGCGGCATGCCGAAACGCCGTTGCCGCCCTCCTGGCCGGCCGCCCGGACCTGATCGTGGTCGCCGGCGCCGCCGAACGCACGGCCGAGTACCCACCGCACACCCCGGGTCGCCTGCACGACTTCGGCGTCCCGTTCACCGTCGGCGCGGAAACCGGCGATGCCGAGTCCCTCCCGCTCTCCCTGACCATCGGCAAGTGGCTGCTCGCCGAACACGGCGCGCCGCCGGCCGCGTGGTGGGGGATCGCCTCGGACGCGCCGCCCGCCGAGTGCCTGCAGCTGGGGGAGAAGCTGGCCGCGCTCGCGCCCCGGGTCGCGCTGCTCGCCATGGGCGACGGGCCCGCCCGCCGGGCCCGCGCCGCCCCGCACGCCGCCGATCCCGAAGCCGACCGTTACGACGACCAGGTGAGCGGGCCGCTGGCCGCCGCCGACCCAGCCGCGCTCGCCGCGCTCGACCCCCGCGTGGACCGCCCGCTGGAAATCGCTGGCCGCGTCGCCTGGCAGGTCCTGGCCGGCGCGGCCGGAGATGAACAGGGCCAGGACGCCTTCGACGCCGAGCTGCGCTACCGCGGCGCTCCCTTCGAGGTGAGCTACGTCGTGGCCAGCTGGCGCCGGGCACACTGATAGGCATGGGCACGCACGTCATCGCGGTCGTCGGGGCGACCGCCACCGGCAAGTCCGGGCTGGCCGTGGCGCTGGCCCGCGCGCTGCGCGGCGAGATCGTGAACGCCGATTCGATGCAGCTCTACCGGGGCATGGACATCGGCACGGCCAAGGAGCCCGAGGCCGCCTGGCAGGGCGTGCCGCACCACCTGCTCGACATCTGGCCGGTGACCCGGACCGCGAACGTGGCCGATTACCAGAAACTGGCCCGCGCCGCGACCGACGACATCATCGCCCGCGGCCGGATCCCGGTACTCGTAGGTGGCTCAGGTCTGTACCTCCGCGCCGCTCTCGACGATCTCAATTTTCCCCGAACGGACCACGGTACCCGCGCCCGCCTCGAGTGCGAGCTAGCCGAGCTGGGCGCGGCCGAGCTGCACGCCCGGCTGGCCGGGCTCGACCCGGCCGCGGCCGCGGCCATCTTGCCCAGCAACGGCCGGCGGATCGTCCGGGCCCTCGAGGTGATCGAGCTGACCGGCCGCCCGTTCACCGCCAGCATGCCCTCCTATACCTACGAGCAGGTCCGTCCTGATCAAAAGACTGTCCAGGTCGGCCTCACCCTGCCCCGCCCCGAACTCGACCAGCGGATCGCCGCCCGGGTCGACCGCATGTGGCAGGCGGGCTTCGAGACCGAGGTGAAGGACCTCGTGCAGCAGGGACTGCGGGACGGCAGGACCGCCAGCCGCGCCCTGGGGTACCAGCAGATGCTCCGTCACCTGGACGGCGAGCTGACCCTGGACCAGGCTCGCGACGAGACGGTCAAGGCCACCAGGAGGTTCGCGCGCCGCCAGGAGTCCTGGTTCCGCCGCGACCCCCGCATCCGCTGGCTCGACGCCAGCCAGCCCCCAGAATCCCTGCTCGCCGAGGCGCTGCGCCTCACGCGGTCCGTCGGCTCGCTATCTCCTTGAACTCCCGGTCCAGCGCGTCCGCGACGAGCAGCCGCGGCAGCAGTTCCGGCTCGACCAGCAGCGCCCGGAAGGTCAGGGCCACGGTGACGTCGTGGCCGGGCCGGTGCACGATCTCGATCTCGTCCCCGGCCTGGATCTCGCCCTCCTCGATGACCCGGAAGTGTGAGCCGGGCCGGGCAGCCAGCTGGCTCTTACATCTGGTCGCCGAGCTGGTAGGCGCGCTTGGCGTTGTCGGCGCAAAGCATCCGGGTCAGGCGCACCACGGTCCGTTCGGAAAAATGATCTTCCTGCAGGCCCGCGGTGAGGAAGCCGGACAGGGCGGTCCGGAACAGCACCGCCCCCAGGTAGTACAGTTCCGGCAGCCCGAACGCGTCCGAGGAGTACAGGAACTTGCCGAACGGCGCGAGCTCCAGGGCCTCGGCGAGCAGGGCGGAGGCGCGCCGGCCCAGGTTGTGCGTGGCCAGGCCCGCGTCGACGTACACGTGCGGGAAGACCTGGGCCAGGTAGCCGGCCTCGCGGTGATAGGGGTAGTTGTGCAGCAGCATGACCGGGGTCCCGGCCGGCTGGATCGCCCGCAGCAGCGGGGTGAGCAGCAGCGGATTACAACGGTGCAGGTCGACGTCGCTGTCGCCGTAGCCCACGTGGAACTGGACCGGCAGTCCCAGGTCCACGCCGCACCAGATCAGGAACCGCTGCAGCGTCCGGTCGGCGATCCGGGGCGGACCCGTCTGGGCGGCCAGCCAGCGCCCGGCGGCCGCGGTTACCTCGGCGTCGGACGGCCGCTCGGGGTCCAGGTCCAGCCCGGTCCGGTAGGCGGCGATCGACTTGACCCCGACCGCCGCCGCGGTCCGGGTGGCCAGCGCCGAGCGGACCGCGTCAGCGAAGCCGGCCGCGCCGACCCCGGCCGCGACCACGTCCTCGGCCACCCGCTCGAGGCGGACGATCTCGTGCGCAGTCGCGCCCGCCAGCCCGCCGAGCTCGGCCGGGGAGGTGATCGGCTCCGGGGTGAACCCGGTGTCCACGCACAGCGCCGACATCCCGGCCGCGACCAGGAACCGCTTGTTCACCTCGGTGGCGCCGAGCTCGGCGCGGCGGAGCACGTAGTCGGGGAGTTCGGCGTGCGGCGGCAGGCCGAGGACGGGCGGGCACAGGCGGCGGAACGCGAACCCGGCGTTCGAGTCGAACATCGAGCCGCCCGGCCCCGTGGTAATAGTCTGGGCTGCGCCCTCGTTCAGCATCGACTCGAGCGTGGCCTCGTCCGCGTCGCGGACCAGCACCCCGTGGCAGTGGTGATCCACCAGGGCCTGTTCCGCGACGCAGGCAAGCAGTGTTTCCATCCTTCCGTACACGCTCGTCAATCAGGGCGGTGCCGCGCCCTCCGGCTCGCGGGAGGTAGCTCGCTCAGGATGCCTCGTCGCCGGCGGCTGCGAGCTGGGACGGCACCGGTACCTCGGTCTCGTCTGGCGCCTTGATGCCCTCGCGGGCGGCCAGCGCGGCCCCGAGCTTGCGCGCCGTGCCCGCGGCGACGATCACGGCCACGACCGCCACCGCCAGCCAGACGCCGGCCACCACCGGGAACCATGCGCTGTCGCCGGTCGGGTACGGGATCACGTTCCGGTACAGCGTGTAGCCGAGCACGACCAGGCCCGCGATCGGGATGATGATCTGCCAGGTCGGCACCGGCAGCTTGTGCCGCACGAACACCAGGATGATGCAGCCGATCGAGGCCAGCACGTACACGACCAGCAGGATCAGCGTGCCGATGGTGCCCGACCACAGGAAGCTGTTAAAGGCGGCGGGCGAGGCGGCCACGCCGGCTTCGATGCCCACGATGATGCCCGTGGCCACGACGACCACGAGGGTGGCCCAGGCCGGGGTGCCCCAGCGTGAATGGCTCTGGCCCAGTCCGCGCGGCCCGGACGTGTCCCGGGACAGCGCGTAGAGCAGCCGGGCACCCCCGACCACGCAAGCCAGGCAGCAGCCGAACGCGCTGAACGTAGTGCCCAGCGTGATCAGGTCACCGACCCAGTGGCCGACGTAGGTGGAGCCGAGGTCGCCCAGCAGCGACGGCGAGGTGGTGAACGCCTTGACGCCCGCCGCGTTCGCGCCGAAGCCCATCATCTCGACCGCGGTGACGACCACGAAGTAGACGCCGCCGAACACCGCGACGCCGAGGATGGCGCGCGGGATGTCCCGGGTCGGCCGTCGGGCTTCCTCGCCCAGGGTGGCCGCCGCCTCGAACCCGGCGAACGAAAGGAA
>Ga0210383_10005015_pt1 | contig 11684 bp, 9 predicted proteins | sample IncBWC14OmetaG_FD_160072 | JGI IMG/M metagenome (GOLD analysis project Ga0210383, IMG submission 160072) | Forest soil microbial communities from Barre Woods Harvard Forest LTER site, Petersham, Massachusetts, United States - Inc-BW-C-14-O ...
TAGGTGGATGCTTCCAGATGCTGGCGACAACTTCAATCGGCTGCCGCAGAAAATCGTCCTTCACCGACTTTGGGCCGCTTCACAACCTCCTGGTACACCTCGCCGACGCCGGCCGCCGAGCGCGCCCACGAGAATTCCCTAGCCTGGCGGTGACCCGCTTCTTTCAATCGTTCGCGACTTACGTCTCCGTGCAACAGCCCGAGCATCGCTTGCGCGATGCTCTCCGGGTCTGAAGGATCGAAGTAGATGGCGGCGTCGCCACCTACCTCCGGCAGGGAACTGGTCTGAGCGCAGAGCACCGGCGCGCCGAAACCTAGCGCCTCTAACACAGGCATCCCGAAGCCTTCGAAGAGCGACGGATAGACAAATGCAAAACAGTTCTGGAACAACCATGCCAGTTCGTTGTCCGACACGTACCCTGGCAGAAATAGGTCGCGATCAGGTTCCAAACCATGCATTTGGGCGTGGAAGTCCTCGGAGAGCCAACCCTTGCCGCCCGCGACTACCAGCGGAAGATCAAATGCATTCCGGGCCTGGAGTATCCGACAGGCATCGAGCAATCGATAGTAGTTCTTGCGGGGTTCAATGGTTCCCACCGCCAACCAGAAGCCGCCCGGCTTAAGGTTCTGGAAACGCTCAGGGCGCGCGCCCGCGGCCAAATTCTCAAACCGGCTGCCGGGATAAATCAGGGCTATTCTGTCTTCCGAGACATGCGGGAATGTCGAGAGGAAATGTTGCTTGGTGGATCTGGAAATCGCGATAAAGAAGTCCGCATTCCAGCTGGCCCGAAATACTCCCTCGAAGCAGCCGATACGGTTTCTCTCCGTGGTCCATCGGGGCTCGTGAAGAAAGCTCAAATCGTACAACGTGTACACCAGTCGTGCGTTTCTCAATCCTTGAGGGCAATAGAAGTTATTAGCGTGGAAAACGTCAGGGCTGCCTAACTTCTGTTCAAAGTTTTCATCCGGATTGCGCCAGAATCGGCGTGAGACTTCGAAATCCCTGGGCAGAGATAACCGCCGAAAATTAGGACGATCGCACGTGAAAGTCCCAGCGGATTTCGGATCCCAGAACACGTCGCCGACGGCAGGATAAAGAACGTACTCGTTCACGCAGTCGTTGGTTGCAAGCTCGCGGATGAGGCCATCCGCAAAATAGCCGCAGCCGCACTTTGCGTCGCCGGTCTGACTGACGTCGAATCCGATTCTCATCTACTAAACTTAGACTTATAAAATTCGCGTATCGAGGCGCTGACCCAGCCAAATGTCGTTCTTTGCATTTCACCAGAAACCCAACCGTTCCAGCGTAACCCTGCATATAGGGAAACGCCGGACGCCAGCAATGGAAATAAGTGTCGGTTGGACCTTGGAATCCCTTTCCCGTCTACTACTGCATGAGCGTAATTATATAACCAGCGGTCGGGAACACGCCCGGTATGCCGGGAAAGCATGCTGTTAATCTCGCGGTGAACGCGAACCCGCGCCGATAGCGTCTTGGTGTCCCCATGGAGGCGCGATCCGGCCAGCGGTTGCTGCAACCAATGGAAGGCCGCACCTGATTTGCCCAACCGGATCCAATACTCGTAGTCCATGCAGAGTTGCAGGTTGGCATCCAATTCTCCGAAGCGTTCTACAACACGTTTACGGAAAAATGCGGCTGGTTGACAAATAAAACAGACCTCTAACAAACGACTAAAATCCCACGCCTCGGTACCATAGGGCTCGATGACGAGATCGTTTTCATCAATATGGTTGGCGTCGCCGTAAATGACGTCGATCTCCGGATGGTTGTCAAAGGCTGCGCAAACGCCGGCAATCGCACCGGGGTAGTATACGTCATCGGAGTTCAACCATCCGATGATATCTCCCGTAGCTCGCCCCAATCCCTTATTCACAGCATCCGCTTGTCCTCCGTCGCGTTCCGAAACCCATTCCAATTGGCTGCCATAAGTCGATAGAATCTCTCTCGTCTGGTCCTGGCTGCCTCCGTCCATTACCAGGTATTCAAGGCTGCCGGAAAACTGCTGCGAGAGAACGCTATCGATCGTTCGCTGTATGAAGCGTCCCTGGTTATACGAGGGCGTGACTACCGAAACTTTATGTGGCATAGGTCCGTTCCCTCAGCGGGAAGGTTGGTCCCTGTGCAAAGACGATCTCGGCTGCTTGGCATTGGCAAGAAAGCTGCCGGGAATCATCCCCCATGCCATAAGCAGCGGGACGGAAGAGCGGCGAGCAGAAGAGTCGCACAAGGCAGCGCCCTGCGGGAAGCGAACGGCAGATAACGGTAGATTCACCGCGTCGTATGGTGTAGGAGTCCGAAGGCTTGCCGTTAACCGTCACACGAACACTGACGGATCGTAGCGGCACCCATTCCGGGACCGCCAGATTCAAGAGCAGTTCGCGTGGATCCTCGTTTTCTCTGAAAACGACCGTTAGCTGCTCTCCCACCCATCCGTCCTCAAAGACTCCCGACATGACCGCAGGTGAGTTGCTGGATTCGTTAAGTGCTTCATGAAACACCTGAAGATACCGCGCAGCCATCTCGTCGGCCCCCCCGAAGGTGGGGAGCCGTCGTGTGCCATTCTCGATGAGGTCGCTCTGTAGTTCGAAGTCTTGCTCAATCCTGTTGATCGCATCCACGATCTCTGCTGGCTTCATCGGATTGAAGAACAATGCGGCGTCGCCCGCGACCTCGGGCAAACTGGTGCCATTGCCGCAGAGGATCGGCCGACCGGCGGCCATGGCTTCTACCAGGGGCATTCCGAAGCCTTCAAACAACGACGGAAAAATCAAGGCCTGGCATTGGTGCATCAATGCACTGAAATCCTCAGCAGCTAAGTGACCCGGGAATACAACAGCGCTTGAAAGTTTCATTGCGTTGCTCGCCTCGATCAGGTCGTCCCGCCTCGGGCTGGGTGATCCGGTAAGCACGAGCTTCAAATCGGAACTGGGGTTGGACGCCCGGTACATTGCGAACGCAGTCAAAAGCAATTCATGGTTCTTGTGGGCCCAAAAATTGGCCGGGTAGAGCAAGTAACGGCGCGGATTAAGGTGATGTGAGGCGAGGACGCGATCGCATATTTCAGAGGAGGGTGGCGGGAGACGCCGTGGCAAAAGAATAGGGATCGTTTTTACCCGGTCATCGCTGATAGCGCCGGTTTCGAGCACAGTTCCACGCACATAGTCCGATATGCATACCATCCTGGCTGATGCAGCGCATGCCCTCACGAAATTCCTGTTTCGTTCTTCAACCTCTGCGGGTTCAAAGAAATACGGGTAATAGATATGTTGCAGGTCGTAAACGACGCTAACTACGGGGACTGCGGGATCGAAGAAAAACGGCGCCGTGAAAGGGCAGAATAGGAGATCTGCATCCAGACCTCTACACAGATCGCTGGTTGGAAGCATCCGTCCGGAAAGCCGCTGATAAAGCCCGCCCAGTTGCGCAAGACGATTGGCGGGGACGAACCGCTTTAATAACCGGCGAAGCCGATCCGCCAAAGTTGCAGCATATTCCAAATTAGATCTTGGTTTGTCGACGCACATACGCCGTACATTGGTGGAGTCTAAAGACGCCAGTTCATCATCGCTCTTGATAGACGTGAGCAGGATGAATTCGCAATCGGCAGCGATTCGCGCAAGATTTTGGACGAGTTCGATCGTCATGACCTTGGCTCCACCGTTTTGGCCTCCCGCCAAGACAGGGGTCAAGTCCACCACCACCCGCTTGAGGGCGCGTCGCGGGCTTGAATCCACCGAACTCAGTGCTGGAGACGACGGCGATGAATCGAGCCATCCCCACAACCCGACCTTGCGCATCAGCCAGACCAAGCGGCTACTGCGAACGCGAACCAACAGCCTCTCGCGGTGGCGAGCACTTTCTAGATGGTCGCCGGAAGACCCACGGCCCCGCAAGTCGGCTAAACTCGCGCGCAAATCGGTGCAAACGCTTTCGAGTGCGGTTAGCTGAGAAATGGTGCTCTGCAACTGTTGCTGAGCTTCGATCAATTCGGCACTCTCGCCACCAGCCCAACCGCTGCTATCGAGGACCCTCAACCTCCCGGCTTGAGCAGCACGGTCGGCCTGAGCTTGCGTCAGCCACTTGGTCAGGGTCTCGATCTCGCCGATATAGGTATTGCGGTCCGCCTGAGCTTCGGCTAGAAGCTTGGTTAGGGTCATGTTGTTTTGAAGGCGAACCGCAGAATCCTGCTCGCATTCAAAATAGCGGGCCCGCATATCGTGCAGCTGTGCGTCCAGATCCAGCAAGGCCAAAGCCAGACGACTACTGGAACGCGACTTGAGTCGTGCAGCGACCTCGTCGTCGGAAGAGCTCGTTAGAGCGTTGCGTCCGGCCACTACCGCCATATCATAGAACCCGAAAATCGCAGGTTCAAAACTGACGCACGCCACGCCTAGCCGTTGGAAGAGCAGGGTCAAAGACGACTTGCTGAAGAGATACAAGTGCTGATCGGGTTTCAGCATACTCAGAAACGGATCGTTTTCCTGCTCCATTTCCTGCAGCGACTTGCCCTCGCGGTACTGGGGCGTCTGGAGAAAAAAGATGCCGTCGGGCTGGAGGAGGCTCAGGCAGCGAGAGAGGGTAGCTTCCGGATTCCCGAGATGCTCCAGCACATCCATTAGAACGACCGCATCCAGGCTTCCGCTAGCGATGTCTTGAGATTCAACCGGGCCAACCAACACGGGAACATCGAAGGTAGCGCGTGCGAAGTCCGACAGCCATGGACTGAGATCGAGTCCCGTAGCATCAAAACCAGCCCACCGCAGCAGTGCAACGAATCCGCCATGGGCACTACCAAGTTCAAGAATGCGGGCCGGAGGTAATCTGTACTTGAGAAAAGTCTTCAACCAAAAGACGCATCGTTCCGGAAGATCCGTGCGAGTACGCTCCTCAAGGGGGGGTAGCCCGTGCTCCTCGGCCATGTGTGTAAAATAGTGCCTGCCGTAGAAATCGCGGGAGTCGTCGCGAACCAGTAAGTCCTCGGGGCCCGGCATTTTGGCCACGACCAAAGTCTCACAAACTGCGCAGCGCAAATAGTCGCTGGAAAACGCCTCTAAGCGGCTGTTTCCACACCAACACGAAGGGTTTTGGCTCATTCCTGGCTGGGGCTCTCTGTCGCTCCGGGCCGCTACTATTCGGCCTCGGCGCATTACTTATTTCAAGATAACAAACAAGCGCTGGAGTAATTCGCCCTTTAGGTGCCACTTTTCCCGCGCTCTTACGATTGAGTCAGCACCCGGGTACCTTCGAAATCAAAGTGAAAGCGAACCTCGCGCAAGCCTGCATCATACATAGCCCTCCTGAGCCGGGTCTTCTCCTCGGTGTAGAACATCAGGAAGCCGCCGCCACCGGCGCCAATCAGTTTTCCGCCAAGAGATCCATTGCTTTTCGCCCGTTCATAGTACTCGTCAATGCAGCCGCTACTCATTCCCGCCGTCCGCCTCTTCTTGTACTCCCAATGCACGTCCATCAGGTGGGCGAATGCACGCAAATCACCCGCCTCTAACGCCGCTTTGCTATCGTAGCCGAGCTGCTTAACAAAATGGAGGTTGTCAATCATAGCTGGGTCGCCTTTTTTGCTGCGCGTGTCCTGGTCTCGAAGGATCTCCGACGCGCTTCTGGTGTACCCGGTGAAAAACAGCATTAGATTCTCTTCCAGGTTGTAGCGAGTGATGGGGTCCAATCGTAGCGGCGCAACCGTTACATGGTCGTCCCGCTCGAATTCGAAACAGGTGATGCCTCCATAAGACGCAATGAACTGGTCCTGCTTGCCGATCGGTTCACCGAGCAGATCCAGTTCAATATGGCAGGCCATTTCCGCCAAGTCGTGCTTGGAAACAATGTCGTGTTTGAGAGCATACAGGGCGCACAGCAAGGCGGTGGTGAAACTTCCGGAAGAGCCCAGACCGCTGCCCGCGGGAATGTCGGACATGGAAGCGATCTCCAGGCCCGGCACAATGGTACTCGTCAGTTTCAGTGCTTCCCGTATCAGCGGGTGCTTCAATTCTTGGATGGTATGCACCTTCTCTGTTTCCGAATATTTCACGATCAGATAGTCGACGAACGTTTCGTGCAAGGTGATGTAGACGTACTTGTCGATGGCTGCCGCGATCAGGAATCCGCCATGCTCACGGTAGTAGGAGGGCAGGTCGGTGCCACCGCCGCCCAGAGAAATTCTCAGTGGAGCGCGAGCAATAATCATTTCGCCGGATCTTTCATTTCGCAGACCTGTTCGATAATTCGCGACGCTGCCTGAGCGTCCTCAATCCCCGGCTGTGGGGGGCGTGACAGACGAATGTCTTCAGCGAAGGATCGCCATTCACAGCGCCACGAGTCGTCAGCCATTGGGTATTCGAAAATCGTTGTTTCGGGCGGCCCCATCTCGGGGAGCATGTGATAGTGGCTCAAACGCTCGATTCCGTAGCTCCCACCCAATCCCGAGATATCGAGCTTAGCTCGTTTACCATAGATCTCGAAACTGAATGTGTTCTTCCACTCGGTACAGCTGGCGTGTAGAAAGGCGGTTTGATCCCTGGGCGTGCGCAGCAGAAAGAAACAATTATCGTCGACCGGCATGTTCCAGTAATATGTTGCGGCATAACCCTGGATATAGGTGAAGTCGCCACAAAACCAACGCGCAAGATCGATCAGGTGCATGCCTTGGTCGATCCCCTCACCTCCTCCGGAAATCGCAGGGTTGGCGCGCCACTCATGTTCGTAACCAAGCCGGCCTCCATGGCCATATCTTGCGCGGACGAACATGAGATCGCCCAGCGCGCCGCTGTCGAAAATCTCACGCGCTTTTCGGAAGGCCCGGTGATAGCGATGGTTGAAACCAATTCGAACCAGCCCTCCGCTACGCGCAGCAGCAGTTTTGACCGGTTCAAGCTCAATGGCGCGCCGAGCTCCAGGTTTCTCCAGCAGCGCGTGTTTACCCGCGGCGACGGCTTGTTCCGCCACAACCGGCAAGACGTCGTGCGTAGTTGCGACGAAAACGACATCCACGTCTGTGCTGGAAACCGCCTCCTGCCAGTCCACTGTGGCGCGAGCGCCGTACTGGTCCGCCAAAGAACGTGCGCGTTCCAAATTAACGTCGCAACAAACCGTCACGACAGCATCCGACAGCGCTTCGGCACGTTTACGGCCGATGAAGCCGCAGCCGATAATCGCCACCCTTATTGGCAATCCCAATTCTTCCCCCGGTCCGCAGGTACGATGCGCCGCAACGTATAAATGTCGGTTCCGTTCAACTTATCGCTGAACTCGCCCAGACGCCGCCACGGATCCCACTGCGCGCTGAAAAGGCGGCCCGTGACACCGTCGGCCGCCGCGGACGCCAGAAACGCGCAGAGGTCGGCACCCAATTCGAGAGGCGTTCCCCCGGATGCTTGCTGTTTGAGCGCCGATTGGTAGAATGCTTTGCCCACTTTATCCGGACCCGCGTCCAGCACTTCCTCCAGCAGCCGAGTATTGAGGGCCCCTGGAGCGATCATGTTGACGTCGACCTGGTAAGATCGCACTTCCTCAGCCAGCGTCTCACCGAAACGCACGATACCTGCCTTTGAAGCGGCATAAGCGCTGAGAAAAGGAAGCGGTTTGGTAGCGCCACCGCCCGAGAGAATCAACACCTTGCTGCGGGAGGTTTTGCCCAACGCGGCCTTCTTCAAGAGTGGTAGAAAGGCACGGCAGCAGTAGACCGTTCCAATGAGATTGATTTGGATGGCCTGAACCCACTCTCCCCAGTCGACATCTTCAATAGAACCTTTGGGCCCATAAACTCCGGCGTTCGCCACCAGAATGTCAACGCCTCCCAGGATCGATTCGGCGTGCTGCGCCAGCGCGTCCACCGCCTTCTGATTTGCCACGTCGCATACCATCGCATGGACGCGGCCTGGCGCAGCTTGTAGCAGTTGTGCGCATGTCCGTTCCAGATCCTCGGCTTCGCGAGCACAAACCAGGACGCTGGCGCCCTCTCGCAATAAGGCCTCTGAGATGGCCCTGCCCAATCCTTGACTCGCGCCGGTCACGGTCACGCGTTTGCCTTCCAATATCAACTTGCTCTCCCAATTGAGTAATATCGAATGCCCGACCGAGGTTTGAGAATTCCTTCAAGAAACCGAGCAGCGTCAAAGACAACGGGAGGAGCCAGGGCTGGGTCAAGCGACTGGAACTCGGGACATGCAGTCATGACCACCAGTGCCTCGGCATCGCGCAATGTTTCAGCGATGTTTGAACCGAGCGACACAACTGATTGCAACTCCCCTGGCAACTGTGCAACTTGCGGATCAAACGCCCGCACGTTTGCGCCCTCTCGATTTAGCCAGACCGCCGTTTCGACGGCCGAAGACCTGCGAAGCGTGTTTGTGCCGGGTTTGTAGGTAAGTCCCAAGATCGCCACTTTGCGTCCGCGCAGTTCGCCAAGTACCTCAGAGATCTTTCGCCGCAGCCAAGTCTTATGATTCTCGTTGCTGGCATGCACTCCATCAATTAAGGCCAACGGAGCCGCGGCCTGTTGGGCCAATGCCCGCAAGAAACTGATGTCGCGCGCGAGCGTGCCGCCCCCAATTGCGCCGCCAGCGTGCAAATAGGCCTTCTGCCCGATGCGCTGGTCCGTCTTTAGTCCGCGTTCCACTTCGAGTGCGTCGGCGCCAGTGGCTTCACACAGCGTGGCAAGTTCATTGATGAAGCAGACCGACGTCGCGAGAAAGGTATTAATCGCATGCTTTGTCATCTCCGCGGACTCTATAGACATCCATTCGATGCGATCGGTGAAGGGGGCATACACACTCTCCAGGACGCTGCGCGCCGTCTGGTCCCGTACGCCCAAAACGACACGATCCGGACGCAGAAACACTTCCAAAGCCTTGCCCAAACGCAGGTTCTCCGGCGCACAAGCAAAGCTGACACGACGGCCTGCCGCATGTGCTGCGAAATCCCGCTCCAACCGGGCGACCGATCCGGCAGGCATCTGGGAACTGACCACAAACGTGGCGCCATCACCCACGTGTTCTAGCGCCCGTAACGATTGCCCGTAGACAAACTCAACATCCGCTACATCGTTCTCATCCACGGGAGTATCGTAGGCGATCCAGACAACCGAGCACGCTGCCATATCCTCAAAGCGCGTTGAAAACCGCAATCGGCCTGCCTCGCACTCACGACCGATCATCTCCGGTAAGCCGGGTTCAGCGACAGGGGGCCTAGCCTCGGCTAACGCTTTCACAATCTCCGGGTCTTCGTCAATGCCGATGACACTATGCCCCGCCGAAGCGAGACATGCCGCAGTCACGGAACCAAGGTGCCACATTCCGACCACTGCGATCAAAGACACTTACGCCCTCACCCCAAACCAATGATCACGGACGTGCGGCGATTCATCGTTTTTCAAAGACCCAGCGATTCTGATTCAAAAATTCGACAGTGCGGATTATCCCATCGCGGATGCTGAATTTCGGTATCCAGCCAACTCCCCGCATGCGGCGGCAATCGAGGAGAATATACGGGCTGTCGCCGATCCATCCGCGATCTCCGCCGGCATAATTGAGATGAGGCGAGAGATTCAAGTGCTCCGAGATCCATCGAATCGAGTCGTTCACTTCGCAGGATTCATCGGTTCCGAGGTTGAACAAGTTGATCTTCGCGTCCACCTTTTCGATCGCCATTAGTATTGCGTCCAAACAATCCTGCATGTATAGGTACGATTTGCGTTGTTTTCCGTTGCCAAGAATGTTTAGCTGATCCGGGTGAGCAAACAATTGTTTGCAAAAATCGAACACATGGCCATGCGTGTAACGCTCGCCAAGAATAGATACGAAACGGAAGATGTATCCTTGGAATCCAAATCCTTCGCAATAGGCAGAAATCATGCCCTCGGCCGCGGATTTGGATGCGCCATAGAGGGAAGTCTGAATTGGAAACGGGGCGTCCTCGGGAGTGGGGAAAACCCGTCCTTCGCCATAAACCAAACCGGTGGAGGAGAATGCGATCCGTCGTACCTTGCGAACGCGCATCGCTTCCAGCACGTTGGAAGTGGCTATCGTGTTCTGCTCGAAGTCTTTGCGGGGATGATCGGTTCCAAAGCGCACATCGGCGTTTGCCGCAAGATGAAAGACGAAATCAATGCCTTCCATTGCGTCTGCCAGCGCATCGAAATTCAGTAGATCGTTTTGCACCAGCTGGAATCTGCGGGACGTGCATGCCGATTCCAGAAACTTCCGCTGTCCAGTTGAGAAATTGTCAAATCCAACTACATCATGTCCTTCTGCTAGCAGCCGGTCGGTAAGACTACTGCCGATAAATCCGGCGGCGCCGGTTACCAAGGCTTTCAAGGCTGGGCGTTACCTTTCCGTTCTGGGCTCTAAGCTCAACTCGGCAGGCGAGAATTCGCCGGTCTCGGTACCCACAGGTTCCGGCTTTTTGACGTCTTCAAAATGCGGACTGGCCAGTTGGCGAAGTGAGAATCGGATTCTGAAGATATCAGCCACATTGCGAAGATTGCCGCTAACCAATTGCAGACGGCTATCCGCGTCGTCGTGCCAACGGACCGGGACTTGCTTGATCCGATAACCGAGCCGCTGTGCAATCGCGAGAATTTCAACGTCGAACATGTACCCGTCGACGCGTTGACGCCGGAACAGATCGCGAGCAACGTCGCCCTGGAAGAACTTGAATCCGCACTGTGTGTCCGGGACATTGGGCAATCCCACTACCAAGTGCATGAAGATGCCGAATCCCTTAGATCCGATCCGCCGATAAAGCGGCTGCGGCCGTTCGATCTTCGAATCACGCAAAGCGCGCGAGCCGATGACGATTTCGTAGCCGTCGGAAAGCCACAGCTTGAGTTTGTCGTACTCTTCAATCGGCACTTTGTTATCGGCGTCCGCGAAGCCGATGATTTTCCCCGATGCGATGGCTACAGCCTCGCGAATACCACGCCCTTTACCGCGTCGGGCTGGTTCGCCGATCACTTTGATCGATCGGTTGGTCAGTGCCAGTTCGCGCGCCTTTTCGCGAGTCCCGTCGTCTCCATCCGCGGCGACAATCAACTCGTATTTGTAATTCTGTGCGTTAAAGTAAGAGACGGCGTCTCCGATGGTTCCAGCAATCCTGCTGGCCTCGTTAAAGGCGGGGAGTATCAGGCTGATATCCACGCTCCGTACTATACCAGAGGCCTGCGGCAAGTGACAAGGCATCTAATTCCAAACGGATAGCGAATCACTTTGCGCAGTTTTGCTTCAGCTCGCATGACGGAATGCATGAGCGGGCTGCTGCGGTAGCGGCCAATGTCGCTCCTCACTACTTCGCGTTTGATTTCCGGACTCGCGTTCAAATAGCGGCGATTGCGCTTCTTCACGAGCCAAAACCCTGGGTAAAGAAAAAAACCTAAATGGGATTGTTCGGCGATCTCGAAGCCGGCGGTGCGCAAAGTATTCAGAAGATCCGCCATCCGGTACCTTCGAAAGTGCATCAGCTCCTGATCATAGACATCGTACAAACCAGGACCAGCCGGAACCTCAATGACTGCCACGCCCCCCGGTCTCAAGATGCGAAGCGCCTGGCGGGCGGCGCCCAAATCGTCTTCTATATGCTCCAAAACGTTCAGCAAAACCAGTGCATCGAAGCTCTCGTCGGGCCAAGGACACTTCAGCAAATCGAAATGCAGCAGC
>Ga0210383_10005016_pt1 | contig 11683 bp, 10 predicted proteins | sample IncBWC14OmetaG_FD_160072 | JGI IMG/M metagenome (GOLD analysis project Ga0210383, IMG submission 160072) | Forest soil microbial communities from Barre Woods Harvard Forest LTER site, Petersham, Massachusetts, United States - Inc-BW-C-14-O ...
CTGTCTCGGGCCAGCGCTGGCAAAAGCTAGCGGCGGCCGGCGCCAAGACGCAACGGCTCCTATGGGCTTCAACCAGCACCAAGAATCCGAACTACAAGGATACATTATATGTGGAGGCTTTGGTCGGCCGCGACACTGTCAACACCATTCCGCCGGCGACCATGGATGCGTTCCGCGATCACGGCAAAGTTTCCCCCGACGCCATCGAGCAGGACGTCGAAGGCGCGCGCATGGCGCTGACTGATCTGGAGCGCGGCGGCATCTCGTTGAAAGCCATCACCGAAGAGTTGACCGTCGAAGGCGTCCAGCAATTCGCCGACGCGTTCGACAAGCTGTTCGCCACCATCGCCCAGCGCCGCCGGTCACTGTCGGAGGGCGACAGCGCCCGCTTCGCCATCCGGCTTGGCTCTGCCGACATGCAGACGGCGTTCGACAGCGAAATGGAGACTTGGCGCAAGACCGGGGCCGTTCGCCGCCTTTGGGCGGGCGACAAAAGCTTGTGGACCGGGACCGACGAGGACAAATGGGTCGGCTGGCTCAGGATCGTCGAGGAAGAGCTCGCCGATATCGGCAAGCTCGAGCGCTTTGCCGCGGAGATAAAAAAGCGCGCCTTCAGCGACGTTGTTTTGCTGGGCATGGGCGGCTCGAGCCTGGGCCCGGAAGTCCTCGGCAGCACTTTTGGACACCAGCAGGGCTGGCCTCGCTTTCACATGCTGGACAGCACCGATCCGGCTCAGATCGCGGCGATCGAGCAGGCCGTTGATCTCGGCAACACGCTGTTCATGGTTTCCTCCAAATCGGGCAGCACGCTCGAGCCCAACATCTTCACCGATTACTTCTTCGACCGCGTCGCCGCCGTGCGCGGCAAGGACAAGACCGGCGAGCACTTTGTCGCCGTGACCGACCCGGGCTCATCGCTGGAGCGCCGCGCCAAGGAGCAGCGTTTTGCCGACACCTTCTTTGGCGTGAAATCGATCGGCGGACGCTATTCGGTGCTGTCGAAATTCGGCCTGGCGCCGGCGGCAGCGACCGGCATCGACGTCAAACGCCTTCTTGAAACCACGCGCGTCATGCAACGAAGCTGCGGCGCCGATGTGCCGCCAGCCGAGAATCCGGGCGTGCAACTCGGCGTCGCCATGGGCGTTGCCGCTACGAAATTCGGCCGCGACAAAGTGACGATCATCGCTTCACCAGCGATTGCCGATGTCGGCGCCTGGCTGGAGCAGCTTCTCGCCGAAAGTACCGGCAAGCGCGGGCACGGCCTCATTCCGCTGGCCGATGAGCCGCTTTCAACACCGGCGCACTATGGCGGCGACCGGTTCTTTGCTTATCTGGAGCTCGATGGCGATGCCAACCCGATGCAGCGGCAGGCGGTCGAGGCGCTGGAGAAAGCAGGCCATCCGGTGGCGCGGATCCGCCTCAAGGACAAATGGCACATCGGCCAGGAATTCTTTCGCTGGGAGATCGCGACCGCCGTCGCCGGCGCGGTCATCGGCATCAACCCGTTCGACCAGCCGGATGTCGAGGCCGCCAAGGTCAAGGCGCGGGCGTTGACGGACGCCTACGAGAAGTCGCATCGCCTGCCGGAACAGACGCCGATGTTCCGGGAGAACGGCATCGCGCTCTACGCCGATCCGCGCAACGCGTCAGAGCTTGGCCGGCACAACACTTTATCCGGCTATTTGAAGAGCCATTTCGGCCGAACGCATGCAGGCGACTACGTGGCGCTGCTCGCCTATATCGAGCGCGATGAGCCGCATACGCGCGCGTTGACGACGATGCGTGCCCACATACGCGACAAGATCCGCGCCGCCACCTGCCTCGGCTTCGGCCCTCGCTTTCAGCACTCCACCGGGCAGGTCTACAAGGGCGGGCCGAATTCCGGCGTGTTCCTGCAAATCACCTGCGATGACCAGCACGACATCAATGTGCCGGGCCATTCGTATACCTTCGGCGTGGTGAAAGCGGCGCAAGCCAGCGGCGACCTCGAAGTATTGGTCGAGCGCGACCGCCGGGCGCTTCGCGTGCATCTCAAAAGCGTCGATGAGGGTTTGGCAGAGCTTGGCCGCGCCGTCGACGCGGCGCTCGAATAGTCGAATTTTGCGGAGCAAGTCACTTTTTGCGGAGCAAGTCACATGGAGATCGGCATCATCGGGCTCGGCCGCATGGGCGGCAACATGGCCCGCCGCCTGATGAAGGCGGGACACCGCTGCGTCGTCTTTGACGCCAACGCCAAGCCGCGCGAGGTGCTAGCCAAAGAAGGCGCGACCGCTGCGCGCTCCCTGGAGGACGTAGCGAAGACGCTCAGCGACAAGCCACGCGCCGTGTGGGTGATGTTGCCCGCCGGCCAGATCACCGAGGAGACGGTGGCGCGGCTCGGCAATCTCCTGGAGCCCGGCGACATTATTATTGACGGCGGCAATTCGTTCTACAAAGACGATATCCGCCGCGCCAAGCAGCTCGCCGGCAAGCGCATTCGTTATGTCGATTGCGGCACGTCCGGCGGCGTTTGGGGCATCGACCGCGGCTATTGCATGATGATCGGCGGCCCGAAAGAGGCGGTCGACCATCTCGACCCGATCTTCGCTACGCTCGCTCCGGGGCTCGGCGACATTCCCCGCACGCCGGGACGGCAGAACGGCGATTCCCGCGCCGAGCGCGGCTACATTCATGCCGGGCCGTCCGGCGCTGGCCACTTTGTCAAAATGGTGCATAACGGCATCGAGTACGGCCTCATGCAGGCCTACGCCGAAGGCTTCGACATCCTGCGCAACAAAGACTCGCAGGATCTGCCGGAGGATGAACGCTTCACGCTCAACATGGCCGACATCGCCGAAGTCTGGCGGCGTGGCAGCGTCATCTCGTCGTGGCTTCTCGACCTTAGTGCTGCGGCACTGGCAAAGGACCCGCAGTTGCAGAACTTCTCCGGCTATGTCCAGGATTCCGGCGAAGGCCGCTGGACGGTCGAAGCCGCCATCGAAGAAGCAGTACCGGCCGATGTGATCACCGCGGCGCTGTTTGCCCGCTTCCGCTCGCGGCAGGAGCACACTTTCGGCGAGAAGATGCTGTCGGCCATGCGCTTTGGCTTCGGCGGCCATGTCGAGGGTCAAGAGCCGACCGACCCCGAGCCGAAACAAGCGCCGCGCCAAACAGCCCAAGCGACTCCACCCGCCGCCGGGCAGCGCCGCCATGCTTGACAAAGTTCCGGTCCGGACGCCGCCCGCCCCGACGCGCGTGATTGCGTGCCCGCCGCGGCACCAGGCGAAGCCGGCCGACCCATGCGCGCTGGTCATCTTCGGCGCGACCGGCGATCTGACCAAGCGCCTCGTGGTACCGGCGCTGTACAATCTGTCGCGCAGTAAAGTGCTGCCCGAGCACTTCGCGCTGATCGGCGTCGCGCGAACAGAAACCAACGCCGACGGCTGGCGGGCGCGCCTGCACGACATGCTGGAAAGCTTTGTCGGCCACGCCGGCGCCGAGTTCAACACCGACCACATCGATGACGACGCGTGGGCGCGGCTCGCCGACAAGATGACCTACATCTCCGGCGACCTGACCGACCCTGATCTTTACCAGCGCGTGCGCGGCGCCCTCGACAAGGCGGAAAAGGCGCATGGCACCCGCGGCAATGCCATCTTCTATCTCGCCGTCGCCGACCGGTTGTTCGCGACCGTCGTCGACCAACTCGGCAAGGCCAAGCTCACGACGGAAGCCGATGGCCGGGATGGGAGCCGCCACTTTTGGCGGCGCGTGGTGATTGAAAAGCCGTTCGGACACAGCCTCGATTCGGCGCGCACGCTGAACGCCGACATTCTGCGCAGCCTGCATGAAGACCAGATCTTCCGCATCGACCATTTCCTCGGAAAGGATACCGTCCAGAACATCATGGCGTTTCGTTTCGCCAACGGCCTGTTCGAGCCGATCTGGAATCGCGACCGCATCGACCACGTGCAGATCACCGCGGCGGAAACGGTCGGCGTCGAGGGCCGCGGCAATTTCTACGAGGCGACCGGCGCGCTGCGCGACATGGTGCCCAATCACCTTTTCACCTTGCTCTCGATGGTGGCGATGGAGCCGCCGGCAGGCTTTGATGCCGCCGCCATCCGTTCGAAAAAAGCCGAATTGCTGGCGGTCATTCCGGAAGTCAAGCCGGCGGCGGCGATACGCGGTCAGTACGACGCCGGAACGATCCTCGGCAACAAAACCAAAGCCTACCGGCAGGAACCCAACGTAGCCCCGGATTCCAACGTCGAGACTTATGTTGCGCTCAAGCTCGAGATCGACAATTGGCGTTGGGCCGGCGTGCCGTTCTATCTGCGCACCGGCAAACATCTCGCGCAACGCAATACCGAAATCGCCATCTGCTTCAAGCAGGCGCCCTATGCGGCGTTCCACGACACGCCGGTCGACGCTTTGCGTCCGAATTGGCTGGTGCTGCGTATCGCGCCCGACGAAGGCATCTCCCTGCAGTTCGAGGTCAAGCGCCGCGGCCCGGTGATGGATCTTGCCGCCGTCAAAATGGACTTCCATTACGACGACTGGTTCACCAAGGAGCCGAATGTCGGATACGAGACGCTGCTCTACGACGTGATGATCGGCGACCCGACATTATTCATGCGCGCCGACATGGTCGAGCAAACCTGGCGCATCGTGCAGCCCGTGCTCGATGCGTGGGCGAAGAAGAGCGCGGCGGGTCTGGCATTCTATCCGGCGGGCAGCGCGGGACCGTGCGATGCCGACGCGCTGCTGGCCAAAGATGGCCGGAAGTGGCGAAGCATCGGCGGTGATGCCGATGGTCAAGCATCATGATTTTAGCGCGCTCGCGACCCCTCAGATGCTCGGCCGTGATTTCAGACGTCGACGGCACGCTGATGACCGATGACAAAATCCTATCTGCGCGGGCGATTGCGGCAGCGGCGGAGCTACGATCAAACGGAATCATGTTCTCGGTTATCAGCAGCCGGCCGCCGCGAGGGTTGCGAAACCTGATAACGTCGCTTGGCATCGATGCGCCGGTTGCGGGCTTCAATGGCGGCGTGCTGGCAACGGAAAATCTTGCGATCATTGCCGCCCATCTGCTGGCGCCGGATATCGCTCGCCGCACCGTGCAGATGCTCGACGCGCGCAGACTTCAGGCGTGGGTGTTCAGCGGCCAAGACTGGCTATTGTTGCAGCCGGATGCGCCTTATGTCGGATTGGAAGCCCGGACCGTAGCATTTGGGCCGACACCGGTCGACGATTTCGGACCGGCGCTCGATACCACCGCCAAGATCGTCGGCGTCAGCACGAATTTCGAGGCGCTCGCGCAGTGCGAACGCGATTTGCGTGCTGTGTTTGGCGCGCAGGCGTCGGTTGTCCGTTCGCAGCCTTATTATCTCGACGTGACGCATCCGCTCGCCAATAAAGGCGACGCGCTGTCACATCTCGCCAGGCTCATGCAAGTTCCGCTGGCCGAGGTCGCCACCATCGGTGATGGTCATAACGACATCGCGATGTTCGAGCGGAGCGGGCTGAGCATCGCCATGGGCAATGCCAGTCCCGAGGTGCAGCGGGCCGCAGATTTCGTCACCACCAGCAACGGCGAAGGCGGTTTTGCCCGCGCGATCGAGCGATACATCCTCGGTGCCGACAGCTCGGCACCGGTCGAAGCCGCGAAAGCGAGAGATCGCGCATGGTAGGACCTGCCCGCGGCGGACCGAAGATTTCCCTCGTCCTCGCCGACGTCGACGGGACTTTGGTGACGAAGGATAAGATCCTGACGCCGCGCGCATCGGCCGCCGTGAAGGCGCTGCAAACGGCCGGCGTCGCCTTTGCCATCACCAGCGGCCGTCCGCCGCGCGGCATGTCGATGCTGATCGAGCCGCTGGCGCTGCAAACTCCGATCGCGGCGTTCAACGGCGGAATTTTCGTCAGTCCCGAAATGGCCATTCTGGAACAGCACGTGCTCGCCGCCGATGCTGCCAAGCGCGCAATCGACGTCATCCTCGGCAACAACATGGACGTGTGGATTTATAGCGGCAACGACTGGTTCATCCGCACGCTCAATGCGCCCCATGTCGCGCGCGAAGAATGGACGGTGAAATTCCCGCCGACCATCGTTGCGAATTTCGACAATCTGCTCGGCAACGTGAACAAGATCGTCGGCATCAGTGACGATTACGATCTGGTCGCGCGCTGCGAAAAAGAGGCCCAGAAAGCGCTCGGCGCCGCAGCGTCGGCGGCACGCTCGCAGCCTTACTATCTCGACGTCACCCATCCGGACGCCAACAAAGGAACGGTCGTTACAACGCTGTCCAAGCGGCTCTCCATTCCGGCCAGCGAGATCGCGACCCTCGGCGACATGCCAAATGACGTGCTGATGTTCCACAAGAGCGGGCTCAGCATCGCGATGGGCAACGCGAGCCGCGAGGTTCAGACGCAGGCCAATCGCGTCACCGATTCCTACGAGGATGAAGGCTTCGCCAAGGCGATCGAGCGCTTCATCCTGCCGCTCGCGGGCGCAACCCTGCCGAGGGCGTCGTGAAGCCGATCGTCGTCGCGCCCTCAATCCTTGCGGCCGATCTGACGCGACTCGGCGAGGAGGTGCGCGCCGTTGACGAGGCCGGCGCCGATTGGATTCATGTCGACGTCATGGATGGCCGGTTCGTGCCGAATATCTCATTCGGTCCCGCGATCGTGAGCGCCGTGCGCCGCTCGACCACAAAGCCGCTCAATGTGCATCTGATGATCGTCGAACCCGAGCGCTACCTCGAAGCTTTTGCCGACGCCGGCGCCGATCACTTGCTGGTTCAAGCCGAACCAGCGTCGACCATCCACCTGCATCGGGTGCTGTCGCGGATTCGCGCGCTGGGCAAATCGAGCGGCGCCGTGCTCGATCCGGCGAGTCCCATCTCGTTTGTCGAGCACGTGTTGCATCTGTGCGACATCGTCCTGGTGATGACCGTCAACCCGGGATTTGGCGGACAGAAATTCCTGCCGGAGATGTTGCCGAAAATCCGCGAGCTGCGCCGGCTTTGCCAAGCGAAAGGGCTCGATCCCTGGATCGAAGTCGACGGCGGCGAAGACGGCGAGCATGCGCCGCTCGCCATCGCCGCTGGTGCAAACGCCATCGTCGCCGGATCGGCCATATTCGGCTCCGACGACTATGGTGCCGCGATCGCCCGCATTCGCGGCCCCGTGTCCCGGCCTAAGGTTATCGCGCAATGACCGTGACCGCCGCGGCCATCGAGATGCGGACGTTCGACAACACGGATGTGCTCGCGCACGAGGCCGCCGACTGGCTCTGCAGCCGCGCGCAGGCGAGCGACCGGCCGTTCGCGGTCAGCTTGGCGGGCGGCTCGACGCCGCGCCGGCTCTATGAGTGTCTGGCGTCGCCGGCGATCGCGTCGCGATTTCCATGGGACCGCGTGCACTGGTTCTGGGGCGACGAACGCTTCGTGCCGCACGACCATCCCGACAGCAATTATCGGATGGTGCGCGAAGCGATGCTGTCACGCGCTCCCGTGCCGGACGAAAATATCCACGCCGTGCCGACGGAAGGCACCTCCCCGCAGGATGCAGCCGCCGCGTACGAAGCGACGCTCAAGCGCTTCTATGGTCGCGATGCGCTCACTCCGGATCGTCCGTTGTTCGGCATTACGCTGCTCGGGGTTGGCGCGGACGGACACACCGCCTCGTTGTTTCCCGGGCAGCCGGCGCTGCGCGAGAGGCAACGCTGGGCGGTGGCGGTGATCGGCGCCAAATCCGAGGCCCGTATCACGCTGACTTACCCGGCGCTCGACAGCAGCCGCGATCTCGCATTCGTGGTGACCGGAGCCGAAAAACGGCAGGCGGTAGCCCGCGTTCAGGCCGGCGACCCGGGGACCCCGGCCGGCGCCATTCGTCCGGTCGGATGCCTGCACTGGTTCATGGATCGGGCTGCGGCGCCGGAACGGACCAATTAATGTCAAGCCAAGCCGCACCGGCAAGGAAAGAGTTGGCGCCGAGTCCCATGGCCTTGATCGTCATGGGCGTTTCGGGATCCGGAAAATCGACCATCGGCACCCTTCTCGCCATGCGGCTGCATTGGGAATTCGAAGATGCCGATTGGTTTCATCCGGCCGCCAATATCGAGAAAATGCACGACGGCATTCCGCTCAGCGACGCGGACCGTTTGCCGTGGCTCAAATCGATCGCTGCCTGGATCGACCAGAGTCGTCAAGAAGGCCGGCACAGCGTTGTCGCTTGCTCGGCGCTCAAGCGCCGCTATCGCGACATTCTGATCGGCGATCGCGCCGACGTCGATCTGGTTTATCTCAAGGGCGACGAAGCGGTGATTGCGCGGCGCATTGCTACCCGTCATGAGCATTTCATGCCGCCAACCCTGCTGCATAGTCAGTTTGCCACGCTGGAGGAGCCAACAGCCGACGAACATCCGATTGTCGTCTCGATCGAACCGCCGCCGCGCGAGGTGGTGACGAAAATTTTGACGGCGTTGAACAAACAAAAAGTCAGTCAGTGACGGCGGTTGCCGGACTGATTGGCGGCGGCCGCCGGTATTGAGGCGGTTTGTTCGACGCCCGGCTGCGGCAAGCTCAAGTTGACGCTTTCGCGATCTTTTTCCAGCGTGGCTTCCCGCCCCTGCACCGATCGCAGCGTCCAGCCTTTGTGCGCTTCGCCGGTCCGCAGCCGCACCGGATTCTTGGTGGTGTCCTCGACAAAGACCGCGATGGATTCCTTCTCGCCGATGACCGTGCCGACCAGCGAAAGCTCCGGACTCTGCGGACCGGCCGTTTTCGGCGGCACCCGGACCGGCGCCGCCGCCGGCGGCGGACCGACGACCGCCGACGCCGGCGGCCGGCGCGAGGGCGAAAAGATCGGTCGCTCGCGCGTATTGGATAACTGTTTGAGCGGGATGGCCCATAGCGGATTGGCCGGCAATTCCCGGCCGCCGGATTCGTCCGTTGCAGCCTCCGGCGCCGGCCGCACATTTGGCGCTGGACCACTCTCGGCAGCGCTGTCGCGACCTGACTGATCGGTGACGGGAGAAATCGCCAGCTCCAAGGCCTGCACAGGCCCGAACAACAGCGTGCCGGCGAGAAGCACGGGGCACAAATGTCTCATCATCGTGCCCCCTGCCATTGGCCGGATACCGAAATCAGGACGCGTAATTTGCCCGGCCCGTTGCCGTTCGGCGCGCTGGCCGCAGCCGCGGGAGCTTGCACGACCAATTGATCGACCAGAAGAAACGGCATTCCGGCCTCGAGGTCATACAACAATTGCTGCAGGGCCGGCTGCTCGAGCTCGCAGCTGATCGTCGCGGCAACGAAACCCTGTTTGGACAGCGGCCCCTGCAGATCGACCTGCGACGAGAGGATGCTGGCGCGAACGCGCGTCACGGCGCCGGCCAGACGCTGCAGCAACGCCGCGCCGGCAACCGTCACCGTCGCGCCTTCGACGAACGGCGAGCCGGACACGACTGAAATGTCGGTTTGATCGCGAGAGCGCGACCGTGCCGGTGTTCGTCCTTCGAGCCGGCTCAAAATATCGGCCGATGCGGTGACGGCGCTCCAGCGCTCGGCGATGTCAGCGACCTGCAGTGCCGTAATGGTCACGAATGCAAGCGTCACCACCAAATAGGTTATCAAGGCGCCAAACGGCACCCGGGCCAAATAAGCTTCAATGCGTTTTGCCGGCATCAGCTACCTTGCGCGAACTCCGCCTTGATGCGGGCTTCGATGTGAAAACGTTCGCCCGGGTCGCCGGGCGCCTGGGTGGTCGGAGCGAAGAACGTGGCCCGGGTGAATTGCGCCGACCGCTCGATCAGCTCGATCAGCGAGGGCGCGTCGCGGGTGATGCCGACCAGCTGCAGCCGGTCGCCCTCGATATGCAGCTCAGTGACGTAGGTATGGTCGGGCAGGATTTTCGACAGCGCCTCGAGCACGAGCACGCTCGACGGCGTCGCCTGTTTGCGCTGGGTGAGCGCCCGCTGAGCGGAATTGGCCCCCGGACCGTCGCCGAGACGCATCGCCACGCGCCGCGCCGCGATCTTGTGCGACACATCCGCGAGCTCGGCGTCGAGCGAATCCACCACCACAGCACCGAGCGTGAACGATGCCAGCGCCGCAATGCCGCTTGCTAAAATCACCACGGCGAGGACGCGGCGCAGGCGGCCGGCGCCGACCTCGTTCTGCGCACGCGTCGTCAGGACGGTAACCAGCCCGGCATCGGGTGGCATCGTTGTCGAGACTGAGACCGACTTCGTGCCAAGACCGGTCAGCGAGCTCACGTACGGCGAGACCATGGTGCGGGCGGTCGCCACGACCGACAGCTTGATCCGATCGTCGGCTTCCAGTGGGCGAGTCCAGCCGAACACCGCGTCGTTGGCATGCCACGGCGTCAGTCTGTCGATCTGCGCGCGAACGATGCCTTCGAGAAAATCGACAGCCTGGCGCGGCAATTCCAACGGCCGAAACAAGAAGCGCCGCGGATGCAGGACGACCTCGACGCGGCTGCCGCGCAGCGCCGTCATCCAGTCGACCGGCAGCGATTCGGTGAGGGCGCCGTCGACAATACGAGAGCCGACCGGCGCCAGCATGCCCGGCGTGTTGGCGCGTTTGCGCGGCCGCCAGAGACGTCGTTTCGTCAACCAGGTGACGCTCTTGCCGGCCGTGTCGGCGATTTGAAACGTGAATGTGCCGTCGTCATTTTCGATCAATCTGATGAGGCGACGTGACCGGTATCTGTCGACGAGGCTGTCGATCGACCGCGCCACAGAATCGATCCAGCGCGAAAAGCCGCCAGTTATGGTGCTGAGCATACTCATCGGGACATCATCCTGGCGGCCGCACGCGATCGCGGCGGCATCTCATCGGCACCGTCACGCCATGACAGCACCTGATAGGGCACTTTTTCGCTACCCAGCAGAATGACAGCCTCTGACGCCGTGCGGCGACCATCGTCAAATCTGATCTGCATGTTGACCCGGAATGCCTTGCTGCCCTTGGTCGTCGCCGCAGGGTCATCAGTACCCAATAGGTCGGCGGCGGACTTGGGAGCGCTCGTCATCGTCTCCCGCCTGTTGAGGAGATTGTCGAGCCGATCCTGGGTCATCTCCGGCAAGGCGGCGAGCACCTGCGGCGCCGCGTCGAGCACGTTGACGGTGGCCTGTCCGTTATAAACCGTGACAAACGGCAAGGCCCGCTCGACCAGCGTCGGCGGCAGGCCTTGCACCAGCCACAGCTCGTTGACGTGAGCAAACGGCGCGCCACGGGGCAGATAGGACAAGCCGGCGGCACGATAGAGCGAAACTTCATTGTCCTGGGTCGTGGCTTTCGGCTCGGTACGCCAGCCGATCACGCGATCGGCGTAACGTTCGGCGTCCGGTCCGCGCGCTCCAAGCACGGCGAACAAGCCGGCCAGCAACGGCTTCGGAGCTTCGTTCAGATCGATGCGTGCGGCCTCCGATACAAACGTCACTGTGAGATTGGCGCGGCCAAGGCGGACGCGAAATTCGCCGTGGGTCGGCCGTTCGTCCTTTTCCGACGACAACAATTGATAGGCGGCAAGCTCGAGACCCGCCGACGCCATTAGCTCGGTTTCGAGTCCGGCATCGTTGGCCGTGAGCGCCAACGCGGATTTGCCGACATAGACCGAATAAATCGTCGCCAGCGTCGCCAGCAACAGCAAAATCCATAGCACCGCG
>Ga0210383_10005018_pt1 | contig 11680 bp, 10 predicted proteins | sample IncBWC14OmetaG_FD_160072 | JGI IMG/M metagenome (GOLD analysis project Ga0210383, IMG submission 160072) | Forest soil microbial communities from Barre Woods Harvard Forest LTER site, Petersham, Massachusetts, United States - Inc-BW-C-14-O ...
TGTGGATAAACGGGGTAGCAGGCGGCGGGCGTGAGCACGAGCTCGGTCATCGACTGGAACTCGCTCCAGTCCTCGTGCCGGCAGGCGCGCTCGTACTGCTCGCCGGCCTGCTGTTCGCTGCCGTCGAAGGCGAAGATGCTGCCGGCGAGGTGGGGGAAGCTCTTGAGGTAGCCGACGGTCTCGAGGTCGTGGCGGGGCAGCAGCGGCGGAAAGCGCATCTGCTCGGGGCTCTCGCCGGCGCCGGCGCGGGTGACGAGCTGGCTGATGCACTGGAACACCTCCTCGAAGCCTTGTCCGCGCCCGTACAGGCCGGCGACGCTGGTCGCTAACAGCAGCCGTCGATCGATCAGCTCGGCAAGGAACGCGGCCTGCTCGGGCGTGCCCGGCCGATAGTCGGCCATCACGCCTGCTGCAGCTCGCCCAGTGCGCCGGCGATCGCGGTGACGCTTTCGAACACGCTGCGCTTGAGCATGCTGTCGGGGAACTCGACGTCGAAGCTGGCCTCGAGGGCGAGCATCAGGTTGACGGTGGCGTGCGAGGTCATGCCTGCCTCATACAGGCTGGCGTCGTCGGCAAGGGTGCTGACGTCCACAGCGAGGCGGGCGTGGTCGGCGATGAGCTTGCGGATCTCCGTGTTCATGTTTGGAGTATCGGCGGTTTGGGCGGTTTCTACAGTCGCCACGGAAGTTCGGGCGTGCGAGCCGCTACTTCGCGACCGCACGGGGATGCTGGTGCAGGAATTCCGCGACGAGCACGCCCACGTCCGACGGCCAGCCATGACCGGCGCCCTGCAGTGAACGCAGCTGCACGACGACGTGCTGGCGGCAGAGCGAGTAGGTGGTGAGCACGGTCGCGAGCGCGCTTTCGGTGCTCTGGCGGCTGTGGCTACAGTGGTCAAGGGCGGCCCAGCGCGCGGCGCTTTCGGGCGCGGAGAGCACGGTTGTGCCACCGCCGATGCCTTCGAAGTGGCCGCCGCCATAGGGGATCGACTGATCGGCGGTGCCGTGGAAGGCGAGCACGGAGATGGGGCGCGCGGGTCGACAGGTGGGCGAGACAGAGACGGGGAGCGGACCGGCGACGGGCGCGATCAGCGTCAGCTTGCCGGCGAGTTGGCAGCCGAGCAGATCGGCGAGCAGCGCGCCGTTGGAGAAGCCGGCGGCGGCGACGCGGGTGCGATCGATCGAGTAGCGGCTCTCGATCTGGCTGAGCACGGCGGAGGTGAATTCGACGTCGTTGACGCCGGCTGCGTGGGCGGGCGTGTTGCCTGCACCCTCGTTCCAGGTGTCGCCGTATCCCTGCAGGAAGGCGACGACGTAGCCGTCCTTCTGGGCAAGCTGGACGAAGTCGGTTTCCTGGACCGTCCCTTCGGCTGTTGCGAGCGCGCCGTGGTAGACGAGCACGAGCGGGCTTTGCTTGGCACCGCTGGGCGGGGGAAAGACGATGTAGGAGCGCGTGCCGCCGGTGGCTGTGGAGACGGTGGCGTCGATCGCCTGGTAGCCGTCGATCGTCTGGGCCTTGGTGGCCGTGGGCTGGGAGTGGGAGGCGGCTGCCGTGGACGCGGGCGAATGAGCCGTGGAAGCAGTCGACTTGGTGGCGGAGCCGCAGCCGGCGAAGAGGAAGCTGGCGAGCACACAGATAGCGACACCCTTGGACCATTTGCGCCGGGGGCCTTCGCGCCGGGCGCAAGTTCTGGCTCTGCACTGGGCGCTGGTTCTGTGTCGATCGCTAGGCACCCTGGATCTGGACCTCACGCGTAGCGTGTTGCTCGATCGAGCGCAGCTGCTGATGGCTGGCGACCGACCCACGCACGGAAAATACGTGACCGTGGTTGCCGGCGCGCCAGTCGACGCTGCGGCCGGGCCCGCGATTGAGCACGACTTCCTCTACGCCGGGGCGCACGCGCAGCTCGTCGAGCCCCTGTACGGCGGTGATCGTGTGCATGCTGGACGGCGCCTGCACATACAGCAGGTAGCCGATCTGGGTGCACGCGGGCATCGAGTCGAACACGATCTGCTCGCCCAGCGCAATGCGAATCGCCATCGGCAGGAACTCAACGCCGGTGGCGTCGATGAGCATCTCGGGCACGCCGCCGCCGATACGCCCGTTGACCTCGATCACACGCGGACCATCGGGGGTGAGCTTGACCTCTGTGTGCAGAGCGCCTCGCTGGAGACCGATTGCCTGAACGGCGGCGGTGGCCATCTCGGCAATGGCGGCGCACTGGTCCTGGTCAAACGCGCAGGGGATGAAGAAGCCGGTCTCGCGGAACGGCTGCGCGGGCGGGAAGCGACCGGTGATGGCGAGGTGACTGACGTGACCGTCGCTGACGACGCTCTCCACGGATACGTAGTCGGCGAACGGCTGGCCGGCGGCCTCGGGCCGATCGCGCAGGTACTCCTCCAGCACCAGCTCGTCGCTTGCGGGTGCCGCTGTGCCATCGGTGCCAGCGGGTCTCTCATCAGCGACCGCGGATGCGCCGTCGGTGGCCGCGGACGCTCCTGCAGCGACGACATCGGCGAGTTGTGCGTGGAGCTCATCGAGGGAGTCGACCCGCACGACGTCTCTGCTGCCTTCGCCGCGCCGCGGCTTGAGGATCGCGGGGAAGCTCACCGCGTGCTCGAACGCCTCCCAGGCGTCGCCGTCAGCTTGGCGATCGCGGTCGGGGACCGGCCAGAACCCGGGGACGGGCACACCGGCCCGCTGCAGCGCGAGGCGCTGCTCGTGCTTGTCGGTGAGCCGCCCGGCGATCTCCGGGCTGAGGAACGGGAGCTTGAGCCGGTCGGCGATGCGCGCGGTCCACAGCAGCAGGCTGTCGGCGAGCGCGAGGATCCCATCGGGTCGCGCGGCGGCGATCGCGGCGGCGGCGTCCCCGAGCGAAAGGCCGGCGACGTCGACCACGTCTCCTAGGCGGCGCAGCAGGCGCGCCATCGAGCTGATCTCGGGGTCGCTGGTATCAATGACCCAGATCAGCTGACAGATCCCGTCGGCGGCTTCGGCGATGGCCATGGTGCCGAATGAGCGCGGGTGATAGACGAACGCGAGCCGCGGCTGCCCACCGGCGCTGGGTGCGCCGTCAGACATTGGGCTCAGTGCCAGACATGGCGCGGAGTCGGGCTTGCGAGCGTCACCGGAGTCGGGTTTGCGAGCGTCACAGATGCTTGCGCGCGAGCAGCATCTCGGCGTTGGCACGCAGGTAGCGCTCGTTGCTCACCATCACGACCGACCCGTGGGCGTCGCGGATCTGACGGTCGAGCGAGAACGGCGTGTCGCGCTTGAAGCCGACGATGCCGCAGATGGACAGCGCACCAGTGGCGATCGTGACGGCGAGCTCGGAGGTCGAGACCTTGACGTTGCGTACAGAAGCGACAAAGCCGGGGCTTTCCATCTCAGGGGAGTTTTCATACAAAGTGAAGCTGGCGGCGGCGGCGGCAAGCAGGCTCCGCGACTTCTGTAGCTCGGTGGCGAGCACGGCGAGATGCCCGGCCGCTGGGGGCACGGTGCCGATGCTGCGCCGGGCGGCGGCGCGTACGAACTCGTGCGCCTTGGCGGCCGATGCCTCGGCGAGCCCGACCCAGGCGGAGCTGAGCAGGATGGTGGATGCCTGGATGCCGCCGTTGGCTGCGACGACGGCGAACGGCACGGGGTAGATCATCCCCTCGTCGACGGTTGCCGTCAGACGGAAGCCGTTGCTGCAGGTGCCGCGCAGGCCGATTGCGTCCCAGCTGGAGGTCTGCTCGAGCGTGAAGTTGGGCCGGCGGCAGATGACCTGAACCTGGTCTGTCTGCTCGCTGTCGGGTGAGCGCCGCGCGGTGGCGACGACTGCGTCGGCGTATTCGCCGTAGGAGATCGCTAGCGCCTCCTTGACGAGCTTGACGCCATCGTCGCCGGGCTCGAGCGCACAGATGCTGCGCCCGACGTCGCCGCCGATGCCGACCTCGCTATTGGCGTTGGCGATCAGCAGTTGCTTGGAGGCGATTTCGCCGAGCAGCGCCTGCAGGGGCTCGGAGTTGCCGTGGCGGACGAGGTTTGAGACCTCGATGCTGTGCATCGCCAGCACGAGCGCGCTTGCGGTGCAGTGGACGGCGAGCGCGCGAACCGCGCCGGAGACCTCGGCAAGCGTGCCGCCGCCACCGCCGAGCTGCTCGGGTACGAGCGCCGACAGCAGGCCCTGGCGCTTGAGCTCATCGACGGCCTCCTGCGGGAAGCGGGAGTTGCGGTCGACGTCGTCGGCCACGGGAGCAGCCACCTCGAGGCCGATCTTCCAGGCGGTGCTTTCGAGCGTTCCTGACGCTTGGGACGGTGCTGACATGCTGTTGAGAAGCTCGTTCATGGACGCCACCCTACTGGCCGGTTGTGTTGTGCGCGAGGAGTACCTGGGGCTTATCGGCAGGGGCGGCGGGATTCTGCAGGTTTCCGGGAGCTAGGGTGACTGGCCGCGTGTGGCGCGTTGGACGCGCGCGCCGAGCTCAGTCAGGTACCACGCGTTGTGGCCTCTGGCGTCGCGGTTGTCGCGGGTGTGCTCGATCAGCCCCAAGTTCTCGAGCCGCGAGAGCAGCTTTGAGATCTGGCCCTGATCGATGATTCCCGCATCGATGGAGACCGTGCGGTTGCTCGCCCCGGGTGTCTGTGCGATCGCGCTCAGAACACGAACGGTGCGATATGTGAGCCGCATCTCCAGTAGCGCCGGTAGATCGTGGGCGTCCTCCGAGAGGACGACGGGTGCCGCGCGTCGAGCCCGAGCGGCCGGCGCATTGAACTCTTGCCTGGCCGCCGCTGGCCCTAGGTATGGCAGCACGATGATGCTCATCAGCGAGCCGAGCAGGTCCGTCAGCGGTACATGGTTTTCAGGGCGAAGGGATACGTGCAGCAGCTCCGCGATGCCGCCCGCGAGCGCGTCCGCGGTCAGCGGCATCGGACGGGCGCGAGTAGCGGCGGCACGGCCGCCATCGATCGCTCGAGCGATTTCCGCGAGCGTCTGCTCACGCCGCTCGACGACGCGCGGCCCTGCACCGAGCGAGTCGACCACGCACAACCTTGCCAGGCCACGCTCCTGCTCCATCACGGCAAGCGTCGCGAGCAGAGCCGCGCGCATGCCACTGCGCCATCCGTCCTGCGCGGTGAAGGCGGCAAGCGCGACCTCGCGCCCGCGGGCGAGCGTCTGCTCGAACGCGGCGAGGAAGCAGTCTTCGAGATCCGGGAAGATTTCGGAGAACGTCTTGCGCGAGATCCGCGACCGCGTGACGACCTTACCGATGGTGAGCGCCGGATAGCCATCGGCTTCGACGACGCCGATGGCCGCGGCGATCAGACGTGAACGTTGAGGTTCGCGCAGCTGCACGCGCTCGCGCACGTCGGTTTCGGAGATGTTCCCCACGGCGCGCCATACTCGCGTGTCAGCTCAGCCAGAAACAGTCAAGTACTAGAACGTTCAGGTCCTGGAAACTCAGTCCTGCAGCGCCACCGCCGCGGGCACCCCGCTGGCCAGATATCCAGGCAGCGCGATGATCGCCAGCGCCGCACCGAGCACGATCCCAAAACTTGCCAGTGCCGGCGCGAGCGCGAGCGAGGCGACGACGGGGTAGTTGATGACGCTCGCCAGAGCACGGTCGAGCAGCTGCTGGCCGTAGAGGCCGAAGACCGCTCCGCTGAGGCAGCCGACCCCTACCAGCAACACGCTCTCGAGCAGCGTTGTCGCCCACAGCTGACGGCGCGAGAAGCCCTCGAGCTTTAGCTTCGCCAAGCGCGGGCGGCGCTGCAGCAGCATGCTGCCGACCGCGGCCGCCATCGCGAGCACGGCGGCGATGAGGATCAGGTCGGCGATCTGGCTGAGGCGATCCAGGCCCTGGCGACTGAGCGCGTCCTGTTCGGCGCGATGGGCTCGGGCGCTCTGCACCGACAGGCCGGACGAACGACCAAGCAGGCGCCGCACCTCGCCGGCCACGACAGCGGTGCTTGCGCCTGGAGCAAGTAGAACGTTGTACGCGCTAGCGTCGTCGCTACCCCAGCCACGTGCGTAGTCGGCGGCGCTCATGATCGCCGCGCCGGGGGCCCAGCCGATGTTGGTGGAGGTCGCGACGAGCCGTAGCTCTAGCGGGTGCGGGCTGGGAAAGAGAAAGCGCTCGCCGAGGCGCAGGTGGTGTTCTTGGGCAAGCGCGGCAGACAACACGACGGCTTGGCCGACACGCACTGCGTACGTAGCGGCGGCCGGCGGGCCATGCAGAATCTGCGAGGTGGGCAGCAACGGGATCGCCTGGCGCGGCGGCGCGATCACCCAGATCCGCCGCGTGCCCCAGTCGAGCAGGCCACCGCGGTAGATGCGCACGGCGCGCACGCCGGGCAGGCGCGCGATGCCCTGCTGCTGAGCACTCGGCGTGAACGGCGCGGTGCGCAGGAGGTTGTAGGCGCCGGGTGGCGAGACCCACAGGTCGGTCAGCGCGTTTGTGTCCCGCGAGGCATGTTGCAGGCCGCTCAGCAGGTCGGCGTGCGCACCTTGGATGGCAACGGCGCCGAACACCGCGACCGCGCCGGTGGCGGCGACGCCGAGCGCGCGTGAGCGCGCGGCTCGCAGCTCCATCGCGGCGACGTGAGCGACGGCGCCGGTGATCGCTCGCGCCGCGCGCACGAGCAGCGACAGCGCAGACTCGAGCGCGAGCGGCAGGATCGCCAGCAGCGCACCCACGAGCAACAGCATGCCGAGGATCGCGAGCGCCGGGTCGGCCAGCAGCAGTGCCGTGGCGCCGGCCAGGCAGAGCACACCAAGGGGCGCGGCCCGGCGAGTGAGGCGTCCGGTGGACGCCTGCGCTTCGACGCCACCGGCGGCCAACGGGTCACACGCGAGCGCCTCACGTAGCGGGCTGAGCACCGCGACCACGGCCGCCAGCAGGCCACCGCAGGCAGCGATCGCGACGCTCTGCCAGCCGACGACGCGCTGTGAGCCGACCGCAAATGCGGAGCCGAGATAGCCGGGATTAGACGCGAACACATGTGTTGTGAGCTCATCGCCGAGCAGCAGGCCGAGCGCGCATGCGGTGACGCCGAGCACGGCCGCATCTAGCGCGAGCACGGCGACCACGGCACGGGAGGTGTAGCCGTCGCGGCGCAGCTCCACGATCAGCCGCCGGCGCTGGGGCACCGTCAGGAGCACCGCGTTGAATGCGAACAGGAACCCGACGAGCGCGCTGATCAGGGCGAACAGCGCCGTGGACTGGTTGGTGGCGGACGCGGCCTTGGCGAACAGCCGATCGTCATAGCCGGTGTCCTGGACCGTCCCCCAGTTGCCGGCGAGAGCGAGTAGGCGTGCGCGAGCGGCAGCCTCGTCGTGCGGCGCGGGCTGGACGAGGATGCGGGTCACGCGCCCGCGTAGGCCGGTGAGTTCCTGCGCGTATTCGAGCGGCGCGACCACGATCGGGCTCGCGGACAGGGCGCCGATCCGGCGTGGGCCGAGACGCTCGTAGAGCGGTGCCCTCGCGCGCCGGCCGTATACCTGCAGCGTGACTTCCTGGCCGAAGCGCTCGATGCCGACGTGGTCGGCGAGAGAGGCCGTGAGGAGCACCGCGCCGATGCCGGCGAACGGCGCGAGCTGGGTGTGGGCGAGGAGCGCTCCACCGAGCGATTTGAGGCTCGAGTTGACGCCGACGATCTCCACAGAGCTCGAGCCGGCCGGCCCGCCGGCCTCGGCGCTGGCTTCGACCAGGGGCGCCGCGGCACGCACGCCCGAGCTCGCGCGGACCGCCGCGAGCATGCCTTCGGGCATCCCCTGGGGGCTGCTGGCGAGGACCTGCAGGCGAGCGTCGCCGACGATGCCCGCGGACAGCTCTGCGACCGAGCCCTGCAGGCTGCGACTGGCGACCTGCGAGGCGAACAGCAGCGCCACGCCCGCGGCGATACCGAGCATCGCGAACAGCTCCTGCACGCCGCGAGCGCGCAGGCGCACGCGGTAGAGATGCACCAGGTTCGCGAATGCCACGGCCGGCCTAGTCGGGTGCGACGGAGGCGAGCCCGTCTTGCCGATAGGGGGAGAGCTTGCCGTCGCGCAGCGCGAGGGCGATGTCTGCGTAGGAGGCTGCGAGCGGATCGTGGCTGACGAGGACGACGGCGACGCCCTGCGCACGGGCGAGCTCGCGCAGCAGCGACAGCACCTCCTTGCTGCGCTGGGTGTCGAGGCTGCCTGTCGGCTCGTCGGCGAGCAGCAGGCTCGGCTCGGTGGAGAGCGCGCGAGCGATCATCACGCGCTGGCGCTCGCCCATTGAGAGCGTCTCGGCACGGTGGTGAAGGCGCTCGCCGAGGCCGAGTCGCTCGAGCAATGGCGTGATGCGACGGTGCGCATCGCGCCAGCGCATGCTGTTCAAGAGCTTTAGCGTGGCGTTGTCCAGCGCGCTCACACCAGGCAGCAGGTCGAAGTTCTGGCGGATGAAGCCGAGCTCGGACATGCGCAGGTGCGCGGCAGCGCGCTCGCCGAGCGTGGAGACGTCGCGGCCGGCGATCGTGACGGTGCCGCTGGTGGGCGCGAGTAGCGTCGCGATCATCAGCAGTAGCGTGGTCTTGCCCGACCCGCTGGGACCGTAGAGGGCGAGCAGCTCGCCGGCGGGGACCATCAGCGTGACGCCGTCGACGGCGCGAACCGGCTCGCCGCCGGCGACGGGGTAGTGCTTGACGAGCTCGCGCAGCTCAAGCATTGCTCCATCCCAATCCCCGCGCGGCCCGCGCATCCCTGCGGCCCCGGACGGCCCGAGCGCCGCGGCGGCCGCGCGGGGCGGCGGATCAGACGTACTCACCGCGAGCGAGACCGTGTCCGAGGCGTCTAAGTGCAAACAGCGCGAGCGCCACGCGCAGCGAGGCTCCGTTGACCTCCAGCAGGCGCGCGCGAGCCGCGGCCTGCGCTGTGGGCTCAGAGCGCGGCGCGGAAAGGTAGTAGCTGCACATCGCTGCGAGGATCGCGCGATGCAGGTTGGGTGCCGCTGTGCTGACGGCCGCGCGATCTGCCGCGCGGGCGAGCGATGCGAGCCCCTCGGCGGCGTCGCGGCCGCTCGCATAGCACTCATACAGACTGCGTAGACCCTGCGCGCGATCCTCTTCACGGTCGACGAGGCTGTCGAGCAGCGAATGCAGTGCGCCGCCCCACGGCACGTAGACAGCCTCGATCGCGGCTGCCTCGCGTGCGTCGAGCAGCGGATCAGCTGCGGCGGCGAGCAGTGCGTGCACGGGCAGCGAGCTGCCGCAGGCAGCCGCTGACTCCGACCACGACAGCCCACGCCCGAGCGGGGGCGCGACGCCTTCAAACTGGCGCGCGACGCCTTCTGAGTAGGCACGCAGCTCGGCCTGCCCGCCCTGGTGCTGGGGGAGATTGAGAGCCTGGAATTCGCGGATCCGCTCAGCGGCTGCGAGCAGCGAGGGCGCGACGAGCGCGAACGACGGCAGCTCGAGCAACATCCGCCGGCAGCGCTCGAGCATCGCGAGCAGATAACCGCCGTCCGCGCGTACTCGCGCGTGCTCGTAGTAGTCGACGTGGGGCTCGTGCGGCTGCACAGCCGCGAGCAGCGCCTGATGCAGACGGCGCGAGCTCGCGGGCGGATCGTCGCTGTCGAGCTCGGCGACCGCGTCAAGGTGGTTGTAGGCAATCTGGAACGCGATCACAGCGTGCAACGCGGTGCGCCTGTGAACGGGCGGGCTGACCGTGGCGAGCAGCGCGGCACCCTCGACGTTGCCTCGTTTGGCAAGTGCGCGTAGGGCCGCACGACGAATGCTCGGGTCGGCGATCGCGACGGCTGCGCTGCGAGCACGCTTGAGCTCGGCGCTCACGAGACGGTTGCCGAGCAGCAGGTGCGCCCGTGCCATGCCGATGAACCCGGTCCGCCTGGGGAACGGTGCGGGCGGGGCAGAGCTGAGGAGACGGCTCACGGGCAACGCGGCGGCCTGGTCGACGCTCGCGCTCACGTCAACCGTCGCGTCGTGACGGGCAGGGCACGGTGGTCGTCGCGCTGGCCTCGGTGCCGTCGAGGAAGGCGAAGCTGGCGGCGAAGGGGAAGCCGCCGCGCGGGCAGCGCGCGGGGACGGCCACCCCGCGCGGGGTGAAGGCGACGCGGCGGCCGTGTACGCGCTTGTAGTAGGTGAGGTGGCGCGGGCCGATCGTGGTGCTCACGCGCGTGATCGATACGTCGGGTCCGCCTGGGACGCTGGCGATAAGCGGCACGCTGGTCGCGAGCTGCGAGCCGAAAAGGCCGCTGTCCGGCAGTACTTCGCCGGTGAAGGCGAGCTGCGCCAGGACCGGATACAGGCCCTTGGCGTAGAACAGAACCTCCATGTTGCCACTCTTCGACGGGCCCGCGACCGCCTGGATTTCGGGGATCTCGTGTCCGGCGCCGCTGCCGAACGGCACTTCCACGGCGGCGTCGCCGTAGCCGAGGCGCGAGTTGGCGGGGCAGCCGCTGAGGCCGTGAGCGACCAGCGCTTCTGGGTTGCACAGCGCGAGCCCCAGCGTGGTGGTGGTGTAGTTCAGCCCGGCCGGCATTCGCAGGTCGATCCGCGTCAGGGGCGCGGGCGCCGTTCCTGCGAGCGTCGAGAGCTCGAAGGAAAAGCTGATCGTGGTCGGAGTAGCTAGTCGGTCGGGGGAGAAGGATGCCTGCAGCGAGGCGCGCTCAGCGACGGCGACGGCGCCTGCCGGCACGAGCGCAAGCAACACGCATGTGAGCGCTCCTATACCGAATGCGCGGGCTGTCATGGCGCGGCTCAGGTTCTGAAGCTGCCGCTGACGTGCACGGTCACGGCATCGTTGGCACGAGCGATCGTGCCGGTGAAGCGCAACCCCGACCCGTTCGCGTGCGCGTAGGCACCGGACCCGTGGATCACGGACATCGTGCCGTCGAACGTCGCGAGCGCTCCGGAGGAACGGTAGCTGCCGCTTGCGCTGCCCGTGATCGAACTACCGGTCGGGTAGATGTTGACTTCCGCGGTGACACGATCGGTCGAGACCACGTGCAGATGGATGTAGATCGTTCCGTCAATCGTGCCGCCGGTGGTGCCCTGCTCGTTGAGCGTGAAGCCCTTGTGGCTGGTCAGGTGCAGGTGGCCGGTCTCGCTGAGCGAGATAGTCCGCGCCACATGCGCCCCCCCTGCAGCCGACGTGCCCGATGCGACCGTGAGCGCGCCGACTGCCACCGTGAGCGCAACGACGACGCTCAATGCCACAGCCTTGGTTACACGGCATCCCATCCTGCGCGCAGTCATATGGAAGGGCATCGGGAGTAGATAGCCTCCATCGGATTACTTCTTCTTGCCGTTCTTTTTGGCCTTCTTAGCTTTTTTAGCCGGCTTGGCCTTGGCACAACCGGTGACCGCGATCTTCGTGCTCTGCGTGAACACCGCCCCGTTTTGGCCGGTGATCGTCGTTGGCATCACCAGCGGTTCGGCGACCTGCTTAGCTACCTTTCTCTTCGCGGTGACGAGCTTGCCGTTGACGCGACGTTTCACCTTCTCGGTAACGGTCTTTGCCGTCGTCGGCTTACACAGGTTCGTGATCGCACCGAGCACCGCGTAGGGACCCTCGGGGAGGTTCAGTTCGAAGCTGCTGATCGGCTGGTCGGGAATCGTCTTGAAGCGGGAGTAGGTCACGCCGCCCTTGATCTGGGTGTTGCCCGTCAGGACGATTTTCACCCCGTCGCCCTGGAGCAGGAAGACCAGGTCG
>Ga0210383_10005019_pt1 | contig 11679 bp, 14 predicted proteins | sample IncBWC14OmetaG_FD_160072 | JGI IMG/M metagenome (GOLD analysis project Ga0210383, IMG submission 160072) | Forest soil microbial communities from Barre Woods Harvard Forest LTER site, Petersham, Massachusetts, United States - Inc-BW-C-14-O ...
TGTAGCTGGCGAACACATGTGGAGGCTCTCTGGCAAGTCTCTGGTTGTCGACTGATAATGGCTGGACATGCTCAGGCTTACCTGCCATGTGAGATTCCGTATGTATCCTATTTGTGTGTGCGTGCTGAGACCCCAGACCTACGCTCTATAATTATGATTATCAGACGGTTCTCCAGATCGAAGAATTATTCAAGTTTAGCTGCCAACTTTTTAAAATCAGACCCTACTACAGATCGTGCGTTAGGCAAAGTTGGCAGGGGAAAGTTGAGGATTACACTGATAGGGCGAACAATCTATTAGGGGAATTCAAACCGGATTCTGAGGCCAGAATCGACTGTTTTGTTTATTCTTGGTGTTTGTCAAATGTATACGTAACCGTCCTTAGCGTTAGAAAGCAAGACAGCAACAATTGACCAGAATTGACCTCCCCGTTTCGTACCAGACTATTTGTATGCATATGGCCTATTCAATGAACCGTGTGCGACCAATGTGCGACTCAGGTCACCCAGACTGCTTCTAATCATAAAGCGGCCGAGCAGCCCTGAGTTTGGAACAAAACATTTCGTATGCAGAGATTCAAGTTGATACCCTCGAGCGCTCCGCGTTCAATTCAACTTGTTGTTTACTTGAAGACCACAGAATTACCTGATATGGACTTTTCCTACTTTGTCATGACAACAGGTCTCTTCTTCAATGTGAAGTTGTCGTCGTAAACTCGCCCAACTACTCAGAGCCTGTAGTCTTATGGAGCTTGGTCGCCACCCAACTAATGGACTGTAATTGAAGTCATGGTATCGATATATCCAGATCACGTCAAAACAGTAGGTCTCCGTCGACACCCCCCCTTTCGGGCTTGCTTGGGACAACAGCTCCTGAACAGACCAAGTTGTTGTTTTTCTCGCGTTGCTATCTTGTCACTGGATTCGTGAGGCTCGTGAACAATGATCCTTAGATCACAACTGCGAATGACGGATGTTTATTGTCCAGTATGGCGTTTCTTGTTCGCAGCTAGGATCCCAGAAATGTTTAAAAGCCGTGGCGATTCAGTAGTCTTCAACACCATAAACAAACGACTTTTTCGCATTTCCTCGAGCCCGCAGTCATCAGTTAATCTGGAAAGCATCATGTTGGGCGCTGTACCACATAAATTTCGTATTCCTGCTAGCGATCGCGTGAAATTGGAACAAATACATGATCAGTTAACTAGAGCGTCGGCTCTTCTGACGGCCAACCGAGTCGACAGGGGCGAGTTAGAAGCGAGGTCTCAACAGTCGGTATTCTGAAACTTGATTCCGTCGGTTTGCTAAACAACATAATTTACAGTTCGAATGGGGAATATGAACGACTTCAACAGGGATGGGAGCATGCATGGGATGTTTCTATTGAGGATGGTGACATGGGTGATAAGGGTCTTCTCACTGACGACCAAGTTGACTCAAATACGACAACGGAAGAGTTAGCACCTCATTTCCATCCTACTTCAACGTGCTAATCGAATTGATTGACAGATCAGGGAAGGCGCACGCATTCCGCCGCTCCCTAAAGGGCAAGGATTGTCAAATAAATCCCACTACGACCGAGAGACACAGTGGAGAACAGAGGCTACAGGATGCAAATAATTCATTAATCAAAGCATTTTTTCTCCTAAAATTGTACCACCATCTTGTTATTGAGAACGAGAAATCTTTATCCGAGTCCGAGGGTCAAGAGTCAGTATTCTCGCTTCCTCCGGCTGCTAGCATGCTAAACAATATGCACTACAGATCGGGGGGTGCGGTTGAAGATGGCAATGAAGACTCGAACGAGGCAGGTCTCGATGTGTCTGAATTACTAGAGCAGTTGGATCTCAAACCGTGAGCACCTCATATGTTTCCTTCATCCTTTCGTGTGCATTAAACAAAAGGCAGATCGGTTGAGGTAGATGTGAGTGGACGACCTGTGGAATTTTCCATGCGTTACCCTAATAAAACCGGATTTAACAGGATACAGAGCACGTCGGTTCGGGCTCCTATACATTCAGATTTGGAGTGGAGTTGATGAAAGCAATCACTGAAGATATGATATCGATCGTAAGTATACGGACTAACTCAGGCAGAGCACATCTAACTAAACATGTATAGGACACGAACGTTGCTGATTCTGCAGGTGTTGCCACTTGAGGAAGAGAGACGCATGCTACAGAGGAAAAGAGTCTCAAAACTGAGGAACAGAGTCACGAAGCTTGTATACAAATTCATGCAGGTTCCAGGCCAAGGGTTGTAGCGCTGTTGTAATGTTGAATGTAGATCTTAGAACCAACTTATAATAATATAATTACTAGAATCTACCAAGTCGGGGCTCACGTGAAATTGAAAATCAAAATTACAAGTACATAACCTACTTGCTATCGACGCTCATTTCAATGCCAACATGTCCAGCCTGTGCGCTCACTCACAAGTTGGCCGTAAGGCTTTCATCTACAGTACGGGTAGCCCCCCAAACGTCCTTTCGTACCATTCATTTGTATCGGACAACCACTGCGCCTTCTCGTCCTAAACATAGCAATTTCACTTGGGCTTCCTCAACACCTGCCAATGGGACCTTGAAGTTTGCGTCCACAGGTTCAGGATCAGTTGAACACCCTGTTTCTCGTCATGAAACCCTGACCCTGTTGCACAAGACAACATCAATATTGCCCCGTGCACTTCTATCCAACAAACAGGCCGACTCTTCCGATCCTGTTCAATCGCTCGAGTTCTGGAATGAGCTGCTGGCTGGGGCATATGATGATCTTACGTCAACGGTGGATGCCACTGCTCGAATTGTGGGTGCGTGTTCCTCCGCGTTTGTCCGTGAGATAGAACGACCAGTCTGAAATTTTGATGGACAATTGTTTGATGAATGATTCCCAGTATATGGGGTGGATGAATGGTCGGGAGCGCAGGACCTAATTACAGCCCTCTTAGAGGACCCTTTCAATGCTAACGATGCCCAAAATGAAGCGATCCGACATCGGTGGAAGGATCGTCACAAGGACCAAAGAAATCTCACTATTACGTGAGTATTCACCAGCTTTCAGCCCATCATCGAAAGTCATCATACATCCCGCTGGTGGAGGCATAGCACGTCTGTGACAGCGGATACTGCTACCCTACAGATTCCGTCGTCCTATTTCCAACAATTCCCGATCCCTATTCACATTAACGAACTCGCCCCTCCTTCACTTATGCCGCCTTCTCAAGCGCAATCGTTTCCCCAAAGCCCTCGAATTCTAGACGATGCCGATGTTATCACAGTTTTCAAAGCCGATGTCCCCATCATCGTTTGTAATTCGCTAACCACCCCGTTTCTTCGCATTCCCTTCCTCACAAATAACGCCATCCTCGTCATCACACCCACACCCTCGCTACCAGAAGCAACATTAGCACACCCCAGTTCCTTTCCCTACCAACACATTTCAAAATCGGGAAACAACGTGGAGCTTGGGAACCTGAAAATTCTTTTCATCGATCCAACACGCGCCATTCACGCTCTGCGAGTTCTCAAATCTGACTCCAGCTCTTCAGTTGCCGTTCAAAGATATCAAGACAACTTTGTTGGGTCCAGAATAGCCACCCTCACGGATGCCTTGAAAGGCATATTTTCTTCTACTGATACCCCTCAATCACCAAACAACATTTCCTCGATTTCTGCATCCACCACCCTCCGAACCCGGACGGCACTAGCCCAGATACGCGGTGCTCTATCGGCATGTGCGGTATCTCTTCAACGCGCGAAGGCAGATATAAACATGGTTTGTGCGGATGTCAGTGAATTGAGTGGGAAAGTGGAGGAAGCCCGAGCGAGGATACAGGGCGAGGTCTTCGGTCTCTCTCGGCAACATGATGCCTCAAAGGCAACATCAGGTGGAGATGAAGTGGCAATGGCCCTGAAGGTCGCGGAGGAGGAAATCAAGGCCGTGATGGATCGACTGACGTGGTGGAGGATGGTCTGGCGGGTAGATGAGATTGGTGGGATTATTGGCAGCGCTGTAGAAAAAGTTTGGTGTAAAGAGTTAGAGAACAAGGTAGGCTGGAAATGTTTTTCTTTCACTCTTTACAAGTTGATAGAATTTTTTTGTTTTATCCAGCTAATCCTGCACACCGGCCGCCTTTCTGCTCTTCAAAAAGCCCTCACATCCTCCACATTTACTGTCCTCTCCTCGCACTCCACCCCACCTTTCAACTCCCCCCTCCTTTACAACACGGTCCTTCAACTTTGTTCCTCTCCTTCCTACCCACTAACACCCCAGACACTGACCTCCCCTCTTCATACCCGTCGGGCCCAAATCATCCAGTACCCCACCACACGGCTGCATTTGGCAAGCCAGAAAGTCGTGTTAGGGATGAGCTCCTGGCTTCTGACTGGGGTTGGAGTGAGTTGGGCTGGCTCGGTCGGTTGGCTGGCCGGGACCGGGGAAGGAGTGTTAGGCTTTGTCGGGATGGATGCGGGAACTGCTATTGGCGTTGGGGTGCTGGGCGCATTAGCCAGCGTGAGGTGGGCGGTCGGTCGGTGGGAGAGCGCAAAAAGGAGGTGGTGGGAGGATTGGACTAGGCTGGGGGAGGCACTTGGAAGGGATTTGACGGTACGTTCTGTAGTCCAGGTCATCTTCTCGTGGGGTTTCTGATTTGTATTCTCATTAGGCAACACTGGACCGAACGATGCAAGAAAATGTTGTGGTCGTGGCTGAGAGTGGATGTGCCGGACTATTGGACCTGGTGAAGAAGCGGAAGAGTGAGGTAGGAGAGATTGAAGAGGAGTTAGAGACACTACGAGAGGCTCTGGTAAAGGTGGAGGAGAGGATTTCTTTCAGATGACACAACAGTAGGATTCGTTATGGACTACTACTTGAGCTGTGTAAAATCAGTAATTCGGTGCCATCTTGGTCATCGGAAGGCCAAAAAGTCCGAGCTCATTATATACAGATGTCCCACAAACGTCAAAGTCTGGAAACTATAGTCTTACACCCATGAGCGCCGAAGAATGAGCTATGAGCTAGTGACATATATCTTGGGTAACTGATGTCCTTCATCTCCGCGTGAAGGTCGAACGCCAGCGCCAGTACCTCCAGCTTCCAAATCATCATCGTCCTCGTCACTATCCGGGCCGATTCCGAAAAGCTCCTCCCGTTCATCCCACACGTCTGTGAGCCTGGTGAATTTGTTGTTGTTGCTCCCTTTCGATGCGCGGGATGTGCCATGATTTTCACGTATTGGAAGGAGCTGTGTCCCTGGAATGGAATCGTCGTCATCGCCTTCCAAGTCGGATTGAGAACCTGTGTCGAGGGGACGATATAGGCGAGCAATCTTGCGGTTGAATTGTGAAGTCAGGGATGAGGTAACTGCAATTTCATGCAACACACCTCGCGCCTATGGCGATAATATCGCTCCATGTAATACGCAATACATAATCCGATGGATGAACCAAGAAGGTTGGCCTGCATAAGTATGGATCGAAGATAAGAGGAGTTCGCAACAGACGCAGGTGGACTTACGGCCACATCCCCGAACTGGAATTCTTTGTACTGAGATTCACACATCAATAACGAACAATAGTGAAGTAAAGTAGAACCTAACTGGTAGCATCGATTGAACAAATTCGCTGACAATACCACCACATAGAAAACAGATGAATACCGTAAATATTAATCCTGAATGGCGCCAAAACCAGATGCGTCTTGCGTCTCTATTCGTCATCACTACTAAATCAACTCTAACTCGCCATTCCACATAATGAAGCACTGACTCACTCTTCCACATCAAATATGAAGTAGAACACACCCGTCGCCACACAAAAACACAGGAAGTGTAATAGTTTGTCATTGAGCGGCAAAGATCTGGAAAAGTTGGTGAAGCCTAGAAAGGCAAGGAGGACCATGATCAAGGATGTGAAAATAAGAAACCACTAGAAAAAGCATGAGAACAGAAACGGAGAGACAAGTATTCGGATGCGAACTGGACGTAGACGGATTGGCATGTCATACTTTGGTATTCGGAATCGATAGCTACGCATGATGGCTTTGAAGGTTTTACGCATGAATTTCCGTCCACCCTTTGCTAGCGGTGCTGTAGAACAGGTCATCGGAGGAGGTTTAGGACTTCAGGCTGACAGGACCTCTTACGGACCGAATTTTCTGTATATGTTTGCTCAAGTTTGGCTCTTATAATTATGTAAGCCCGAAACGTTGTATTCCACAACATTATAAGAATCTATTATTATTAAGATTATGTAATTCGGAATGTTTTAAATGTACTCAAGATACATGCCACAGGTGTGGAGATTCTTCTAAGAATTGACTGAGCCATTAGAGAGTATTATTGAAAGCATTTCCAATATATGTATCAAATGTTTGCAAATATTTGGAGTTCGGGATGCAGCAAAATATCAATTAGTGCAAAACTCTTTCAAGTCACTTTAAGTGGCACTTTCATGTCTACCACCTCGATGTCCCATTCAACAACAGCAACATCAGCTTATATAGTCCTAAAATATTCAAAATCACATCCACCGACCCCTTCTATTCAAACTGAGCAAAACCCACCAAACATTCAGACTGGTAGTGGTCGCGACACCAGTGCAGAATGGCAACATTTTTTCAACCCAGTCATCCGGCTCGTTTTGGACGTCAAAAAATCGTCCAATTCCGTTCTCGAATCCGTTAGATTGCGCATCTTGTGGTCTATGAACTCTGGCGATGTTTCAATGAACACAATAGACCAAAGGGAAGTCGTGTTTGTAAGTACAAATTCATACTCAACTCGCGGGATGCATTATGTCGATTCCTCCAGGAGGATTTAGAGCTTTTGTCCTTCTCCCCGTTTCCATCGCATAAACCCCACCAGAAGCAACTATCGCAAGGTCTTCCCCTCAAAGCCGTCTACCGCGATTCAGTCGTTGGCATCCGTTACCTCCACCCTTTAGTTCCCACCGCAGACTCTGGAACTACACCAGTATGCCTTCAGCCCCATTAATTACTTGCGCAATAACTCACGAAGAAAACTGACTTACCTACCCCCAAATACGAATTTATTCATAATTGATTCTCCAGATTTACCGACGGTTTCAGATCACTTTCACCTCTCCATCTGCTGCGTCACAGTTCATCGACACCATCCGCGCTGTATGTCCCTGCAAAGCGAATCCAACCCTTGCGCAAGGACGCGAGGTCACTATAGCCACGAATCCTGTTCCACACATTCTCGATGCTAGTGCACACAGAACGGTGACCAATGCCCCTCCTCCCCACTTGGACGTCTCTCTTCAAAATTGCGCTGGACATATCCCTACTTTCTTTACGCCCACGCCTCATCGCTTATCTGTGATGCCAAATCCGAGAATGAACACAATTGCTCAAGGCTCTGCGCTAGATATACTTTCCTCGCCTAGTTTCGCGCTGCCATCTCAAAATGATGGACGACCTAAAACATTTTCATCCTCACCTCTTAATCTCGACAATAGTTCTCCAGGGCCTTCATCCTCTTTGTCTGCCACGCCCCTCATCGTGCAAAGTAACCGCGATACCCCTTCTACCCATCAGCTGCACAATCAACCAGAATTCACCGACGAACAGAATAGAGCTATTTCTCAAATTTCAATAGAACGTCCTCTAAACAAGCTTGTCGTCGCACGGAACCACCTATCGCACGCCGAACCCCCACCTTCTGCGAACAGCGACAACGGGACGATGCACCCTCCACCTCCGAGCGCCAATCTACAAGACGATATTCCCTCTCCTCAAGAGGATCCTTTCATCGTATCGCTTCGCAACGCAACCTCACTATACGACCTCCCAGTGGACACACTGGAGCATTTGGTTTGCGACGTCGTGCGTGAGGAAGGTTTTATTAAATTGGTGAGTTTTCTTAGTGAAGTATAGATCGCGATGTTGATACGTAAATCAGCTTGAGAATATCGCTTCCATGTGGAGAGTGAAGAGCATTTTGGGGCAGTGATCGTCAGAGGAGCGTTCCCTACTGTACATCTTTCTACGTGCATTCTAAGCTCTATATCCGAATGATATGTGGAGTAAGCCTTCCGAAGTCGCCACTGGGATCAAATAAAACCCTTCTCGTCCGTCTAACCTGGGCCTGACAAGTGGACTCCAAATTCGGCGTCTGTCAAATTTATAGCGTGGTAAATGTATCGAGGTTATGGTTAACACATTACAAAATCAGGAAACAGAAGGCACAAAAGCCAAGAACAGAATCATATTCTTCGGCTCAGTAGATATATGAATTAAGAGCCATTTGTGCTTGCGCAGACTAAATCAAGGCGTATGTTTGAAAAAATCCTCTTCGGTCCAACCATACTGCTTCTTCAATCTCTTGCCAAAAACCTTGAGCATAACAGGTTGCAGAGTCGGGTCTGGATGAGCTATGAGGGGACAGAGGTTAAATTCGTGTATTTGAGACAACATGAACGAGGAAATCGTACGTTTATGGAATGTGATGGGCTGAAAGAGGTACAGTAACGGCTGTTAGAGCGAGGGTAACAAAATAGGGTGTTTGGACTCACTGAGTCACTCGGATCCGGAGGGTCGAATCGGACGCTTGATCCCGCAGTGCTAGGATCATATTCAAAGCCCATTTCTCGCATGAGCTGCCACAAACGAGATCAATAGATCACTCGAAACAGAGTCAATTCGCATACTTTGAGAAAGTTCTCCCACTTCATAGGAGCAATACCTTTTGTGTCGTCCTCGGAAGTGTTCAGCAGCTGATGCAAGTACTTACTGGTCTTCTTACCCAACCTCGAAAACCAACTGTGTTTGCTCCCCTTCTTCTCTTCGTCTTTCTTCTTGTCATTTCCAACTATGAATTTAGAGAAAAAGCCTTTCTTCTTCTCTGGGGCAGAAAATAATGAAGCATGGTCCGGCCTCGATTTTATCTTCGTTTTTTGACTATCGAGTTTCTCGGATTGCAAATAAGAACGTGCAGACTGAGCAGTGGTCTGTTCGAGGGGAATTGAAAGCGAGGTCGTTGACATGCCAGGAGGGATGGCGTCGATCTTATTCGACCGCAAATGGCCAACGGGTGATTTCGGTACAGAAGGGGTTGGCTTCTTCGTAGGCGAGGCATGCAGAGGGGGAGGTAAAGTAATAATGGGGGCTTTAGCGGGAGTAGTTGCAGAGGTTTTGGCAGGTGAGACTGGCACAGGCGGTTTTTCCGCTACTGGTGAAGGCTCTTGCTGAGGTTCAGAGACGTTCTTCTTCTTTTTCTTGTGTTTCTTCTTCTTCTTGGCTGACCGCGGGATGTCGTCCTCATCTTCCACTTCCTCAATAGTTGGCTTGTGACTTTTCAGTTGCTCCGCTGAAGAACATGATTCAAAAAAGCGGTTAGATATGCACACGAAAACGCTCCCATGCAATCAATACTCACGCTTCGTAACAGCCGTGTTTGTCGCCAAGGGATGTTTCAAAGGTGGAACAGGTTTCGTGTTGGAGGCACCAGGTGTGATCTGGTTGCGGGGATCAGTACGATTCGCGGTTTTGAGCTTCGGGTTCGAGGAAAACATACGACCTGAGAAACAAAATTCAGAATCAGGTGTAAGCATTCGGTACCAGGTTGAACATACCCCTCAATGAGCCTAACACCTTCAGGAAAGGGTTACTCTTTCGTTCCTCCAGGAAAGGGTCGATTGCAGGAGGAGCACCGACTGAATTAAAGAAGTCGGCTTCTATGGCTGTATCCATCGCTGCCCTCAACATATCCCTCATCTCATCCTCTTGCTCGGTATCGTACCCACTGTCATCATCCTCATAGCCTTCGTTGTCGTCTCCACTGTTATCTGAATCACTTTCACCGTCGCTGTGTTCTTCAGACGAAGAATTCGAAACAGACTGCAGCCCCGGCATCGAATCATCGCTTGACTCTGCAGCGCTGTTCGTAATTGCAAGGAGCTTGCGATGGTTCTTCTTGTTTTTGCCGGTAGTTAGAACTGGTGGATGGTCCGAATCATTTTCAGAATCTTCGGCGAGCTCTGGGATGTAGAAGGAATGCCATTGAGGGGTCCGATTCTTCGTGTCATCCAACTGCCACAGGGTGTCGATATTCTCGCCGGAAACAGCTTGATAATTCTTGAGGGTATCGTAAATGAATGAAATTTCTGCGGAAGGCACATCGGATACTCACAAGATTGACGTATTTCCACATGTTCTCAAGGACAGCTCGACGTTTGGTTTTTTCCAAAGGATAAACAATGTCCTTGTAGTTGGCGTATAATTCGGACGCCTTTTCGGAATAAATTTGCGCATCAATCCAGCGTTCGTACTCATCAGACATTTCGCGTGGAAGATTCTTCCAGGCATCGCCTTCAGGACCGAGCAATGGCCCTTCCAGTAATTGTTGTAATTCCAATGAGACCTACGAACGTATGATACACCATTAGAACTCGACTGAGCATATCTGTATCCACGACCGCAGCACAGGATAAACTCACTGATAAATCGCCAACTGCGTCCCAAAGCTGTTGAGGAAAACGCTTGGCCTCTCGAGGAGATTCTTCGACCGCATCATGTAGAATTTGGAATAAAATGGGCTTCGGATACGGCGCTCGAGGAAAGCATAGCTCGATGACGATCGAATCAAGGAATGACTTGCAGGCATCTCGAAGTTCGTTCCAGTCAAATATAATTTCAGGATCGCCTGGCTCTGTCTGTTCAGCTTGTTTGAAATAACGGGAATAGTGTGCTGGGATAAGGTAAAACAATCACTGTATGAGGAAATAACAGTAGCATTGACCAGAGAAATTGGGCCTTACGGGTAGTTGTTGCCAGAACGGAGAATTTCGCTTGGCTGGTATTAACCAACACATTAACCATGTCGTATAAAACCAGGTAGCGCGATCTAAGACTCTCGTCGTTCTTCAGCTGCATCTTGACTGTTTTGTCCGACAGTCCATCTTCACCGAGCTCGTACAACGTATCTAACACAATTTTCCAGGCAGATGCGAGCAAATACGCATTATGGATTCTGTGAGACGGAACATGATACAGAACCACAAAGTCCGTGTTCAATTTCGGGGGCAAGGGGGACTGACAATACGAGACCGCACCTCGTTGCAATGATCGAGGCCATGTACGAAGGATTTCGTGACGGATCAGATTTTTTCGAGTCTGAAGGCGTACGGGCGCGAAATTCAGCCTGGATGATGGTGTAGAAAAGATCTGGATCCTGGAGGTTGGCAATATCATCCAGGAAAGCTGCAATATTATGGGCTATCTCTACTATTGTGATGTCATGAGTAATTTAAACCTACCATTGCATTGAGACTGTGCAATCTTCAGACATTGCTCAAGCCGGAAAGGGTTCAATAGAGCTTTATTGGACATTTCAATGAGGTCCTCTGGGAGTAATATTAGTTCCCTCCTGTCATAATATTTGTTAATCAAAGATCTCACCAGCTAAAAGGTCAAGTTTCTCCCGCCCAGTAAGTTTGCTCACTACCATAACCTCTCCCGTTCCTCGGGCACCATACTTTCCGTTACGCAAGACAAGAGCATGAGCAGTAGTGGGTTTCTCCCCGTTTTCATCTCGTTTCCCCTTTTGCTTGACTCGGAGAGAAACATGCTTTGGGCCAACTGCAACGAGCTGCCGCGAATTCGATGGTACATTGGGCTTTACTGGTTTGTTTTTGGGGGGCATTGGAGAAAACACAGTATTT
>Ga0210383_10005020_pt1 | contig 11677 bp, 7 predicted proteins | sample IncBWC14OmetaG_FD_160072 | JGI IMG/M metagenome (GOLD analysis project Ga0210383, IMG submission 160072) | Forest soil microbial communities from Barre Woods Harvard Forest LTER site, Petersham, Massachusetts, United States - Inc-BW-C-14-O ...
ACGACTTCCGCGTGGCGCAGAGGCTGGCGAGTTTCAGCGACGGAGAACCTTTTCTGAAGTGGTCACGGCTGAGGTCCCTTGCCGCGGTCAGCCTTCCGCTGGGAGTTGTGAGCACAATCATGTCGTTCAATACGAATATTCCGCGCTACAGCATTCAGCATGTTCTTAGCGTGGCCGACCTGGGAATATTTGCGTCGATCGCTTACCCAGTAACCGCAGCAACGATTATTTCGAATTCGCTGGGGCAATCGGCACTAGCAAGATTGTCACGTCTGTTCGCAGAAGGGCGGGTTAAGGAATTCAAACAACTGGTCTTGAAACTGGTTGCGGTTGGCGCTGGGCTTGGGCTTCTGGCGCTCATTGTGGTGTTAGCGTGCGGCAACTCTCTCTTAGCCATTCTTTACACTCCCGAGTACACGACGCAGGGGAGCTTATTTGCGCTTCTGGCACTGGTCGCGGGACTGAATTGCGTCGGATGCTTTCTCACCTACGCATTGACGGCAGCGCGACAATTTCGGGTTCAACTGCCAATCAGCGCGACTTGCATGCTGACGACATTCCTGGCTTCGACTTTCCTGGTTCCCCGGTTTCACCTACCGGGCGCAGCGTTAGCGCTGCTTTGTTCTGCATGCGTCTCAATCGCTGCCACAGGCGCGATGCTCAAGCGTTCTGTCGCTCGAGCTTCGGGCGGGCCAGAAAGAGATACATAAGCAATGCTAGAAAGCCTCGAATATTTGAGGACCGCCATCGACGCCGTGGGAGGGCAAACCAGTGCAGCGCTGCTTGGGATCCTATTTCTTGGATTCTATGTTGCGTGGAACCTGGATCCGTGGCGATCGCTCCTGGCTTGGATCGCTACGACATCGGTACAGTTCAGTGCAGGTTCTTTTCACATCAGTCTTTCTGACTTGTTCCTGTTCCCGCTGCTGCTCGGCACCCTGATTACATGGGTCAGCGGCCGCAAAAAGGGCGTCAGGCTTCCGACCGCCACGTTGTTGTTTGCGCTATTGTTTCTCACGTTCGGAAATCTCGTAACCGCATTTACACTCGGCGAATTGCCCCAGTGGACATGGTTGAATAAAGACATGGGCCTTCTCGCTCTGCTGATTCCCTTCTGGGCCATGCTGACTCTGTGCCATGACCGTTCGCGTACTGAGAAACTCTTCAAGACATTTCTGCTCTCGGTTTCAATATTGAATCTTATCGGCTTGGGACTTTATGTGAGTTCTCTGTTTACGGGCTTCGGATCTTTTGTGAACTATGGGGGCATGCGGTTCGTCGGATTCATGCTCGATCCAAATGGCTATGCCGGGCTGGCCGCTGTCGCGGCTGTAATCCAGGTGGCAACCTTAAATCTGAAGGAGAAGACCGGCGCATCGACGTTTCTGCACCTGCTAAATTGTTGCGCTCTGATTGCTGGATGTTTACTGACTCTTTCGCGAGGGGGCTTTCTGTCGCTGATGGCTGGCGGTCTCATGCTCTTGCTGTTCACAAAGGGTCGTTCCAGTTACACAATTGCTTTCGTCTTGCTTGCCATATCAGTGGGCGTAGTCGAGCTTTCGGTTAACACCGATCTAAAGGCTTCAATTCACAACCGGGCTGATGACCGGGGAAATATCGAGTCGAGGATCGACTACATGGAGCAGGGGATGAAAATGTACCTTAGCTCCCCGGCGACCATTGCGACAGGAATCGGAATCGGAACATTTATTGAAGAGTCTCCCCACTTCTTTGGCGACGCCCATCAGATCCACAATACCTATGTATGGTTGCTGGTGGAGGGCGGACCGCTGATTTTGATTGCCTATCTATTCATGCTTTACCGATGCCTGCAACACAGCTTTTGGGTTTATCGTTATATCCCGTCTCTTCGTTATGCCGCGGCCGGCTGTTTCTGCGCGCTCGTTGTCATTATCATTTGGTCCGGCACGGTGGAAGGAATGTACCACCACCACGTCTGGGTAGTGCTGGCGGTTAGCGAACTCCTCTGGGCAAACTCTCGAAAAGACATCGCCTATGGAAGTATGTCCGCTCGCCCGGTGCGACGCTCGACTCACGACGTGTGCGCTCCGGCATACAACTGAACAGCATCCGAGAGACTCTTCGAGGCTAAAGAACTTGCCTTCCGCCATGAAGCCGACGCCGCGGGTATTGGTCGCTGTGACGTCATCGTTGGCTTGTACCTTCTATCGAGGCGTATTCCGGCATCTGCGGAGCGAGGGGTTCGAACCGCTCATGCTGTCGTCTCATGGCGCAAATTTACTTGACCTATCCGCGAGGGAAATGGTCCAGAGTTTTGCGGTCCCGATTGAACGCGAGATCTCTCCGGCAAAAGATTTGGTATCTCTGTGGAGGATTGGGCGCGTCATCCTTCAGCTTCGGCCTACGATCGTGGATGCCAGCACGCCCAAAGCTGGTTGATTGACGGGCATCGCGGCTTGGCTGGCGCGGGTCCCGCACCGAGTATACACGCTTCGTGGCTTGCGACTGGAAACTGCAACTGGATTCAAGCGCGCTGTTTTGTGGACGGCGGAGTGGATCGCGTGTGGCTGCGCGCATCGCGTGGTTTGCGTAAGTTCCAGTCTGCAGACACGCGCAATCAGCCTGGGATTGGTCTCGGCCACGAAGACCACAGTGCTGGGCAAAGGCAGCGGCGGAGTCGACCTGCATCGTTTTACCGTTGCGAATCGCCAGTCTCGAGAGACGAATGCGCTGCGCGAACATCTTGGGATTCCGGCAAACGCGCTGGTGGTCGGCTTTGTCGGCCGATTCGTGAGGGACAAAGGCATTCGCCAACTCATCGAAGCATTTCAACTGCTTGTGCGGAGTCACCCCGGGATGCGCCTGCTGCTAGTGGGAGACTTCGAACCGGGCGATCCGGTCGAACCAGAAGTACGCCGGTACATTTTGTCAGAGCCGGCCGCGATTCGTCCCGGTTTTGTGAGCGACACTGCTCCTTATTATTCGCTGATGGACGTTCTGGCACTGCCCACCTATCGCGAGGGATTTCCGGGGGTTCCGCTCGAAGCGCAGGCCAGTGGCGTGCCCGTGGTGACGACCAACGCGACCGGCGCGGCGGATTCAGTGGTGGACGGCGTCACCGGAATCGTGGTGCCTTGCGGCGATACAGTGGCGCTGGCCAGTGCTCTGGATAGTCTTTTGGGTGACCCGGACTTGCGATTGCGGATGGGAAAGGCAGGCCGCGAGCGAGTGGAGCGGGACTTTCGTCCTGAAGTCGTTTGGGATGCGCTCGTGCACTTATATGGCGAACTAATGTCGGGGGAGCCAGCGCCAACGTCTACGCCAGTGATGGAATCCGTTCGGCGGAGCAAGCGAGTTTTCGACATTGTCATGGCCACGACTGGCCTGTTGGTACTCTCCCCGTTGCTGGCGGTGGTCGCGCTGCTGGTTAGGATTTGCTTGGGTGCTCCCATTTTGTTTCGGCAGGAGAGAGCGGGCTGGCTTGGATCCCGGTTTGAGTGCTTGAAATTTCGGACGATGACCGATGCGCGCGACGAGAACGGTCAACTGCTTCCTGATGAGGATCGGCTGACCCGGTTGGGACGGTTTCTTCGCAGTACGAGTCTCGACGAGTTGCCTGAACTGGTCAACGTCATACGCGGAGAGATGAGTTTGGTCGGCCCGCGCCCACTGTTGGCGAAGTATCTGGAACGCTACTCCGAGGAGCAAATGCGCCGTCACGAAGTTCTGCCGGGTATCACAGGATGGGCGCAGGTGAACGGAAGAAATGCTCTCGATTGGGACAAAAAGTTTGTTCTTGATCTTTGGTACGTCGAGAACGAGAGTTTCTGGCTCGACCTCCGCATCCTGGCGGCAACCGTTCGGCAGGTTTTTCGCCGCGATGGAATCGCAAAATCCGGACACGTGACCATGCCTGAGTTTCTTGGTGTAGGAGTAAAACACAAAGGGGGAAATGCGTGATGAAGAGTAAACGAATTGCAATTATCGGAGCTGGAGGATTCGCACGCGAAGTGGCCTGGTTGATTTCCGATATCGCACACGACGACTCATCGAAGAACCGTGCGGAGTCCATGGAAATCGCCGGCTTCTTGGTGAGCGACCGAACCAGGGTGGGTGAACGCGATTCCGGCATACTCGGAGATTTCGACTGGCTCGAAAAGAACCATGTGGACGGTCTAGCGATGGGCATCGGCAATCCGGAAGTCCGCTTACGCCTGGGGCAAGAATTAAAGCAACGCTTTCCCCGGATTGCGTGGCCCACCCTAATCCACCCGAGCGTTAAATATGACAAGTCCTGCCGGTTCGCTGAGGGAAGCATGCTCTGCGCGGGGAATATTGCAACGGTCAATGTCACGATTGAGGAATTCGCCATGGTAAACCTGAGCTGTACGATTGGCCATGAAGCGACGATCGGGGCTGGATCGGTGGTCAATCCCATTACCGCGATTTCGGGGGGAGTCAAGATCGGACGGGGTGTCTTGGTTGGTACTCACGTAGCGATCCTGCAATACATCTCGATCGGAGATCACGCCATTATCGGGTCGGGCGCCATGGTCAACAAAGATGTTTCGCCGAATACAACGGTTATGGGGGTTCCGGCAAAACCGAGGGTGATGGCGGCATCGGCGCCCTAGAAACGACGGTCATAACATCTCTGTTCGCGCTCGTGGTGCGGCCTTACACATCGAGGCCGGAACACGTTCTGTAGCCTTATCAATTCCAGCTTTTCATCGTTACAAATCATTATGACGACTGCAGCGGTTCAGCAAAAGATCGCGCCCTTGCCGGCGCACGAATCCTTGCCGTTTTCGCCCTGGCCTTATTTTGCGGCGGATGAAATCGAGGCTGTAGCGGCGGTGCTTCGTTCGGGCAAAGTGAATTATTGGACGGGATCGGAGGGGCGTCAGTTTGAGAAAGAGTTTGCCGAGCACTGCGGGGCCAAGTACGGAATCTGTGTCGCCAATGGAACTCTGGCTTTGGAATTGGCGCTTCACGCTTTGGGGATTGGGGCGGGCGACGAAGTGATTACGACGTCGCGGACGTTTATCGCGTCCGCGAGTTGCGTAGTTATGCGCGGCGGGCGACCGGTCTGCGTTGATGTGGATGGTGACAGCCAAAACATTACGGCAGAGACGATTCGACCCGCGATCACGAAAAAGACGAAAGCCATCATCGCGGTGCACTTGGCTGGCTGGCCTTGCGACATGGACCCGATTCTTGAATTGGCGGACGAGCATGGACTGAAGGTTATCGAGGATTGTGCCCAGGCTCACGGCGCCATTTACAAAGGAAGGCCCGTGGGTTCGATGGGGCACATGGCGGCGTTTTCTTTTTGCCAGGACAAAATTCTGACGACCGGTGGTGAAGGCGGGATGGTCACCACGAACGACGAACGACTATGGAGCCGGGCCTGGAGCTATAAAGATCACGGCAAGAGCTACGATGCAGTTTTTCGGCGCGAGCATCCGCCAGGATTTCGCTGGCTGCATGAATCATTCGGAACGAACTGGCGATTGACGGAAATGCAGTCTGCGTTGGGTAGGGTTTTGCTACGAAAACTGCCGGAGTGGGTCGCGATTCGCCGCAAGCATGCTGCGAGGTTAACCGAGTGCTTCCGGTCGATGGCTGGGCTGCGGGTTGCTGAACCTGCGAAAGAGATCGGACATTCCTATTACAAATATTACGTCTTCGTTCGATCCGAACGCCTGCGCGCAGGGTGGAACCGGGACCGAATCATGGCAGAGATCGCGGCTGCGGGCGTGCCTTGTTTCTCGGGTAGCTGCAGCGAAATTTATCTGGAGGGTGCGTTCAGCGACGAATTGCGGCCCCCTCAACGTTTGCCCGTGGCTCGCGAATTGGGAGAAACCGGTCTTATGTTCCTGGTCCATCCAACGCTTCTCGATGGTCACATCGAGATGACGTGCGACGTTGTGGAGCGCGTCATGAAAATGGCTACCTCATAACCAAGTCACAATTCCATATTCCCGTCCCTGGGGAAGGATAAACAGCAATGCGCAAGTCGAAGGTTCGTCTGGAAATTCTGGTGCGAGTTCTGGCTGATCTCACACTCTTGAACATGTCTTTGTTGCTCTCGCTGTTGCCGCAAATATTGTTTCGTCACCTGCGATTGTTGGCGCTGTTCAACGATTGGCTGCCTGCTGCTCTGGTGCTCAGTGGGCTAGCTCCGTTCCTCTTTTATGCGATGGGCTTTTACACCAAAGGGCGCTCCTACAGCGGGAAATATAAGGCGCTGGTTATCCTGCAATCTACCGCCCTGCTGTTTTCAACGGTCGCGCTGTGTCTTTACTTCGTAAGGCTGCAACCGGCGCTTCCACGGTCTTCTCTGCTATTGGCTTTTGCCAGCGGCTCGATGCTTCTGCTGGTGGCGCGGCTTTGGGCGAAACTTTGGAAGTATCTTGTAATCCAAGAGAGTCAACTGCAGGGCGCGTCCGTGGAACGCGAGCGACAAAGCGTGCTCGTCATTGGGGGCGCAGGTTACATCGGATCTGCGTTGCTGCCGAAATTGCTGGACCGCGGTTATCACGTTCGCCTGCTGGATTGCTTTTTGTATGGCGAAGAACCCATCCAGCCGTTCATCCAGCATCCCAATCTCGAGATTCATCGCGGAGACTTTCGCAATGTCGATACCGTCGTGGCCGCGATGCGAGACATGAAGTCTGTGATTCATCTTGGCGGGCTTGTCGGCGATCCAGCTTGCGCGCTGGATGAGGAACTAACCATCCAGATCAACCTGATTGCGACTCGCATGATTGCTCAAGTTGCCAAGGGAAACTGCATTTCTCGATTCGTTTTCGCCAGCAGTTGTTCGGTCTACGGTGCGAGCGATCAGATTCTGAATGAGAGATCCGCGCTGAACCCGGTTTCGCTTTATGCGCGGAGCAAGATTGCTTCTGAGAATGTGCTATTGGGTTTGTGCGGCGACGGCTTCGAGCCCGTCATTCTGCGCTTTGGCACGATTTATGGATTGTCCGGCCGAACGCGTTTTGATCTTGTCGTGAATCTCCTGGCCGCCAAAGCACTTGTCGAAAAGGTCATCACGGTCTACGGCAAAGATCAGTGGCGGCCGTTCCTGCATGTGCATGACGCAGGCCGCGCCGTGATGTCTGCGCTGGACGCCCGGCCGGAATCGGTTTCATCACTCGTCTTCAATGTGGGATGTGACGAGCAGAACCGGACCCTGGGCCAGATAGGCGAGCTGATTCAGACCATGGTGCCGGGATCGGTCTTGCGATGTACCGAGGACAATGTCGACGAGCGAAATTATCGCGTGGAATTCCGACGGATCCGGGAAGCAATCGGATTCGAGCCCGTCTGGAAAATCGAAGCCGGGGTTCAACAGGTTCTGGACGCAATCGCGAGCGGCAAAGTAACCAACTACCAAGATCCGAAATACAGTAACGTAAAATTCCTGAGCGCGCCCGATGCGCGAGAACACTTGCCGGTGATGGAAGATTGGGTGCCCAAGTTCATGGAGTTTCCCGCACAGGCCCCGGCCAACGCCTACGACTAGCTTCGCATTCACCAATTCTCGCGCTGTACTCCTCATTTCTTCGGCTTTCATAATCCGCCAGACACGTTTCCGCATCGGTTTCCCGCCTTTCGTCCCACCTCCCGCGGTTGATCTGCCGTAGGTCTTTCTCCGGCAGAATTATTGTCTCCTTCGATTACCACTTCCGCTTTGCTACGTCTAATCCTCATTTGTGTGTCTCGGGAAAGGTTCAAAATGCGTCTCCTAACCGTTTCTACCCTGTGTCTTATGCTGGTTGCGGCGGTGTCGGCCCAAACCGCCGCGCCCGCGACGCCGGAGTCGATGCCGGCGCTCGATCGTTTCAGTCCAGATCAAGCCGACAAGTCTCTCAACCCGTGTTCGGATTTCTTCGAATACGCCTGCAGCAAATGGATCAAGGCCAATCCCATGCCCGCTGATCAGGCGGGGTGGGGCACGCTTAACTTGCTGGCAATCTGGAATGTCGCCGCCATTCAGAACACGCTCGAGGATGCGGCCAGCAAGACCTCTGACCGCACGCCGGTGCAGCAGAAAGTCGGCGACTATTACGCTTCCTGCATGGACGAGACGGCCATCAATAAAGCGGGCATTGCGCCGCTGCAGCCCATGCTCGATCGCATTGCCAAACTTTCGGACAAGTCTCAGTTGCCTGAACTGATTGCTTCGATTCAACAGATCATTCGCCCGGCCGACCTCAATTTCATCGACGCGGAATATCAGGGAGTCCTGTTTGGTCTGTACGCCTCGCCCGATTTCGACGACGCAAAGATGATGCTGCCCGCACTGGACCAGTCGGGAATGGGGATGCCGGGGCGCGAGTTCTATCTTAAGGATGACGACAAATCGAAGCAGATTCGCGACAAATATGTAAAGCACATTGCCCGCTTCCTCGAACTCAGCGGGGAACCGCCTGCGCAGGCCGCCAACGACGCACAGGCTGTGCTGACGATCGAAACCGGGCTTGCCAATGCCGCCATGGATATCGTCGACCGCCGTGATCCCAAGAACCAGAACAATAAGATGTCACTGCAGCAGGTGCAGGCTCTCACACCATCGTTCAATTGGAGCCGCTATTTTGCGGCGATGCATGCGCCGCCGTCGCAGCAGTATCTGGTGCTCGCGCCCAATTTCTTTCGCGGCATGGAGAAGCTGATTGCTTCTCAATCGGTGGAGCATTGGCGAGCCTATCTTCGCTTTTCCACGATAAGCTTTATGGCGCCGTTCCTCAGCGAGCCGTTCGTCGAAGAACGATTCGACTTTGTTGGACGCACCCTTTCTGGTGCGCAGCAGATGCAACCGCGTTGGCGCCGCTGCTCCTTCAACGCCGACGCCGACCTCGGAGAAGCGGTTGGCCAGGCTTACGTGGCCAGGTATTTTCCACCGGAGAACAAGCAGCGCATGTTGCAAATGGTTAATGCCATAAAGACTGCGCTCGGCCAGGAAATCGACGACGCCTCATGGATGTCGCCCCAAACCAAACAACTGGCGCACGTAAAGCTGGCGGCGCAAGTGGACAAGATCGCGTATCCCGATCACTGGCGCGATTACTCTACGCTTGAGATCAAACGCGATGACTTCCTGGGAAACGTCGAGCGCTCCGCGAGTTTTGAAATGAACCGTCGGATTGCGAAGTTTGGCAAACCGGTTGACCGCCACGAATGGAACATGACGCCACCGACGGTCAACGCCTATGAAGATGCGCAAACCAACACGATTAACTTCCCTGCCGGGATTCTTCAGCCGCCAGCCTTCGATGCGGCGCAAATCGATGCGGTGAACTACGGTGCCATCGGAGTCGTAATTGGGCACGAGATTATTCACGGCTACGACGATCAGGGGCGTAAGTTCGATGCCGACGGCAACCTGCGCGATTGGTGGGTCCCGGAAGATGCCACGCGCTATGATGACCGCGACAAGTGCATTACCGACGAGTACACGCAGGATGTCCCCGAGGCTGGCGTGAAGCAGAATGGCAAGCTTTCCGCAGGGGAAGATACTGCGGACAATGGCGGCATTCATATTGCGATGGCCGCTCTGGAAAACACACTCAAAACACAGGGGAAGGATCTCGAAACGCCCGCTCCGGACGGCCTCACCGAGTTGCAGAATTTCTTCCTCGCCTACGGCAATATCTGGTGCGGAGAGAACCGTCCTGAAGCGGCGCGGACAGCGGTCATGACGCAGGGTCATTCACTCAATCGTTACCGCGTGAATAATGTGTTGGCGAACATGCCAGAGTTTGCTCACGCCTTCGGTTGCCACGCAGGTCAGCCGATGGTTCATGCTAACGCCTGCCGCGTCTGGTAGGTGCAGAGGTACAAAGATACGTTTGGAAAGAAAGAAGCCCGCCTCGGCGGGCTTCAACATTTCGAGATCAGACTCAGTTAACTTATCTCGCCGCTTCTAGCTGCGCTGCTTAGTTCTTTGGTTACGTCGAGGGGCAATTCCACGGTCACGCGCGAACCCTGTGGTTGGAGATTCTCCAGCTTAATCTCGCCATCGTGTTCTTTGACGATTCCATAACAGATGCTAAGGCCGAGCCCTGTGCCCTTGCCCACAGGCTTGGTGGTGTAGAAGGGATCGAGCGCGCGGTTCAAGTCTTTGAATCCCGGCCCGGAATCTTCGACTTCCACCACCGCCCGGTTCCCACGAGCAAATGCGCGCACCGTGATACGTTTCAGTCCGTCCACAGTCTCCACCGCATCGATCGAGTTGCTTAGCAGGTTGAGGAGAATCTGCTTGAATTGGTCTTCATCTACCGCAACGCGTGGCAGGTTGGATCGAATGTCCGAGAGAATTTCCAATCCTCGGGTGTGAGCGTAATACTCGCGCAGCGAAAGTACATCTTTTACAACGGGAGCGAGTTCGACCGACTGACGATCCATGCTGCTTTGCCGCGAGAACCGCAAGAGATTCTCTACAATCTTCTTCATCCGGCGGCTCTCATTAATCAGCTTGTCGAGTTTTTCGCGCGAAGCCCCGGAAGGTACATCATCGCTAAGCAGGTCGCCGTACCCCATAACAGCGGTGAGCGGATTATTCAATTCGTGGGCCACCCCAGCCACTAACTGGCCGAGGGCTGCGAGTTTCTCCGAGCGGATCAACTGGCTCTGCAGCGATTTCAACTCAAGAGCCACTGCGAGATCAGCCGCCAGAAGCTCGATTCGAGATAGCTCGGACGCTGTGACGGCGTTCACATCCCGGGGATCATCCAATCCGATGCAGCCCAGATAACCGCCGCGAGCGGAGCATAACGGAATCAGGAGTTCGTCTCCCGTATTCCAGCGAGGATTGGGATTGTATTCAAGCGAACTCTTTAGAGGATCGTATTTCGCCGCCTCGCTGGCCGAAAGCAGAAACGAATTCTGGCCGATCGGGCGACCACGGCCGCAGAACTCCTTGATATCATCCGCTGTCCAGCGGCGAGCTTTCTCCTCCAGTTGAGCCAGCGCGGCACGAGAAAGCCCACTGGCTCCCGCTACCCGCAAGCCGTTGCCTCCGCTCTCGAGTTCAATGACGGCGCGGCGGAAATTGCTGACGTCGGTGATTGCCGAGGCGATTTCGTTGCACAGCAAATCCACGGTCGCGCCGCTGAGCAGTTGCGATGTAATCGTCGAAAAGCGTTCGAGCTGATGATTCAGCGCTCGTTCCTTGCGCTGCATAGTCTCGATGGATTCCGATTTGTCTTCAACGATTGCCAGAATCATGCCGAAGGCGACAAATAGCTTTGGCGTATTCCAAAGATCCGCTGGGACGTTCGCATGCGGCGCGAAGTGGTCCAGCAGCATGCCCACAGGAAAGACGGCGCCCCAGCAGAAGAATCCACCAGCGGCGGTGAGAATACCTGGAGACGGGCGCCAGTAGTTGCGGCAGAGAAACACTCCGGGCAGAGCAAAGCCCAGCCCCAGCAACGCGGTCAAACCCTCATCAAAAGAGCCGCGAAACGCTGCCCGGAGAGCCCAAACGGCAACCACAGTCCCCACCAGCGCGAGGGAAACGGCATAAACGGAGATCTTTCGCACCCAAAAGAGAAAGAGAATTCCTCCCACGAAACAAACTGAGAGGCACAGGAGGTACGGCGATCGTGCATGCACATCGTAGCTGGCCAGAATCGCGTAGGCTACCGAGGGGACGCCCGTGATCAAAAGCATCAGGTCCGCTTGCTCT
>Ga0210383_10005022_pt1 | contig 11674 bp, 15 predicted proteins | sample IncBWC14OmetaG_FD_160072 | JGI IMG/M metagenome (GOLD analysis project Ga0210383, IMG submission 160072) | Forest soil microbial communities from Barre Woods Harvard Forest LTER site, Petersham, Massachusetts, United States - Inc-BW-C-14-O ...
GATGAAATACTTCGTCTAGCCACATTATTTGTCAAGAGCGGGGTTACCAAGATTCGTTTGACTGGAGGGGAACCCACTATCCGGAAAGGTATCGCTGAGATTATCGGTAAGCATCCGAAATGGCCGGCCGATTGGATACAGAATTCATTGGACCGCAGCTAGCTTGAGTGAATTACGCAAATACGGTCTCCAATCTATTGCAATGACCAGTAACGGCCTTTCGCTCCACCGGCGCTTGCCACAGTTCATCGAAAATGGGCTTTCACATCTTAACCTCAGGTGGTCAATAACTTCTTCGTCTCGGACACCCATACTGACGCACACGGTAGTTTGGACACTTTGGATCCCTTCAAGTTTGAGTTTATGACTCGCCGCCGGGGTCATGATGCGGTGCTGCGATCCCTCGACATTGCATTGGCTTCTCCATTTCTTAAATCAGTCAAGTTAAATGTTGTGGTGATCAAAGGGCTTAATGACTCCGAAGTGCTTGAATTTGTTGAAATGACAAGGAATACGTCCTTATCCGTCCGGTTCATCGAATTTATGCCCTTCACAGGTGGGCATTTCTGTCCATTTGACAGCTCTATTTTCATCAGTCCGATTTCCCCATTCAGGTAATAAATGGGATAAAGCGAAGATGATTCCGTCCTCTGAACTTTTGGATCGCATCTTGGCCCGCCATCCCAACCTAATACGATCCCCTGACGAATTGAATGACACAGCCCGGTCCTGGAAAATACCGGGCTACCAGGGGAGTTTGGGCTTTATTAGCAGCATGTCTGATCACTTTTGTGGGACTTGCAACCGACTTCGAATCACTGCCGATGGTCAAATCAAGGTCTTCCGTTTCCTCAATGAAATATATGTCGCAGCGTCTGAGATTTACGGCTTGTTCAGGTCTGTTTATTTGATGCAAAAGAGGTGTCACTACGGGACGAAATGCGACGAGGAGCTTCGGACGAAGAGCTTCTACGAACTATCGGCCGGGCTGTCCTTGGTAAACAAGAAAAGCATGTGGGGATGGAGGACATCGATGTCGTCACGAATCGGCCGATGATTCTCATAGGCGGTTAAGTGCTTTCTCATTCTGTACTCGTGTAGTAGAGTGACTCTGTAATATTTATCCCTAATACAAGCCTTGCCTCTCTTGTAGGTCCTGAAAATCCCATTTCTTCGCCTCGAGCTTCTACAACGAGAGGCGTGCCTTGGAACCGTGCGTGGCCCCTTCATTTCACTATTCCTCCACCCATGCTTGTTTCTCGCCGTTTCAACTCGTCATCCGCTCACAGCGGGCACCCTCGCCTGACTCACTTTGATAATGACGGACACGCGCGTATGGTCGACGTCGCTGAGAAGCAACCCACGAAACGCACGGCGACAGCAACCGGAAGGATTTATATTCCCCCGGCCGCCTACGAACTTGTTGCATCCAGTTATCCCGTGCGGAACGTACACGGTGAGATCTCAAATCCACTGGATAGAGCGAAGGCCAAAGCCAGACGAAAGGGGGATGTCTTGGCGGTCGCTCAGTTGGCAGCAATCATGGGTTGCAAGCGAACATCCGACCTCATCCCTTTGTGTCACCCACTGGCCATCTCGCATGTGTCTGTAACCCTTACCCCTGAAATCCCCAACGTCCTTTCTGGTGGCGTTCGCGATGTTCCTCAAAATCCTCGTCATAGTATCCTATGTACTGCCACCGTGTCGTGCGAAGGACAAACTGGTGTCGAAATGGAGGCCCTAACTGCCGTTTCTGTGGGCTTGTTGACTGTATGGGACATGCTCAAGGCGGTAGCAGGGAAGGAAATGGAGATCGGCGAAATCATCGTTACAAACAAGACAGGCGGTAGGGGTGGTGACTTTGTCCGACAATTCGGAGGACGCAGATGTTCACAGACAATGGTGCAGCTCCCAGATACTCTGTAACTTATTGGCAGTCTGTATGTATAGCACATTGCAGTGTTTAATCGATGATCGCTAAGCGAAGACAATCCACAACTATACATACATAGTACCGTGCCCAAGAGTAAAAAAACTGGACATGAGGTGGGCGTCGAAAACTATAAATTCAATTGCAATCATCGAATGTTGAATGTTGGCGTAGCACACTAACGCTTACGACTAGATTTCATCGGGACCATGACAACGGGGACATTTATGTTGCTAACGTATTGTGTAATGCTTTACACAAAAGCGACGAGGCCAGTATATATCTCACTTCCAACAAGACGTCCATCTTCTTCGGTCTAAAAATCTCAATCCACAATGTGAGCATGCAAGTTGCAACGAAAAGAATGGGAATACGACGAACATCTCGAAGCTTGACGATGGTAGGAATGGTCTGAATCTCCCAAGGTTCACTGCGGAAGATATTGGTTGGAGATTTCCACCTGTATGTGTGGTGTAAGGAAAGGGTAATGGATTCGAATTTGGCCACAAATCTTAGTTGCTTACTCTAGTTTGTTACCCACATAGACTATCAATGCGGAAGGGCTGTCCGCTGGCCCGAATGTTTGTTGTAGAAGGCCATTGACTGCTACACAGTCCTGTAATGCACCTGATCAGGGAAAGGATTGAGTTGAAAGGGAGCAGACATGTACAGGACACCAAAGCTGCCCATCAACGATGGAAGAGTAGAAGATCAAGAACTTTTCGGGGACTTGCTTGAGCGAGGAGGGTTCGACAGCAACGTCTGCAACACGTAGAGGCATAGGTAATCTCGCTTTCAGACTCTAATGATAGTTTATGAAAAATCGTTTCTCACTATAAATTATAATTACATGTTGGGGCAGTTTTACATATATACATGGACTATGACTGTACATTCGACACTCCATCGATGAATCGATCCACAATTCCACATCAATGATGTCAAGCAAAGTTGGGCGTTGATCACGTCAAGTCTTTTTTTAAAGTGACACTGCAACCAATTTGAACCAAACTGATTCATCAGAGCTCGAAGCAGTTACAAAATAAACTAATAAATAAGCATGTCTTATCAGGTCCTGACAGCTTAATGCCATGATGGAGCTGACTATGATGCCGTTTACCATTCATTTCACAGTAACCCGAGCAAAGTATAACAATACTGTGAAGTATTAAGTAGAACGACCAGGAATCGACCCGTGAGCCTGTCGCATAAGGAAAGAAACTAACGTATTAAGCACTGAATAATGTGAGGTCGCAGCAAGAAATCAAATATGTCTGTCCCATTTATCGAGTAGCGCCCTAAAGAGAAGAAACTCTACAGAAAGGCATGAACGAACACGTGAACGCATTGGACGATGACTGAGTGTGATTAGTAGCCGCCACCACCATACGACGACTGCTGGGAGCCAGCACTACTGTACGAGGGGGATGGCTGGTAGGCAGACGACCCAGATGAGTCAGCGGCTGACGACCCATAGCCGGACGACCCATAGCCGGACGACCCATAGCCGGATGACCCATAGCCGGACGACCCATAGGAGCTCGAGCTGGCATATGAGCTTCCAGTCGAAGTGCTCTCGGCTGCGGACGTGTACGACGCTGATGAAGCATAGGTATTGCCGTTGTAGTTATCATACCAATTGGACTTGCACTAACGTGACAGGTAATTCAGTAAACAGATATACCAGAAGAGATGATGAGTCAAGATACCTGGCTAAGACAGTTCGAGAGACCGGTCTCGAGAACTTGCTGAGTAGATGTTGCAGTCTCAGTGGCTGTCGCCGAGGACACGTAAGTGGTTGTCTGCAGGTAGGTCTTGTTCTCAACCATTGTGGAGGTTACTGTGTTCATGACAGTCTCGGTCTATTAACAAAAGGTAATTCAGACATGGGATTAAGGTAGAAAAGGAAATTCTGCGCACATTGTCCTTGACCTCAGTGCTCACCCAGACGGACGTGTAGGTCGTAGGTTGTACGACTGTGCTAATCTCAGTCATGGTGACACTGTCGGTCTTTATTTCAGTCTTGGTGGCCGTTTCGACTTGCGTGTACTGGTCAGTGATGGTATCGGTCTGGGTCTGTAGCAAGGTCTTGGTCTAAAAAGAAGCAATTAGTAAGCAGGAGCGGGGGGTAGGTCAAGACTCACGTTATCGATGACCTGTGTGCTGACCCAGACTTTGGTGTAAGTTGTCGGCTGGACGATGGTCGTCTCCTCGGTCTTGGTGACGTAGTCCGTCTCAGTCTGCTTGAGTGTCTCGGTGGCAGTATCCGTCTGGGTATTCGTCTGGGTGTAGAGGTTAACCTGGGTCTTGGTTTCAGTCGCAGTGAGAGTGTGCTCCTGTGTCTGCGTCTCGTCTATGATCTCGGTGGACACATACACACGTGTGGTAGGCATGAGCTCTGTCGAGGTCATGACTTCCGTCTGCGTTACGTGTTCGGTATCAGTCTTGACTTCGGTTTGCGTCTCGTACATTGTAACGGTGGTGGGGACTGTCGAGGTCTATTATAATATGAGGACCAGCTCCCAATGATGTGTTTTAGGTTTACCTCAGTCTTGGTGACGGTGCTGTACTGCGTTTGTGTAACAGTATAAGCGGAATTGTAACAATCTCCGTATCCTCCCTTACTACTCATAGAAAACCAGTAAGCGGAGAGTAGAAACGAATCCATGGACTAGACGTACTTGTTAATGATGATAGTCTCGTAACATCCTTGGTTTTGTGTGTTATACTAGAGATGGGAATGGCATATCAGAGCGCAGCCAATCGAGGAAATGCAATCACAAATTACCCAAGACTCTGGCTTGCAAGACCCGTCAGAGTCCTTTGTGTAGCCATACCCACAGGACAAGCTCTTGTATCCACCATTTTGATAGGACGAGTAGGGCATTTGCTGATAGAAATCAGCAGATGAGGAGGAGGGAGGCTGGGTGTATTGTGAAGGAGGAGCTTGGTATTGACTGTAGCCTCCACCAGAGTTTGAATTGTCCGCATTCGAAGGCGCTGCTGAGGACGCGGAGGGCGCAGAGGACCCAGAGGACCCAGAGGACCCAGACGCGGAAGGCGCGGAGGAATCGGAGGACACAGCGGATGCGGACGCACTGCCTGATGCAGTCTGTGCGGGGACCATAGACACACCATTAACCACCTGAGCAGCAGCGGCGCTAATGAGGGAAAGACCGAAGATGATTGACTTCATGATTAACGAAAGTGATGTGTGCTTTGATATGAAAATCGAAGGGAGAAGTCGAAAGATGAATTAGCGGTCTACGCTGGCGTTTGCACTGTCTTGCAGTTACAGAGCGATTTGGCGCGGCGAGCCGTGGAAGCGGTAAACGCTCTGAGAGATGATGAGTGGATTACTATGATGAATATTTTAGGACATTACCGCTGAAAGAAAAGAGGGAGGGGGACGAAAAACGAAACGAAACGAAACGAAGGGAGGGGGTGAAGAACGGGAAAAAGGACGAAGAGGTATTTGAACAGGGACCGGGTTTGATCTTGCTCCCTCACGACCATTGGCACTTCCATCATGTCAAAATAGATCAAAATTCTCACGCAAGGCCAAGCCCAGGCCATCTCGGAATGTATGTGATGTGCTGTGATGTGTCTCTAGGAGTGACTTCAACGCATGGTTCGGCCATCTAATTCTAAATCCGGTTCCCAATGACAATGAATAGTATGAAGAACAATTTCTATCCCCGCACTCAACTCCGATCAAGTGGACAGCCTCGGCGATGACAGTGACAATGGTACCCCAGATGCCGCAGCACGACGTCCAAAGTCTCCATGCACGTCCAATAAGATTTTGAGAGCATTGCGCGCACGAATCTTCGACATCTCATCCGGCCGCGATGTTGTGAGTGCAGTTTCAACATGTGGTGATTTATCTTGCCACGGGTACTGAGAATTGATCAGATGGATGATAAGCGAGATGAGCGCCCAAAAAGTATTATGTTAATAAGTAACTCACAGGTAACTGGACGTTGGGAGTGTTAGGATACGGCTATATTTAGCACAGAAATATTCATTTCAGAGTTGGTTCCTCTCACTTTCGAAGCCAAGGTTTCGTAGGCCAACAAAGTGAACCCAAATTGCGGGCTGCTCCTGATAATCCGGGCTGGCCCACCTTTGAACAAGGCCCGGAAACCCTCTTCCCGATCTACACCGGCCCAACGTCATCGTCATCATCATCTGCACTATCTGTATACGCACAAATTTTCACGAATGCATCAAAGAGACCCTTATAATGGGTTTGTCCCTTCCTGGCTTCAACTTGCAGTCGCGTTTTCACAACATCTACCACAGCAAATCTGTCAGTTTGTGGCCGATGAATAACCAGTGAAATCGTACCTGCCGGGGTGGTAAAGTATGCTGCAGGCATCCCACTGGGGGCGCCAGCCGGCTAATATCAACGATAGCAAAACACAGTTTTAACAGAAAACGTACGCTAGTGCAGCAGAACCTAATGTCTCTAAGAATGAGAGTCGCTTCCCATTATATCCTTCATGGAATATATCTTTCTTCAAATGCCAGTACGATGGGAAATAGATTGCGGAGAAAGGAATATCTCGGAGTAGACAAGCGCTAGCTCCTCTATACAATCCGAGAACGCCTAATTGGCGGATTATGTGCACAGCACCCTTCGGTACCGCACCTTCGACTTTGGCAGCTTCACCTTGAATTTGAAGGCGAATCTTCCTAAGATGAAACAGTCAGTCCTGCGTCATTTTCATGCAGAATATCTAATCTCATACACAATCTCCAATGGGTTCGTGAATACCTAACAAGATCACGTTAAAATCAAAGCACTAGCACGAGGGTGACGGCATTATTGACGGACCACTTGACACCCGCCAGCCATACCACCGGCGAGAAGTTCCCACCCGAGTTTAATGCGTCCCGTTTCCGGATCCATAGCCCGGGCCCGAATGATGTCGTTCACGGTCAACTTGATGGCTTTTTCAGGAGCTACACCCTGCCATCCAACGCAGTCAGTCATCGGGAAGCATGATGCACTGTTCGAACATGCACGATTCGAATACTTGCTATGAGTTGAGGTCCGATACCCCGATAAAAGCCGAGGAATCCCTCGTTGCGGAATATTTTCTTGGCACAGTCTAAACTGTTCTTGTATAGCAGTTGGCCAACAACAGTGCTACGTTGATTTTGCATGCTGGAAACGCAGTGAGCATCGCGAGGAGGAAGAAATCATAAGTTGGTAAGCGTACCGCGTCTAGTCCAGGAGAAAGATTGGTATACGGTGCCAGAATCATCCTACAACGAACAGAATAACGTACCTTGACTGGAAACCGAATGAATACAAGTCAAATGACGTTAGAATGTTTACTTACCCATGTCTATAGGGTATACAATAGTCGCCCCAAATGCTCCAGCGAAACCTGCAAAAGTTGTGGGTCACAATCAAGACAACGAAGTTACATTCACAAACCCCCTTGGACAAAGCTATAGGCTGAGTGCAATAAACCTTGGAGTAATGACGCTGACACGGTGGAAGTTTTGACCTCAAACTGGTCATGAGGAGCTCGCCATCGCGGATCTAGTAGTTGCGCAAAATCAATCAGTGCCAACCGCTCAGTCCCGCTTCCGCGACCGGCGAAGTGAAAGATGATAGATGCTTCCATGGGGGTGAAAAGAGAATAACGAGAATTTGCAGCGGAATAGTTGAGAAAATCTGATTGATCTATCCGTCCATCCTTGGTCTTGGCTGTTGCTTCGCGAATTATACTACAGGACGATCAGGAAAATATGGTGAACCCAAAGTATTAATCTGCTCACCGCTCGACCATGTCCATCTCTGGGGGGGAAAAAAGTTGCTATACAATCCAAAATGCTAACAGAGATTATGCCCACCTCTTATGACATTATGGAACGCAATGACTTCAGAATAAGATATACGTTGTCCTGGGCTCAATGTGCACAGTGTTGGTAGTCTGTCGATCACTGCATCTGAAAGCTTATGACCAGCGATTTCCTGAAGAAACATAAGGATTGATTTTGTTTGAACACACTAGAGACACCCACTAGAATTATTCGTTTGAACTGGTCCGGCCGAATGAATCCGTCCTCATCAGCGTCTAGAAATTTGAATGCTTGACGAAGTCTCTCGCCCTGCAGACCCTTCATTAACTGAGTAAACTCGTTGTCTAACTTAAAGTTAATATGGCTAGTTCTTATACGAACGAATCACTGTCACGTACATCCCAGAACGTGCGTTCCGTTCTTTTTGCCCAGGTACAACTTGACCCAGTCACTAGAAATGCACATTAATAATGTAGTCCTGGTGTCATTAGTCCAGACTCCACGTACCAGTCAAAGTCAAAAGGAATAGCATCTTGTCCGACGTTTGCACCGAAGACATTCTTGAACTCATCGTATGTAATAAATCCCGAGTGGTCGCTGGAATACCGGTAAATTACGCATGCAGGATGGAAAGCAGTAGCACTTACACGTCAAAATACTGAAATGCCATCCAATAATCTGCATCGGGCCGCTTCAGAAGCGTCTCGAAAACTGTGAAATCGTCCCAGGACACCAATCCTCGTCGAGAGGTGTCAGCAACACGGAAGAGGATAGCAAATTGAGCTCGTCCAATTTTTGACAAATCGCCTTTCGGCGCAATGGCACTGACGAAACTATCGGGGTCTAGGAACCTGCAAACCAGCTTGATAAGACCTTGCTTTTCTTCGATAGAACATGTGCCTCACTTCTCGCCATCGACGACCTTTGCGTTCGTGTCAAACGTCCGCCTCCACCGCCTGAGTTCACTTTCTGGGACGGTCACCGCAGTGCGAACAGACTTAAGAGCAGCAGCCGTTAGAGACGAACCACTATCGGAATCACAGTGAACATTCGGGAGAACACGGGACCAGGGGGACATTTTATCCCTGTGGCTGCCTATCCAAGTGGAGACCAACGGTGGGTATATCAAGAAATAAACGTTGGAAGGTATACGGAGAAAAGTTTTTTAATGTTCGGATCGTTAATAGTTGCCTGTTTAGGGAATCATATTGTTACAGCTCCGATCAATGTTTGGTCACCTCTGATATATTATGGCAAAAGCGAGAGTGATCAGCTCCAAAATGGAGCTTCGTTTGGCCATACCGCTGTCGGCATGTGCAGGGACCTCATGTACCATATGTCATACATAAACTAAACCCAAAAATTGCGCTCTTTCCTCACCGGAAGAACCCGAGACACGGGCGGTCAACCATGGCTTACCAGAATTTTCTGACCTCCGAAAAATGTGGGAGTACAGTACAAGGTATTTTAGACAATTTTGGGCAATTTTGGGTCCCTTTTACAACTGGTAAAATGTTTTAATGCCCTCTTGGGTTCATTCTACCATGTTTGATCCAATTTCATGTTTACCTTATTTGGAATGTCTCCACAAACATTTTAACAAGGACATATTCTTTCCAGACAAATGTAGGATGTTGTTTTCCTCTGGGTCCTGGGATACGGCCGGGAGGCACGAATAGTATATATTAGGTCAAAAAATCATGTTGCAGGCTTGCAGCACGAAAATTTCCTTTTACTAGTATGTCCGGGAACAGCGAGAAGGGGGCAGTAAGTACTTGTTTGAAATTTTCGACCGAGGAGTCTTTTGTCCGGCATATGATACCCCCTTCTTTCCTTTGGCTTTCCTAGCCTCAGCCAATATCTTAGACTAAAAACGAACACCTACACATGTCGGGCAGGGTTATTGGGAAAGGTGTCTTATCCAAGTCTCAGCTTCGCTAGCAACTCTTTTTCAAGTAAAATTCAGGTTCATGGATTAAAGGCGACTTCAATAGGAAGTCTGAAGCTAATACAGTACATGTCTTTATTCGGAGCAACGGAGCGAACCAAATGCAGGGAAAAATCTTCATCCACAGAATGTCCAAGTTTCTCCTCCACCCTCTAAGCACAGCAATCAGCACGATGCTACACAGATACAGAAGGACACACCTTCCGGATATCTGCTTTCGCCCTATCCGGCTCAAGCTCCCGAGTAAAACAGTGGCAGTGGATCATGGGCATGGTGTGGTAAATTCCTTTTAAATCCCGACTACCTGAAAATAGGATACCACGGAAGGCATCTAGGAACTGAATTGCAGAATCAGGCAGATTCAAGACGAAATGTTCAATCCGTCTTCGAGGTGAGACATTTGCGTTCGGAACATGAGCAGAATGGGCAGAGTGAGCAATAGGGACTTCAGCAACCAACTTCTGTAAATTTCGACGCTCCTCTTTTTCCTTCGTCCTGCTCGGCTTGGGACCGATGTACGGGTGGAAAGGATCGTCAAATGATCGCACGACGACTGCACGAATGAAATCTCTACCATCTTCGCAGAAGACTCGGACAAATTCGGTCACCTGTATTGAAATTCAATTCAGGTTGGAGAGAATCTCTGAGCAACACTTACTTACCCGATTGTCTTGGACATTCTTGGAAAGGTATTTGGCACTGTTAGGATTGAGATCGTTGGCAAAAACCGCGCAACCTTTCTTGGCTGCAGGAACAGCAAATGGGCCTACACCGGCAAATACATCTGCGATAACGTCGTGCGGGTTGAAGAGTTGCACGAGTCGATCGTGTTCAGTATGCAGGCGGGAATTCCAGTACACTTGAGTGAAGTCGAAAGTGAAGCGACAATCCGACTCGTGCTGGAAAGGAGATGAACACATAAAATTGTGAACGAAAAGTCAAAGCTCACATGTTCGACGATATATTCTGGTTCACCAGCGATCAATTCCATTTTAAAAAATCGGAATTGATTATCAATGGTGTCTAGTTTGTTGACCACAGTTCTGACGCGTTTATTTTTCTATTTTAAAGTTAGACATGCGCAAGGGAAGAAAAGGAAATCTAACCCACGTCAAGAATAACTTGACCAATAATGTACTTATATGGCAGATACTCGTTATTAAGGTTGATATGTGCTAACACAGAGCCCGTGAGAAGCAAGAGCATACATAATGTTCTGTCGGGTTTTGATATGCATACCAATATGACCTGTCATCGCAAAACCTGTCGGAGAACCTTCGCATAGCTGTTCAGGAAGAATAGCTTGCAATATCTCGTCTGCATAATGCAAATTTTAATCTTATGAGCTATCTATAAGACCAATGGACGTACCTGCCGTCCAATAGTTGTAGTCTAAGTCCAGCGTGTAGGGGACCAGTCCCTTAGACTCTGTTTTCAAAAATTCCACTGACTCCGGGATTAACTCGGCTGGGGTATGGTATTGTTTATCACGTTTGATCGAGTCCTTAATTCTGCACAATTGTACCTTCGTCCGATACCCTGAGCAGGACAAGTCGATCTCCATCTGGATCCGAAGGATTAGCCACCACATTGCGGATTTTAGGTAGATTCATGAGAGATCTGTTCAAGAAACATAAGTGAGTTGTACGGCAGAATTCGGGATCTGAGGACCTTCTCATGGTCTCGGATTTCAAAACAAGACCAACTTTCGTTGCTGGAACCCGAGCGGCAAGAATGGTGACCGATTTGCGGAAGGCTCCCCGATCTAATGGGCCTTTCATACCTCGATGTATAGTAGGAGGGGACACATCAAGAGTTGTTTGGTTAGGCATATTATCGCCAGCGGTAGTGAATCTTTTCCACGAGTTGTTGAGACAGGTCCTCGAAACTAGCTGTCGCCGTAACATTTCTTATGTATTTGTTCTTGCTATTCAATGGCCTCCGGCTTCAACTTGCACAATTAATATTAATTAACA
>Ga0210383_10005023_pt1 | contig 11673 bp, 15 predicted proteins | sample IncBWC14OmetaG_FD_160072 | JGI IMG/M metagenome (GOLD analysis project Ga0210383, IMG submission 160072) | Forest soil microbial communities from Barre Woods Harvard Forest LTER site, Petersham, Massachusetts, United States - Inc-BW-C-14-O ...
AATATTAATGTGAAAGACTAAGTAAAATAGCAACGAGAAACTGAGAGCTCGAGTGTGAGTATGTTGAACGCGAGTATGAGTGTGTTGAACGCGACTGTGAGTGTGGTTGCATTTGAGTGTGATTTGGTGAGTATGACAGTGTCGTGGGTTGTACATACTCTTGATTGACCATTTATGAAACTGTGAACAAACTGTGAACTTGATCCCACGCCCACGCAATTGACAAACGCGAATGACGATCGAACGACGAACGAGTAATATTAATATATTAATTGAGTCGCCCTATCAGTGTTGCCAAACCTGGAGGTCGTTATTTAAAGTCTCCGAGTCGTTCACAAACCCTGAGAATACAACATGGCCACGAGTAATATGAAGAGAACACCACATGTTATTATCGTTGGTGCAGGGCAAGTGCAGGTGTCCGGACAAGGAGCTGGGCACTGATTCTCAGTTTCAGTCTTGCAGGTATCTCAGCAGGTATCGCGTTAAAGAAACAGCTCGGTTTCTACAACTTCACTGTATGCTCATTTAATACTGATTCCTTTTGCCCATGCTGATGCAACTTTATTTAAATTATAAGATCTATGAGAAGGCTTCTGCTGTAGGGGGGACATGGAGAGTGAGTTTCTTTATCGGTTGCATCGGAAGGGTTTTCACCACGTCCTCGCCGCTACCAAGGATAACACTTACCCAGCAAGTAGTTGTCCAGTTCTTGACACCTAAAGGATCTCATTGTTGCGTTCTAGGGTTGTGGCTCCGACGTGCCAGGACATTGGTACTCTCTCTCAACGGAATTGAACCCGTGGTGGTCAAGTTACTTTGTCACTCAACCTGAAATCCTCACTTACTGGGAGAACCTCTATTACAAATACGACCTCCATACTCATACAACACTCAACACATGTGTCTATTCAGCGGAATGGGATAATGTTGCCCAACTCTACAATGTTGTGCTGGTGGACTCTGTGACGGGAGAACATACAGGGACCCAGGCGGAGGCGATAATTTACGCAATCGGTCCCTTCATGAGTCCCTTATTCCCAAAAGACCTCCATTGGGCAGGGGTGTTTGATGGTCTGGTTTGGCACTCTGCGAGGTGGCGGCATGATGTGGATTTGAAAGGAAAACGTGTGGGGGTTATTGGGAATGGATGTTCTGCGTCAGTTTTTTTCTTGGTTGGGGGAAAGGGGCTGAAGGTGGCTTTGCAGTGCTCAGTTCATGCCTGAGATATCAGTGGATCCTTCTGTAGAGGTGATTAATTTCTGCCGGACACCTCAATGGTTTGTTCCACGTGTCAGTTACTTGTTGTCGCCAGTTCGTTGTGATATGTCGCTCATTTTTCTACCACACAGGGCAATTATCGTTATCCTTCCTGGGTCAAATGGATGTTTGCCTATGTCCCATTTATCTTACGGTGGTACAGGAACTCGATCATGGCAAGGGTTTGTCTCCCTATTAGTATCAGTTCCCTTACAGATATTCCAGTTTCGTTGATATTATTAATTGTCCAGTCAGATATTACATATATTGTTTTCCGCAAAGATTTTGCTGTCATCTTGGCTATTGTCCGGCAAGTTCGTATTCACTTTCTTGTCTCGCCTCTTTGCGGAACAGTTGACTCTGTGATAGCAATTGACTAAATTCATCAAACGGAAGGCTCCCAAGGACCAGCTCGACAAGTTGATACCCAATTACCGTACGCTTTAATATATCCTTAAATTTGAGATCCCAATCCTGATACATCCTCAATGAAGCCCCGGGATGCAAACGCATTATTGTAGACCCGGGTTATTTGGGAGCTTTGAAGCAACCAAACGTGAGCATTAAGTGGGATGCTATCGAAGGAATTGTAAAGGAGGGGATCAAGCTTGAGACAGGGGAGGTTGTTCCCTTGGATGTGATCATCTTTGGAACAGGTTTTTCAATCGCACGTCTCTTTCACTTCACTTTGCTTCACCCAAGGTTTGACAACTATAATTTAGGAACCCGTAGATCTGAGGGTCCGGGGTAGTACCGGAGGCACAGTCCAAGAGTACTTTGCGTCTCAGGGAGGTCCCACGGCGTATGTTGGCAGCTGCATACCAGGTTTCCCAAATATGTTCACACTGCTGGGTTAGGCTTTTTGTTTGATATTCAAGTTATTCAGTCCCTGTTGACTTTACATTTAGGCCCGAACATTGCTTCTGGCCATGCTTCGGTCATATTCAGCCAGGAAGTACAGGTAAGTAACAACAAGCCCTAATGTCTGAATCCTGACGAATAACAGAATAGATCCAATTCACTCTCCAGTTGATCCAGCCCATCGTCGATGGGAAATCGAAATCGTTCGAAGTCAAAGCAGACCCAACAAACGAATACAATGCGTGGTTGCAGCTTCGCCTGTCAAAATCGGTGTGGACGGAGTGTAATTCGTACTATAACTTGGATGGCCGGAATAAAACTAGGATCTTTGCCACTTTCCCAGGTCCGGTGACTTTGTTTTGGTGGATGGCGCGGAAGCCCCGCTGGGATCATTTCAAGGCAGTGGGCGCGGAACTGTGGGCCAAACAACGAAGCCAGAACAAGGCCAGGAAAATGGTCTTGCTGACAGTGGCTCTGGCTTTGGGACTGGGATTCTGTAGCGGTCAGATCAAGATATTCCTCCTATCCAGTGTGCGGAGCTGTTGAAGAGCTGGGATGGATGAATTAGTTCAATTCCGCTAGAATGTATTGTTAGACTCACTGCTACTATAGTAGTATAAGTTATAATGTCAGGCCAGTGCGGCTAGAGACTGCTCCGCAGTTGTATGTGCCTTGAGCGGCTCTCCCTACGTCCTATTTGGGTAAACTCGGCTTCGAACCGAGCTCGCTCCTTGTTGTACCTTCGACCAAACTAATAGGCTTCAGGCCCTAATCTCTCCTTCATTTTGTTATCCTTGCACGAAACTACGCCATTCACAACGAATATGACTTCTCACAGTACTCACGCATCATCTACCGCAAATCTCGTCGGAATACATTACCGAGTGGGCAAGAAAATCGGCGAAGGCTCATTCGGTGTTATCTTTGAGGGTATGTGCTGGCTGTCATATGCTTGGAGTCAACATGTAATTGTGTTCTTTGCTCTAGGAACCAACCTCTTGAACTCTCAGACTGTGGCTATCAAGTTTGTGCGCACCCATTCTAAGCCACTTCCGTTGGACCAAGCTGAGACATCATGATGTCGATGCATTGCTCTATTTAGGAACCCAGAAAGGCCGAGGCACCTCAACTTCGCGATGAATGTCGCTCATACCGTATTCTGGCCGGTTGCAGTCAGTACACGACCCATCGCGGCTGTTTCTCCTTTGTTCACAATCATTTTGTGCAGCTGGTATTCCTCAAATATACCATTTTGGACAGGAGGGATTGCATAACATTCTCGTGATCGACCTCCTGGGACCAAGTTTGGAGGATTTGTTTGATATGTGTGGACGGAAGTTCTCAATTAAGACTGTATGCATGGCAGCGCGGCAGATGGTAAGCAGCCACTCATCGACCAACTCATTCCCCTGTGTTCTCATCGATGTCGATAGCTTTCTCGAGTGCAAACCATTCATGAGAAAAATCTGATTTATCGCGATATCAAACCGGACAACTTCTTGATTGGTCGTCCGGGCACCAAAGGAGCCAACAGTCAGTCCATCTGAAACACATGTGGGCCGGTGTCTTGACCACAGTTTTGTTGCGCAGCCATCCACGTTGTGGACTTTGGTATGGCCAAGCAGTATCGTGATCCCAAAACGAAACTGCATATACCATACCGGGAGCGAAAGAGCTTGAGTGGTACCGCCCGGTACATGAGTATCAATACTCATCTGGGAAGAGGTAGGTCTAGTCATTCTCCCGCGATGAAGTATTCTACCTATGACCATGTCTAATAGAACAATCACGGAGGGATGATCTTGAAGCACTGGGCCATGTTTTCATGTACTTCTTGCGAGGAAGCCTACCATGGCAAGGTCTAAAAGCCGCAACCAACAAACAGAAATACGAGAAGATCGGAGAGAAGAAGCAGACGACACCGATCAAAGAGCTGTGTGAAGGCTTCCCAGGTATTCTTTTCATCGAATAGCTGTACTGGGGGTCGCACTTATGAGATATTCTACAGAGGAGTTCAGTATCTACTTGAACTATGTTCGCAAGCTTGGATTTGAAGAAACACCTGACTACGAATTTCTACGGGAGCTTTTTACCAAGGTTATGAAGAGTAATAATGACGTAGATGATGGCGTATTCGACTGGAACTTACTGCACGGTACGTTGTATTCTTGCTTCCTACTGGTCATGTATCTGAACCATGAACTAGGTGGCAAAGGCTGGGAGGCTTCGGTGGTCAGTAATGTGGTATTTCGCATGACGTGACTGCTCACCATATATCGATACAGGGCCAGAACCAAATATTGTCACAAATACAAAATGCAGGACTCGCTCCGAATCCACACGAACGCCGGAGAGAACATCGTGATTCAGATCGGCGGCGGGCTTCGCAAGGAGGTAACATTGTACCTCCTTCACCCGCTCTCGTTCGGCACGGCTCTAAACAGCGTAAGATTCCCGCTGCACTCCTACCTGGAAGCGGTAACTTGCCCGGCCAGCTCACACCTCATTCTGCTGCTGCACAAGTGAATATCCCAGTTGGGACACCTCAACACCGTAGTGGCCCTCAACATCCATACGCAAATGCTGCTACAGGGGGCGGGTTTGACTATGGTAGAGATATGGGAGACGAGTCTTACGGTGGCGGAGGGCAGCAGCAATATGGTCGCGCTTCGCCAATGGTGTCGAGTGTCGGGGCTGCCCCTCCGGCAATTAGCAATGTGCGTGCCAGGGCGGGTGACGTTGGAGTGTCACATGGTGGCGAATACGGGCAGGACGGCGACGACTTGCCTCCTAAGACGAGTTTGCTCAGGATCCTTACGTGTCGGTGTGGCTGAGCTATGGTCAATTTTGTTAACCCTTCCATATTCTCTTGCTTTGGCATTGTTCGCTGTCGTGCATCACATATCAATCCGTACTTCTCTTTTATACCTGTTATCTACCTTCCGTAATCTCTTTTTTATTAGGTTCTTGTGACGTTCTGGATTATGCGATGCGACTTTGCGAGACTCATCCACAACGCCGGGAATAAGTAGATTGTATGAGAGCGTAACAACAAGGTTTGGGAATATTTGACAAAACTCGAAAACTTATCAGGAAAAACTTATCAGTCCCGAAGTCCAACCAACAATACAAGGAATTTCCAGCTAATGTTACATACACAATGCAGGCTGTCATGAGGCCCAAGGGTTCAGTTCTTCTTCTATAGAGGTGTGTATCAGTAATGGAGTGGACGGCACCTGAATCAAGCAGTTTAAGTTACAGTTACCTGGTGTCGACTGAACCTTCTGAATCGAGGCGGCTTCGTGAGGTTTGAGACTAAATTCGAGTCGGAGACCATGGCCTTGTGAGGAGGGTTCATCACCACCTAGGTCATAGTTATCCTCCCAATGCTCAGTGTAACCGGGGGACACTAGACGATCATGATCTATAGATATACATACAGCGATCAATCTAAAAGCGAACGGATGAGAGGGATTGAGACGTTTACTTTGATCTCCGGTCAAAGGACCGAGCTCGGGCAGAGCGTCTTCCAACCTCGTGTCCTCCGATGGCAAATGTGATTCGTGATTACGTTCATTTCTTGCAAGGCTGACACCTCTATCATTGATGTCGTTGATATCGAGAGCCGCCATAGGGAGCGGAGAAATGGTACCGGAGGATTCTTGACCTCCGTCGTCAGAAGGGGGGAAGCTAGGTCTTAAGAAGGATTGTGACATTTCTGGAGATGCAGTGTCTGGTCGATCAGTGTCCTCGCATGTATCGGGCCATGTCATGTCCGTGGAGGAAGCGCCGTGAGTATCTCTACTCCTCCGGACCTCTCGCCCACTGTACGTTTGGGTATCTGGACTTTGGACTTCTCGACAACTATACCTCCGATCGTACCAGCCTCTGTCTGACCTTTCATTCGATCTTTTACCGTTTATACTAAGGGGTGTGGGACCAGCTCGATCAAAACCCTCGCCTGCATCGGATGGCGCTCGGGTATCTCGATTTCTCAGGACTTCTCGACCACTATTCCTCCGATTATACCACCCTCTGTCTGGAATCTCCTTCGATCTTTCGAAGTTCCCATCCATGGTTGCAGCACCAGCCCGACGGGTGTCCTGGTTCACACCAGGGCGTTGCGTGTGCGTGTAGGAGGCCATGGAGCGCGTCTGGTGTAATTGACCTTTCGAACCACTGTTCCCCCTTCTGGCTAACCATCTTTCGTCGCTCCCATAACGCTCTTTGCCCATTCGACCGTTCAAGGGGACGACAGAGTGGGCAGAACCTTGGTTCATTTCTTCTGACCATGCATTCCTTTCAGAATTTCGATCGGACAAACCGATCTGCGTGTTAACATGTCTTGGAGGGGGATGAATGGGAATGTAGTTCCCGTGGTCTTCATCGTAGGGAGGCCCATGTCTTGGATACGGTCCATTTCTGGAATGAGGGTAATTTCGGCGAGCTGGAGAACTCGGCCCACTTTGGGATTGACCTGTGAACGGAATAAATATCAATAATCAGCGAGAAGAAAAAAATGCTTACCTTCATAAGTGGTAGGGTGTTGTTTGAGTGCATGAAGATGTCCCCTACGAAACGGTCCCCTACCTCTGCCACGAAAATGCCATCCGTGTGGGTGATTCATCTGCAGAGGGTGATTCATGTGTAGAGGTTGTTGATTCATGTGTAGAGGTTGATTCATCTGCAAGATGTGTTCTCGTAAGCAACGTCAAGCAGACCTAAGGAAGATTAATTGCTCACGTAGCTGTGTGTCAACATTAGACCCACGCTGTGGACAATATTCTGGGCGATTTGCTCCATTGGAAACGATGGGTGAACTTGCTCCGAATGGTTGTTGTCCATTCGTTGTTTGAGCTCCGCCATTTCCTGCGAAAGTCGCAAATTTGTGGTCTTCATTGAATCCAGTTCATGTTCCAAAACGCCTACCCTGGTTGGCGTGGCGTGACGGATCTTCCCCGGTTTGCTGGAGGATTGGTCACCTGTAATTCTGTTCCGCGCATTAGCGGTTCCGGAAGACCGAGATGTACCCGACTCAAGCTCCCGAGCCTTACGTGAGTTGTTGGTGGCTAAGTTATTGAGTGCCCGTACCAATTCTGGGGGCCGTGAGGATTCAGAATTTGTCGTCTTGGACAGCGAGGGTCCTGCTCCGCCGATTTTGGAAATCCCGCTATTGCCTGTCGATTTCCGCGAAGATGGCGAAACAATGGGGACGAGAGGGTCGACTATAGTGCGCGATTTCTTGAAAGGGCGTTCGCTTTCGTCGTCCGGTCTGGTGGGCGAAAGTGCCCTGGTCATGGCTGATGTGTTCTTCGGACGCGGGAGTCGAGACGCGGCTTTCGGTGTCTCTCGTTTCTGCGGCGAATGGGCACCGTTCGACTCCGCCAAAGCAGATCCTGACCCTGACGTGGGGACAGTATTATGTGTGCGAAGTAATTGGTCACCACACCGTGTGGTAGACAACTCAAACTGAACCCGAGGAGTTGTCGTACTGCCAGCCACTGTCGTTCGAAGCATGATTTTCGACTTCCCCTGCTTTGAACTCGCAGGGCCGTTATTTGTCTTTGGTTTGGTAGCCGGGGCAGCTGGTTTAGAAGAGGGCGTGTTATCGTGGCCACTTGTCACGCACGGGTCCAACTAAAGCAAATCCAGCACGATCATTCACTGATGAATCGACTGACCACTAGGATTGGCATACCATGTCAACGTCTTGGTCCTCCTGTTCTCGATCCCTTCGACTTTCTTTCGAGCCTGTGCTGTATGCCAGAGAGCTTGATAGTGAAGAAACCTGACGCCTTATTACAGATGCAAGAGACGGCACAGAAACGCAGTCGAGTAATTGTCGCTTGCGTTTCAGGGGGGGCGGCAAAGACGTCTTCAATGTCAAAGAGGAGGAAAGACACCCTGAGACCCTGGATGGGGGCTCCATAATCATTGGTGAGTGTAGCAATTTGATCGGTACGTCGGAGGGAGTTGGCCGAGGTGAGGATGGGGGTGTAGAGCGTAGAGGGAGAGGGTTGGAAATCTCCCCATCAATGGGCGCTTGTTCAGGCGCTTGTTCAACGGCATCGTCTGATGTAGTCTAGAATACCCATGTCAAGGAAGTTGCCGAGATTCATTTGTAGTCAACACCGTGACTCACCTTCACAATCTGGGCAGACACGTCGTACCAACCGAGTTTCATAAATGTTGGATTGACTGGCTTGCATGTGGCAAAGGTCATGGCCGTCTTAACAAGCTGATGTCTGAAATTTGGACAACTCCCTTCTTTCTCGCTCTCCAAAAAACCAACCACCTCCATTTCGAATGTGTTTTTGCTCGTCTGATGACGTTGATGGAACACCTCGTGTGTATCATCCCTTCGGTGGGAGAGGAGAGCATCGGCGGAGTGGATGCGCTGGTCCATCAATATATGCGAAAAGCACTTGGTAGAATGACATTTCTTGCAGTACAGAGCGGAAGGGAATGGCACATGATGAGAGGGTATCGGACCCTTCAGAGTGCAGGCTCTTGTTTCCTTCTATGAAAAAGAGAGGATTGTGCATTGGGTTACAATATATCGTAACGTGGCACCGACCTTGTTCTTTCGAAGTTGTTGGAGCACACAGGCGGCCCGGAAGATGCCTAGCCGTTCCTCTGACAAAAGAGTGCTACGAGATAGAAGCCATTGAGCCAAATAATATCAAAATCATGGAAATTGATGGACTTTTCTTGCTCAAATCGCCAATAAGCTGGTTTTCCTTCCAACTTCCAATGAGTTTGCAGAATCTTAATTGCCCTTCTGCGATCTTGCAAAAGTTCGATAAAAGGGCGACACTGCGCCGGAGCCATCGATTCGCATTTGCAACTCCTGCCTTCCACGTAGCATCCTCCACAAACCACGAACCCATCACCAAATGGTACTTTGCCGCCAGATAGGCCCTCCATCCGATTGGAATCGGGTGTTACGCATTCACGGCATTCGAAAAAACTCTGGAAGATGTCTGCGCCACAGAAATCGCATGTGATATGGCCATCATCATTCTCCTTCTCATTGCAAGTCAGTGTAGCTGAAGAAGACGTGCTTGGACTAGGGGAAGCCACACGGGAAGGAGATGATGAGGATGACAATAGGCAAAGCATCGAGCCGTGGTCCGGAGAATATTCCTCGACGAGGATGTGATCGAAGAGCTCGATTGTAGCAGAAATGTCAGCCACCAGCCGCGCTTTTCGAGATTGATCTGCGGGAGATATGGAAGGGGGGTCGTTTCGGGATGCTGATACAGGAATCCGGGTCATCGCAGGACTGGGACTACGAGATGCTGAGAGGGAAGAAGAGATATCGTTATCCACATTTTGAGAGGCACGCGAAACCAAAATTTCCAGTTCGACCACCAATTGAAGAAGCGTGCAGTGAACTGTGGACTTGACACGGTAAGTCTCAACGCGACACACCCTAAATCCATTGATACCTCAGTGGATTTATCACTAGGTCATATGTGGAGAAAAACTGACCGGCGGTAGATAGGAAGTTCGTGATACAAGGCAGTAGTCAACCCAGTAAGCGTCATTCTCGACCAAGATGTCTTGACGGTAATTCCCCCATGATTGACGACTTGGTGACAGCTCCTTGGGGGTACCAGGACCATGTCTCCCAACTTCTGCTCTGCAACATACACCCTAAAAGGAGCATTAGCCAGCTCCTCGATTGTGATGACATGAGTCTCATGATCCAATTCCTGCTTCAATTGGTGAAAATACTTGGTTGCTTCGGGGGCAGCAGAACTTTCCGTCATGAACCAGTACGAGGATCCGCCATTCTCAGTGTAACACATAAGATTTTGGCCTGAGGAGGCGCAAAGGTCCTTATGGCTGGGCGTAAATGTGTCTCCGATGCCAAGGTAGCACATCAAGGTTTCAACCTGAGCCTAATCAGCGATGACAAAGGCTCAGTGTAGTATTGGACGAAAAATGAAATAGTGTATGTGGCGTACTGATTTAGGCAGATTCAAAAGGAGATTGTTTGATCCCTCGGGCAGCAGCATAGAAGGGATAACGTTGGAGTCGTGCAGCCATTGATCCCATTCATGCGGGCATTTGGCATCCTTGCCATATAATCTTTCTCGTTCTGCTGGTGAATTCCTTAATAAACAGTCCAGGATTCCATAAATTGATCACAGACCCTCCGGAACCACGAACGGAGAAGCTGCACGCGACTTGGCTACGAAGTCAGACAGCGGCAGATCCTTGTCGCTCCAATCATGGATATTGCGTACGCTAATATCTATGTTTAAATCCGATAAATAATCGTTTTGAACATAAAAAGGTATCCCATCCTCACTTTGTGGGCCATATTCGCCAAACCAATCAATGTGAAACATATCATTGGGCCATTTAGAATGCTGCTGCCATCCTTGAATGATTAGAGGCCGTCCCTCTCGTTCGTATTTATCGATTGTAGAAGACAGGCTGTCGGAAAACGCAGAAACTCGGGGTACTGCGCAGAATCTGTCACCCGATGCAAGAAGATTCTCCAGTGTCCATTCCTTGGACGATACTACGGATTTCGATATTGGTTGGGGTGGGTGAACGATTGTGTTCATGTCGTTCAGAATGAGATCGTCGGTACCCGACATAGTCGATCCGTCTGGTAGATCCTCACGTGCTTTGCTTTGTAAGGACAGTTGTGGTGGACGCTGCGACGGAGGATCTCCCCATTGATGACCTGCAGTCATCAGTCTCTTCCTCTGCTGCTCTATGCCCATGGCTGCTGGATAATAGTGTGAGGGCTGACGGGATTGTGGCTGATCATGCTTAAATCAAGCATAACAACATTGGCACCGCTTTAAGAAGGCGGAACCCATTATCTGGGACAAGTTTAACAACAAGGCTGTTTTTCGAAGGTCTCGACCTGTACGTTAAATTTGATGTACTGCCCTGGTGCCAGTGCATGCCAGCCATTGATCATGCTTGTGGAGATGACTTATACAGCATACATGAGTCCACAGACACCTCAAGCACAACCGTGGAAACGCCCTCAGGCTGACCTACTTCAAGTTGCGCTGGCATAGCCACGAAAAGGCTTGCAGATAAGTAAGTATTAAGCGCTTCCCGCCCAAAGCCGAGCAAGCGAAAATCCTGATTGACGCTCGTTCCAGGTCAGCCACAGTTGCAAGGACAGTGGATGACTTTCCACAGCATTTCTAAACCTAAAACCTAGTTCTAAACCACTTAGCCGAGAGATGCCGTGATGCCGCCTGTCAGAAATGTTCAGGGATGTTGGTTTGGGAGTCCGCTTGTCAGTTGGCGGGCAATCCTAGATTTTAATCTGGAAGAGGGGTAGGGACCCCCCTTCTAGTTCTAAACTCAACTCCTAAACCCTTTTTTCATTGCCCGACGACCTTTTATGGCCACGGCACCCAAACGGCACCCACGCTCAATACCATCTCTCACCGACCTCATCCTCAAAGCAAGCACCTCCCGTAAAGTTGCTCGATAACCGAACTAACTTGAGACTGTAACCCAGTCCAATCGGAAACCCTTCAATGTTCCCACAGTACAAACATGCTACTC
>Ga0210383_10005024_pt1 | contig 11671 bp, 9 predicted proteins | sample IncBWC14OmetaG_FD_160072 | JGI IMG/M metagenome (GOLD analysis project Ga0210383, IMG submission 160072) | Forest soil microbial communities from Barre Woods Harvard Forest LTER site, Petersham, Massachusetts, United States - Inc-BW-C-14-O ...
CCAGGTCGGACGGCACGCCCATGAACTGGCGCCGGGGCAGCGGGCGGAGCGCGCCGAGGGTCCAGATCGCCGAGGACGTGGTGCCCGGCGCCACCCGGTCACCGGCCAGCCCGGCCTCGGCGATGAGCCCGGTGCCTTCCGGCCGGGTCACGAGCAGCGCCTCAGCCCCCTCGTCGACCGGCACGCCGGCCACCTCGGATACAGACAGCTTGCCGCCCAGCCGGGACGACCCCTCGAGCACAGTCACCCGCACCGGCTCATCGCGCAGGAAGAACGCCGCGGCCAGCCCGGCGATCCCGCCGCCCACGATCACCACGTGCGGTAGCGCAGTCGAAGGGTTCATCTCTCAAGCCTGGCAGACACCGCGCTGTGCCCAGTACCGCAGGGGCCCCGCGGCACCTAGCCATGACGGATCGCTCGTGACCGGGGCGCGGCCGGGCCGGTGCGCGATCGTGATCACGGCCACGGAACCGTCCATCCGATGTCCGCCGTCACACCGGCATGCGGAACACACTGAGCTTGAACCGCCGGTTCGCGCGGACTAGGCGCGCACAATTCGGCGCCGCCGCGACCCTGGCGATCGGCGGTGTCATGCTCGCCGGGGGCACGCTGCTGGCGGGATGCTCGGCCACGTCGGCCAGTTCGGCGGCCTCGGCGGCCTCGGCGTCCGGGGTGGCCGCGCCGGCGGCCCAGGCCCTCGCACCTGGCGCCGGAGGGCCGGGGTCCAGTGCCGCGAGCAGCGCCACCGGGCAGCCGGCGAACGCGGGTACCACGGCCCGGCTGGCGCCCGGCAGCGACATCATCTACACCGCGCAGCTGACCGTCCGGGCGGCGAACGTCGGCTCCGCCGCGGCCCGGGCCGCGCAGATCACCGAGGGGGTGGGCGGCTACGTCTCAAACGAGACCACCTCGGCCGACCCGGATCAACCGTCGCAGGCCATCGCCACCGTGCAGCTGAAGATCCCTGTCGCGTCCTACCAGGCCATTCTCGGCCAGCTCGCGGGCGGCCTGGGCACTCAGCTGTCCCTGCAGGAGCAGGCCCAGGACGTTACCCAGCAGGTGGCCGACGTGAACAGCCAGGTCACCTCGGACCAGGCAGCCATCGTCCAGCTGCGAGCACTGCTCTCGCGCGCAGGCTCGGTTGGTGACCTGCTCGACGTGCAGAACCAGATCAACAATGAGGAATCCGCGCTCGAAGCGATGCAGGCCCAGCAACGTGCGCTCAGCCACGAGACCAGCTACGCCACGGTGACCCTCACCATCCTCGGCCCGAAGGCCAAGCCGGTACCGCACCATACGAAGGCCCCGCCATCCCTGGCCGGCGGTCTCGGCGCCGGCTGGCACGCGCTCAAGGTGTCGCTGTCCTGGACCCTGGCCTTCCTCGGGGCCATCGCGCCGTTCGCCGCCATCGCGGCCATCGCCGGATACGCGATCTACCGGGCCCGGCGCTGGATGCTCCGCCGCAGGCCCGCGCCGCGCCCCGCGGCACCGGAGAACTAGCCCTCGCGGTAGCGTCCTGCCTATGACAGACAACCCGGGATGGCAGCCTCGGCACGACGACCCATTGTTTATCTTGGCCATGGATCACCGGGCCTCGTTCGGCAAGACCCTGTTCGGGGTCAAGGACGACAACCCCAGCCCGGATCAGGTCGCGGCGATGAAGTCGGCTAAGCGGATGATCTTCGAGGGGCTGCGGGTCGCGCTGCCCGCGGTGACCTACGGGCGGGCCGGCGTACTGGTCGACGAGCGGTACGGCCAGGACGTGATCGACGCCGTGAAGGCGGGTGAGTCGACGCACCCCATAGTGCTGGCCGTTCCCGTCGAGGCCAGCGGGCACGACTGGTTCACCCTGGAATGGGGCGATCAGTGGCTCGCGCACGTCGAGGCAATCAGGCCCGACTACAGCAAGATACTGGTCCGCGACAATCCCGACTTCGACGCAGCCGACCGTGAGCAGCAGTTTGAGCGACTCGCTCAGGTCAGCGACGGCCTTCACGGGATCGGCGTGCCGCTGCTGTACGAGCTGCTGGTGCCCGCCACCAAGGCCCAGCTCGACCAGGCCGGCGGTGACCCCGGCGCGTACGACCGTGACATCCGCCCGGGGCTGGTCGCTCAGGTGATCGCCGACAACCAGGCGCACGGCGTCGAGCCCACGCTGTGGAAGGTCGAGGGCCTGGAGACCGTCGAGGCGGCTCAGCAGGTGGCCGAGCAGGCCAAGGCCGGCGGTCGCAGCACTGACCTCATCGTGCTGGGCCGGGACGCGCCAGCCGAGCGCCTCGACCACTGGCTGGAAGTGGCCAGCCAGGTCAGGGCGTTCGTCGGGTTCGCCATCGGCCGCAGCATCTGGGAGGACGCCGTGCGCGACTACGAGGCCTCCGACCGGGGCGAGGCGGCGGCCAGTGCCGCGCGCGCCCAGGTCGCCGAGCGCTACGTGGACTTCTTCGCGCAGTGGAAACCCTGAGCTAGGCCTCCGACTGGATCGACTCGGCGTGCACCAGGTCGGCGAGCCGGGCCAGGACGCCGGGATCGGTCTCCGGCAGCACGCCGTGCCCCAGGTTGAACACGTGTCCCTCGGCGGTCCGCCCGCGCACGAGCACGTCCCGGGCCCGCTCCTCAATCACGTCCCACGGCGCGAGTAGGACCGCCGGGTCCAGGTTGCCCTGCAGCGCCTTGCCCGGTTCCACCCGCCGGACGGCCTCGTCCAGCGGGATGCGCCAGTCGACCCCGACCACGTCGGCGCCGGCCTCGCCCATCAGCCCCAGCAGCTCGCCGGTGCCGACGCCGAAGTGAATGCGTGGCACTCCGGCGGAGCCGAGCGCGCTGAAGATCCGGCTGGTGTGCGGCAGGATCGCGTGCCGGTAGTCATCCGGTCCGACCGCGCCGACCCATGAATCGAAGAGCTGGATCGCCGAGACACCCGCCGCGACCTGGATCTGCAGGAACGAGATGGTGATGTCGGCGAGCCGGCCGAGCAGCGCATGCCAGAACTCGGGATTGCCGTACATCAGGGCCTTGGTCTTGTCGTGGTTCTTCGACGGCCCGCCTTCGACCAAGTAGGACGCGAGGGTGAACGGACCGCCCGCGAAACCGATCAGCGGACGGTCGTCCAGCTCGGTGACGAGCATCCGGATCGCTTCGGTCACGTACGGCACGTCCCAGGGCTCGAGGGGGCGCAGCCGCCCCAGATCCGCCGAGGTCCGGATCGGGGTGCCCACCACCGGTCCGATGCCCGCTTTGATGTCGACATCGATGCCCACCGCACGCAGCGGCACCACGATGTCACTGAACAGGATCGCCGCGTCCACGTCGTAGCGCCGCAGCGGCTGCAGCGTGATCTCGGTGATCAGGTCGGGGCGCGTGCATGAATCGAGCATCGAGACGCCCTCGCGCACCTTGCGGTACTCAGGCAGCGAGCGGCCGGCCTGGCGCATGTACCAGACCGGCGTGAAGGGAACCGGCTCCCTCCGGCAGGCCTGGATGAAAGGGGATCTTTCCGGGCGCACGGTCACGTCTGGGATCGTCTCACATAGCTGCACGTCGGGGATCGTTTCATACCTGAGCGTGGTCACCCCCTCGAGACACGCCGCCCGAGATCCCACGAATCAGCCGGCCAGCATGTCACTATCGGCACCAACTCCTATTAAATCCGCTGCAAGGTCCATGTTGCACTGCGCCGAGGAGGTCGCCAGGATGATCCAGCTGACCAGGTACTGCACCGGGTGCGGCGACGAGCGGCCGTTCGAGCAGATGCATGCGGAGCCGGCCAGCTGCCCGGATGTCCCGGACGGCGACTGCCCGGAGTGGGGCTGTTCTACATGCGGCGAAGCCCTGTTCATCGGGCTTCCGGTGCGCGAGCATGTCAGCAGCGGCACCGCATCCAGGGCCGCGTAACCGGACCAACCGATTCCTACCTGGTTCTAGGCTGGAACTGAACCGGTCGAACTCGCATGAAACATGGTGTTTCAGCATGAAACTACGCGACGCTGCGTGAGACGCGGATGAGCGACACGTACGCTCGGATCATGAGGCCTGCTGACGAGCCATCCAAGCGGCGCGCGACGCGATCGGGAACGGGACGGCGATCGGGGGCCACGCCCAGCCTGGCAGCGGCACCCGCGCCGGCGAAACACGCGCCGACGGAGGATGAGGAGCTGCCTGCGGACCGCCCAGCAAGCCCTGCGGAGGCTACGTTCGCCGAGGCCGCGGCCGCGTTCCTGGCGGGTCGTGACGCGCAGGTCGGGCCCGGCTTCTCCTTCGAAGACGTGCCCGCACCCAAGCGGCTGGCCCCGTACGCCTCGGCCATCGCGGCGACCGTCGAGCGGGACGGCGCGGATGTGGCCTGGGGACGGCTCGTGCTGCTCTACGACCCGGACGGCCAGGAAGGCTGGGGCGGCGTGTTCCGGCTGGTGGCCTACATCCGGGCCGACGTGGAGCCGGAAATCGCGGCCGACCCGCTGCTCGGCGAGGTCGGCTGGAGCTGGCTCTCGGAAGCGCTGGACACGCACGTGCCCGGGTACGCGGTGCCGAGCGGCACGGTGACACGGGTGATCACCGAAGGCTTCGGGGCCAAGCGGGACGAGCTGCCGCTCACCGGGTTCGAGCTGCGCGCGTCCTGGTCGCCGACCGGGCCCGGGAACCGCGCCGACGACAACGAGCTGGACGCCCTCGACCTGTCGGCGCACATCTCGGCCTGGTGCGACTGCCTGTCCGCCGCGGCCGGCCTGGAACCGCCCGGCACACGGGCGCTGCGGCCGACGGGGCGAGGGTGAGCACAGACAGTGAGGTCAGCGGGCCTGGCGCGTCCGTCCCGTTGCTGGAACCTCGCGATGGCCTGCCCCCGGTCATACAAGACGAGGCCGCCCTGGCCGAGGCCATCGGCAGGCTAGCGAACGGCCACGGGCCCGTCGCCGTCGATGCCGAACGGGCCTCGGGATACCGCTACGGGCAGCGCGCCTATCTGGTCCAGCTTCGCCGCGCCGGGGCGGGCACGATGCTCATCGACCCCATCGCCTGCCCCGATCTATCCGGGGTGGACGCGGCCGTGCGGGACGCGGAGGCCATCTTGCACGCGGCCTCTCAGGACCTGCCCTGCCTGGCCGAGGTCGGTTTCCGGCCGCGCCAACTGTTCGACACCGAGCTGGCCGGGCGGCTGCTCGGCTACCCGAGGGTGGCCCTGGGCACGCTGGTCGAGGAGGTGCTCGGCTTCCACCTGGAGAAGGGCCATTCGGCCGCGGACTGGTCGGTTCGCCCGCTGCGGGAGGAACTGCTGCGCTACGCGGCGCTGGACGTCGAGGTGCTGATCGAGCTGCGCGACGCGCTCGCGGCCGAACTCGCCGAACAGGGCAAGACCGAATGGGCCCGTCAGGAGTTCGCGGCGGCGCTCGCGGCCAAGCCGGCCGCGGCCCGGCCGGACCCGTGGCGCCGTACCTCGGGCATCCACCGGGTCCAGTCCCGCCGCGGGCTGGCCGTGGTGCGCGAGCTCTGGACGGTAAGGGACCGGATCGCCCAGGCCGCGGACCTGTCGCCGCGGCGTGTCCTGCCCGACAGCGCGATCATCGACGCGGCCCGGTCGCTTCCGACCAACGCCCTGCAGCTGTCGCGGATCAGCGGCTTCGCCGGGCGCCAGGCCCGGCGGCATGAGAAGGCGTGGCTGGCGGCCGTGACCAAGGCGCGGACCAGCGCGGACGGCGACCTGCCCGACGCCGCCGGCGGGCCGATACCCAGCGGGCCGCCGCCCGCGCATCGCTGGGCCGAGCGTGATCCGGCGGCCGCGGCCCGGCTGGCCGCGGCCCGGCTGGCGGTGACGGCCATCGCTGAAGCCAATAGGCTGCCGGTGGAGAACCTGCTCACCCCCGACGCGTTGCGCAGGGTCAGCTGGGATCCCCCGCAACCCAGTGACGCTGATAGCGTGGCTGAAGTACTCGCAGGATATGGCGCGCGCCCCTGGCAGATCGAGCTCACCGCGGGACCCGTTGCCGGAGCTCTGCGAGATGCCCGGGTGGACCCGCCGGATACGCTGTAGGTTCACCGCCAAGGCGAGGGGCGATCGTACCGGTGTTGACCACCGTGGCTACCACGCTGGCAAATAACCCGCCACCGGAGCTGCCGGGTTTCCTCAATGTAGTGGGGGGCCAGCTTAATCACTACGGATACTGGGCCGTCCTGCTCCTGGTCCTGATCGAGGACTTCGGGATCCCTGTGCCCGGCGAGACCATACTCATCGCCGCCGCGATATTTGCTGGCGCGGGCAGGCTCAACGTCGTGACGGTAGGAATCGTGGGCTTCGTCGCGGCCGTCCTCGGGGACAACATCGGCTTCGCCATCGGGCATTTCGGCGGCCGTGCGCTGGCCCTGCGATGGGGCAGATACATCTTCCTGACCGAGGAGCGACTAGACAGGGCTGAGGTTTTTTTCAACCGGCACGGCGGCAAGATCATTGTCGTTGCGCGGTTCATCGAGGGCCTGCGCCAGGCGAACGGAATCATCGCCGGCATCAGCGGTATGCACTGGCGGCGTTTCCTCTTCTTCAACGCCATCGGTGCCGCTCTGTGGGTGGGGACCTGGGTGACCATCGGCTATACGGCCGGCAGCCACATCAACACGATCTACCACTACATCACCACCTACTCCTACTATGCGCTGATCGCAGTGGTGGTGCTGGTCGTGGCGTTCATCATCCGGCACGTCCTGCGGCGCCGCCGTAGGTCAGCCCAGCGGGGAGCCCACGAGCCGCAGGAGAACAGCGAGGCCCAAACCGGCGCTGGGATTCATGAGGAATCTGAGGCTATTGAGGAGCGTGAGACTCAGGAAGGTGAAGGAGCCGGGAAAGCCGTAGGGACTCAGCAAGTTGCAGGGACTCAGGAGGCTGATGCGACCCAAGAGGCTGACACGGCCCCCGAGACTGACACGGCCCAAGAGGCTGACACGGCCCCCGAGACTGATACGGCCCCCGACGCTAACGTGACCCCAGAGGCTGCTGTGATCCGGGAGAACTCGCGAACACCAAAGAGCGCGCGAAGCCAGGACAGCGCAGGGATGCAGGAGAGCGCGGAGCCTAAGAGCTCGTAGCGTTCCAGGGCGACGAGCGTCCCCGCGGCCGCGTGCAGGACCAGGAAGGCGCCCTTGGGCAGCGACGAGTCGAAACCCGCGGGCGCGGACCCGCCGAGCACCGAGCACGCGGCGGCCAGGGCCAGCGGCAGGTTCTCCCGGTGCAGGCAGGCGACCACGGGCTGGCCGGCCGCCACGAGGTTGCGGAACAGGTGCCGGAGAGTGTGAGCCCGGTCCGTTCGGTCAAAAAATGACTCTGCGGCACGGTCGGGCACGGTCAGAACGGCCTCAGCCTCGACGGACCCGCCGAACCTCTCGGCGTACGGGCGCACGCTCTCGGTGCACCGCAGGGCGGGCGAACTGATCACCTGGGCGCGAGGAGCGAAGCAGGTCAGCAGGTCGGCCAGCAGCAGCGCGTCCAGCACGCCCTCGGTGTCCAGCGGGCGCAGCAGGTCCTCCCCGGCCCACTCGTCCTTAGGGCCCGCCGAGGCGTGCCGGACCAGGATGATCGGCACCGTGGGGCGCGGTTGCAGGCTGGCGATCACGGCGGCGTCATGGGGATAGCTGAGCCGGTCCAGCACCTGCGGCAGCGGCAGCCACCACACCGCGTCGATCTCGTGGCTGGCCGCGGCCTGGTCGTGCGCGGCGAGCGCGGCCCAGTAGTCGACCTGCTTGGGCCGGCCGCGGACCAGATATTCCACGCTGCGCAGCCGGGGGCCGAGCACGGGGCGCACGCTGGTCTCCTCGAGGACCTCGCGGGTCGCGGTGAGCAGCACATGTTCGCCGGGCTCGCGCTTGCCCTTGGGCAACGACCAGTCGTCGTACTTGGGCCGGTGTACCAGGAGCACCTCGATGCCAGGGCCGGCCGGGCGCCACACCACGGCGCCGGCCGAGAGGATACCCTCGCTCACCAGCGGGGATCCATCAGCCGCGCTTGCCGGCCGCGCTCACCAGCCGGCCGGTAACCCTGGTTCATCGGCCGAACGGACCCGACGTTCCCGGACCAGGGTCTCCTGGATGTCGCGCAGCGGATGGCCGGACTCGTCTCGGCTGTGCCGGGTCCAGTAGCCGTCCGGATTCAGCCACCAGGACGACGTGCCGTCGTCCATGCCGAGGTCGAGCAGGCTGCGCAGCCGCCGCTGATGGCCGGGGTCGGTCACCAGGACGAGCAGTTCCACCCGGCGGTCCAGGTTCCGGTGCATCATGTCGGCGCTGCCGATCCAGATCTGGCTGTCGTCGTCGTCACCGACACCGAAGGCGTAGACGCGGGAGTGCTCGAGGAACCGGCCGAGCACGCTGCGGACCGTGATCGTCTCGGACAACCCGGGGATACCCGGCCGCAGCGTGCAGATGCCGCGGATCCACAGGTCGACGCGGACTCCGGACTGGGAGGCCCGGTAGAGCGCGTCGATCACCACCTCGTCGACGAGCGCGTTGGACTTGAAGACGATCCGGGCGGGCAGGCCGGCCCGGCTCCGTTCGGCCTGCCGGTCGATCCGGCTCACGATGCCGTTGCGCAGTTCCTCCGGGGCGACCAGCAACCTGCGGTACGAACCGTTGCGCGTGTACCCGGTGAGGTGGTTGAACAGGGCGGTGACGTCCTCGCCGACGGCCGGGTCGGCGGTGAGCAGGCCGAAGTCCTCGTACAGCCGGGCCGTGGTCGGATGGTAGTTGCCGGTGCCGAGGTGGCAGTACCGCCGCAGCGTCCCGTCGGCCTCCTGCCGCACGATGAGCGCCATCTTGGCGTGCGTCTTGAGGCCGACGAAGCCGTAGACGACGTGGCAGCCGGCCTGCTCGAGCTTGCGCGCCCAGGCGATGTTGGCCCGTTCGTCGAAGCGGGCCTTGATCTCCACCACCACGACGACCTGCTTGCCTGCCTCGGCCGCGTCGATGAGCGCGTCCACGATCGGCGACTGCCCGCTGGTCCGGTACAGCGTCTGCTTGATCGCGAGCACGCCCGGGTCCTCGGCGGCCTCCTCGATGAGCCGCTCGACCGACGCGGCGAAGGAGTCGTAGGGGTGCTGGACGAGGATGGCGCGTTCGGCGATGGCGGTGAAGATGCTGGTGTCCTGCGGGATCTCCCGGGTGGACGGAACGAACGCCGGGTAGCGCAGCTCGCCGATGTTCAGGTCGGCAATGGCGGACAGCCCGCTGAGGTCGAGCGGCCCCGGCACCCGGTATACCGCGCGCTCGTCGATGTCGAGCTCGGTGACCAGCCGCTCAAGCACGTCGGCCGACATCGTGTCCTCGACCTCGAGGCGCACCGCGGGCTCGAACCGGCGCCGCACCAGTTCCCGCTCCATGGCCTGGAGCAGGTTCTCGGTGAGGTCCTCGTCCACTTCGAGGTCCCGGATTCGGGTGACGCGGAACACGTGCTGCTCGAGCACCTCGACCCCGCCGAACAGGTCGGCCATGTGCGCCGCGATGACGTCCTCGATCGACACGAACCGGTTCTGCGCCACCGCGAGGAACCTGGGCAGCAACGGCGGCACCTTGACCCGGGCGAACACGGTGGAGTCCGTCCTGGGGTCGGCGATCATGACGGCCAGGTTGAGCGACAGGCCGGAAATGAACGGGAACGGGTGCGCCGGGTCCACCACCAGCGGGGTAAGCACCGGGTAGATGCGCTGGCGGAACAGCTCGCTGAGGTGGTCGCGTTCGCTGCCCGACAGTTCCTTCCAGCGCAGGATCTCGATCCCGTGCTCGGCCAGTTCGGGGTTGATCCGCTCGCTGAACACCCGGGCGTGCCTGACGGTCAGCTCTCCCGCCAGCTCCAGCGTGTTCTCCAGTACCTGGCGGGGCAGACGCACGCCGGGACCCTCGACGGGGAAGCCGGCCACCATCCGGCGCACCAGCCCGGCCACCCGGACCATGAAGAACTCGTCCAGGTTGTTCGCGAAGATGGCCAGGAACCGCACCCGCTCGAGCAGCGGGGCGGATTCGTCCTCGGCGAGTTCGAGGACACGTTCGTTGAACCTGAGCCAGCTCTCCTCGCGGTCCAGGAAGCGTTCCTCGGGCAACTCGCCTTCCTCCCCCTGGCCCCCCAGGGCAGCCGTGCCAGCCTCGGCTAGGCGCGCCGCGTCGCGCGGTCGCTGGTACAGGCCATCGTACGTTCCTTCGTACGATCCCTCGTCCGATCCTCCGGCCGGGGAGATGCTCAGCTGGCTCATACCCATGACACTCATTCTCCCCGCCCTGCGATGACCAGGAAACGCTCAGGGCCGTTTATAAACTCTAAAACCATTTTTCCGAACGGACATTTTGTGGCCGCTCACAGTCACGGCTTTATGCTGGTCGTGGCAGCGCTTGGCTGCGGTTCTGTTTCAGGGCACAGGGAACCCCGGGATGCCGGGGCGCGGCTGGATCGCCTGCACGCTCATGAATTCCAGGCCCTTCTTGGAACAGGCCGGCAGGTGAATGGGCACGAACGCGGGCCGGACCTGGTCGGGCAGCGCGACCCGCAGTTCGGGCGCGGTCACCTGCGCGCACGCGGTCGGCTCGAACGTCCCGGCGCTCGTGATGCGGAGCACCGAGTGCGCCGTCTGCCCGGGTGCGAGCCTCACCGGCCGGGGCCGGACCGAGGTGTCGTGGGCCGCCGCGCTGCCGATCTGGGTCCCGCCGGTCTGATCGCCGGCGTAAGCCGATACGTCGGGGTAGCCGTACAGGCTGCACACCCGGGCGGAGACGTTGGTGAACTCCAGGGTGTAGTAGGTGCCGCTGGCCTCGAAGCGGCCTGTCGTGCCCGTGACGGACGTCGATCCCGCGGTCTGCGCCAGACCGAGCCACGCCTGGAGCCCCGACGTGGCGCACTGGCTCAGGGTCAGGTTCGAAGACAGGGCGGCGTGATCAGGGCGGGCCGGGGCGCGGCTGAGCGTGACAGCGAGTGCGGCAGTGCCCGCGAAGGCCACCACCGCGATCACGCGCCACGCGATATGGCCGTACTTCGTCACCGCTGACCCCATCTGGCGATGCTTGGACGATCCCCCGCGCGAGATCGCGCTAACCCTATACCCACCGTTTTAGTTCTCTTCGAGCCGATTTCCTAGGCCCATCCCATTTGCGTAATTCCGAGACGGCCGGGTCGCACGTATCGTGACCACATGGGTGACGAGTCGGCTGAGCGTCAGCCCGTGCCGCTGCGGCGGAACCGGGACTTCCAGCTCCTGTGGGGCGGCCAGGCGGTCTCGCTGCTCGGCTCGCAGACCTCGAAGATCGCCTATCCGCTGCTAGTCCTCGCCATGACCGGCTCGCCGGCCAAGGCCGGGATCGCCGGCTTCGCGGCCATGCTCGGCTACCTGCTGTTCCCGCTGCCGGCCGGAGGCCTGGCCGACCGGCATGACCGCAAACGGATCATGATCGCCTGCGACGCGATCCGGCTCGCCGCGGTGGGCAGCATCGCGATAGCCGGCTGGGCCGCGCACATCACGTACGTGCAGGTGCTGGTGGCGGGGTTCGCCGAGGGCACGGCGAGCGTGTTTTTCGGCGTGGCCCAGCGGGCGGCGCTGCCGATGCTCGTTCACCCGTCCCAGCGGTCGCTGGCCGTCTCGCAGAACGAGGCGCGGCAGAACGCGGCGCAACTGGCCGGCCCGGCGCTGGGCGGCACGCTGTTCGGGCTATCTTGGGC
>Ga0210383_10005025_pt1 | contig 11671 bp, 8 predicted proteins | sample IncBWC14OmetaG_FD_160072 | JGI IMG/M metagenome (GOLD analysis project Ga0210383, IMG submission 160072) | Forest soil microbial communities from Barre Woods Harvard Forest LTER site, Petersham, Massachusetts, United States - Inc-BW-C-14-O ...
TAAGGCCCGCGTCCGCCGCAACCACGGGCGGCTTCCTTCTAACGGCTTAATCGAACGCGCGCAGAACACCCTGCCCGCCCCAACTCTTTCGCGAAACGCGCGTCCGATTAAGCACTAGCGTCATCCACTCGCGACCGGATCGGCCTTGCGGACTTCGTGGAAGAGTGGGCGACACGCCTGATCTTTGCCGGTGGTCCAGACCCCTTTCTCTTCTTTCCCGAAAACTCTATAAGGGCGATTTCTCACGAGGAAATTGCGGTTCAAATGCCTTGTAGAAAAAAGTGGCCTTCTTGGCAGCCCACTCCAACAGTGTCGGACTCTCCGCGTCCGTCAAAATTTGTGCTTTGGAATAGACAGCGATTCGGCACGCCTGCCTATTATCCAATCGTTCCCATTCCATTGGTTCGCCAACAATCTGCTCGAAATCATTTTTGCGTGAGAGTAGTTGTTCAAAGCGTTTGTCACGATGGATACCGTCCCGCGTTGCGAGCAAATCCGCGTCCGCTGCATAGGAGCGCACTCGCTGGGCTGCGTCACGAACTAGAAGGGCACCGGCCTCAGTACGGAAAGATTGGATCGCCCTAATGACCGACTCGAAAGTGATTACTTGCCCTTGAAATTCCCCATTTGCTCCAGTCACCGGCAGCTGCCCGTACCCGTGCCGATACATTATGTCAATGGCAAAGGCTACACGCTCATGCGGCTGGACGCTCCTAAGCTGTTGGTCAATAGGAAGCAGGTCTTCGAGCGTTAGGGCCATGGTTTGAACACCTCCGGCGCGGTTTGGCTATCTATGATCCGACGCAATGATACTTACATGAATATCCATTTTTCGGGGAGAGGGGGCAAAGCCGAGATCTCCTAATTCACGAATAAGAAGTGCTGACTGCGTACTTGAACATTGCGAGCGGTTTGTCGGCGACTCGGAGGCTATCATCCGAAGCAAGGAACAGATCGCAGGCAGGTGACCGTGATTAGACTGCGGATAGAAATTGACCGGCGTAAGCGAGCGGGCTCAGATTGTCCGCGACATGCCGCGAAAAGTTTAAGACTCGCCACTATCCAAAATTCGAAAGCCCTTCCCTGAATACCTTGGGGAGTTTGCGGGTCTCAACGACAGCCATCGGGCCCCGTCCTGTTATTTCCATCTGGCAAAGATGCGCTTGTATTCGTCCTCCGCGGCCTTGGCGGCGTTCTCCGGCGTTTCATCGCCACGCGCCACTTTGGCGAACATAGTGGGAATGACCCAAGCTTTGAACGCTTCGTCGATGGCGGTGGTGCCATAGCCGGGATAGCCCACGTTGGTGGCCCAATCGAGGACATTACTGAGGACTTTGTATTTGTCGGGGGGAGTGGCTCGCGAATCGTTGGAGAGTTCCTGTGACAGATTGGGGACAGCGCTGGGGAAGCAAGGGAAATTGTAAAACTGTCCGGCGGAAAAGGAGTCGTGGAAAGCGTCAATGAAATCAATCAGAAATTGCTGGGCGCCATCCTTGTTTTCGGCGAAGTCCCAGATGATGTAACAGTCCATGACGTTCTCGGCAGCGATACGGCGCACGGGGCCCTTCAGTGCCTGGCTGATCATGATCTTGCTGTCGATGGGCAGATGTTCGCGTTCCGCTTGCCTTGTGATGGAGATGGCGTTGGTGACGTACGAAACGCGCCCGGCAAGCATAGCCTGATTGTTGGAGGACGGAATCCAGGTGAAAACCTCGGGTGTTTCTGATTCCTCAAAAAGAGCCTTCATGAATTTTAGGGCTTCGATGGTTTCTTTTGAATTGATGGTGACGTTTCCGGCTTCATCTTGTTCGGCGCCGCCGAAGGACCAAAGCAGCGCGCGCATGGCCATGCTGGTATCGAGCTCTTGCGAGAGCCCCAGGCCGCAGGGATGGCCAGACTTGTCACGGATTTTCCTAGCGCCGACGCGCAGATCTTCCCAGGTGTCGGGACCATTGGGGAAGCCTGCGTCGGTCCACCAATCCTTATGCCAATTGCCGGGGTCGGGAACGTAGGAATCGGAAAAAGCGAAATAGCGCTTGGTTTTTGGATTGTACGTAGACTTATGCGCCAGATCGATTTTCTTGCCGTGTTTTTTTTCGACTTCCTGGTAAACGTGAGCCATGTCAATGGTCTGCTTTTCGTAGGCCGCGGGAGGCGAGAGCAGCATGAACAAATCGTGACCTTTCTGCGCGGAAGCTTCGGAAGCAGCCTTGACGGCCAGGTCAACGAGATTAACGTGATCCACGATGACGTTGGTGTTGTTCTTCTGTCCCCATTGCTTGCAGAAGGTTCCGTCGAACCACGCATCGTAAGCGGGAACGAAGTGGCTCCACTGAAGAATTTTCAGTGTTTTTTGTTGTGCAGCGGAACGTTCCGGGAAGAGGAAAAACGGACTTGCGCCCGTGCCGAGAGTGAGAGCGCCGCTGCCGGTCAGCTTGAGGAAGTCACGACGAGACAGCCCCCGGCGTTTCTTTCTGCCCATGTCGTTTCTCCTCCCCAATTGTCTTACTGAAAACTCAAAATGCTCCTGTCTTGCGCTTTACGCATCACGCTGAAGCGCCGCTATCGCTCGTCGCCGAAGCGCTTGATGTCTTCGGGTCCTTCCTTGAGAGGGCCGGCGCTGCGGCCCTGCACGAGTTCGCGGATTTGCTCGACGATGTCCGGATTGGCGAGCGTGGTGATGTCGCCGGTGTCCATGTGATTGGAAATGGCGGCGAGGACGCGGCGCATGATTTTGCCGGAGCGGGTCTTGGGCATGTCCGGAACGATATGAACGGCCTTGGGCCGGGCTATTTTGCCGATCATGGTTTCGATGGTCGAGACCACTTTGTCCTGGATGGCTTTGGAGGTCGGAACGCCGGGCTTCAGTGAGATGTAGACGACCGGAACGCGCCCTTTGACTTCGTCCACTTCGGGAACGACGGCGGCTTCGGCGATTTCACCGATGGTGAGGCAGGCGGATTCCACTTCCTTGGTGCCGAGGCGATGGCCGGCAACGTTGATGACGTCATCCACACGGCCGAGAATGCGGTAGTAGCCATCGGCGGGGAGCACGGCGCCGTCGGCGGCGTAATAAGGCCAATCGCGCCAGTCCTTGCTCTTGGGATTCTTGTTGTATTTTTTGTAGTACTGATTGACGAAGCGCTGCGGGTCGCCCCAGATGGTTTGCATGATGCCGGGCCACGGATTGCGAATGCAGATGTTACCGGCGTTTCCGGAGCCGGCGGTCACCACTTTTCCTTCCTCATCCCAAATGACGGGATAAATGCCGAGGACCGCGGGACCGGCACTGCCGGGCTTCATGGGATCGAGGGCAGGCTTGGTGGAGCAAAGGAAGCCGCCGGTTTCTGTTTGCCACCAGGTATCCACGATGACGGCTTCGCCTTTGCCGACGTTGTTGTAATACCACTTCCAAACTTCCGGTTCGATGGGCTCGCCGACGGTGGTCATGTGCTTGAAATGGTAGTTGTAGATTTTTGGCTCGTGGAAACCGGCTTTGCGAAGCATGCGGATGGCGGTGGGGGAAGTGTGGAAAATGTTGACGTCGAGTCGTTCGGCGATGCGCCAGGGGCGGCCGGCGTCGGGGTACTGCGGAACGCCCTCGTAGAGCACGCTGGTCGCGGCGAGAGCCATGGGGCCGTAGACGATGTAGGAATGACCAGTGATCCAGCCGATGTCGGCCATGCACCAGTAAACGTCTTCGGGATGAATGTCCTGATAATACTTGGCGGTTCCGGCGACGTAGGCGAGATAACCGCCGGTGCGATGCTGGCAGCCCTTGGGTTTGCCAGTGGTGCCGCTGGTGTACATCAGGAAGAGAGGAGCTTCGGCGTCCTGTGAGACGGGTTCGACGGTCTGACCACGATAATTTTTCAGGACTTCGTCCACGAAAAAGTCGCGGCCCATAATCATGGGTGTTTCGGACGAATATTTCCCGGGATAGCGCCTCCAGACGAGGACTTTTTCTATGTTCTGACCCTCTTTCGTCGCGGTTTGCACGGCGATATCGGCGCTGGCTTCGTGATCCACCCACTTGCCATTGCGGCTGTAGCCGTCGGCGTAGATGAGGACGCGGCTGCCGGAATCGGCGGCACGCAGGCCGCAAGCTTCGCCGCTAAAGCCGCCGAAGACGACGGAGTGGACGATGCCGAGCCTGGCGCAGGCCAGCATGGTGATGGGCAGCTCCGGGATCATGGGCATGTGGATGGTGACGCGGTCGCCGGTTTTCAGTCCGGCGAAATCGCGAAGCATGGCGGCAACTTCGTTCACGCGCTTGTAGAGTTCCTGGTAGGTGATGACGACAGTGGATTCGTTCTCGTGCTCAGGGACGAAGATCAGAGCGGCTTTGTTCTTGTACTTGGCGAGATGGCGGTCCACACAGTTGTAGCAGGCGTTGAGTTTGCCGCCGACAAACCATTTCCAGAATGGCGGGTTGGATGTGTCCAGAGTCTTGCGCCAGGGTTTGTCCCAATCGAGCAGGGAAGCGTAGTGGTCGAAACATTTGGGGAAATTCTTCTCGCTAAACTTTTTGGCGAAGGAGGGATCGTTAAGATTGGCCTGGGCGATGAATTTCTTGGAGGGATGGAAATACTCTTCTTCCTTCCAGTGGACGGCAATCTGCGATTCGGTGAGCTTCTGCTTGCCCTTCGATGCTTTGGTTTTCTGGCGGACTTTGGCCACGGCGGCGGCTCCCTTGGAAGTTGGAAATTAGTCGCGACACGACAACGGGGAACGATTTGTCGGGCAAGCCCGTTTCCTAGAAACGAAAGAGCTTGCTCGCCCTGATGATGCTACCGTGCAGGCGCGCGAGTCAAACGGCGCAGGCCGCTATTTCATGCCACCGACCTCGTCCCAGATGAGAGTGCCGTGTGTCTCTTTTAGGAAAATGGAACCGACAACCAGCGTGATGCCGGCCACGATCATCGGGTAATAAAGGCCCGCGTATATATTACCTGTGCGTGCGCACAGCCATAAGCCGGTAAGCGGCAATAAGCCGCCGAAGACGCCGTTACCTATGTGGTAGGGCAGAGAAAGAGCCGTGTATCGGATTTTTGCGGGAAAGGCCTCGACGAGGTAAGCAGCGATGGGTCCGTAAATTATGCAGACATAGATCACCTGGATGAAAACCAGGAAGATGAGCTTAGGGACATTCGGATTCGCGGCTTCCTTGGCTGCCACCTGTTGACCGGTGGCCGGATCGTTGGTAAGGGCGGTGAGACTGATCGCGCCGGTTACTTTGTTCTTGGCGGATTTCAATCCATTGATATTGCTACCGGCCGCGCTCTCCATGGCCGAGTAAATGGGGATATACGTGAGGATTGCCAGTAGGCAGGCGGCCATCATTAGCCACTTCCGCCCAATGCGGTCGGAGAGGGCGCCGAAGAAGGTGAAAAACGGCATGGCCAACAGCAATGCTATTGCAACGATGATATTCGAAGTCTTTGCGTTCACCTTCAGGACCGTTTGCAGATAGAACAAAGCATAGAATTGCCCGGTGTACCAAATAACGCCCTGGCCGGCTGTGGCGCCAAGAAGAGAGATGAGGAAGAGCTTAAAGTTGCCCCAGCGCAGGAAGGCTTCGGTCAGTGGCTTCGCCGAAGTCATGCCGGTGGTTTTCAACTGCGAGAAGATCGGGGATTCCTTCATCTTGAGGCGGATGTACAGAGAGATGGTGACCAGGAGGATGGAGAGAAGGAATGGAATGCGCCAGCCCCAATCGGCGAACTGCTCCTTAGTCATTGAGGATTGCGTGCCGAGCACGACCAGCAGGGAAACAAAAAGCCCCAGCGTGGCTGTGATTTGAATAAAACTGGTATAAAAGCCGCGCTTCCCGTCGGGTACGTGTTCTGCAACGTACACCGCTGCTCCGCCGTATTCACCGCCGAGAGCGAGCCCTTGCAATACGCGAATCAACAGCAAGGTGACAGGCGAGAACCAACCGGCAGTCTGGTAAGTGGGGAGAAAGCCGATGAGAGCCGTAGCACCGCCCATGATGCTCAGAGTAACGATGAAGGCGTACTTGCGGCCCACAATGTCGCCTATGCGTCCGAAGAATAACGCGCCAAAGGGGCGCACCAGAAAGCCAACGGCAAACGTGGCGAGATAGGCGATGTACGCAAACGTTTCGTTACCTGGCGGGTAAAATTTAGGGGAAAGGATAGCGGCCAAGCTGCCAAAAATATAGAAATCATACCACTCGATCATGGTGCCAACGCTGGAGGCGAATATCACCCGCCAGATGCTGTATTCGGCTGTACCGCCCATCGGCATTGCGTCTGCTCGGCTGGCCATGCTTCCTCCTGTTGACTTCGGGCTGGGTGTTGGGATGTGCCGCCGCCGGACCGCCCTCGGGGACGAATCCAGGGACACACCTCTCCTGGCACGGCTTTTCCTTCCCCCCTGAGTTCCCGCGGATGGCTCGCGAAGTGTATCGTGAGTCGGGTCTTCAGGGACGGAAGGACCTGGGACGCCCCGTTCATATACGCCTCCGTCCGCGTTGTCAAGAAATGACTTACGGGGCCGGAGCAGGGAGCAAGAGTCGATTCCTTCCATTGGTTTGCGTGACTTGCTGGAGCGTGAGGCGGGAAACGTGGTAAAAAGCAGGCTTGGACCTTCACACCGCCATCTTCCTGTTTTTTGCCGGGGCCCTCGGGGGAGGGATCAATGCGGTCGCGGGGGGGGGTAGGTTTGTCTCCTTTCCGGCACTTCTGTTCACGGGCATAGCACCGATTCCTGCGAACGCAACCAACACGCTGGCGCTCTGGGTGGGCACGACGGCGAGCGGCGGGGCGTACCCTCAGAAACTGAATATCCCACGGCGAATCATGATTCCGCTGGTGGTTACAAGCGTGGTCGGGGGATTGGCTGGCGCGTTTTTATTGATCAAGACGCCAGCACAGACTTTTCTTCATGTGCTGCCGTGGCTGCTGCTGGGCGCGACGCTGTTGTTTGCCTTCGGCAAGCATTTGACGGGGCGAATCTCGGCGGGAATTTCCCAGGACGCGAGCAATGCTTCGGTGACGGGAGCTTCGATTTTTGAATTGGTGGTCGCGGTGTATGGCGGGTATTTCGGCGGCGGCATCGGGATTATGAACCTGGCGATGCTCGCTGCCCTGGGCATGACCGATATCCATGCGATGAACAAGCTAAAGGTGATCTTGGGCGGAGTTATCAACGGCGTCGCGACGGTTATGTTCATCGCTATGGGGGCAATCGTCTGGCCGCAGGGAATTGTGATGACCGTGGGCGCTATTCTTGGTGGCGTATCCACCGCGCATTTTGCGCAAAAGCTGCCGCAGAGCTGGGTGCGCGCTTTTGTGATTCTGGTGGGGACGGCCATGACGATTTATTTTTTCATCCGCGGTTATCGCTGAGACGCGGGGGATGGCGAGCTTGGAACATTTATCTTGTTCCCATGCACGCGGCTTTTGATATAGTCCGCGCTGTTATGTCCACTTCCGCTTCGAATCCTGAAGCGCAACCGAGCCAAGTGACACCGTTGACGCGAAATCAGGTTCGAGGTTTCTGGGCGGCATGGGGTGGTTGGACGCTCGACGGCATGGATTCCTTTATCTACGCGCTGGTGCTGGTTCCGTCTTTGCGCGAACTTCTGCCGCGTTCCGGAATTCCGGCGACAAAGGGAAACATCGGCGTCTACGGAGGATCGCTCTTCGCGCTTTTTCTGTTTGGATGGGGTCTGGCATTTTTGTGGGGGCCGATCGGCGACAAGTTTGGCCGCGTGCGCACGTTGATGCTGACCATCGTTTGGTATTCCGTATTCACGTTTCTCAGCGCTGTGGTGACGAATGTCTGGCAACTCGCGGTGCTGCGGCTGCTGGCGGGGATCGGTATCGGGGGCGAATGGGCGATGGGAGGAACATTCGTCGCGGAAGAGTGGCCGGAGGATCGGCGTCGAGCTGGTGCGGGCTACATGCACACGGGATATTACGTGGGGATATTTCTGGCGGCGCTGGCGAACTATTCCATCGGCAGCCATTACGGATGGCGTGCGATGTTTGCGGTCGGCGGAATACCGGCACTGCTGCTGGCCTGGGTGCGCCACGGAGTGACCGAACCGGAACGCTGGAAGCAAAAGGAAGGAGTGGTACGCAATTGGCAGATTTGGAGGCCTTTCGCGACACTTTTCTCCGATGCTTTGCGCCGCAGAACGATTTTGAATTCGCTGTACATGCTGGCTTCGATCTGCGGCTTGTGGGCGGGAACGGTGTACGTTCCGGCGGCGGTGACAACGCTGGCGGAAGCGGCGGGCCGCGTAGGGCCGCAGGCGGCGCAACTTGCATCGCGCGCGATAATGCTTGTCTCGCTGGCGACGATTCTCGGCTGCCTGGCGATGTCGTGGCTCGCGGAAAAGTTCGGCAGGCGCGGCGCGCTAGGATTTTTTTTCGCGCTGATGCTCGCGTTCATCGCGCTGACGTTCGGGAAGGTTTTCTACTTGGGCGCGGCGGGGCTGCCGTGGTTTTTTGTGTGCCTTTTCTTTCTTGGGTTCGGCGGGGCGAATTTTGCGGTCTACACGCTTTGGCTACCGGAACAGTATCCCACGGAGTGCCGTGCGAGCGCGTTCGCGTTCTCGACGTCTTTTGCACGGTTTGGCGGCGCGGGCATCACGTTCCTGGTTGGCGCGGGCGTGCAGCACTATGGCTCGCTGGGAATTCCCGTCGCGATGACGTCCGTCGCTTTCGCGATCGGATTGCTCCTCATCCCCTTTGGCGCCGAAACTCGGGGGCAATGCTTGCCGGCATAAGCGCGGGAACACAACGGCGTTAGAATCTGGTGCGCAGTCCGCGATGTCAGAACTCACCGACACTTTTGAAGCCAACGCACGGGAAGCTGTAGCGACCGTTGAACGCTGCAAGAATGCGCCTGGGCTTGTCCGCCAGGCGGTTGAACAGCTCACGAAAGATTTGGGAAGAATCGTGGTTGGGGCGGCGGAGTTTGTCGATCCGCAGCTTGCCGCTGTCCTGCAGGAACTTCCCGGAGTCATCCGGAAGCCTGCCGATGAACAACTGGCGAAGGCGGATGCCGGGATCACCGGCGCGTTTGCCGGCGTTGCGAGCAGCGGTTCCGTGTGCGTGGCGCTCGGTCCACCGCTGACGGCGGCGGCCAGTTTGTTGATGCCGCTGCACATTGTGCTGCTGCCTGCAGAGCGCATTGTGGCGCGTCCACGGAATCTGTTCGACGAAGCTTGTCTGGGCGGAGAAGGATTGCGACGCAATCTTGTCTTCATCACTGGTCCCAGTGCCACGGCAGATATGGGGCCGCTGGTGCGCGGTGTGCATGGGCCGCACCGATTGCACATCTTGCTGCTGGAGTGAAGGCCATGGCGGATTCGAAACTTGCGGATGGAAAAACCGACTCGCCCCGTTCCTTCGCGAACAAAGGCGACAAGCAAAATGTGGTACGCGCGATTCGCATGGCGCTTGAGATCGAAGGCCCGGCCATTCGGAGAAATACTCAAACGCTCAATAGCGGACGTTATCGCGCGGTCAGAGAAATCCCCGATTATGACGCGCTGAAGGATCAGGCGCGAAAAATTAAAGAGAGGGCCATCGCCAATTTGCCGGAGAGCTTGCAGATGCTGGAAGTGGCCGTTCGCGCGCGGGGTGGACAGGTCTTCCTCGCCGCAAATGCGGAAGAGGCCTGCAAGTACATCCTGGGAGTCTGCCAACATCATGACGCCAAACTGGTGGTGAAAGGGAAGTCCATCACCTCGGAGGAGTTGCGGCTCAACCACACGCTGGAAGGCGCGGGCATCGAGGTGGCCGAGAGTGACTTGGCAGAATTCATCCTGCAAATTGCGGATGAGCAGCCGTCGCACATCATCGCTCCGGCGCTGCACTATAGCCGAGAACGGATCACGGCGCTTTTCAAGAGCAAGTTCAAGACAGACTTGCCGCTGGACACCGGGGAAGAGCTGACGAAATTTGCGCGCGATAGGCTACGCGAAAAGTTTCTGCGCGCCGATGTCGGCATTACCGGAGCGAATTTGATTTCCGCGGATACTGGGACGCTGATGCTGGTCGAAAGCGAAGGCAACATTCGGATGACGAGCCTGCTGCCGCCGGTGCACATTGCGATCAGCGGGGTGGAAAAAATCATTCCCACGCGGCGAGAGATGGCGCCCTTTCTCGAACTGCTTGCGGCCAGCGCCACCGGGCAGAATTTGGCTTCGTATACGAGCTTCCTGAGCCCGCCGCTTGATGATCCATCCTTCGCGCTTCCTGGCAAGCCATGGAAACAGCGGGAATTCCATCTGGTGCTGGTGGATAACGGGCGGATGAAGATGCGCGAAGATCCGATTCTTTACGAAACGCTGTATTGCATCCGTTGCGGCGCGTGCTTGAATTCGTGTGCCAATTTCCAGACCGTCGGCGGACACGCGTTTGGCGGTGAGACGTATTCCGGCGGAATTGGCGGATCGTGGGAGGCCGGGACGGGAAAACTGGAGAATGCGCGATTTTCCGAGCTGTGCACGGGATGCTCCCGGTGCGTGAATCAGTGTCCCGTGCGCATCGACATTCCGTGGCTGAACGAGAATTTACGCGGGCGGCTCAACCACGCCGAGGAACGCTCGGCGTTCAGCGGTTTTTTATCCATGGTGAGTGCGGCGGAAGAAAAAGACCGGCCTGCGCCGGCGTCGAAGATTTTCTTTGGCAATTACCATTTTTTTGCGAAGTGGGGCACTCGATTCGCAAGTCTTTCGAATGCGATTAATGGGACAAAACTTGCGCGAGCGGCGCTGGAACGATTCGTTGGACTAGACCGGCGGCGCGCGTTGCCGCCCTTTCCGCGGCGAACGCTGGTTGCGACGGCGCGGGGAATCTCACAAGGGAAAGCAATGACTTCCGCTGCAAAGGCAGTTCTCTTCGCCGACGTTTTCACGAATTACGGGTTGGTGGAACGCGGAGTCGCGACGCTCACGGTTTTGCGCGCGTTGCAGGTGGACGTGGTTGTGAGTGACTCCCTTCCGGATGGACGCGCGGCGCTTTCGCAGGGAATGCTCGCGACCGCAGCGAAGTACGCGCGCGGCGCCGCGTCGCATTTGCAAGGCTTCTTAAACGGGGGCAGGGATATTGTGGTGGTTGAGCCGAGTTCGCTGGCGATGTTCCGCCGCGATTTCCGCCGCTTGCTCGACGATGCAGGGCAGGTCGAACGATTCCGCACGTTTGCGTTTGAGCCTGTTGAATACGTCGCTCGGCTGATCCAGCGATCCGGTGGCAGCCCGAAGGATTTCTTTGACGTTGCGCGTTCGCCAGTCGGCAAGCGGCTATTTTTCCATTCCCATTGTCAGCAGAAAACCATCGGCTGCGCCGAACCGACCATCGCGTTGTTGCGGGCTATTGGTTTTGACGTTTCCACATCCACGGTCGAATGTTGCGGGATGGCGGGGAGTTTTGGCTATAAGAAGGACTTTTACGATTTGAGCATGGCGGTCGGAGCGGATTTGTTTCAGCAGGTTGCTGAAGCTGAGAAAGACGGCGGCGCGCGAGCGCTCATGGCCAGTGGAACGTCTTGCACCGAACAACTGCACGGAGGGCTTGATCGCAAGATAATACATCCCATCGAACTTCTCGCTGCGATCCTTGTTACCTCGAAATAACAAATTAGAAGTTCTCCCACGGACGACGAAGCAGGGAATCAGCAAGCGAAGGTC
>Ga0210383_10005026_pt1 | contig 11671 bp, 7 predicted proteins | sample IncBWC14OmetaG_FD_160072 | JGI IMG/M metagenome (GOLD analysis project Ga0210383, IMG submission 160072) | Forest soil microbial communities from Barre Woods Harvard Forest LTER site, Petersham, Massachusetts, United States - Inc-BW-C-14-O ...
ACCCTTTCAAGCTGATCTTGGAATTTTCCACTTGAATACCGGCTTGCGCCAAATCGGGGCGCTCGTGCAAGGCCTCAGCAATCAAATCGTCGGCGGATCGCGGCGATTCGCTTTCGGAGACGGTAACGCTGTCCGTCGGGATAATACTAGCCGCCCGAATGGCAGGATTTCCCAGGCCGCCGCGAGTAATTGCCGTTTTAACGATCAATTCCTGTTGCTGAACCAGACCCTGAGCCGAGATCAGGTCCTGCTGATTCGATGCAACTTGAGCCTGCGCCCGCGTAACCTCGATCGGCGCCTGCTCGCCTTGTTCGACTTTGTGCCGGTTATCCTCATATAGCCGCTGAGCGAGCCGCAACGCCTCGCGCTTGACCTTGACGTCTTCATTCAGACTTACTAAGTCGGTATAGAGCCTCGCGATACCAGCCACCGTGTCGATCACCTGCTGCCGGAACACCAGATCGGCGATCCTTCCGTCGTTCTTGGCGATCTGAATGAATCGGCGATTCAACTCAATCCCAAAGCCGCGCAGAAGCGGCTGTGTGATCGTGAATCCCAGACTTGAATTCAGGATCGGGTTATATGTGTACCGCGCCGCGTTCGACGTAAGTTGAGTATTGTCGAATGTCACGCCGAGCTGCGTACCGGGGGAAAAGCCCTGAGTGTATCCCACGTTCCCATTGAAGTTTCTTGAAACCAGCCAATTCGATGCACCGGTGATCAGAGGATTGTATTCCGGAGTGCTTTGATGCGCCCAGCTGACCGATCCCGAAATGCTGGGGTCAAATTGCGGAATGGGCGATCCGGAGGACTGCGGGAGCGCTCCTGTCACCGACAAGTCGTTCTGCTGTTCGGTGATCAGCGCGACGTCGGAAAAATTCGAGTTCACCACCGGCGCCGGCGTCGAACTGGCCGTGAGAGTGGTGAGCAGGGGACCGTTCGGCCCGCCAATTCCCGGGGGAGGTTCGTCCACTAACAGGCTTAGCCCGCGCAGTAGGCCGCCTCCTTCCGAGCGCGTTATATCGGTCTGCGCGATGCGCGGGAGATATCGCTCTATCTCAATATCTAAATTGTTATCCAGCGCAAGCGCGATTGCATCTGCCAATGAGAGATATAGCTGGCCCCCATGCAACAGCTCGAAAATTCGCTCCGAATTCTGGAAATTCTCGGGTTGCACCCGCTTTGCCTCGTAGGGACTGATGAACGAGTGCCGCAGGAATTCCGTTTGTGCTTCTCCCAGGACGGGAAGAAGCACGAAAACAACCGCGGCCTGTAACCAGCGCCTCATTGCGTCTTCTCTTGTGCCGAATTTGAAGCCGCGATCTGGACGAGTGCACCTTCCTGAACCGCATCGCTTGGATCCACGGCTACTTCGTCGCCAACCTTGAGACCGTTTTGAATCTCCAGTTCAAGCCCGTAGTCGCGCCCCGGCTCCACCGTCTGGAAGTGAACCCGTCTCACTCGGGCGAGCGTGGCTGGATCAAGTCCCTCGGCCCTGTTTTTTTGCTGCTCCTCTGAAGTCAGAGGTTGAAGCACCGCCAATACGGCCCCGCTCGATCGAATCACAAGCGCGGCATCCGGCACCAGAAATGGAGGATCGCTTCGATCCGTCAGGAACGACACCATCGCGTACATGCCCGGCAGCAGCGCTCCCTTGGGATTATCAACGTCCACTTCCGTCAGAAGCGTCCTGGATTGCGCGTCCAAGGAGTCCGATGTACGCGTCACTCTGCCCGGAACACTCAGATCGGGAATTTGCTGCACGGTAACCGTTGCGGCTTGGCCCACACGGACGCCTGGCGCATTGGTTTGTGGCACCGCTATCAATATTCGAAGCCTGCCAATTTCCGCTAAGCGGAATATTTCGCCTCCGCTAGGAACGTCGGATGGCGCCGCGGTATTGGATCGCGTTGGTCCGAGGCTGGAGCCGGTTGCGGAGATCAGCGCGCCGACATCCACGTTGCGCGCAGTGATGACGCCTGCGAAGGGTGCGGTGACGCGCTCGTAACCTTGCAGCGCCAGCAATCGATCCAAGGTCGCTTGGCTAGCGTTAACGTATTCCTCCATTGCCCGCACGGTCTTTTGCTGAGCAGCGACGCTCTGCGCCGATGTCTTTGCCGCAGTGGACTGATTATCGCCGTCTTGCCGCGACACCGCGCCGTCGGCGGTGAGAATCTTGTACCTCTGCCATGTGATCTCCGCCAGATCGCGCGTCGCGGTGAGTTGCTCCAGCGTAGCCTGAGCCTGGCCGAGTTGTCCTTGGGCTTGCGCCAGCGCGGCCCGCGATTGAGATACCTGTTGATCCAGGTCCGGCGCCTCGATATCGGCGAGCTTCTGGCCAGTCTGCACCCGATCGCCGATATCCACGTAGCGCCGCTTCAAATAACCCGCCGCGCGGGCGTAAATATAAGCTTCAGTGATTGGCGTGATGTTACCCGGGAGCATCAGTTGGGTGCTCGAGGCTGCGCGCTTCACCACCGCGGCGTTCACTAAAGGCGGTGTAACCCTGCGCACCGCTGCCGCCGCATCCAACTGCTTCGTCGTTCGTTCGCGCGGCAAATAACCCAGCAAATAGACAGCAGCGCCAACGCCAAGAATCACGATCAGAGCTATTAGCTTGCGCCAGGAAGTCATGGCTTCGGAACCTCTCCCGCTTCTTCGGCGATCAGGCGATCCATATCCACGGGCGCATTCTTTCGCAGCAACGTGTAAACGATCGGAACGAAGAATAGAGTCGTGGGGGTTGCGAATAGGAGGCCGCCAATCACTGCTCGGCCCAGAGGGGCGTTCTGCTCGCCCCCATCGCCAAGAGCGAACGCCATCGGAAGCATGCCGATGATCATTGCGAGAGCCGTCATGGTGACCGGCCGTATGCGCGTGAACCCCGCCGAAAGCGCGGAGTCGATCGCGCTCTTTCCCGTCACGCGTTCGTCATTCGCGAACGTAACCAGCAGAATACTGTTTGCAGTGGCAACGCCGATTCCCATAATGGCTCCCATCAATGCTGGAACGCTCAGCGTGGTTCCGGTGAGGTAAAGCATCCAGAGCATGCCCGCCATGGCTCCAGGTAGCGCCATCAAGATGATGAACGGATCCAACCAGGATTGAAAATTGATAGCCATTACGAGGTAGACAAGCACGACCGCGAAGATCATCCCCAGTCCGAGTCGAGTAAACGAGCTCCGCATCGTATCCACTTGGCCGCGCAGAGTGATCGTGGTCCCGCGTTGCAGCGTCGGCCGGGTTTTGGCGATGATCCCTTCAATATCCGTCGCCAGGCCGCCCAAATCGCGCCTGTCCGGACTGGCGAAAATGTCAACAACCGGCTGAATGTCGTAATGACTTTCCACCTCGGGCGAATTGTTCCGATTCAAACGTGCCAGGTTATAGAGCAACTGCGTTGTTCCACCAGCGGGCGGAGTAATCGGCGTTCGCTGCATCGCGTCGAAGGTATCGATCTTAATTTGCGGCGTCTGGGCCGCCACCTGGTAATTCACTCCGTTCTTTGGATCCAGCCACTGATTCGGCGCCACCTGGCCGCTGGCCGATAACGAGATCAGCAAACTACTTGCCACGTCTTTTTGGGTCAGGCCGGCTTCGTTTGCCAGAATGCGGTCGACGTTCACGTCCACCGTCGGGTAATCCAAACGCTGCCGGATAAATACATCCACGGCTCCCGGCAGGCCGGCGATTTTGTTCTGTAGTTCTTGGGCGACGTGAGCATTTTGAGCCAGATCGTTGCCGGTAACTTGAACGTCTACGGGTGCGGGCAGACCAAAGTTGAGGATCTCGCTGGTGATATCGGCCGCTTGGAAAAAGAAACTCTCTGCCGGAAATTGCGTCGCCAGCGTGCTCCGCAGCTTCCTGGTATAGTCGAGCGTCGGATGATGATTCGCCTTCAGCGAAATCAAAATGTCCCCGTCGCCGTTGCCGTTAGTAATACTGTCGCTGAATGCCAGGTTAATGCCGGAATTTGGCAGCCCGATATTGTCGAGTATCGAATCGATTTCTTGAGCCGGAATCACGCGGCGAATCTCGCGTTCGATGGATGAAAAGATAGCCCCGGCTTCCTCGATGCGTGTGCCGGTGGGTGGGCGCACGTGCAGGCGCATCTGCCCCGCATCAACGTAAGGGAAGAAATTCTGGCCAACAATCGCCACCAGTCCCATCGACGACAGCGCGAAAGCCAGAAATGCCCCGCCTGTGATCGCGCGGTGGGCGAGCACCCATTCGAGCAGCCTGTGATAGCCTTCCCGAAATTTCTCGAATTTCCGGTCGAAGGCCTGATGGATTCTCCAGATAACGCCAGCCGACCTGGCAGCCGGCGTGTCGGCTCCCTCGCCATCCTGATAGAGCTCGATCTCCGATTGGAGCATGTAGTGGACAAGTGTCGGCACCACCGTGCGGGTCAAAAGATACGACGTCAACATCGCGAACACTACGCCCATCGCAAGGGGCGTGAACAGGAATTTCGCGGCGCCGGAAAGCATTAGAACCGGAACGAAAACGATGCAGATGCACAGTGTGGAAACAAAAGCCGGCACCGCTATCTCTTGGGCGCCGTCCAATATCGCGCGAACGAGCGTCTTGCCTTTTATACCCATATTGCGATGGACGTTTTCGATCTCAACCGTCGCGTCATCCACCAAAATCCCAACCGCGAGGGCTAATCCGCCCAGTGTCATTACGTTGATGGTCTGCCCAAGCAGCCCAAGGATCGTGAGCGATGTAAGAATCGACAGCGGGATCGAAATGCAGACAATCAGCGTACTGCGCCAGCTTCCGAGAAAAAGCAAAATCATAAGAGCGGTTAGCAGCGCGGCAATACTCGCCTCACGAACCACTCCTGTCACCGCGGCCTTCACAAATAGCGATTGATCGAAGAGCTGGGTTATTTTCAGCGACGACGGGAGCGTGGCCTGAATTTTTGGAAGCAAGTCCTTAACGCCCTGCACCACAGCCAGAGTTGATGCGCCGCCATGCCGCAACACTGTGAGCAGGGACGCGAGGCCTCCATCGATGCGGACCATGTTGGTCTGCACCTGATAGCCATCCCGAACCGTTGCTACGTCACGGAAGTAGACCGGGTTACCGTTGACAGTCTTGATTGGCAGGTCGTTCATGGCCGAAATCATTTCCGGGCTGCTGTTGAGTCGAATCAGATATTCGCGCGTACCCACCTTGACGGTGCCGGTCGGCAAAATCAGGTTCTGGAGATCTAGCGCATTTGAAATGTCGGTCGCGGAAAGTCCTTTTCCGTACAGCGCGTCGGGATCCAGATCAACCATCACCTCGCGAACTTTACCGCCGTAAGGCAACGGCACTGATATCCCCGGGATAGTCGAGAGGCGGGTGCGAACAAAGTTTTGGCCGTAATCGTACAGTTGCTGCTCAGTTAACGTCCCGCTGCTGAGGCCTAGTTGCAGAATGGGAACGCTGGACGCGTCAGTCTGCACAATCAACGGGGGAAAGATACCCGGCGGCAATGTCCGCAGCAGCGTCTGCGACACCGCGGTTACCTGTGCAACCGCCAGATCGACATTCGTACCTTGTTGCATGTAGACACGAATCAGGCCCACACCGTTATAGGCAGTCGCCTCAATTCGTTCGATATTATTGACCGTGGTCGTCATGGCGCGCTCTGAAACAAACAAGACCCTTCTCGCCATGTCGTCCGGACTCATTCCGTTGTAATTCCAGATCACGCCGACCATCGGAATGTTGATGTATGGAAAAATGTCAGTAGGTGTCGTGACGATCGAAAGTCCACCCATAATGCCAATCAGGATGGCCATCACCAAGAAGGTGTACGGGCGGCGAAGTGCGAGGCGGACGATCCACATGCGAGGACCTCATTTGCATTCTCACAGCCACTCGAGTAATTGGTGATGATTCAGTTGGTGCGAACCGATCAACAGGCTTTATGCCGACACTCATGTCGGCCAAGCGTCATCTCGAGACCGCTCCACGGGAGAGATGCGTTCCAGCGTTATCCCACCGTGATGTGTGGAGACACAAGCACTCACATTGCAAATTCGCGGTTTTGGCTAATCGCAATTGGTTGGTGAAAAGGCGCGGATTTAAGAGGAACAAGCTTCCAGATTGATTACCCAGAGGAAGGTGTCGCAGGTTTGAATATGCCCTAATTGAGGGGTGATGGCAAACCTGCGAAAAGTCCATACCAGCGCGAGTGATCGCGGGATTCCTAACGTCTATCTTGCCTTCCGATTTCGAAGAGGGCCCAAATACGCCGATCGCGAAAGTGCGGTCCTCATGTGCCAACAGCTTCTAGATCAAAATCGTTGCGAGCCGCACTAGCAGCCCGGCGGCGCACCGCAAGTGGGTCTTCTATAGTTGGCTTTGGACTTACTTTGCTTTCGCCCCCGCGAGCCTCAGGCCGAGGGCCACGCTGAGCGACAAAAGGCCCACCAGGCCGATTAGTGGCAGTGGGCTGCTCGTCTTAGGCAATTCCGCGGGCAGCGAGGGCTGATCCGTCGCCAATGAATCCGCAGCGAATACGTCCGCGATGTCGAGTTCCTCTTGAGTGGGCATTTGAGCCTTTAAGGGAGCCATCCTCATGGCCACCACATGAGGTTCGTTCACCGTAGCAGACGGTTTCGTTATGTTTACGGCAAGTTCGTTGGGCATCGAGGCTACCGGGGTGTTGTTAGCTTTGGCCAACGACACCGCCTTATCCTTCGGATACACAAACTGATGTCCGAAGTTATCGCCTGGATAGAACCATGCCCTTACCGCCTCTGGCGAGCCTGCTGCTCGCTCGTCGAACGTGATGATCGGCTTCCCGGCGGGGCGCAGTCGCTGGTCCGGGATCGATAGGAACGTGCCGTATAAGTTCTTCTCGTTCTTGCCGAATACCTGCACGATATTCCGGTCGGACGAGGAATCAGCCAGCTTGAATACATACGTTCCAGCCGGCAGTACTCGCCCGGGAATCTCAACGGGGCCGCTGAAGGTAAAGGTGGTCCGTTGGTTCCATTCATCCGCAGTGGCCCGCTGGACCATCGCGCCCAGAAATCCAAGGCCGGCCAAAAGAAACGCTTTCGCTTGTGTCTTGTTCATTGTATTTTCTCCTCTTAACTAGAGGCCGCCAGATGGCCCATTGAATTGTGCTCATGAGCTTGGACCCTGGCGATCCTCTTACGAAAGCAAAAGAAGCAATAAACTGGCCATCGCGCAGCCCTTGCGAATACAAACAGATGACGCTGATTGGGGATCTATAGCGACTTGAAGTGGACACGGATGTCAGCCGGGAGTCACGTTTAGAAACGCGTTTCCATCCAAGAAAGACTTGGGAGCAACAAAAATGCAGAGCTCGAGCCGGGGCCCACTAATGGACTGAGAAAAACATGGAGTTAGAATCGTCCACTCCGATGAACTGGATTCGAATACACCACAGACACCCCGCATGACCCGCGCCGCTGCAATAACCCATGCGAGAGCGGATGCAAGCCGCGCACGCCAGAGGCGGCCAGCACGGGCATTGCCGGCATACCCTTTCACCCGGATCGCTCAGTATTCATCGCAGCCGATTGCGCGGTCGAACCGGCGTGACAAAAAAACCGGCGCAGTGCGCCGGTTGAGGGAGGAACGATGATTACGGCGCCGACCGCGGTTCTATTTCTCGTCCGCTGCGTCCCAGCCTCCTTTGTACTCAGCAGGCATCGTACTGGCCTGCGCCCTCGTCTTGGCGCCCAGATCCTTTTCGTTGACAACATCATTGTCTGTAACGATAAAGGTCTTCACACCAGACGACCGATATTCCGCGGGGTAAGCGATGAAAGCGAAATCGGCATTTGGGTGCTTGGCCGCGACACGAAAATAGTAACCCTGGATGAGCAGTGGCTTGCCATCCTGGGAACCTCTCGCCGCTGCCGCCACCAGACTAGTCAGCGGACTATCTACTTGAGTCGTAGCGTTCGGATTCGAACGAAACTGCTTTTCGGCAGCGACGAGTTGGTGGAGGATGTCAATCACAGTTAGTTCGTTCTCGCCGATGCGTCGAAACAAGACTTCTTTCTCACCAGCATCGGAGTCGAAGCGCCAGGCACCATTTTTCTCAACCAGCGGGAAAGGAAACGGCCAGTTCTCGGCGCCGATGTACAGCGTCATCGATCCGTCCGGCTCCCGACCCACCCGGTGCATCTGCTGGTATTTTTGAACGAACATTTCGCGGTCAAGTTTGTCTTGAGCTGGGTCGCCGGAGGCGGCAAGTTCCGTCGGTCCGCCAAGTATATTTGCTATCGTCTTCGCATTATTCGCCTGCACGGCCTGGAAAAGGTTTTGGGTTGCTTCCGCGGTTGAAGGAAACGTCGGTTGAGCAGCTTGCTGGGCGAAACCCGTGTAAGCGCCACTCGTTGCCCACATCGCCAGGATCGCGAACGGAACCCATTTGTGAATCATATTCGTCATTTGTCGTTTCATGGTTTAATCACCTCTCGTACCACCTATCTCCGGCCTCCGCCGCCACCGTGGAAACCTCCGCCCCCTCCATGGAAGCCTCCGCCGAAACCGCCGCCATGGAATCCGCCAAAGCTTGAGCCTCCTCGGAAGGAGCTCGCTCTCGCAAACCCGCCGTGATTGAACCCGCTGAAGGCGCTGGAATGCGTACCGCGCGCTCCAAAGTTTCCGCCGTGAGAATTGGAGGAATGGTTGAAGCTCGCGGCATGAAAGTTGCTTCGATTGACGATCGATCTGCTGTGGGAGATGTACGTGTTGTGGTTATAAACCACCCTGCCGCCGCCGTGCCAATCGTATCCCCAGTTGTGCCAGCCCCAGCCGAAGCCGGCATACAATCCGATACCGAAGCCTAGTCCAAAAGCGATTCCCGGACCGCCCAGGAACAGTCCTGGAAATGGATACCAACCCGGAAAGGCATCTAGCGGATAGCCATATGCCAGCCACGGATCGTATTGAGGTACATACACCACGTCAGGAGCCGCCGGTTGAATGACGATTGTTTGACCCTGCGTGGTCACATTCTCCTGCGGCGTGGTCTTCAAGTTCCCGGCCTGCTGCGCCTTCTGCCGCATGGTCTGAATCGCCTGGGTCACGTTCTGTTGCTGGTTGACATAAGCATCGCCCAGCTCCGATGTCCAGGCAAGATTCTGGTTCATGTTGGCGAGCACCTGCGGGAACTGCGTTAAAGCTTTGACGCTGTTATCCCAGTGCTGCTTGTTTACTTCTTTCGCCAGTTTGTCGCCCGTAAGATTCTTGTGTTTTTGCAGCCACGTCTCGGCCTCTACCACTTCGTCCGGATAACTTGCGGCCGCCAGGATCTGCGCGACCAATCCATCGGGGTAAAGCGCGATGGGTGCTACCAGTTGCTGCAATTGTTGTGGGCTCTGTTGCAGAGCCTGGGCTGGTGCCTGAGCGTATCCACCTTGTACCCCGGCGAGCATTAGACACCAGGAAAGGAACAGCGCCATGCCTTGTTGAAATAGTTTCATAGAGGACTCCTGTTTATTTAAGATGTCAGCCGCATTCAGTTCTTCTGGCCCGGAGGAAAGTGATCGAACATCTTTTGGACGCCTTTGTCGAGGTTCTTGATGTTCTTGTCGGACTTGTCCGAAAGGGTGTCACTGGCCGATCCTCGCCAAAGCAACGTCTTTGTGTGCGCGTCGAACAGGTCGACAACCAGCGTTCCCACCTTATAGGTGTCGGTCGTTGTAGTCGCATCGCCGAATCCGCCGAATCCGCCTCCCCGGCGCCAGCCCCAGCCACTTCCAAAGCCGTCGTAGAAGGTATTGAGGGTTTGCTGGTTCTTTGTCATCTCGATCGCTACGATCGCGATATCACCGCCCGATTCCACCGGCGTCAAGCCTTTAGCCGCCAGGGTTGTGTTCACAGCTTCTTTGATCCGGTCGACCCATAGCTGGTCCTGTGTTTGAACCTTTTCCCAAGAGTATGTTTTGTATTGGCTGAAGTTTGCGCTGCGATCATAGTCAGTCTTCACCTGCTGCGCGACTGAGGTACTTGCAAACAGAAGCACGATTCCAACAGAAGCGAATATCGTATGTTGCGTGTTCATAATATCCTTCACTTTCTTTAAACCAGAACTGCTTTAGGATCCCCAGGCGAATTCGATCTTCTTCGCCTGAATGGACTTGATGGTGGACGCGTCCAAGCCCAGATGTGATGTGACCATTTGCGGTGGGAGATGGCTAAGCCAATCTCTCAGCGAAACGTCTATGAATTCGTGATAGGCGAACATCTCCAGCGCCACCAAGTCTGTATCGCCGGTGTTCTCAATGTAATGCCCCGCGTTTGCCGGAACATACCCGACATCGTTGGCGTTGACGTCCACGGTGCGTGCCTGTCCGACCGGCGAGAATACCGTAAATCGTCCTTTGCCGGAGATGTAGTACTGCCATTCCGAGGCGTGAGGATGCCAATGCATCTCACGCATGCCGCCTGGCTTAATGGTGAGGAGAGCGGCAGCGATATTTTTTGCAGCCGGGAAGTTATGCGAATCGACAATGCGGGCCTCGCCCCCCTGGGTTCGGGACTGGGGCTCCATCGACGCCAACCTGAACGTGTACTGAACGGTTGATTGAACGCTAGGCCCGCCCACGGCCGCTCTGTCCTCTGCCAATGATTTCGGAAGATCCGCGGGGAAAATATACATCGCACTCTTCGGTAGCTTCGCGATCGTAGCTTTATCGAAGCCAAAGTTCTTCGATATCACCTCGCCAAGAGTATGTGCAATCCATTCCGAGAGCAGGAAAGTATTGTCTTCTGAAAACAAACCTTGGTTGAAGACAAGCAGAAACTCGCAGCCGTTCGGTCCGAGGCCCTGAATCGAATGTGGATAACCTGCCGGGAAATACCACAGATCCCCTTTTGTTACGTCATCGATGAAGATGGTACCGTCGGGGTTCAATAACGTGACCCGGGCGTTCCCGTCCAACATAATGGACCATTCATCCGCGGTCTGCCAATGCAGTTCGCGGAAGCTGCCCGCGGTGAGGCGCATGTTCACGCCGGCGATGTCCTTGGAGGATGGCAACTCGCGCTGCGTGACTTGATGAGTCCAGCCGCCTTCTTGAATACGCTTATGTGTTAAGTCAAAGGAGTACCAAATAGGCCCAACGTCCCCATTGTCGGTCGGAGGGGGCGTGTTCGAATTCGGATTCTGATTTACCAGGGGAGCGTTCTCTGGGCCTGGATCGCTGGTTGACGCATCACGCTCCGCTTTTCGCGTATTCGCTTGTGTTTGGGCGTTGGCGGCCACTCCCGCAAGTGCCGCCGTCGCCAACGTGGAGCCGATTCCGAACATGGTTCTTCTTGAGAACCCCCGTTCATTCTTTTCTTGATACTCGCTGCTCACGTTGCCTCCTGTTACTGCACGTCTTGAAGTTGTCTTCTCTCTCGTTCAACGTCTGCTTGAGTATTTGCAATTGGGCGGCCAGAATAACTCGGCCACTCGGAATGCTTGGCTGCGCCGCATGTTTATACTGTTTAGCGCGCCTCCACATTTGTCAGGATTTGATGTTACGCGTTGCAGCGCGCTGTTCGAGACGCTGGAGCGCCACCTATGTTTTCGCTACATCCCCGCCTGGCTGTGACTTCAGGTTGCCAGTCGTGTCCTTATTGCGCCTCGGACGCTCGGTCCTAAATCGGACATTGTTATCCAGCGTTCTTCATGAAGACG
>Ga0210383_10005027_pt1 | contig 11669 bp, 4 predicted proteins | sample IncBWC14OmetaG_FD_160072 | JGI IMG/M metagenome (GOLD analysis project Ga0210383, IMG submission 160072) | Forest soil microbial communities from Barre Woods Harvard Forest LTER site, Petersham, Massachusetts, United States - Inc-BW-C-14-O ...
GGGTGATGGCCTGCCGGATCCACCAGGTGGCGTACGTGGAGAACTTGTAGCCCTTGGTGTAGTCGAACTTCTCCACCGCGCGGATCAGGCCCAGGTTGCCTTCCTGGATCAGGTCCAGGAACAGCATGCCGCGCCCTGTGTAGCGCTTGGCCAAGGACACGACCAGGCGCAGGTTGGCCTCGAGCAGGTGGTTCTTGGCCCGGGTCCCGTCGTCGGCGATCCACTCCAGGTCGATCCGCTGGTCGGTGGTCAGGCTCCGGCCGCCCTCGGCGAGCTTCTCCTCGGCGAACAGGCCCGCCTCGATGCGCTTGGCCAGCTCGACCTCTTGCTCGGCGTTGAGCAGCGGGACCTTGCCGATCTGCTTCAGGTAATCCTTGACCGGGTCCGCGGTCGCGCCCGCCACCGCGACCTGGGCGGCCGGCAGGTCATCGTCGTCGTCGCCGAAGACCAGGATCTCCTCGTCCTCGCCGCCGTCCGGGGCGATCTTGACCACCTGCGCCTCGGGCGCTTCGGGACCCTCCGCCTCGGCGTCCGCCTCGGTGTCCAACCCCGGGGCGACCCCGGGGATGGCCACTTCGAGCGCGTCCGGGCCTTCGGTGTCGTCGGTCAGCTCATCACCGGCCAGGTCGGCCACCGCCACGTCGCTCAGATCGGGTTCGTCCAGGTCGCCCTCGGCGAGCGCGGCCTGGATGTCCGCGTCGTCCGCGTCAAGCTCACCGAACTCGTCGTCGAGCTCTGCGTTGTCCAGATCGGCCGCCTCGCCATCGAAACTCACTGCGGCCAGGCCGGCGTCCGCGTCGGCGCGCTCCTCGGAACCGTTCTCGGCGTTCCGGAGTCCAGGACCGGTTACCGCAGCCGTCTGGTCCTCGACGGCCCTCGGCTGCTGGCCCGACGTCCTGGGGCGCTTCCGCGCTGCGGAATTAGCAGCGCTCACGACCACGGTCACCCCTTCCTTCGCTGGCTAGAAGCCACTCGGGACTGATTCAACCGCCTGTCTCCCACTCCATCACCATAGGCGGCGAGCGGCAGTGACTTGTACGCTCCGGTCACTGCATCTCTCCGGAAGGCCGGTGCATGACCAGGACGGTGACGTCATCGTCCTGCTCATGACCCGCGAGCATATGGTCAACGAGGTAGCGCAGCAGCCGTTCCGGGTGGCCGAGCAGTTCGGAATCGGCGCGTGCGGCCACCGCGGCCAGCTCCTCCAGTCCTGCGTCCAGACCACGATTCCTGTTTTCTACCAGCCCGTCGGAATAGAAAACCGCCGTGCTGCCGGGACGCATGCTGAACGCGTGCTGCTTGCGCGGGCTGGCCCAGCCCAGCGGGGTGCCCGCCTCCACCTGGTCGTAGCGCGGGGCGTGGCCCGCCTCCAGGACCAGGGCGGGCAGGTGACCCGCGTTGCCGAGCATGCCCTCGCCGGTCACCGGGTCGATGACCAGGTAAGCCACGGTGGTGACCTGCTCTTCCTCTTCGGTCGCGCTGAACAGCCGGTCCAGCCCGCCCAGGACGGCGGCCGGGCGCCCGTCGGTGAGCGCCAGGGCGCGCAGAGCGTTGCGCACCCGGCCCATCCCGGCCGCGGCGGTGAGCCCCTTGCCCATGACGTCGCCGACCGCCACGGCCAGCTTCTGGTCGGCCAGCCGGAAGGCGTCGTACCAGTCGCCGCCGATCTCCATGTTCCGCGCGACGGGCTTGTAGCTGGCCGTCAGGATCAGGCCCGGGACGCTCGGCAGCTGGTCCGGGAGCAGGCTGCGCTGCAGCGTCTCGGCCGTGGTGTGCTCCCGCTCGTACAGCCCGGCCCGCTCGACCGCGAGCCCGCACTGGCCGGACAGCGCCTCCAGGAAGACCCGCTCCTCCTCGGTGATCTTCCGCGGGCGGCCGAACGAGAACCGCAGCGCGCCCAGCGGCGCGCCCGCGGTGATCAGCGGCAGCCCGACCCAGGACCGCTCGTCGGAGGTCGCGATCACGGTGGCGGGGTCGATCTCCAGCTCGCCCTCGAACTGCCGGCGCAGGTCCTCCGGGTCCTCGACCAGCACCGGCCGCCGGGTCGCGATCGCCCGGGTGATGACGCTCGGGGACTGCAGAGTCGGCGGTCCGCCGGCCGAGTCGGGCGTACTGGGCAGCCCGTCGGAGTTGACCACCTTGAGCCGCGCGCCGTCGGAATCGAGCAACACCACCGCCGAGCGGAGGGCACCGATCGCGGTCCGGCCCACCTCGGTGATGACCTCGACCACCTGCTCCACGGTGAGCGCCTCGGCCAGCATCGAGGTGGCCTGCTGGAGCCGCGCGGTGCGCAGCGCCGCGGCGGACAGCTGCTCGGTCAGCCGGCCGCGCATCTCCTCGGCCTCGCGCTGGCTGGTGACGTCGGTGCTGGCGCCGACCCACTCGACGATCTTGCCGTCCCGCTCGATCGGCACCGCCCGCACGTCGTAGTGCCGGTACGAGCCCGACTTGGTGCGGATCCGGTAGCGGTCGTCGAACACCTGCCCGGTCCGGACGCACTCGAGCCAGTCGCGCTCGACCCGCTCCCGGTCTTCGGGGTGGATGGAGTCCAGCCAGCCCTGGCCGATGTAACCCTCGGCCGACTGCCCGGTGATCAACCGCCATTCGGGCGAGTCTTCCTTCATCGCGCCGTCGGGCCCGGCCACCCACACCACCTGGGCGCCGCCCTGGACCAGCGAGCGGTAGCGCTCCTCGCTGCGCCGGATCTCCTCCTCGGCCGCGGGCCCGCTGCCCTCGATCAGGATCAGGCCCACGCCGGCGATCTGGCCGTCCCCGTCGCGAACAGGGAACCAGGATGCGGTCAAGGGCGGCCTGGGGGGAAGGGTCTCCCCAGGACGAGAATTGGAGCCCTGCGGATAGCCGGACTCGGTGACCGAAGTGCCGTCAGCCAGCACCTTGCGCAGCGCGGCCTCGGCCCGGGCGGCCAGATCCTCGGGCCAGATCTCGGACGGGAGCTTGTCCGCGTGGTCCGCATCGGGCTTCCCGATGACCTCCCCGAGGGCGGCGTTCACCCGGCGGAAACGCAGGTCAGGCCCGAAAAATGCAATGGCGACAGGCGCCTGGTGGATCAGCATGCCCACCAGGGCGGAATCGGACGCATCTCGTTGCCTAGGTACAGAAGTCTCCGTGCTCACAGTGGACACCCACGTACCGCGCCGGGGGCTGCCATGGGCGGCTCCTTCCCCGGGATCATCGTTCCCGCTGCCAACCAATTAAGCGTGCCACAGTCCGGCAATTGGTGCGGCCAGGAAATCGGATTCGCGGACAGCGAACGCTGATCTACCACGCACGTCAAGGCAGTCCGCGTGTCGCGTGCCGTTTATGAGGCGAAATTACAGCGGGCATGACACCGTAGCATAGCGTCCGCATGTCCAGATCTGAGAGGCTATCAGGGTGAGCCCGCAGCGCCGAAGCAGCCAGACCCCTGGCGGCCCAGATCCCGGCCGGTCAGGCTCTGCTGGCTCAGGCGGCCCGCGAGGCGCGGGCAGCCCGCCGCCCAACGCCCTGTTCGCCGAGATGCTGCGGGCCGCCCGTGAGCTGCTGGCCGTGCGCAGCCCGCTCGACGCGGAGCTCATGGTCAGCGAGCTGCTCGGCACCTGGTGGGGGCAGCGCAGCTCCCGCCGGGCGACCACGGTGGAGCAGCTGGTCGGCGAGGGGCTGGTCGACTACGCGGCCGGGCAGCGCAGCCCGGCGGCGCTGGCCCTGCTGTCGGGAATCGCCTGCCTCGGCACGTCCCGGCAGGCGGCCAAGGCCGAGCGCGCGGCCCTGGAGCTGATCGAAAGCGGCGTGCCCTGCCCGGGCTGGGCCGAGCACCTGGGCGCCGTGACCTCGGCCGAGTGCTACATCAACCCCGACCTGCTGGGCGACCAGGACGAGGTCATCTGCGTGTTCAGCTACGCCGGCGAGGAGCCGCACGCGCTAGTCACCGTGGTGGACTACAACGCCGACGGGATGATCAGGGACGGCTGGGTGACCTCGCGGGTGGACAAGCTGCTCGACCACTGCCGCGAGGCCAGCGCTCAGCGTGGTGTTCCTAAGGGAGCCGAGGGCCGACACGCGTTCCGGCAGGTGGAAGCGGGTCACGCCCGGCACATGCTGGAAACCGCGCTGACCGTGACCGACGACGCGGCCGACCCGTCGGTCAGCGAGTCCTTCCCCTCCTACCACGCGTTCATCCGGGCCCGGATCCGGGCGCTGCCGCCCTACCGCGGCCGCACCATCTCCGGGGCGACCGGACCGCGGCGCCAGGCCTGGAGCCGGGACCGGCGGGCCATGCTCGCCGCCGAGTTCCTGGCCTCAGACGAGGCCGAGGACCTGTCGGACCGCGGTGCGGCCTCGCACTGCGCGGACCGGATCATCGACTACGGGTGCGACCGGGATTTCGGCCGACCGCTACGGATGAGCCCCACCAAGGTGGAGACGTTCCTGCTCAACTGGCTGCCGCGCAAGGTCATGCTGTCCTTCGCCGAGCAGGACGCGATGCCGCACGTGCTGGCGGCCTGGGTCCGGTGGGCGGGCCGGCGGCGCGGGCTGGACGACGCGCTGGTGGCCGAGACCCTGGAGGCCGTGTTCAACACGATGGGCAGGTTCGCCGAGGCGTACCGGGACCCGGCGGAGTTCGGGCTGGACTACGTGCTGGTGCGGCGGCTGCTGCCGGACGGCGACCTGGAGGCCCTGCCGCGGCGCGCGTTCGCGTTCCCGGTGCTGGAGGGCTGGCACTCCGGCACCGACCTGAGCAGCCTGGACCCGGCCGACCCGCGGGACCGGCGGGCCCTGCTGGCCGCCGACCACGCCACCCCGGCGCCCGGCGGCGTCGGCCGGCACATCGAGCGGCACCTGGTGCTGGCCGAGCGGCTCTGGCGCGGCGACCCGCCCGAGCTGTGGGAGGCCGCCCAGCGGCTGCTCGACGCCGGCCAGGACCGGCACCTGGTGCTGCACGCGCTGATGGCTGTGCTCGACCACACCAGCGGGGACGAGGCCGCGCTGGTCGCCGTGCTGCGCGAACTGGACGCCGACGGGCCGTAGCGGGACGCGGGTCGGGTTGTGTGGCGGTCGGGTGAGGCGCCGGGTTTGGGGCGCGGGTTAGCTGGCCGGGGGCACGCAGGATGCTCCGTTCGGCATAAAAAAGAAGAGCCGTAACCGCCGCCGCCCGGAGTTTCTATGACGAAGACGTCGCCGGGGCGGACGGGAACTGAGTCGCAGCCTTGCATGGGAGTCACCGTGCCGTCGGGGTGTTCGATCCAGTGCCGGCCGAGGGCGCCGGGCTGGCCGCCGGCCATCCCGAACGCGGGGACGCGGCGGTGCCCGGTCAAGGTGGTGACGGTCATGGGCTCGTTGAACCGGAGCCGGCGGATGCCGCCGCGGCCGCCGTGCCAGCGGCCCGCGCCGCCGCTGCCGGGCCGGATCCGGTAGGACTCGAGCAGCACCGGGTAGCGCCACTCGAGCACCTCGGGGTCGGTGAGCCGGGAGTTGGTCATCTTGGTCTGCACCACGTCGGTGCCGTCGAAGCCGTCGCCCGCGCCGGAGCCGCTGGCCACCGTCTCGTAGTACTGGTAGCGGTCGTTCCCGAACGTCACGTTGTTCATCGTCCCGGACCCCTCGGCCATCACCCCCAGCGCCGCGTACAGCGCGCCGGTGACGATCTGGGAGGTCTCCACGTTGCCCGCGGCGACCGCGGCCGGGTACTGCGGGGACAGCATGGTGTGCTCGGGGATGATCACGGTGAGCGGCTGCAGGCAGCCGGAGTTGAGCGGGATGTCGTCGTCGACCAGGGTGCGGAACACGTAGAGCACCGCGGCCATGGCCACGCTGGACGGCGCGTTGAAGTTGTCCTTGAGCTGACCGGACGTGCCGGTGAAGTCGATCTCGGCGGTCCTGCCTTGCTGGTTGACTCTTACTGCGACCTTGACTTTCGCACCGTTGTCCAGCTCGTATTCGTAGTGGCCGTCGTGCAGGGCGGTGATGACCCGGCGGACCGACTCGGCGGCGTTCTCCTGGACGTGGCCCATGTAGGCCCGCACCACGTCCAGGCCGAAGTGATCCACCATCGCGTGGAGCTCGCGTATGCCCTCTTCGTTGGCGGCGATCTGGGCGCGCAGGTCGGCCAGGTTGGTGGCCGCGGCGCGGGAGGGGTACATGGCGGATTCGAGGAGGTCGATGGTCTCGGCCTCGTTCAGGCGGCCGTTCTCGACCAGCAGCCAGTTGTCGATCAGCACCCCCTCCTCCTCGACCCGGGTGCTGGCGCTCGGCATCGACCCCGGCGAGATCCCCCCGATCTCGGCGTGATGTCCCCGCGCGGCTACGTAGAACCAGATCTCGTCGCTGTGTCTATCTCCGGCGGGGCCCGCCTCGGACCGACCCGATGTCCCATAGGGGCGGTTATAACCGGTCCGATGTTCCATCGGGTCGGTTGGCTGTGGAGCGGGCGGGGGGTCGGCGGGGAGGGGAGCGAAGACGGGTGTGACGACGGTGACGTCTGGGAGGTGGGTGCCGCCGTGGTAGGGGTCGTTGAGGACGTAGACGTCGCCGCGGCAGATGTCCGGGTTGCGCTGGATCACCATCTTGATCGACTCGCCCATCGAGCCGAGGTGGACCGGCATGTGCGGGGCGTTGGCGATCAGGCCGCCTGTACTGTCGAAGATCGCGCAGGAGAAGTCGAGGCGCTCCTTTATGTTGACCGAGTGCGCGGTGGCCTGCAGGCGCACGCCCATCTGCTCGGCGACCGACATGAACAGGTTGTTGAAGATCTCCAGCATGACCGGGTCGGCCCTGGTGCCGGCGTCGGCGCGGTCGGGGCGCGGTGAGGTGCGCTCCAGCATCAGGTCACCGCGATCGGTCACCACGGCCCGCCAGCCGGGCTCGACCACGGTGGTAGCGAGGTCCTCGGCGATGACGGCGGGGCCGTCCACGGCCTGCCCGCCGCGGAGGGCGGCGCGGGGGAACAGGTCCACCTCGGCCCAGGCGCCCGCGGTAAACATGCGGACCTTCACCGGCTCGGCGCCCCCGCGGGGGGTTCCGGGCCCATGGGGTCCGGGGTGTCCCCGGGGCGCAGAGGGTCCCCCCGGGCGGACACTGCCTGGGGCCGAACGGGCCGTGGGGTCAGCGGCCAGGTTTTCCTGGGCGCCGGTCACTTCGACGGAGACCGCCTCGGCGATGATCGTCTTGTCGGGCATCAGGAAGGAGAACCGGCGGGTGTACTCGGCCTCGAACGCGGCGGTCATCTCGGCCAGCGAGCCGACCGGGACGATGAGCGCGGTGTCGGTGCCGTCGTAGCGCAGGTGGGCGCGGCGGGTGGCGGTGATCCGGCTCTCTGGCATGCCCTCGGCGTCGGCTTCGACCTCGGCGCGGGCGTCTTGCTCGAGCGGCTGGAGGGTCTGCGGCAGCGCGGCGATCAGGGCTTCGGTGAGCGGGGCCTCGACGGCCTGCTCGCGCATGGCCACGATGTCGGCCAGCCCGATCCCGTAGGCGGACAGCACCCCGGCCAGCGGGTGGATCAGCACCTTGGACATGCCCAGCGCGTCGGCGACCGCGCAGGCGTGCTGGCCGCCCGCGCCGCCGAACACGTTCAGCAGGTACTCGGTGACGTCGTAGCCGCGCTGCACCGAGATCTTCTTGATCGCGTTGGCCATGTTGGCCACGGCGATCTCGACGAAGCCGGCCGCGACCTGCTCGGGTCCGCGGGTATCGCCGGTTTGCTCGGTGATCTGCATGGCGAGCTCGTTGAACTTCGCTTGGGTGATGGCCGCGTCGAGGGGCTGGTCGCCGTTGGGACCGAAAACGTGGGGGAATTCCGGGGGCTGGATCCGGCCGAGCAGGACGTTGGCGTCGGTCAGCGTGAGCGGGCCGCCGTTGCGGTAGCAGGCGGGCCCGGGATCGGCGCCCGCGGAGTCCGGCCCGACCCGGTACCGGCTGCCGTCGAAGTGCAGCACCGAGCCGCCGCCCGCGGCCACGGTGTGGATCGACAGCATCGGGGCCCGCATCCGAACCCCGGCCACCAGCGTCTCGTACTCGCGCTCGAAGGTCCCCGCGTAGTGCGACACGTCGGTCGAGGTGCCGCCCATGTCGAACCCGATGACCTTGGTGAAGCCGGCGTTCTTGGCGGTGCGCGCCATGCCCACGATGCCGCCGGCCGGGCCGGACAGGATGGAGTCCTTGCCGCGGAAGCTGGCCGCGTCGGTCAGGCCGCCGTTGGACTGCATGAACAGGAGCTTGACGTCTTGCAGCTCGCTGGCCACCTCGGATACGTATCGTTGCAAGATCGGAGACAAGTAGGCGTCGACCACCGTGGTGTCGCCCCGGGAGACCAGCTTCATCAGCGGGCTGGTCCGGTGCGACTCGCTCACCTGGGTGAACCCGGCTTTTCTGGCCAGGGCGCCGATTCTTTGCTCATGGTCCGGGTAGCGGTAGCCGTGCATGCAGACGATCGCGACGGCTTTGAATCCGTCGTTCGTGGCGTTCTTGAGCTGGTTTGCGATCGCGTCTTCGTCCAGCGGGGTGAGGATCTCGCCGTGGGCGCTGATCCGCTCGTCGGCCTCGATCACCCGGTCGTAGAGCACCTCGGGCAGCAGGATCCGGCGGTCGAAGATCCGCGGCCGGTTCTGGTAGGCGATGCGCAGCGCGTCGGCGAAACCGCGGGTGATGACCAGGACGGTGGGCTCGCCCTTGCGCTCGAGTAGCGCGTTGGTGGCCACCGTGGTGCCGAGGCGGACCTGCCTGATGCTGTCCGCGGGGATCTGCTGGCCGGCTTTCAGTTGCAGGAGCTGGCGGATGCCGGCCACCGCGGCGTCGCGGTAGGCGCGGGGATTATCGGAGAGCAGCTTGTGCGCGATCAGCCGCCCGTCGGGACGCCGGGCGACGATGTCGGTGAACGTCCCGCCCCGGTCGATCCAGAATTCCCAGCGCTGGTCCACCCGTTTGTTTGGCGCTAGCCCTGGTCGGACACGGCGAGGTCGCGGTAGGCGGTCTCCACGTCGGCGGCGGTCACCGTGGTCAGGACCTCGGCGGTGGCCTGCTCGCCCAGGCGCACCACCCGGACGTCCCGGCTGGCGCAGGCCCGCTCGAACAGGGACCTGGCGAACCGGCCGTTGCCGAGCTCGTCGATCCGGCCCACCTCGCAGGCGTGGGCGAAGATCCCGGCTAGCACGTCGACGGCGGCCGGGTCGAAGACGTCCCCGGCTTGTTCGGCGAGCAGGCGGGAGATCTGCACCAGGTCGTCGGGCCGGTAGCTGGGGAAGGTGACCCGGGTGCTGAACCGCGAGGCCAGGCCGGGGTTGCTGCGCAGGAACCGGTCCATGTCGTCGGGGTAGCCGGCTAGCACGATGACCAGCCGGTCGCGGTCGTCCTCGGCCCGCTTGAGCAGCGTCTGGACCGCCTCGGCGCCGAACGCGTCGCCGCCGGAGTACCCGTCGTTGTGCAGCGAGTACGCCTCGTCGATGAACAGCACGCCGCCCATGGCCGAGTCGACGAGCCGGCCGGTCTTGATCGCGGTCGAGCCGAGGTGCTCGCCGACCAGGTCTCCCCGGTGCGCCTCGACCACCTCGGGCCGGACCAGCAGGCCGAGGGCGGCGAAGATCCGGCCCAGGATGCGCGCGACCGTGGTCTTGCCGGTGCCGGGCGGCCCGGTGAAGACGAAGTGCCGGGCCGGCGGCTGGCTGGTCAGCCCGTGCGTGTCGCGGAGCCGGGCCACCCGCAGCTGGGCCGCGATCGCGCGGACCTGCTGCTTGACCGGTTCCAGGCCGACCAGCTCGTCGAGCTCGGCGAGCGCGCCCTCCACCGTGGGCGTGTCCTCATAGCCGCGCATCCTGCTGGTCAGCTCGGCGTAGGCGACCTGCAGGTCTTTGGCGCGGATGGTGATCAGGTCCTCGCGGGAGGGGTCCGCGGTGCGGGTCATGATCCGGACGTCGCGGGCCTGACCCGCCTTCTCCAGCAGGCTGCGGACGAACCGGCCGTTGCCCAGCTCGTCGGCGAGCCGGCGCCGGCCGACCTCCTCGAAGGTGCGCCACAGCACCGGCCGCGCGTCCGGGTCGAGCGTCTCGCCGCGCCGCTCCAGCGCCGCCTCGGCCAGGGAGAGCATCTCCGGCGGGGAGTAGCTCGGGAACTTCAGCCGGGTGGCGAACCGGGAGGCCAGGCCGGGATTGGAGGCCAGGAAGCCCTCCATCTGCTTCTCGTACCCGGCCAGGATGATGATCAGGTCCTCACGGTTATCCTCGGCCCGCTTGAGCAGGGTCTGGACCGCCTCCACGCCGAACCGGTCGGTCTGCCCGTCGCCCTCGTTGACCAGGCTGTACGCCTCGTCGATGAACAGCACCCCGCCCAGGGCGGAGTCGACAAGCTCGTTGGTCTTGATCGCGGTCGCGCCCAGGTACTCCCCGACCAGGTCGGCCCGGTGCGCCTCGATGACCTCGGGCATCTCCAGCAGGCCGTAGGCGTAGAAGATCTTGGCCAGCACCCGGGCCACGGTGGTCTTGCCGGTGCCCGGCGGGCCCAGGAAGACGAAGTGCCGCATCGGCCGCTCGGTGGTGACGCCGGCCACGGCCCGCCGCCGGGCGGCCTCGATGGAGGCGCGGATCGAGCGGACCTGCTCCTTGACCGGGGTCAGCCCGATCATCTCGTCCAGCTCGGCCATGGCGTCTTCGATGGAGATCTGCGGCCGGGGACGCGGGGCGGAGACCTGGTGGTCGCGGACGGCGTGTTCGGCGTAGGGCGTGGCGGCGGCCCGGGCCGGGAGGCTGTAGCCGGGGCCGCCCTGGTGGCCGGGGTGGCCGGCGTGGCCGGGGCCGCCTGGGTAGCGGCCGCTGGCCGGGGGCGCGCCCGCGGGCATGGGCCCGGCCGGGCCCAGGCCGGGCCTGCGGGCCTGGGCTGCGCCGTCGCGGCCGTACATCCGCTCCTCCTGGACGACCTTGGCCAGCCGCCAGCCTAGGATGGCCAGCGCGATGAGGATGGCCGCGACCACGCCGATGGTCGGCTGGTGCGGCCACACGCGGAGCAGGATGAAGCCGGCCGGGATCGACCAGAGCATGGCCCAGGCGGTGCTGCGACACGGCACGTACACGCTGGCCAGCTTCTTGGTCGTGGTCACCCAGGCGATCACGAACGGGAGGATCAGTAGCGGGATCGACCAGACCCGGTAGACGTGCGCGAAGATCGCGACGGGCAGGACCCAGGTGGCGGTGGCGTAAGCGGCGGCGCGGCCGGGCCGCTTCTGGGCCACCGCGATGGCCGAGGTCAGCAGGGCAAACGGGAGCAGGAACGGCCACAGGACGAGCGCGGCGGCGACCATCAGGACCTTGATGATCAGCGGCGCCCGGCCCACCCACTGCATGATCCGGGCAGGCCAGCTTGGCTTGTCCTGCGCGGCGGGCTGGGCCCGGTCGTGTGGCAGCATTCGTTTCTTCGTTCCTAACCCCTGCCTCGCAGCCTCGCCATCGGCCTCGGCTCGGAGCGCCCGCACCCCGTTGCCGGACAGTCGTATGTCCTTGTATAGCGCATCACCCCGGATCGCGACAGCACGCACGTCGATACTGTGGGTGAAAAATCCTCATGGTGGAACCGAGGCGGGTCCGGTGGCGTGGGGCTGGCGTGGCGCCGACGTTGCGCCGGCGGGGCTGGTGGCGTTGCGCTGGCGGGGCCGGTGGCGTTGCGCTGGCGGGGCCGGTGGCGTTGCGCTGGCG
>Ga0210383_10005030_pt1 | contig 11663 bp, 13 predicted proteins | sample IncBWC14OmetaG_FD_160072 | JGI IMG/M metagenome (GOLD analysis project Ga0210383, IMG submission 160072) | Forest soil microbial communities from Barre Woods Harvard Forest LTER site, Petersham, Massachusetts, United States - Inc-BW-C-14-O ...
GGGCGGCATAAAATTCAATGTCGCCAAGTCAACGCTGCTGCGCCTTGAAGTGCATGACTATCTCACGCCCTTTCCCAGCAAGTTGATCGCGCCGACTTCAGGGTCCAACGTCGGCGGCTGGCTGCAGGACATCGTGGTATCGGCGGGCATCAGCTTCGCCTTCTAAATTTGTTCAGCTTTTTGGGCCCGGCCGTTTCTAAGGCCGGGCTCCTTTTATGCGTGCGGACTTTGATACATGAATCTCTCGAACGGCGCTTCGGTGACGGCAGTAATACTCATCGGCTTTGGGTTGTTCGTGATGTACACCCAGTGGAAGAACTGGTTCGACAGCAACCTCACCCTACTCTTTTACCTAATGTTCTTCAGCTTCATGCGATCCATCGAGGGCGTGGTACCTTTCTGGCTGATGTGCACCGGCTTGGGCCTGGCCCTCATACTCCGTTTTGAATTCATGAACAGCGGTTTCACCCGGGTGATCAAGTATATGGAAATCGTCACCCTCGGGGTGATGCTCTATCTGTCAAGCACTATGCTTGTGCGCTTTTGACCAGGCTTCCCGCCTGGCTACTTCTCCACAGGAAGACCGGACGCTTGATACGCCCTCCAGCCGCCATCCAACGAAATCGCGTTCGTGTATCCCATCTGCCTCAGCGCGTCAGCGGCCAGAGCCGAGCGGTAACCGCCGCCGCAATACAGCACCAGCTTGGCGTCCTTTTGCGGCACTTTGGCTTCTATGTCGCGCTCTATAATTCCCTTCCCTAAGTGAACCGCTCCGGCGGCGTGGCCCGCCGCCCATTCGTCGTTCTCGCGGGTATCGATCAGGATGTGTGTCTCACCGGCGGCACGCAAGCGCTGATACTCGGCGATATCGATTTCTTGAATCTTGCTCTTGGCTGCGTTGACCAGTGCAAGAAAAGCTGGATTGTGATGTTTAGGTGCGGTCATATACGCTCGATCCGGGCGCCCACGCGCGCCAATTTTTCCTCGATTTTCTCATAGCCCCGGTCGATGTGGTAGACGCGATCCACTATGGTTTCCCCGCGCGCCACCAGCCCAGCCAGCACCAGCGACGCGCTGGCTCTGAGATCGGAAGCAATCACCTGTGCTCCGGTGAGCTCACGCACGCCCGCGACAATCGCTTGCCTGCCTTCCACGCGGATATTGGCGCCCATGCGCGCCAGTTCCTGCGTATGCATGAAACGATTTTCGAAGATGGTCTCGCTGACCAAGGAAATTCCCTCCGCCAACGTCATGAGCGCCATGTATTGGGCCTGGAGATCGGTGGCGAATCCCGGGAATTCTTCGGTAGTGATGTCGGCAGCGCGCAGCCGCGTGGAGGCTCGCACGCGCAAGGCCCCCGGTCCCGATTCGGTCACGTCGACACCAGCCTGGCGCATCTTCATCACCAGGGCGCCGACGTGTTCTGGAATAAAACCTGAGACCACCAGATCGCCCCGCGTGATGGCACCGGCGATCAGAAACGTGCCGGCTTCAATGCGATCGGGAATAATAGTGTGCCCGGTTCCATGCAAGCTGGATACGCCGCGCACGGAAATTGTGGAAGTCCCCGCGCCTTCTACGCATGCACCCATCTTGCTCAGCAGGAGCGCCAGATCCTGCACTTCAGGTTCACGAGCGGCATTGTGAATCACCGTCTCGCCCTCCGCTAAAACGGCTGCCATCAGGACGTCCTCGGTGCCGGTGACGGTGATGCGATCGAAATGCACCTGCGCGCCCTTCAGGCCTTTGGGAGCCCTGGCCTCGACATATCCATGCGAGTGGTGAATCTCAGCGCCCAGTTGCTCGAGCGCCGCCACATGCAAGTTGATGGGCCGCGCACCGATGGCGCAACCGCCCGGCATGGATACTCGCGCTCGCCCCGTTCGAGCCACCAACGGCCCGAGCACTAAACTAGAAGCGCGCATCGTTTTCACCAGATCGTAAGGCGCTTCGGGATGATCCAGTTGCGCTGCGCGCACGGTGACGGTGCCATCCGATACGTCCACCTGCGCACCCGCGTGTTGCAGCAGCTGCTGCATAGTTCCGATGTCCCGCACCGGCGGGATTCGCTGCAGCTTCACCGGTTCACTGGTGAGCAGACATGCCGCCAGTGCCGGCAGCGCGGAGTTCTTAGAGCCGCTGATCGCGATCTCGCCTTCCAGCGGCACACCGCCGTGAATCCGGAACTTGTCCATATATTTATTGGTTCCTTAAAGCCTCGGAAATTCGGCCCCCCGCCGCAGCCAGCCTAGCTTCCGCCGTGCCGCGATCGAGCGACAATCGCGCCATCAAAATCGCCACCGCCACATGATCGCCCGCCGCTCTCAACAGTTCGCTGGCGCGTTCGTAACTCAAGGTCGTGTTCGAAACGACAATCCGGATCGCCCGGTCGCGCAGCTTGGTATTGCGCGGCTGCACATTCACCATCAGATTGCCAAACACATATCCCAGCCGGATCATGACAGCCGTACTAATCATGTTCAATACCAGCTTGGTGGCTGTGCCCGCTTTCATTCGCGTTGAGCCCGCGATCACCTCCGGACCCACCAGCGGCGTAATTGCAATCCGTGCGCGATGCGCCAAGGGCGAATCCGGCGTGCAGCTGATCCCAATGGTCAGCGCACCCAGCGTATTTGCCGCCTCGATGGCGCCCAGCACATACGGAGTGCGCCCACTGGCGGAGATTCCCACTAGAGCGTCTTTGCCACGAAAGCCGCGATCTGCAAGATCGCGCTTTCCGGTTTCAGGATCGTCTTCAGAAGCCTCGGTGGCCCGGGCGAGCGCCGCATCACCGCCCGCGATAATGCCTTGCACCAACTCAGGCGCTACCTGAAACGTCGGCGGACATTCGGCCGCATCCAAGACTCCCAGCCGCCCGCTGGTTCCAGCGCCGATGTAAAACAATCGTCCACCGGCGCGCAACAAATCCACAATGCGATCGACAGCTTGGGTAATTTGAGGGAGTTCGCTTGCGACAGCCGACGCCACCCTCTGATCTTCCTGGTTGATGATGGCGAGCACGTCGCCCGTCGGGAGGGCGTCAATATGGTCCGAAGCGGGGTTCGGCTGTTCCGTCAGGAGCCCGGTGAGGTTCATATACGAGAAGAGCGCCGGAGGCAAAGCCTCGCGACGCCCGATTCGTTCAATTTCTCGCGGATTTAAGCGCTGAACGAGCTACCGCACCCGCAGGTACTTTTCACGTTGGGATTGTTGAACTTAAATCCCGACCCTTCCATCGATTCGACGTAGTCCACTTCGGCGCCGTCCAGATACAAGAGGCTGGCCTGATCGATGAAGACCTGCAAATCGTCGAACTTGTAGGTCTTATCCAGCATGTTCGGCGTGTTTTCGAAAGCCATGGAATAGCTGAACCCGGAGCATCCACCGCCCACCACCGCGATGCGGAGCCCGGCTGGCTTGGGATCCTGACTTCCCAGAATCTCCTTCACCTTGCTTACGGCCGTCTCGGTCAGTTGAACCATTTCTTAGATCTCCTGTTGACTGAACTCTCTAGACTTATTATCGCCTGAACGCCCCGGCATCGCAAGACGTCAGGCCTAACACAAGCCTTACCTACTAAGTTTGGATGCTAAACTCCCTGTTAGGATGCAGCGCCAGATGCAAACCGGCCAGATTCCCGCTGTTTTCTCCCAACTGACTGCAACCGCAAGCGATTGGCATACGTCTGGCAGGGTGTATGAGCGGTCTTGCTGGCACACTTCCCCTACCCGTGGCGGGCTCCCGGGTCCAGGCTAAAACCAGAGTGGATCACCGGAATTCTGAAGAAGCCGCTCTGGTACGGCGCGTTCAGGCCAGAGACGAAATGGCCTTTCGCGAAGTTGTGGAGCGCTATCAGGCCAAGGTTTTCTCGATCATCTATGGAATCCTTCGGAACCATAACGATGCCGAGGATATCGCCCAGCAGGTATTCGCCAAGATTTATTTTTCGATTCAAAGCTTCGATTTTCGCAGTTCGCTGCTGACCTGGATTTACAAGATCACGGTCAACGAATGCTACGACTATTTGCGCAAGAAACGCGTCCGGAAGCTGGTCTACGAAAGCGATTTTTCAGAAGAAGACGCCCAGCGGATGCAAAATAGCGAGACCGCCAGCGGGCAGGCTCCGGCCGTCGACACCCAACTGGCGCGAAAAGACCTGGTTTTGAAGCTGCTGGCCAAACTGTCGGCCGAGGATAGGAGTCTGCTGCTGCTCAAAGAAGTGGAAGGACACTCGGTGGAAGAGTTGTCGCAGATGACCGGGATGAACGAAAATACAATTAAGGTGAAATTGTTTCGAGCGCGCCAGAAGTTGTTGAAGGTGGCGCAGCGCCTCACTCGCGGGGCGCAGTCATTGAGTTGAATACATATGGTGTTGAGTTGATGTGATCCAAGCCGTGTGATAGAACAGTGGGAACGTAATTGACGGTGAAACGGACGATTCGATCCGTAAGAGTCAAAAGTTAGCGGTCTTTTTGAGGGAAGAAGTCATGCATCAGGAAATTAGTCGCCACCTGGAAGAGTATCTAAAAGGGGAAGAATCTTTACGGGGTTCTGCTCCCGCTGAATTTCATTCGCACTTGGGAGAGTGCGAGGAATGTGCCCAAGAGGTGCGAGCGCTCCAGGCGCAATCGCAACTTTTGCGCTCACTGCGGGCTCCCCAGGATATCGAGCCGCGCGCCGGCTTTTATGCCCGCGTAATCGAGCGGATAGAGGCGCAACCAGCGTCGATTTGGTCCGTGTTCCTAGACCGCAGGTTCGGATTGCGTCTGGCCGTGGCTTCGGCCGCGCTCGTGGCGCTACTCGGCACCTATCTGGTTACCTCAGAGCCGAGCGGTCCAGAATTGGCCTCGTCTCCAGCAATAGTGCTCACGGATCCGCCGCGCACTACCGCTGCGAACCTCCCGACCGAAGCTAGTGGGCAAGAGGACGAGGGGTTGCAGCAGAAGCAGCAGCGCGACGCCGTTCTGGTGGACCTTGCCAGCTATCACCAGTAGAACCATGTTTGCCTCGGATCAGCCAACCTGGCAGAATCCACGCATTCTGACAACCCTGGTCCTGGTGTTTCTAACCGGCGCAATGGCGGGTGCCATCGGCATGCGAGCCGGCTTGCATGAACAACTCCATCGCAATGCCGTCTATTGGCGCGGGGAAAAGGCTGAGTTTTCTTACGATCAGCTCAACAGAGAATTAAAGCTGACTCCCGAACAGTCCCAGCGGCTAAGGACGATTCTGGACGATTTTGTGAAATACCACGAAGATCTGGAGGCGCAGATTGAAGACGTCCGTGCCACGGGCCGCAACCGGATCGTCCAGATTCTAACCCCGGAACAGCGCAAACGCTTTGAACAGCTTTCCGAACAGCTCCCCACCCACTGAGTTCCGGTTGCCCATTGCATTCCGGCCGGGTCCAGTGGTACTATTTAATTGCATCGTGGATTGATTTAGGCTCTATCGCAAGATAGGGTCGGCTAATTGCAACCACGCTAAAAAGTGCTAAAGGTGAGTCGGTCTTCACGAAACTAAACCCCCTGTGGCACTCGCCCAGGGGATTTTTATTTTGGGACCGGGTCGCCGGAGAGGATCAGTGCATGACGGCGTCTCTACCTCCCGAATCCGCCCTTTTTGGGCGGGAGGGTGAACTCATCTCCCTCGCCATTGCGACGGAGCCTAAACTTCTGGAGAACTTGTTGGAAGCTCTCGCTTCTCTGGACTTCCCGGTTAATCCCCAGCTATATCATCGGCCAGCAGAAGTGTTGGTCGAGTTTCCCGCTTATTCCACTCAAGTGGAACAAGTGCGGGACGCGTTGCTCAAGCAGGGCTTCGACGCAGGCGGCATCCAAGTGTCCCGTCCGCTGGTGCGAGCCGAAAGCGCCTAAGCGTTCGCGCCCGGCTTGGTAGCCGAGGGTCTGGAGCCAGCCTTGGCGGCAGCCATCTTGCGCTCCACCGCTTTCATCAACCGGACGTGAACTTCCTGTGGGAGCTCCTGCGGCTCCATTCCCTTATAAACCTTAATGGTCCTTTGGGTCGTATCGAGAATCACGAAGCAATTCGGGCACTCGCTGATATGTGCCTCCAATTTGCGGCGCAGTTCTATGTCCACGGTTGAATCCAAGTAGTCGGTTAGCTCCTGCAAAAACTCTTTACAGGTAAGCAAAAACGTCATCCCCCTTCCGTCGGAACAAACGCGTCAGCTTTTCACGTAATTGCAGACGCGCCCGCAATAAGCGGCTCTTAACCGCCGGCACCGAAATACCCAGCGCTTCCGCGGTCTCCTCGGTGCTCATTTCTTCGATGTCTCGCAATACGAAAACGGTTCGGAAAGCAGGTTTCAGGCTTTCGACCGCCTCATCCAGGATCCTAGCCAACTCTTCCCGGGAGTACTGCTGCTCGGGGTTTTCATCCCATACAGCGATTTCCCGAACAACGGTGTCCTCTCCGGTATCGAGGGGCTCATCCAGCGGAACGGTCCGGTCGGACTTCCGCTTGCGCAGCTTCATCAGGGATTCGTTGACGGCAATTCGGACTATCCAGGTATAAAACTTAGATTGGCCCTGGAAGTCGCCTAAGTGCTCGAACGACTTCATGAAAGTCTCTTGCAGCACGTCCTCGGCGTCGGAATCGTTCTGCGTAATGTGTTTGGCCAGGCGGTAGATCTTACGGGAGTACCGGTTCACCAGCTCGTTAAAGGCCGCGATGTCGCCCTCGCGGGCCTTTGCGAGCAACCCGGACTCGTCGAACACCCCTGCTTCAGTGGTGGCAGGCATTCGATCTCATGGTACCGCAGTGCCGGGCTGGGTCAGGGCCTGAACGGCAGATAGAATGAAACTCGCCAGCGCTGGAGCGTTTTCGGCATTGAAAATCGAGTGGTGCGAACCCAAAAAGGAACGCTCCTGAAAAGGGCCCCTAGCCAGTTCCCGCCAGCCTCTCTTGGAATTTTGCAGGATACTCTGGTTGACTTCGCTGCCAGCAGCCAACGCGCTGGCGAGCGGGCCTGGATATGGGCGAGGCGCATAAGTACGCAGGACGATTCCGCCCGGGCTCAGGCTGGCCGGCACAGGGACCTCGGGGACAGGAACCGTTTCCGCAACGCCGGATTGTGCCACCGCCGATTCCCGATTCACGCTTCTGCTTTTGTCACGGATGAACCGAAAATGGCGGGCAAGTTCTGCCGCTAACCTGCGTCCTTGTCCACGCGCTACGGCACGCAATGCGATGGGCAAGTTCACGCGCACTCTTTGATACCGAGGGGTATCGACATCCACCAGCACAAGAGATATTCCGGGCCGCGACATCGCCAGCATTCTTTGCGCGACATCATAAGCGAGAATTCCGCCATAGCAATGGCCTGCAAGAACGATCGGGCCGGCCGGGCGAATCTGAGAAACCAGGCTAGCGAACCGGATTGCGATGCCGGCAAAATCGGCGGGATCGATCAGCCGATGGCGCAGCGCGAAGAAGGGCTGTTGGTCGCCCAGACACCGGGCTAAGTGACGTAGAGTCCACGGCTCCATTTCCTCTCCAGGAAAGAAAAACACCGCAGGACCATCGCCCAAGGCTTGCAGGCAAACGGCCGAGACGTCTTCAAACCGTATTTCGTCGCGATGCGCTCTCTTAGCAACCACTTGAACTAAGTGGAAAAACGTCGGCGCGTCGAGGAACGCTGCGAGGTCCGTCGGAGCTTCATCGATTTGAAGTTCCGACGCCAGTAGGGCAAACATACGAGCGGCCGACAACGAGTCTCCCCCCATGGCAAAAAAGTTGTCTTGCCAACCGGGCATATCCGTACTGAGGACTTGCATCCAGACAACCCCGACCCGATGGTGCAGCAAGGCCTTGGATTCGTCTTCGGGGACTGACGGGTCTGGCAATTCTTGCGCCTGAGCGCTGGTCTGAAACTGTGTTCTAAGAGTTTCCCTAAGCGGCTTTCCGATCGGGTTGAGCGGGATGGATTCAACGAACCAGATGCGGCCCGGAACTCTCGATCTGGAAAGCCGTTCCGCCAGGAAGTTTCTAATCTCCGAGGCAACCGCCCTGGCGCCGGGACGCAGCACGACGGCGGCCACGATATCGTCGCCGAGAGTGGGATGCGGTACCGCAAAGCTAGCTGCCCCCACGATACCGGGATGTTCCGACAATGCATGGTCTATTTCGAGCGGAGAGATAGTCTCGCCGCCACGATTGATGACTTCCTTAATGCGCCCGGTGATAAATAGATCGCCTTCATGATCCATGCGGCCGAGGTCGCCGGTGCGAAACCAACCATTGAGAAAAGCTTCTCGATTCGCCTCTTCAGCGTTGAGATACCCTTCCATAACCGCGTCGCCGCGCAGGACGATTTCGCCTTCAGAACCCGCAGGCAGAAAATTACCACGCGCGTCCATAATCGCGATTTCCGGTCCAACAGCTCTCCCCACCGAGCCTGTTTTTCGAGGAAGATGAGGCGGCGTATTGGCCACCGGGCCAACCTCAGTCAACCCGTAGCCATTGACCACCTTGACCCCCAGAACGCTTTCGATATCGCTAAGCAATGTGGGCGACCCGGCGCCGCTGCCGCAGCGAACGAACCGCAACGACGATCGCCGGAAATGTTCTGGATCCGCCTTGGCCATTTCCAGGATGGCTCGATGCAGGGCCGGTCCGGCGGCGTACCAGGTGGGGCGCAGTTCCTCAAGCCATGGCAGGAAATTCCGGGCCTCAAAGCCGGTGCATGCCACACTTCCGCCAGCCATCAACTGACCGACAGCGCAAGAGTATCCGAGGATGTGGTGCAGCGGCATCAAGCTGAGGTAACGGTCGTCGGATTGAAGAGCCAAACCGTGCTGTACACCCGAGCATATGGCGTAGAGATTGGCATGACTGAGCGGGACCAGTTTCGGTTCACCAGTAGTGGCGGACGTTTGCAAAAGCAACGCGCATTGCTCTGGCAGTCGGCTCGCGTGGGGAGAAAAGCTCACCGAGTTATCCCCTTGGGAATCCAATCCAACCACCGGGATTCCCAAAGATCGCGCGACTTCTCCACCGTGTCCATTGCCGGCAGTAAGTAAGACGGACGGTCTGAGCAGCGTCAAACGCGATCGAAACTCAGCCAGCGTGAGCTGGCAATCGAACGGCGCGGCCGCGCCCGCCTCCACAGCACCTAACAGCGCCGTGAGCAATTCAGGGCCGTCGGGCATCGCCACCGCGACCACATCGCCGCGTCTGACGCCGCAGGATCGCAGCATCTTTGCGATCGACGCGATTCTGGTGACAAAAACATCGAACGAGACCGCCGCCCGGCCCGGGCTCAACTCAGCGGGCGCACCCGGCGTTTCCGCAGCACGAAGGACGAGATCGCGCAAGCAGGGCGCTTGTAAGCGATGAATGGGTTGAAGCCGAGCCGCGGATGAATCGCCGTCCGTCACGGCGCTACCTCCTCCAGCACCCGGCCCTTGGTTTCTACGATGAATCTGGAAACGAAAGCGGCGAACCATGCCATCAGCCCAAAAACCAAGAACACTGTGGAGAGCGACGATCGCGCTACCGTGAATCCCACAAAGATCGGGGCCACGATGGATGCCACGCGCAGCCAAACGCTGGCCAGGCTGGTGGCGAACGCACGCATTCGCGTGGGATAAATCTCAGGCGTGTGAAGGAACACGACCATGGCGATCGAGTTCGCGAAAAATAGCGTAATCGAGCTGAGCAGCAGCACCGCCCGCGCACTAGGAGCGCCCCGCAGCCACAGCGCGACACAGGCCAACCCAGCCAATGAAAATGCGCCGAGATACCATGGCCGGCGACCGGTCCACTCGATCAGGAAGGTAACCGCGATGCAGCCCGCGAAGCCGGCCGCGCTGGATACGAGGCCATATCGCAACGCAGTTCCTAGCGGCAAACGGTACAGTGTCGTGTAGAGCGTAGGCACCCAATTCGCCAGGCCGTTCAACAACAGAAACGCTGCGAACCAGATAACCCATGTGGTGGCGGTGCGGGCGCGATAGGGGCCACGAAACAGCTCCCGCCAATCCAATTTGGACACTGGATGCTGAACCGGAATAGCCTTTGCTGGACGCGGCAGTTCCCGTTGAGCTGAATTGCCCGATGATCGAATTTCGATATCGCGGACGGCCTGTCCCGCTTCTTCCATCCGCCGCTGGCTAGCGAGCCAACGAGGCGATTCCGGCAAAGATCGGCGAAGAAAGACGACCAGCACCGCAGGTAGCGCACCTACCAGAAACAGATATCGCCAGCCTAGGTGGGTAACCACCCAGACTCCGAGCAACGCGGCGCATAGCCTACCCGCCGAGTATGTCTGTTCGTAGACCAAGAAGAATCGGCCTCTGGTTTTGGATTGCGCGAGTTCATTGATATACGCCGCCGCCACAGGCACTTCACCTCCCAGGCCCAGGCCTTGCAGGATACGGAAGACCAGCAGCGACGAATAGCTCCACGAGAAAGCGCAAACCAAGCTTAGTAATGCGTAAATCGCGATGGTATAGCGAATGGTGGAAACTCTCCCGATGCGGTCGGCCAGCCAGCCGAACAAAACGGCGCCGGCCAGTTGTCCCAGATAGCCAGCCGAAATTAAGACACCGGCCTTCTGCGGCGAGAGATGCCAGGCGGCGGTCAGTACAGGAAGAGCGTAGGCAATGGCGAGCGTGTCTATGCCGTCAAAAAGAGTGGCGGCTCCCACCACCAGACGTGCCCGTACATGCCATCCGGATGGGCGTAAGCCCTCGAGCCGGGCGACGATCTGATCGGTACTTAAGACGGTACCGAAGGTAGGCTCATGCGGCGTGAGCCGTGTGCGAGTTGTATCCACCAGGTAACGTTATTCTCTCAAATCGCAGCCCACGGTCCAATTCAGTCGGATCGGAGGGCTTGCATGACGTCCACTCGCGCAGCGCGCGCGGCGGGAATGACCGATGCAACAACCGCGGCAGCCAGCAAGATGATGGCGGCGCCAATGGCAGGCAATGCCCCGGGCATACGAACACCCTCGAAATAACTGCCAGCCAGACGAGCCAGCGCGAATCCGCACGCTGCGCCCGCAACCACGCCCACGCCCGCCATCCATGCGCCTTCGGCGATGACGCCCCGCACCAGGTGCCACGGTTGAGATCCGATGGCCAGACGGACTCCAAACTCGCGCGTGCGGCCACTGACCGAGAACGCCAGCACGCCAGCGACGCCCACCACGGCGATCAAGAGCGCAACCCCCGCGAAGACGCCGAATACCAGCGTATTCAGACGATCCGGCGTAAGCACTTCAGCGCGCACGTCTTCAAGCGTGGCCGCGCGTTCGACAACTTGATCCGATGACATTTCGCGGATGATGCGGGTCACCGGCGACACGAGCGCATAGGGATTCGAGCGCGCATGAATAAACAAACGGCCCCCGCCTATTTCCTGATCCATCGGATGATACACATTCAAGGCCGGGCCCGGCATCACGTTTTCGTCATCCATGTCGGCGACCACCCCGATAATGCGGCGGGGCTCCGGGCTCACATCGATAAACTTCATGATCGGATCGGTCCACATCAAGTGATGGTTCACGGCGTCCTGATTTGGGAACATGCGCTGCGCCACGCTTTGGCTGACGATCACCACCGCTTCGCTCTTATTGCGATCGCGCGCGTCAAAATCGCGTCCGGCGATTAGCGGTACGCCCAGCGCCGCGA
>Ga0210383_10005032_pt1 | contig 11658 bp, 6 predicted proteins | sample IncBWC14OmetaG_FD_160072 | JGI IMG/M metagenome (GOLD analysis project Ga0210383, IMG submission 160072) | Forest soil microbial communities from Barre Woods Harvard Forest LTER site, Petersham, Massachusetts, United States - Inc-BW-C-14-O ...
CGTAGTTCGTACCGCTGTACTCGAAATCGCTTCCGACCGCACGATCTAAGTGCTCGGTCCGCAAGTTCCTCACACGATTTTCAAGCGCACTGTCGCTCACATCAGAACTTGCCGCAAACTTCTCAGATGTTTCCACCGAAATACCGCTCGCGTGATTGAGTAACTGTCTTACCGTAATCTGTTGGGAAGAGTCATCCGCCAGGGTGAACCAGGGGATGTATTGGCGAACCTTCGCGTCCAGGTTGATTTGCCCCGTCTCAACTAGTTGCATTATCGCCAAGGCGGTAAATGATTTGCTCACCGAGCCAAGGATGAACGGCGTCTCGGCAGTGACCGGACGGCCTGTGGGATCCGCCACACCAAGACCAGCCACGCGCGTGATGTGATCTTGCTCCACGACGCCCCAGGCGGCGCCAGGTATGCGTTGCTCCGCAATCCTGCTCGCCAGATATGCTTCGATCTTGTCTGATTGGTTTGCGGGGAGCGCGGTTTTCGCACTAACTGCAAAACAACATGCAAACAACGCACCTAAAAACCACAGGACCGTCGTCGAACGCGACGGAATGAAATTCACGCATCGACCGCGTTGCGGAGACTTCATAAAGGGCCTTTCTGACAGTCCAGGTGTGGTAGGCTCCGGCTGCCCTGGAATAGGGCAAGTCCCCGAGCACTGAGACTCATCGACCTTGCGGCTCGGTGGAAATCAGATGTTTCGCAACAACCACAGCAGTGTGGGCGGCGACGCCGCCACCAAGGCCCCGACCGCGTATGAATACCAATATCACATAGCGAGGCCTGCTGCCTTCACTCAGTAGGCTGGCAAACCATCCATCGCATTGATCTCCGCACTGACCGGGACCGGTACCGGTCTTGCCTCCAATATGCCATCGACTTTTTCCAAAGGAATTCTTGATGCCGACCGCGGTGCCGTGTTGCACGACTTCGTCCAGAGCAGCCCTCAAGCTGTAAGCGGTTTGCGGTGAAAGGATGCTCCCGTGGCGCTGTCCAATCTCCCGCAAGAAGGCCGAGGCCTCCCTCGGCGTAATCGTCACCTTGTCTTCACCCAAGGATAGAACCGAGGCCCACTCGGCGTCGCTGGCATCCGGCTTGAGCGCTAGATCTTCTAGCCCATAACGACGCAAATCCGCCAGCACTTCAGCAGCCCCGATCTCGCGCTTCAAAGTCTGCGCCATTTCACCGCCACCCGAATCACATCCCGAGGCCAGGACGTCCTCGACGAGCATGCCTCGGCTCGGTCGGCCCCCGCTCGCGAGACAGTGAACAAGAGTCTTGCCAAAACCATGATCTAGCCACGACGCGGCCACGTAGAGCTTTACGACCGACAAGGGCTTGATCGGAGAATCTATCGTCAGGCTCTGGTCTTCTACTCCGCTTGCTGATCCGCTGACGTGCGCCAGTATCTCGCCGGTATCTACATCGCGCACATGGATGAACCCCCGCCCACTCGCATCCCGCAAGACGCTGCGAGCAAAACCTTCCAGGGTTGATCGCTGCACAGACGATTCTCGTTCTTCGCCCGCAACACCTCGCAAACTCGCATCATAGGCGGCTCTCGCTATCTTCGAGATTACCCTTTCTCGTGTAAGCTCATCTGCGCTGGAATCCGTGATGAAGACCGCTATTGCTAAGACCCTCTTGTCAGGCAACGTAATCAACCCAATGTCGTTGGTTGCATGTGCTAAGCCTGCGTCCACACCCGATGTACCGGCTTTGTGAGCGACGACGGTGCCCGGAGGCAATTCTCCTTTCAGACGGTTCGACTTGACCGAATCCTTCATCCATTCGAGAAGAAGTTCAACATGGGCAAGTGAAAGCGGCGGATTATCGCGGAGGCGGCGCAAGAGCTGGACTGCACCAGCGGGCCTGAACCAATTGTGATACTGCGCCATTACATCACGGTGGAGTTCATGTTCGCCATCTACCAAATGAAACCCGTCGACCCCGAGGGAAGTAACATACTCGGTTACGCCTTTCGGTCCGCCGACAAGCCGAAGCAGTAGATCAGCGGCAACATTGTCACTAAGAGCAACCGTTAAACGTAGCAGTTCGCTGAGAGGAACATCAACGTTTGCTTCGGGAAACCTATCTTGGAGTGGACTGTAAGTCTTTGGAAGGATCCGATCGCCCGGCCCGAAATGAACCGCCTGGTCCATCGCCAATGAACCCTGCTCAACCTGATGCAGAACAGCCAGCGCCAACGGCAACTTGAATACAGATTGCATCGGGGGCTTCGCGTCAGGGTACAGGTCACAACGAATCGCGTCGCCCGGAAGCGAACAAGCAACCGAGACCTTGCCATGAGCCTCTGAGGCGATGCCTCGTATCTTGAACTGCAGACCGTCCGTTCGGAAGGAGTGACGGGAAGCCACGCGCTCATCATCTCGAGAATTCCGAGCATTTCCCTGGGCAGCATTCAGACTTTTAGGGCCAATGCACGCCTGCGCAACTACAATGTAAACAATAAATTTCAGCAACGCAGCAGGGTGAGATTTTCGCACCAACGTGATCACAGCGTTGGCGCTATCTTTTGTTGAGGCCGCCATCAGTTTCGCGTCGCCTCAACCAGGTCACCGAAAAGTTGCGTGTGCAGGCTATCCGCTTGGGCAAAAGGCGAGATGTCAAACCTGATGAAGGCGGGCCACTCCGCCGCGTGGAGTGCGGTTTCCCATTGTAGGCGAAAGGTATCATGGTGCCAGTGAGCCAAGTGAGCGACCTCTCCGCCCCCGTATTGTAGCTGGAGGCTACCGTTATTTAGTGTCACCACAACGTCCAGCCCAAGCCGGTCGCGGTACACACCAGCGTAGGCCGAGAGCGGAAGGCTCGGAGTGGTACTGGAAAGCCTAGACGCCTCGGTGGCCCGGTTCTCGGCCTCATGCTGCTGAAGCTCTTCATCCCAGGAATCGCGCAGTTCCGTAGCGTAGTCTCGGGTTGCGACGCTGAGGTAGTGATCAATGATGCGATTTGCGACGGCGCCGTTAAAGGGGACCCCGACCTTTCTTGTGTTGGTGAGAACTACGATACCGAGATGCAGGTCCGGTAAGAGGGCAATGTAAGCGCTCTGGCCATCCCCGCTTCCGGAGTGCCAAAGCAGCGGAGTGCCACGGTAGTCGAAGACCTGCCACCCCATACCGTACGCCGCGAAATAGCGGATCTGTCGGGCGATTCGGAATTCCTCACTACTTGGAACCACAATTTGCGGGGAGTGCATCTCGCTCATGGTTTTGGCGCTGAGGATCCGCCGCCCCCGGAATGTTCCGTCGCCTAGTTGGAATAACGCCCAGGTGGCGAGATCATTTGCCGAGGACTGGATTGCTCCCGCCGGAGCGGTTGTGATGCGCGGTGTCGTCTCACGTGGGGTGACGCGCTGCACACCCGAGATCAGCGCGTGCCCGGACGCCACATTGCCCATCGTCGGAGCGGATGCGAAATCGGCCGTAGTGCGAGTCATACCGAGGGGGACGAGTAGTCGCTGTGTTATCAGTTCTTCCCAGCTCTTGCCGGCGGCGGCAGCCGCGGCAAGACCTGCCAACGTGTATCCGATGTTCGAATAGACGAGCCGCGTGCGGAAGGGAGCCGCCAACTCCATGTTCTTGACGAGTTCGAGGAGTTGGGATCGGGTCACGCCAGTGAAGTACCAGGCGCTATTCGTCGCCCGGACACCGGTCCGGTGGCAAAGGAGGTCACGAATGGTGACATTTGCGCTCAAGTAAGGGTCTGGGAACTCCAGCGTAGAAAGGTAGCGGCGTACGGGGGCATCCCATTCCATGTGGCCCTCGTCGACGAGGTTCCCGACCGCGGCCGCAGTGAACGATTTCGTGAGTGATGCTGCATCGAAGATGGTGTTGCCGTCCACGAGATCCGACTTGCCTAGTTCGCGAACTCCGTAACCGCGGACAACAACCACGCGGCCATCCTTTACGACAGCAATTGCGGCACCTGGAATCTCCCAGTCTCGGAGCGCGCCCCGAATGTATGCGTCTAGCGTCTCAGGAAACGGCTCGGTCGCGACAGCTTGCGCGACGGCGGGCTGCGACAGTGAAAAAAATAGCGCCGCAGGCAATAGGCACATTGTTTTCATTATTTATTTCTCCCCTTGGAAAGGGTATGCGTTCTCGACGACTATCTAGTTGCTGGCGCAGAGAACTGGTTACGATAGTGACGCGGCGTGATACCTAGAAGGCGGACGAAGGCACGCCTCATCACATCGGCACTTCCGAATCCGGCAGCCATCGCGATCTGTTTGAACCCCTTGTCTGTTCGTTCCAACTGTCGGCGCGCAGCTTCGGCTCGCATTTGCAAAACATAGTGGGATGGCGTTTTTCCCAACTCGCGCGTGAACACACGCTCGAAATTCCGAACACTCATTGCAGTTCGCTCCGCTAGCCTCTGCACCGACAGATCTTTGTGAAGGTTTTCCGCAATCCAAACCTGGAGCTCATGAATCGCCCTCATTTCCGAGGCCTGCGCCGACAAGGAAGCACTCAGCTGACTTTGTCCGCCCGGGCGGCGCAAGAACAGAACAAACTCGCGTGCTATCTCATGAGAAAGTCTGCCTCCGCAATCCTCTTCAACCCAGCCAAGTGCCAGATCGATTCCCGCCGAGATTCCGGCAGAAGTATAGATATTTCCATCTTTCACCCAGATCGGATCGAATTGCATCTTGACCTGAGGATAACGGCTTGCCAATTCGCGCCCGAATTTCCAGTGCGCGGTCGCTCTCTTCCCATTCAACAGACCCGCCTCGGCCAAAAGAAATGACCCAACGCAAACCGCCCCCAATCGCTGAACCGCTGGGGCCATCTTTCGCATCCACGCGAAAAGGACGGGGTCGCGCGCCGTGCGTGTTCCAAGCCCACAGACGAGAAGAAGTGAGTCGACTTTCCCTTTGACGTCCTGCAAATGCCCTTGCGCAGCAAATGAGAGTAGTCCTCCCTCGCCCTGAACTCTCAGATCTCTTGCGTTGGTTACGACTTCGGCTTCGTAGATAGTCTTGCCGACCAGGCGATTCGCGGCGCCAAAAACTTGGATTGGTCCAACGAGATCAAGCTCGTCCACTGGCGGCACTACGACAACGACGATTCGCCTTCGCTTGAGGTGCGCACTCCCGTTCCGACGCGTGCTTGAGCTGGTCTTTGACATCTGCCGGTCAACTATGCAATGGGAACGGTGCCCCGGCAAGCGGAGGATGATGATTTGGCGGAAAACGTCTGACTTCTGTCGATAAACGGTGGTCCGCTGTTATTAGAATCCAGCGCTTGAGACGGATATTCCAATCGTGAGGATGCAGCGGCAGGTTCTTGAAGGTCCCAGAATGTGTCCATTCCGGTCTCGCAAGGAAAGATAATGAAGCATCGCTGGAAGAGGATCGTTGGCGCAGTAGTTCTTGTCGGCGCACCATTGCCGACGATATTCATCGCTCAAACCGCTCAGACCGCCGCGCAAACCGACCAGGCTCCCGGTCCTTACGCGCGCATCGCGATCATGCGGGCGCTTGATGGCCATTCGGTCGAGTGGGAGGCGGGGTACATCCGCCACCTCGAGTGGCACCGGCAGGCCAGGGACACGTTTGCCTGGTACAGTTATTCGGTCTGGGCATCCACTGAACGGCAACGGTGGATCATCTACGCAACGTTCGGACGTACGGCCGCCGAACTGAGCAACCCAGTATCGCCGGCCGAAGACGAGCGGGACAACCTTATCAACGTCCTGCCGCACGCCCAATTCCTGGGGAACGCGGTCTACGAGTTCCTGCCGGCGCTCTCACGTGGCAACGGTGTGCCGACACCGGCTCTTCGAGCCGAGTACACAACGGTGGAGCTGACCCAAGGGACGGGCAAGGCTTTCGAGGCGGCGCTCGCCGCGGAACAATCAAAACTGCAGGGAGAGACGCTTTGGTATCGAATGGTCGTGGGCGGCGATACGCCGCGCTACGTTCGCCTTCGTCCGCGCGTAAGCCTAGCCGCTATTCTCGATGAGCGCGCTGATCAAGCGCTCCCAGACAAAGTGAACGGTTTGATCTCGAAGATGACTGTCGAGACACTCAATCTGCGGCCGAATATGCTGGTTAACGTCACGCCCGAGCCCGCGCGTCAGTGATGGTCACCTGAGTCGATGATGCCTGAACCCGATGACCGGCAGATTCGCGGCGCGTGCCCACTCGATTGCCCGGACACATGCAGCTGGATTGTGACCGTCAAAAACGGCGAAGCCGTCGCACTTCGCGGCGATCCTGCGCATCCCTACACGCGTGGATCACTCTGCAACAAGGTCGAGAATTACTTGGCCTATGCGCGCTCCTCCGATCGCCTGCTGTATCCAATGCTCCGAACCGGGTCGAAGGGCAGTGGCGAGTTCACTCGGATTTCGTGGGGCGAAGCGCTCGAAAGGATCGCGACGGAGTTCCGCGATGTGATCGCGAAGCATGGCGCCGAAGCCATTTGGCCCTGTGTGGGCAGCGGCAGCATGGGGCTGATGCAAGGTATCTACGGCGCCGGAGAACGGCTATGGAACGTGCTCGGCACGTCGCGCTCTATGTATACGCTTTGCACGATTGCGGGGGGATTCGGTACGGGTTACACGCTGGGCAACAATCGCGTCGGAATGGACCCGGAGACGTTCCGATTCGCGAAACTCGTTGTGCTTTGGGGTGCGAACGTACTGTCAACGCATCCTCACCTGTGGCGGCCCATCCTCGAGGCGCGGAAGAATGGCGCACCGGTCGTTTGCATCGATCCGATCCGGACGCGGACGGGTGCGGCGAGTGATTGGCACCTGGCACCCGTGCCCGGAACAGATGCCGCACTCGCTCTCGGCCTGCTGCATGTCGTGCTGCTTGAAGGCAAAGAGGATCGGCAATTCATCGGTGAGCGGACCGTGGGCTGGGAAACGTTTCGCGAACGGATTCTTGCCTTTCCGCCATCCCGCGTGGCCGAGATTACGGGGCTGCCAGCGGAATCGATTGTCGATCTGGGCAAACGACTAGCCGAGACGCGGCCGACAGCGATTCGTATTGGCATCGGCTTGCAACGTCACGGCGGCGGCGGGATGGCTGTGCGCACCATTACGTGCATTCCCGGAGTTACCGGCGACTGGAAGTACGCCGGCGGCGGCGTCTTTTACGACACGCGAGGTTTCTTTGGCGTGAACTGGGACGCTCTCAGCCGTGATGATCTCCGGTCTCGGGAAACGCGCGCGCTGGACGTGAAGCGACTCGGCGACCAATTACTCGAGACCGGCAATCCGGCGGTCAAAGTGCTATTTGCATACGCCTGCAATCCGGCGGCGAGCGTACCAAATCAGACCAAGGTGCTGCGCGGGCTGACGCGAAACGATCTGTTCACCGTCGTGATCGAGCACTTTCTCACCGATACCGCACGCTACGCAGACATCGTTTTGCCGGCTACCATGCAGATCGAGCACCACGATCTGCTTATTTCCTACGGGCATCTCTATCTAACTTGGAACGAGCCGGCCGTGTCGCCGCCGGGCGAGTGCCTGCCGACGACGGAAATCTTCCGGCGGCTGGCGCGAAAGATGGACCTCGATACGCCGGCGCTGTACGAAAGTGACGAGACGATCGCTCGGCAGCTGCTCGACAGCGGACACCCTTCATTGGCTGGCATCACATTCGACGAACTGAAGGCTCGCGGTTGGATGCGGCTGAACTATCCCGATCCGTTCGTACCGTTCGCTAACACGTTTCCCACCGCATCAGGCAAGCTGGAATTCGTCTCTGATCGCATGGCGCAGTCCGGAATGGACCCCGTCGCCGGTTACACTCCTCCGCACGAAACGTCGCAACACGATACAACGTTGCTCCGCGAATACCCGCTCACTTTGATTACACCTGCCAATCATTACTTCCTGAATTCGATCTTCGCGAACGTGAAGAGGCAACAACGGCGATCAGGAGAGGCCACGCTGCTGATCCATCCGGCTGATGCCGCACCACTGCAAATTGCCGCGGGCGATCAGCTGCGCGTCGCCAACGCGCGAGGCGCGTTCTTTGCGGTCGCGGACGTGAGCGACTGCGTCCGGCCGGGCGTTGTCGCCAGCACCAAAGGCCGGTGGCCGGGCTTCTCAAAAGGGGGCGCGACGATCAATGCCACCGTGGACGACCGCGACTCCGACATGGGCTGCGGCGCAGTCTTTCACGACAATCGCGTGCGCGTCGAGAAGGCGTCGTGATGGGATGCGTGCTTCGTCCTTCGCGCGGTGCGCCCAAAGCCCGCTAGTAGATAGAGAGAGATAGAGGGAGAACGCCGGATGAGCCCACTTTGGAGAGATATCCATCGCAGTCTGCGCACGCTGGTGAAACGCCCAGCTTTTTTCGCCGTGGCCGTGGTTACGCTTGCGTTGGGAATTGGCGCGAACACCGCCCTCTTCAGCGTGGTCAACGCTGTCCTCTTGCGGCAACTGCCCTTCCGGAACGCGGACCGCACCTTTTGGATTACCGAGGTGCGACCCGAACGCAGCGACGCTCCCTTTTCTCTCCCAGATTTCCTGGACTATCGCGATAACACCGACTCCCTGGACTCCATCTCTGCCGTAGGACCATGGAGCGCCAATCTCACTGGGCGCGGAGATGCCGAACAGTTGATTGGCGCTCGGATTTCCGCAAATCTTTTCGAGACCTTGGGCGTCGACGCCGCCGTCGGCCGCACTCTGGAACCGGACGACGACCGTCCAGGAAACCCCAACGTCGTTGTCATGTCCTATGCGCTTTGGCAGAGGCGATTTAGTGCGGACGCCAGCCTCATCGGCAAATCACTCGATCTCAACGGTGCGAGCTACACGCTGGTCGGCATTCTTCCCCCCAATTTTGTCTTCCCGATTCCCGACGCGGAGCTTGCCGTGCCACTTGTTCCGGACGCAGACCCTTTGCGTCTGAACCGAAACACCGTGAACTTTCTCAGACTCATAGGCCGCACGCGGCGCGGCACGAACCCCGAACGCGCACAGGCCGAGATGAATGCTCTGGCCCGCAAACTCCGCGAACAATTTCCGGAGCCAAACGCACGAAAACTAGGCGTGAAATTGACGCCGATGCGTGACCAAATAACGGGCGGTTCCCCGCGGGCCCTCTGGGTGCTCCTCGGTGCCGTCGGGTTCGTCCTCCTGATCGCCTGCGCCAATCTCGCGAACTTGAACTTAGTGCGCGCCTCCAGCCGTCAACGAGAAACGTCAATTCGTTCCGCGCTTGGCGCCACGCGCTGGCAGGTGGTCAAGCAGCTCCTGCTGGAGAGCGCATTGCTGGCGACCGCGGGGGGCATTGTGGGTGCGTTCTTGGCGCGTTTTGGAGTGCAAGCGCTGGTGGCTCTGAGTCCTTCCAGTATCCCTCGAGCGGGCGAGATCGGACTGGACACTTCGACACTCGCCTTCACCGCTTTAGTCTCGCTTGCGGCGGCAATAGTCACAGGCTTGGCGCCCGCGCTATCGACCTCGAACGGCGACTTGGCGCAGCAGTTGAACGAAGGATCACGCGGGTCGACGGAAGGTGGCCGAGGGAAGGCACTACGAACGACGCTGATCGTCGTCGAGGTGGCCCTCTCTCTCATTCTTCTGGCGGGCGCGGGCGTTTTGTTGAAGAGCTTTTCCAAGGTGCAGACCGTGGATGCGGGTTTCGATCCACATGGCGTTCTGGCCGTTCGCCTGTCACTCCCGAAATCCCACTATCCTCACCTCGCGAATATGACCATGTTTTACGATGCACTTCTTCCGCGTACGCAAACGCTCGCAGGTGTATCTGGCGCGGGCGTGATCGATATGCTGCCATTGAACGGCCTGATCTCGTCGATCCACTTCACGATAGTTGGGCGAGCATTTTCGAGAGAGCAGGCTCCGGAGGCGCAGTACCGCACCGCAAGTCCGATGTATTTAAAGGTGATGCGAATTTCGCTGCTGGCAGGTCGCGAATTCAATGAGAGCGATACCGGCCGCACTCGGCTGGTCTGCCATATCAGCGAAACTTTGGCCAAGCGCTACTGGCCCTCAGGTGACGCCATCGGTGCTCACCTGATGCTCGACGACAACGACTCCGGACCCCGGCAGGCCGAAGTCGTCGGCATAATTCACGACGTCAAGGACAGAGACCTGGAGGCCGCGCCGGATTTCGACATATACATACCTCTCCGGCAAACTCATGAAGACGGGGTGGCCTGGCTGCGGGATACCCAGTATTGGGTCTTGCGAACCGAAGCTGATCCACTTGCACTGGCCAGCGCTTTTCGGGAGCAGGTCCGCAATGTGGACGCGGATGTCGCGGCTTCGAATGTCCGTTCGATGGATCAGTATCTTTCACTCGCAACCTCGCCGCGACGTTTCAATCTTCAGTTGATTTCCATCTTTGCGCTGGCGGCTCTCGCCCTGGCACTCGCCGGAATCTACGGCGCCATCTCTTCTTCCGTAAATCAGCGCGCGCATGAGATAGGTGTCCGCATGGCGATGGGAGCCCGGCCCAGCCACATGCTGAGAATGGTGATCGGAGAGGGAATCAAGCCGGTCCTCGCAGGGCTAGCGGTCGGTATCCTCAGTGTCTTCGGTCTAAGCAAGGCGTTAACAAGTTTGGTGTATGGAGTCAGTGCGTCGGACCCGGCCACGTTGGCAGGCGTTACGCTAATATTCGGCTGCGTGTCGCTTACAGCTCTGTACTTGCCAGCTCGCCGTGCGACGAGGATCAATCCGCTAGTTATCCTTCGGACGGACTAAACGGGTCTACAAAGCGGACTCACCCCCTATGGATGTGGATTTCGCGGGCGAAATTCGAGTTTGGCGGGGACTGGAGGGAGTGAGATCTTGAGAGCCGAAGGCTGGAGCCGGCGCATCTTTATCAGATTGAGTGACGCGGCTTTCACACTGTCACCCGTCTGATTGCCGTGGTCCGTCTATGGTGACCACTCCCTCCCCTGCGCCCTGAACGCTCCGCATGGGGCGTCGCAGGCATTCGTTCCGGGAGTGGTCAGCGCGACTCATACCATTCTCTAATGCCTCAAGCGTCGGCGAGCGAATCAGCTCGAAAACCTATTCCACTTAACATATATTGCTCGTCTCGCCAATCACGGAGGCGAATATTCTAAGTGCCACGAACGCAAGCGGATTTACTGCTGTCGCCGGTGAACTTTCACAAATTTTTGCAGCGGGCTATCAACTGGTTGGGGCGGGGAATCAGATAACTGCCGCGGAATGAAGCAATTCTAACCAGCGAATCAGCCGCCCACAATTCATATATTTTGGGGCAGGGCTAGAAACGGTACGCTGTGTTGTCCGCGATTTCTCGCCATGAGCGGCCCTGTGAGCGCAAATGGTGTTTTGGTAGGGCGATCGGGATCGCAACTGCATCCCGCACTTCTGAGTCTCGTCAGCGGAAGGCGTTACCGACAGTTCCCCATCCCAAGTTAGAACTGTTAGAAACGCGAATTGCGCTAACACTCCGGTACGCGGATGCAATTATTCTTTGGCGAAGAAGCTTCCCAAGCTTCGGACGTGGGTTCGATTCCCATCGCCCGCTCCATAAATCACGGGTCCGGCCCGGAGACATAGGTGACAGATCGTACCGGAGACATAGGTTACACTTTTGGACCAAAAGGGTTGTCGAGCGGCTGCAGAGTTTTTTCCTCCAGATCGATGTAGCCGAGATCG
>Ga0210383_10005033_pt1 | contig 11656 bp, 9 predicted proteins | sample IncBWC14OmetaG_FD_160072 | JGI IMG/M metagenome (GOLD analysis project Ga0210383, IMG submission 160072) | Forest soil microbial communities from Barre Woods Harvard Forest LTER site, Petersham, Massachusetts, United States - Inc-BW-C-14-O ...
CCTGATCATCGCCTACAGCCGCCCGTCCTTCGCCGACCTAGCCCGCACCACGTTCCTTTCGGTGAACACCTCGACCTGGACCATGGTGATCGCAGTCGCGCTGATCGCGCTCGTGCTGGCCCGGACGACCGCCGGGCGCTATATGTACGCGGCGGGCAGCAACGCCGAGGCCGCCAGGCTGGCTGGAGTCCGGGTGCAGACCATCAAGCTGACCACGTTCGTGGTCAGCGGCGGAGCCGCTGCCCTCGGCGGCGTCATCGACGCCTCCCGGGTGCTCAGCGCCCAAGCGTCGAACGGCGAGACCGCCCTGACCTTCACGGTCCTCGCGGGCATCGTGGTCGGCGGGACGAGCATCCTCGGCGGCGAAGGCGCGATCTGGCGCACCGTCGTCGGCGTGCTGTTCATCGCGCTGATCGGAAACGGCTACGACCTGCTCGGGCTCAACCCGCTTTATGAGCAGATCACCCTCGGCGGCATCTTGCTCATCGCAGTCGGCGCCGACGCCTGGTCACGGCTGCGGACAAGCTAGCGCCACCGGCTTGCATACCACCGGCACCGGGCAGGATCACCTGAAGTCGGCCTTAGACGGGACCGGCGTCCCAGTTTGCTCAGCGCTTGGTGAACACGGCGTGGACGGTAATGGTGTTGTGCACGGAGGCCATGCCCATCTGGTTCCAGGTCAGGCCGAAGTCCGTCCGGTTGACCGGGACCTCGGCGTCGAGCGATATCTCGCTGTCGCTGGCGGCGGACACCGTGGCGTCGAAGGTGAGAGGCTTGGTGAGGTCGCGCACGGTGAGGCTGCCGGAGACGGTGACACCCTGGCCGGATAGCCTGGCCTGGTTAACGGTGACGGTGATGTCCGGATAGGTGTCGCTGTCGAAGAAGTCGGCCGAGCGCAGGTGCGTGTCGCGCTTTTTGTTCTTCGTGTCAATCGACGCGGCGCTCACGGTCATAGCGCCGCTCACGTCACCGGCCGCAGAGACGGTCCCCTGGCCGCTGACCTGACCGAAGACACCCTTAACCGGGACCAGGCCCCACATGCTCTTGGACCGCAGCCCGACCGTTGACTTGGACGCATCCAAGGTCCAGGTCCCGGTGAGTGCCGCGTCCTTCAGCAACGCCTGCAGCGCCGGTGTGTTCGTCTGTCCTGACGGTGCCATGCCGCCCTCCTATACAATTCGGTTCTGATACCAAAATAGTTTTGATAAGGAAACATTATGCAGGCGGGCCGACCGTGTCAAGGGAGGAAGGCGCGGGCCGAAGGATCGGGTTGACCATGTGCCGATATTGACGGACAACGCCGCGCGCCCGCCAGTGAATTAAATGCTCCGCCCGGCGGCGTGGAAGGCCTCGAGGGCCTGGCCGGGAGTGTCGTAGTAGGCATCAGCGCCCAGCGCCGCGCTGATGCCGTAACGGTCGAGTTGCTGCCGCACCTGATCGAGCACAGAGCTCATGACCAGGCGCACCTGTCGCTGGTGAAGGTGCTCGACCATCTTGGTCAGGACGGTGGATGCGGTGTAGTCGATATCGCCGATGGCGACGCAGTCGAGGACCAGCCAGCGCAGCGGGCCGCCGTGGCCGGTCAGGACCGCGACGTCCTCAAGCAGCTTGGGGGCGTTGGCGTAGTACAGGCTGGTGCCGAACCGGTAGACCACCAGTCCCTCCTCGGTGCGGGCGCCAGGCCCGACCGGGGCCGCATGCCAGTGCCCGGCGGGTGATTTCATCAGGACGCTGTTGAGCGGGCTGTAGCTGTGCCGCAGGTGGTCGACGATCGAGGCGACGACGGCGAGCACGATGCCGTACTCGACCCCCAGGGCCACCACCGCCACGGTCGTGAGCAGGGCCACGCCGTACTCGTGCTTCCTGATGGCCAGGATCCGCCGCATCCCCTTGACGTCGATGAGCTCGACAGCGATCAGGAAGACCACCGCCGCCAGGGCGGCGTCCGGCAGGTAAGTCAGCGGCCCGGTGAGCAGCACGAGGACGACCAGGACCACGGCGGCGGCGCTGAGCGGGGCCAGCTGGCTGCGGCCACCCGCGTTGTCGACCACCTGGGCTTTGGTCGGGCTGCCGTTCACCACGAACGTGCCGGAGAACGCGGCGGCGACGTTGGCGGCACCCAAGCCGACCAGGTCGGTGGCCTCGCTGAACTCCTCCTCGTACTTCACGGCGTAGGCCCGGGAGGTGGCCGCGCTCTGGGCCAGGATGACCACGAACATCGACGCCGCGGCGCCGAGCAGCGCGGCGGCGTCGTGCCAGCCGAGGGCGGGCGGCCCCAGGCTCGGCAGCCCGCGCGGGACGTTCCCGACCACGGCCACGCCGTGGCTGGCCAGGTCCACCGCCCGGCTCACGATGATCGCGACGATCACCGCGATCAGCGGCCCTGGGATCCGGCGGGTGATCAGGCGAGCCACGACCACGATCACGATGACCCCGATCGATACCGCCACGTCGGCCGGGTGCACGTGCGGGAGCGCGCGCACCGTGCGCAGGAGCTTGGGCAAGGTCTGCTGGCCCGCGGCCGTCACCCCGAGCATGTCAGGCAGCTGGCCGACCGCGACCTGGATGCCGACGCCGGTCAGGAACCCGACCAGCACGGTGCGGGAAAGGAAATTCGCCAGGAAACCGAGCCGGGCCAGCCGGGCTACCAGCAGCATCAGGCCGGCCAGCAGGGCCGCCAGCCCGGCCAGCCGCACATACCGCTCCGATCCCGCCACCGCCAGACCGGAGAGCGCGGCGGCGAGTATGGCCGCGGTCGCGGAATCCGCGGCGACGACCAGGTGGCGAGACGAACCGAGGACGGCGAAGATCGCCATCGGGAGGAGCATCGTGTAAAGGCCGGTCACCAGCGGCATCCCGGCGATCTTCGCGTATCCGAGCACCTCGGGGATGCCGAGGGCAGCCAGCGTGAGGCCGGCCAGCGCATCGGTAGGTACCCGGGACCGGTCGATGGGCAGCACGCCCTGCAGGACGGGCTGGGCCCGCCACCATTCCCGCCAGTGGCCCAGGGAAGCCAGCATCCTCTCACCTCCTCCTGGTCGGAGTAGTTCGGGCTGGGTTCATCATCTCGCCGCCGGGCGTTCAGCGCTCTTGACGACGTACCACGGGCACCACAGAATGACCGTCAAAAGAGGAGCCTCATTGCTAGCCAGCACTGCCCGCGCCTCGGCGCACGCTGTCCGGGCCGACTCGGGCGCCGACGCGATCGTACGGGCGCTGGCTGAGGCAGGAACGCGGTTGATGTTCGGCGTGCCGGGCGGCGGTCCCAACCTGGACGTGGTCGGGGCCGCGGCGACGGCCGGGCTGCGCTTCATCCTGGCCCACGGCGAGACCGCCGCGGTGATCATGGCCGCCACTTACGCCGACCTCACCGGCACGCCCGGGACCGTCGTCGTCACCCGGGGACCGGGGCTGGCCAGCGCGGTCAACGGCATCGCGCATGCGGCCCTGGACCGGCTGCCCGTGGTGGTGATCGCGGATACCGTCGCGGCCACCGACGCCAGCCGGATCAGCCACCAGCGGATCGACCAGGCAGCCCTGGGCCGGTCGGTCGCCAAGGCGTCAATCACCGTCAGCCGGCGGCACCCCGGCGAGGTGGCCGCGCGGATCGTCCGGATGACGCTGGCGGCACCGCCAGGACCGGTGATCGCCAACATGGACGACAGCGCTCCAGGGCCCGCCGAAGGCGGTGCTCCCGAAGGCGGTGCTCCCGAAGGCGGGGGCCGGCCGGCCCCAGCCGCGGGCGCCTCGGGCGCTTCGTTCCTGGCCGGCGCCCTGCGGGCGGCGCGGCGCCCGGTGCTGTTGCTGGGCGCGGGCGCCATCCCGCGGACCGCCGCGATCAGGGCGGCCCTGGCGGGGCGCGGCCTCCCGGCGCTGCACACCTACCGGGCTCGCGGCATCATCCCGGACTCTGCCGGTGAGGCGGCCGGGCTGGTCACCGGGGGGACGATGGAGTGGCCGCTGCTCAGCGCGGCCGATCTCGTCATCGGGCTTGGCGTGGATGAGGCCGAGATGATCCCGGCACCGTGGGATTACCCCGCGCGGACCATCCTGGTCACCGAGCCGGAGGCCAGCCCGGCGAACCGGCCCGGCCCGGCCGGTTCCTACCGCGGCTACTTCACCGGCGCGGCCGAGCTGAGGATGCCGCTGGCCCGGGCCGCGCAGGTGCTGGCCAAGGTGCTGGCTGACGGGCTGGCTGACGGGCCCGGCCACGACTGGCCACCAGATGCGGGACACGCGGCTAAGACGGACGCCGCCGCCCGGCTCGCGGCGGCGGCCATCGCCGCCCCGGGGTTGCTGGCCCCCCAGCAGGTCGTCGCGACGGTGCGGGCCTGCACTCCACCGGAGACCGTCGCCACGGTGGATGCGGGCGCGCACATGCTGGTCGCCATGCCGCTGTGGGAGGTACCCGAGCCGCACCGGCTCCTCGTTTCCAGCGGGCTGGCCACCATGGGCTACGCGCTGCCGGCCGCCATCGCCGCCGCGCTGTGCGCGCCGCAGGTGCCGGTGGTGGCCTTCACCGGCGACGGCGGCCTGGGCATGACGCTGGCCGAGATAGAGACGGCCGTCCGGTTGTCCCTGCGGGTCATCGTGATCGTTTTCAACGACGCCGCACTCAGCCTGATCAAGCTCAAGCAGAAACCGGCCGGGCAAGGCGGCGACGAAGCGGTCAGCTACCGCCCGGTCTCTTTCGCGGCCGCCGCGACCGCGATGGGCGCCGCGGGCGCCGCGGTGACCACCGAGCGGGACCTGGCCACGGCGGTGGCGGCCGCCCTGCGCCGACCCGGTCCCACCGTGATCGACGCCAGCGTCGATCCGGCCGGCTATCTGGCTGTCATGGACCTCAGCCGGGGCCAGGCCGGCCGTAGATCCGGGCCCGGTATCAGCCGGGCGCTTGGAGTGTCCTGTCCCTTAGCCGCCTTCCCCGGCAGCGCTAGCGCGAAGGAGCGTGCGCAGTGACCATTACCGTGGCGAAGTTCAAAGACGTCGCCGAAGGCACCCAGCCCGGTCAGTTCATGATCGGCGAGCGGGAGCCGGTGACGAGCCTGGCCGACCTCGACCCGATCTATAAGCGGCTGCTCGACGAGCCGGTGACCGCCATCGTCGCGGTAACGGGCTCAGATGGCCAGCCCAACTTGACCCCGGTGTGGTTCGACTACGAGGGCGACACCGTTCTGCTGAACCTGGCGACCCACCGCAAGAAGGTGGCCTGGCTGCGCCAGGTGCCGAACGCCACCTTCCTGCTGATGAACCCGGAAAACGCCTACCACTGGCTCAGCCTGAAGACGGTGGTCAGGCGGGAGGTCTCCGAAGACGATCCGGTGGAGGGCCGCCGGGTCACCGACCAGCTTGACCGGATCTGGGTGAAGTACACCGGCAACGAGCCGCCCTATGCCCTGCGCGACCCCTCGATGGACGAGCGGCGGGTCCTGTTCGAGCTCGAGGTGGTGAAGGTGGCCACGTTCGGGCGGCCGTAGCCCCCGGGAAGGACCACAGCCGGTGCCCGGAATGCCCCGCGTCGTCGTCATGGGCGGATCGGTGGGCGGCCTGACCGCCGCGCTCGTACTCCGCGACATCGGCTGCGACGTCCGGGTCTTCGAGCGATCGTCGGCGGCGCTGCAGGCCCGCGGTGCGGGTATCGCCGCCCTCGACGCCACCCTGCGCTACCTGACCGAGCGGGGCGGCCGGCAGCGGGCCGACGTGTGCTCCGCCACCAACTGGATCAGGTTCCTGCGGCCCGACGGCAGCATCCTGCATGAGCAGCGGCACCGTTACCTGTTCTCGTCGTGGAACACCATTTACCGGTCGCTGCTCGAGCTGTTCGATCCCGGCCGCTACCTGCTCGGCAGCGAGGTCACTACCTTCAGCCAGCCCGGTGATTCCGTCCGCGTCACGCTGGCGGATGGCGCCAGCGCCGAAGCTGACCTGCTGGTGTGCGCCGACGGCGTGAGTTCCCTGGCCAGGGCGCGTCTGCTGCCGGACGTCCGGCCGTCTTACTCCGGTTACGTGGCCTGGCGCGGAACGCTGCCCGAGCAGGCGCTGCCCGATGCCACCCGCCGGCTGCTCGGCGACGCGCTCACCTACCAGGTGCTCAAGGACAGCCACATCCTCGTCTATCCCATCCCCGGCGGCGTCCTCGGCGATCGCCTGGTCAATTTCGTCTGGTACGTAAACGTCACCGAAGGCGAGGAGCTTGCGGAGCTGATGACCGGCCGGGACGGCATCCGCCGGGCGGTGTCGCTGCCGCCGGGCGCCGCCAAGGACCAGGCGGTGACCGCCATGCGGCAGGCTGCCTGGGCCGAGCTGGCTCGGCCCATCACCGATGTCGTGACGGGCGTGGGCGAGCCGTTCGTCCAGGTCGTCTACGACATCGCCGTGCCCCGCATGGCGTTCGGGCGGGCCTGCCTGATCGGCGACGCCGCGTTCGCGGTCCGTCCGCACGCGGCCGCGGGCACGGCCAAGGCCGCCGCTGACGGCTGGGCCCTGGCCACCGAACTCGCGTCAGCCGGCGGGGATGTGCCGGCCGCGCTGGCGACCTGGGAACGCCAGCAGGTCGCTCTCGGCCGCACCCTGCTCGCCCGGTGCCGCGATATCGGCGACAGCTCGCAGTTCCATGGCACCTTCAGGCCCGGCGACCAGCGGCTCATCTTCGGACTGCACGGACCGGGAAACTAGCGCGAGCCCACTCGTTCGGCCCGAAATTCCTCCGGGGTCCGGCGCCCAACGGCCCGTTCGGGAGCCAGATTTGCCCCGGCCCGGACGGCGCGGGCCGCTGGTCACATCGGCCGGACTTGATCCGTCAGGAATATGACGGAACGCGCCAGGGAAAATGTGACACAGGGAAAATGTGACTGATGGACGAAGACGACCCGCTGGCCGACCGGTTCGAGGCGAGCCGCCATCGCCTGCAGGCGATGGCCTACCGGATGCTCGGCTCGCTCAGCGACGCCGACGACGCGGTCCAGGAAGCCTGGATTCGCGCCGCTCGCGCCGACGCCAGCGCCGTGGACAACCTCGAGGGATGGTTCACGACCATCGTCGCCCGGGTGTGCCTGGACATGCTGCGCTCGCGCAAGTCGCGGCGCGAGGAGCCGCTGGATCTACAGGACGTGGCGGTGGCCGGCCCTGAGCAAGAAGCGATGCTCGCGGACTCGGTCGGGCTGGCTCTGCTCGTGGTGCTCGACACGCTCACGCCCGCTGAGCGGGTCGCGTTCGTGCTGCATGACACGTTCGGCCTGCCGTTCGGCCAGATCGCGGCGATCACCGGCCGCTCGCCGACCGCGGCCCGCCAGCTGGCCAGCCGCGCCCGCCGCCGGGTCCACGGCACGGCCTCGGTGCCCAGGACCCGGCTGGCCCGGCAGCGTGAGGTGGCCGACGCGTTCCTGGCCGCCTCGCGCGGCGGCGATCTGGGCGCGCTGCTCGCCGTGCTCGACCCCGAGGTGGTGCTGCACGCCGACGCCGCGGCCGTGCCGTCGGGCGCTCCGAGGACGCTCCGCGGCGCGACCGCCGTCGCCAGGGGAGCACGCGCCGCCTCCGGGCGCTCCCAGTACTCCCGCGTGGCCCTGGTCAACGGGACCCCCGGTATCGTGATGGCGCCCCGCGGGCGGCTGCGCGTGGTGCTGGCCTTCACGATCGGTGATCGCACAATCACGCGGATAGACGTGATCGCCGACCCCGCCCGCCTGGAAAAGCTCGACCTGGCCGTGCTCGACGACTGACGAGCCCCAGCAGGGAAGGTGGTCGTGTCCGCGCCCGACATCACGTTCCAGCTGCTGGACGGGCCGCAGGCGGCCGCGCACGCGGACGAACTACAGGTCCTCCACGCCGAGGTCTACGCCGACCCGCCGTACGGGCGGAGCGACGATGCCGCGGTGTTCGCCGACCGCTTCCGGGTCCAGCGCCGCCAGCCCGGCTTCGTCCTCGCTGAGGCCCGCCACGGCGGCTATCTGGTCGGTTACGCGTCCGGGATGCCGCTCCGGCCGTCCACTTCCTGGTGGCGGAACCTGACCACCCCGCTGCCGGCCGACGTCACCACCGAGCACCCTGGCCGCACCTTCGCCGTAGTCGACCTGCTGGTACGCGCGTCATGGCGGCGGCAGGGCATCGCCCAGACCCTGCACGACCTCATCCTGGCGAACCGGCCCGAGGAACGCGCGACGCTCACCGTCCTGCCCGCGGCTACCCCGGCGCAAAACGCCTTCGCCGCATGGGGCTGGCGCAAGGTCGCGCGCACGCGCGATTCCCGTCCCGGCTTGCCCGTAGCCGACGTGCTGGTGACCGCACTCCCGGCGAAGATGTTTGGCAAATGAGCCCAACGCCACGCAAACTGGCTGAATGGAGCTGCTGCAGCGGCAGTCGTCGCTGTCCGAGCTGGCCCGTTTCGCGCAAGAGGCGCGGGACGGCGATGGCCGGCTGGTCCTGGTCGCCGGCGAGGCCGGGGTCGGCAAGACCACGCTGGTGGAACAGCTGCAGCGAGACCTGCCGGACGCCCGCTGGTCGTGGGGAGCCTGCGACGGGCTGTTCACGCCGCGACCGCTCGGCCCTCTCTTCGACCTGGCGGGCCAGCTAGGCGGCGAGCTGCCCGGCCTATGCCAGGCCGGCGCCCCTCGCGAGCAGCTCTTCGGCGCGCTCCTGCGCCGGCTCAGCGCGCCGACCGGACTCGGACTGAATGTCGTCGTCATCGAGGATGTGCACTGGGCCGACGAGGCCACGATCGACCTGCTGCGCTTCCTCGGCCGCCGCCTCAAGGATGTCACGGCGCTCCTGATCGTCACCTACCGAGACGAGGACCCGGGCCACCCGCTGCGTCTCGCGCTCGGCGACCTGGCCGGGGTACGGTCCACCCGCCGGATCACGCTGACGCCGCTGTCCGCGGCGGGCGTGCGGCAGCTGGCCGCCGGGAGCAGCCTCGACCCCGCCGAACTGTACCGGCTGACCGGCGGCAACCCCTTCTTCGTCACCGAACTCCTGGCCGCCGGGATACCGGAGGTTCCGGCCGCGGCCCGCGACGCCGTGCTGGCCCGCGCCGCCCGGCTGAGCGCCCAGGCACGCGAGCTCCTGGACGTCGCGGCGCTGATCGGGACCCGGATCGAGCCGCAGCTGATCGAGGCGACCTCGGTCGGCTCGGCCGCGCTCCTCGACGAGATGCTCGCGTCCGGCCTGATCGTGGAGGACGGCCCGCGGCTTAAGTTCCGCCACGAGATCGCCCGGCTGGCGGCGGAGCAGGCCATCCGGACGCACCGGCGTGGCGCCATCCACGCCCGCATCCTGGCCGCGCTGAGGACGCTCGGCTGCGAGGACGACGCCCGGCTGGCTTTCCACGCGGAAGGGGCGGGTGACGGCGAGGCCGTGCTGCGCTACGCCACCTCGGCCGCCCGGCGGGCGGCGGCCCTGGCCTCGCACCGGGAAGCGGCCGCACAGTTCGAGCGGGCGCTGCGCTTTGCCGCCGGCACGGATCCGGCGACGGCCGCGGCCCTGTACGACGGTCTCGCTTATGAGACTTCGCTGATCGACCGGTGGCAGGACGCCGCCGAGGCCCGCGAGCGCGCCCTTGAGCTGTGGCGGCAAGCCGGCGATGCCCTCCGCGAGGGGGATACGATGCGCCGCCTTTCCCTCACGATGTGGCGGCTTTGCCGCGGCGCCGACGCGCTGGCCGCGGCCGAATCCGCGCTGGCGACGCTGGAGCCGCTCGGGCCCAGCCCCGAACTGGCCTGGGCGATCGCCAACCTGGCTACCCAGCGGATGCGAGAAGGCGAGTTTGGCGTGGCGATCGAACTGGCCCAGTGGGCTCAGTCGATGGCCAAGACGCAGGGTGGGCCCGAGGTGCTCAGCGACGCGCTCAATACTGAGGGCGGCGCGCTTTTCGCCCGAGACCAGGGCGAGGCCGGAGGCGGCAAGCTGCGCGAGGCGCTGCAGATCGCGATCTCCGCGGGCCTGGAGGATCAGGCGGGCCGCGCGTACGCAAACCTCCACTCCAGCTACAGCTGCCTGCGGCGGTTTGCCGAAGCCGACCGGTGGTTCACCGAGGGGATCGCCTACTGCGATGAGCACGACATCACCACGTACAGCACCTGCCTGCGGGGCGAGCGGACCAGCACCCTGGCGATGACCGGGCGGTGGGACGAGTCGGCGGCGCTGAGCCTGTGGCTGCTCGGCCAGGGCCATGCGTCGCCGGTCAACCGGATCAATCCCCTCACGAGCCTGGGCCTGGTCAGGACGCGCCGGGCGGAGGAGGGAGCCTGGCCGTGCCTGGACGAGGCCGCGCACGCCGCCGACGGATCACAGGAGGCACCGTGGATCCTGACGGCCCGGCTGGCCCGGGCCGAAGGCTACTGGCTGGACGGCCAGCCCGACCTCGCGCGGCGCGAGGCCGAGCTCGCCGACGATGTGGCCGGCTGCGGTGATGCCTGGGAGCGCGGGGCGGTCGCGGTCTGGCTGCGCCGGTGCGGCTCCGGCCGGCCGCCGCGAGGCGAGCTGGCCGAACCATGCCAGCGCCAGGTCGAGGGCTACCCGGAGAAGGCCGCTCAGCTGTGGACCGACCTGGGCTGCCGTTACGAGGCGGCGCTGGCCCTGCACGACACGGCGGAGGAGCGACTGCTGCGCGAGGCCCTGACCATCTTCACCGACCTGGGCGCGTCGGCCGCGGCCCGGATCACCCGGCTGAAGATGCGCCAGCTCGGCATCAGGTCGGTCCCGGCTGGCCCGCGGACGGCCACCCGAGCCGATCCACTGGGGCTGACCCAGCGCGAGCGCGAGGTCCTGGAATTGATCTGCGCGGGCCACACCAACGCCGAGATCGCCGCGCGGCTGTACATCTCGGCGAAGACCGTCGATCATCACGTCTCCGCCGTGCTGGCGAAGCTGGGCGCGCCCACCCGCAGCGCCGCCGCGTCACACGCGGCGCGGCTCGGGCTGGCCGGGGCAGTGTAGATAACCGAAGCGCAAATCTAGGGAACGCAGAACACAAATCTGGGTAATCGCTCCCGATCCGGGACGCGGTCGTGCCGCCATACCGTCGCGCTGTAAGCAACGCGGCGATCCGGGCGGGCGCCCGTGATCGCATCCCGAGGAGGGGACTTTCATGGACATCATTAAGAACTTGAGCAGGCTGGGCGCCTTGCTGGCCAGCCTGGGTGTCATCGCGATGGCCTTCGCGGGCGCCGCCTCGGCGTCGACGGCCATGATCCCGGTGCCTGGTCCCCCGGACTCAGGAAGTGGCACGGCCGGAGTCATCGTGGTCCGCACCGTCGCAGGAGGCATGCCCGGCTGGCAGATCGCGGCGATCGCGATCGCGGCCGCGTTCGTCGCGGCCGTCGCGGCGGTGCTGGTCGAGCGAGTCCTCGAGGCACGCCGGCGACCGCTCAGCACGCCGGCCTGACCCCGTCGACCCCGTCGAACCCATCCCGCCCGTACAGAAAGGACCCGGCATGGCCCGGCGCGTGAGCCACCAGCACTCACGCGCCGGGCTATCGGCCACCAGGCGGCCGGCGCGGCCCGGATTCGGTGTCCTTCACGTGTTTGTCGGAGGGCCGTGGCAGGATCAGACCCGGCCCAGACCACGCCAGGGAGTTGCCGCGCCGACATGTTCCACGCTGATCTGCATATTCACTCGAGATTCTCGCGTGCCTGCAGCAAGGACTGCGACATCGAGCACCTG
>Ga0210383_10005034_pt1 | contig 11656 bp, 10 predicted proteins | sample IncBWC14OmetaG_FD_160072 | JGI IMG/M metagenome (GOLD analysis project Ga0210383, IMG submission 160072) | Forest soil microbial communities from Barre Woods Harvard Forest LTER site, Petersham, Massachusetts, United States - Inc-BW-C-14-O ...
AGACGCGCCTGGTGCGGGCAGAAGCCTATGCCGCAATCCGGGGCGGCGGAGCGGTCATTGCGATGTTCTTGTTGCTGCTTTTCTCGATGTTGATCGGCTGGCTGATTGGCGGCCCGGACCGCGACTCCCACCGGGTTTTAGCCACTACTACCGGCATGCGGAGCGTAATTGTGGTGCTCTATGTGGCGCGCTACTGTTTTCCGGGGACGAATGTGTACGCCGTCCCGATTGCCTACGCGTCGCTGATGGTGCCCACCAACTTGATTTTCCATCTGGCGTGTACGGTGTGGAACAAAGTGCGGCCGGCTTCGGTAAGCGCGGGTCCGGGGCGTTTGAGCGCCGGGACGTGATCTTCAAGGATCGGGTTAGAGGAAGCGGGGATCGAGGTATCCGGGACGGGGGCGCGTGTCTAGCGAGTTGGCGGAGAGGAAGGAAGCGCCCGATGTTTGCGGAGCCATGAGGCCCCAGGCTTCGCGGTACTGCTCATAGTGGGCACAGCGGGCTCCGCCGTAGGGGAAGAAGAGCAGAGCCTTCTTTTGGATTTTTTCGACCGGGATTATGTACCAGACGTTAATGGGAACGAGGTAAGCGACGAGGATGTCGATTTCTTTGGAGGTGTATTGGGACTTTTCCTGATTCCCGCATCTTCCGTGCAAGTCGTAGCAGCGTTTGCGATGGTGGCATCCGGACTTGAGCTGAACTCGCCAGAGTCGCTGGCCGGAGTCGAGGATGAAGTCGTAGCGTTCGGTATCGCCCCAAGGCTTAGCGACTCCGAAGCCGAGGCTAGCGGCCTTGTAGAAGAAGGCGAGTTCGGAGAGTTCGCCGCGGCGTTTGGACCAGAGGGGGCCGCGCACCAATGGCATTTTCGTGCCAAAGAGGGCTTCCTCGTCGGCTTGCCGGTCGCGCTCGAGGTTCGCCAAGGCGCTTGCAGTTTGATTGGCCCTACGCTGGTTCCAGGGGGACAGTGGAATTGGATTTACTGACAGGTATGGAACTTCTTTAGGCATTCGCTCGCTCCAAAAAAAAAGGCGCGAGCCGGATTTCCGGTCGCGCCTGCTTATTTTAGTTCTATATCTAGGCTAGCAGATTGGAGGGGGTAAATGGGACATGGTTTTGACATTTATATTTCCGTCCGAATCAGGGGTTTGAGAGAAATTGGGGGCGTTTACCCCCTTGACAAGATTTTTCCCGAAACGGGAATGTAAGGTTTTTTGGGGTGGGTGGGAGGATATGTGAGGGCGAATCGTTCACGCCCAAGTGTAAGTTTGAGGGTCTGGGGCGGTCAGTGGGGGTTTTGAGTGTAATGGCCTGTTTGCGTCATCTGACGAACGGGTCGAACGTTCTAGAGAAAAACTCAGAATTTGAGAATCGGACCAAATGTGATCGCAGGTTGTTGCGCGCGTGATTGTTGAAATAGACTGAGAAGACTGACAACCTACCGATACAGGAGGGAACCATGGCCATCAATAAAGTCTGGCTTATCACCGGCGCAGGCCGCGGCTTGGGCGCGGACATCGCCAAGGCGGCTTTGGCTGGCGGCCATCAAGTCGTTGCGACGGGCCGCAATACTGACAAGGTGGCCAAGACCCTTGGAAAATCCCCCGAACTGCTGATCGCAAAATTGGACATCACCAAAGCTGCCGACGCAGATTCCGCGGTTAAGTCGACCCTTGACCAGTTTGGCCGCTTAGATGTGTTGGTCAATAATGCCGCAAACTTTTATGCAGGATTCTTTGAAGAATTGTCGCCGGAGCAGATGGAGCGGCAGTTGTCGACCAGTCTGGTCGGCCCGATGACCGTAACCCGCGCCGTTCTGCCGATTATGCGCAAGCAGCGTTCAGGGCTCATAATCACGATCTCATCGACCGCCGGACTCATCGGTTTTGAGTTCGGCACTGCCTACTCCGCGTCGAAGTTCGGCCTTGAGGGCTGGATGCAGTCGCTGCAGGCTGAGGTCGAACCGTTTGGCATCAACACGATCACTGTCAATCCAGGCTTCTTCCGCACTGAGCTTCTCACCGAAGAATCTACAAATTTCGCAGAGCGGACCATTGAGGACTATAACGAGCGCAGAGCGAAGCAAATGGAATTTTGGAAAGGCTACAACGGCCAGCAGTCCGGCGACCCGGCCAAACTAGCCCAAGCGTTGATTGCGATCTCCGGTCAGGAAAAGCCGCCCCGGCGTTTTATTGCAGGTGCGGATGCCGTTGACACCGCAGAGCAAGTCGCCGCAACGCTTCGGCAGCAGACTGACGCTAACCGTAAGCTGTCATCTTCCCTCGCTTACGACGATGCGGCATAAGCACGTGCCCGTTTGTCTCACTCGGACAATGACTGACGTAACATCCCGATTTCACTCATTGACCACTGCAACCGGGGATTTGAGTGATATGGCCTGTTTACGGAAGTTACGCGATGCCGAGGCACGGAAGGACATTTGATTTACTGCTAAGATTAAAGGCAGGCGCGCTTCTAGGGGCTGACCTTAAACACAGTTCCACAGCCGACATAGCCGCAGTTTTGTCCCGTCCCACCTTCTTGCGTTGTGCCAAAGAAGCTGCCCGATGCGCCGAGAGTTAAAGGGCTCGTTGGGTATGCACCGTCGGGAGTAAACATAAATTCGTAGAGATGGGTAAATACCCAAGTGCCTCCGGTTGACGGTCGCAATCTGAACATAGTTCCGCTTCCGGTAGATCCTCCTCCGGTCGCAGTACCATAAAGGGTGCCACGAATATCGAGGAGGCCAGCTCTGGGTTCGCCTCCGTCGTTGTTATCGGTGAAACTGTAGAGAACGCGCTCCCTCCACGTGCCGTTTGACTGAGGCGTTAGCCGGAAGATCGTTCCCGATGCAAAATTACCTTCGCCGCCACCTACGGTGGTGCCATACAGGCTACCGTTCCTGTCGAAGATCAATCCAGCCGCCGGTTGAACGCCATCGGATGAAGCTTTAAGTCCAAATCGACGTAGCAAGGTCTCAACCCAAACTCCGTCTTTCCTCGCAGGCGGGGCTAGCTTGAAAACGGTGCCGCATCCCTGTACTGAGTTAGGTGTGCAGTTGTAGCCGCCAAAGTAGGTACTGCCGTAGATTGCTCCTTCACTGTCTAAGACCAGGCCACCGTTCGGATTCGCACCGTCGCCGAATTGCTTCCCTTTATCGATCCCCGCGAAGCCGTGCAACACCTTATCCGACCACTTGTCACCCTGGATCTTCGGCGGGCTCAGCTCAAAGATCGCTCCGCAATACTGATAGTACGGATCGCAGGTTGTGCCCTTGCCGCCGCCGAAGTAAGTTGCTCCGTAGAGGTTGCCTGCGCTGTCGAATACCAAATCGCCGAAGGGCAAGTAGCCGTCCTTGCCGCCTTTGAAGCTATACAGGATGGTATAGGTCCACTTACCGTCTTTGGTCTGCGGCGGCGACAACTGGAACACGGTGCCACAGCCGCCTTTGATGCCTAAGAGCACGCAGTCTCCGTTGCCTCCGTAGGAAGAGGTTCCGTAGATGTTGCCCGAGGCGTCGGCGATCACGCCGCCCGAGGGAAACTCGCCGTCGTTGTGCTGCTTGCCCTGGAAGACATGGAGCACGTTCTCAGTCCAGGGATCTCCGTTTTTCGCCGGTGGAGTGAGTTGATAGATCGTGCCACAGGCCGCCATCGGAGAGCAGTTGGTGTCTCCGCCCTGCTGTGTGGCTCCATAAAGATTGCCTTCTTTGTCGAACACCACCCCGCCTATAGGAACGACTCCATCGGCTCCGCCCTGGAAGCTGTAAAGAACCTTCTCCTTCCACTCCGCCGAGGAGGTCGAAACCGTCGCTAAGACGATCCCGAGCCAGACGAATACACGGATTGGGGACCCAAGGTATTTGTTGAGGGTCATAGGAAAGAAGGATCTCCTGACCTGGGTCTTAGCTAACGACACCGGAAAACGAGGAGCAGCACGGCTTTCGCGATGTTACACCCGAGTGTAGGCGGCGTCCATTCTTTGTCTGCATCGTCAATTGGTGAGAAATCGCGATAGCACTCACCGAGCCGATTCCATCGGGTTAGGGCTTGATTTCAATCGGAGTGCCCACGCGAACAAGCCTCCAGATTTCGTCCATCTCATTGTTGGTCACCGCGATGCATCCGTCCGTCCAATCGTGGAGATGGTGTGCCTTCCCCATCCATGCATACTCCTTGGCGAGCCCGTGCAGCATGATATCGCCTCCGGGACTCACGCCTAATTTCTTGGCGGCTGCGATGTCCTTCGAGTCCGGATACGAGATGTGAAAGGCCTTGTAAAAGTGGCTGTTAGGGTTTCGCGCATCGAGTACGTACGAGCCCTCGGGAGTTCGGTGGTCGCCCTGCCGACGCTTCGGCCCAACGGGTTCTCCCCCCAAAGCGACCTTGTACGAACGCAGCTCTTTTCCTTGTGACAGAAGCACCAGCTTTCGTTCTTTCTTGTAGACGATGACCCGGTCTGCGGCGACGTTGGGATTTTGTACCAACAGGAAGGGCCAAGATATGAACAGGAAGACACTCGCCACAAGAGGTCGCATGGAAGGGGTAATTCTATCCGCAACTGGCGATTGTGGTTGGTTGATTGGCGATAAATCGCGTTTACGCTCATTGACCGGACGCGGTCGGCTGGAGCCCCCGTTTCGCTTCGGTTTTTGACCCTAACCTGAGTCAGGTACATACCGACGCGGCTCCCAGGTTTCCGCCCAAAGAGCGGGCGGGAAGCTGGGGCGCTGAGCGAGGTTAAACCCGGTTCCTCCGGAAAGATGTGACGGTCAACCGCTTTCGCCCATTGCAAAAGGCGCAAGGAACGGGGCACCGGCGTTAATTGGCTTCCAAAGCACGGAATCGCACGCGACAGCAGTGTGCCGAGCCTCTCTCGGGGAACTCCGGGTTCAGGACGCAATCTGAAGCACGATCTTCCCCGGCTTGTGCGGTGCGCCAGCCAGCATTTCATGCGCACAGCGGACATCGCTCAGCGGCATCACGGTTCCGACTCGAGGATTCAGTTGCATGCGATCGATCAAGTTGGAGATGGCGTTCAGCCGTGGCGTCGTTACATCTACATAGAAAAAAACTGAATGAACGTTGGATTGTGCGGGGGCCGGTTCGGCGGATACTACTGAGATCAACATCCCACCCGGTTTCAGTGCACGGACGGCTCTTTCGCGCGCCTCTCCTCCCACCGTATCTAACAAGAGATCGATTGAACCGGTTGAGGCTTCGTACCGTTCCGCGTTGATGTCGATCGCTGTTTCGGCGCCAAGAGTTCGGACATAGTCCGTGTCCTTCGATCGCGCCGCTGCAATGACGTGAAGTCCTGCTGTCGCTGCGAGTTGAACAGCGTACGCGCCGACATTTCCCGCGGCTCCAAGGATCAAAACCATCTGGCCGGACTTGGCTTGCCCATATTCAAACAACATCTGCCACGCGGTGACTGCTACCACCGGCACGGACGCGGCTTCGATGTGGCTCAGGCGTTCTGGCTTGTGCGCAATCATGCCGGCAATGGCCACCGCAAACTCCGCCTGAGCGCCGCAGAATCCGGGATTGGTAACTCCAAAGACTTGGTCGCCCTTGGAGAAACCTGTAACACCCGGACCAACTTCATCCACTACTCCTGACAGATCTGAGCCAAGGGTTAGCGGGGGCGATGGACTGACCTTGCTCTTCCCTTCTCTAATGAGTGCATCCCATGGGCCCACACCGGCGGCGACCACGCGGACAAGCAGTTCACCGGCCGCGGGAACCGGACGAGGCACATCCTCCATCAGGACAACATCGGGGGGGCCAAAATTGTGGATGCGCGCCGCTTTCATGTCGTCGTACTCAAGGCTTCAATCGCTAGTATCGTGAAGCGCGGTGCTGTTCTGTCAATTTGACGAACATCGCGGGATGAGAAGAGCCGCCCAAACATCGGGCGGCATGGTGTTTTGGTTGCGATTCGGGACGGTCTCCAGCGGAATCGAAAACTTACCGCTGCAGGGTGGCGGTGACGACCGTGTTTGCGTCCGTCTCAATAGCAAGCATTTCTTTACCAGAATCGACAATGACGAAGCTGAAATTCAATGCGGACTCGCCTTTGGGCGTTATTGTAAGTGTGCCCTTGCATTTCGCATCGACCGAGTAAGATCCTGTGACTGGTTCCTCAGCGAAGGTGAGAATCGTGCCGTCCTCGCTACCTGCGATGTGTCCGCTGATCACTCCATCTCCGGAAGCGTTAGCACGCAATGCTAACTCGCCGATGAGGATCACTGGACCAGTGAACGGCGCCCCTGCGAGGAACGTCCCCCTCGCTGCGAACCCAAAGTTACCCTTAACGCCGGCATTGGTGCAGGTCGGGAAACCTTGCGCCACCCAGAAACCTCCATTAGTAGCACCGGGGTTTCCGCTAACTGATTGCAACCCGGCGGAAGTGACCACAGCAGAGAAAGGGTGAGTGCTTCCGGCTTTCGTGGTCGTACCTGTGAGGGTGCAGTTTGAAGCGACTTTGTATGTTCCACGAACATGAGCCCCGGTTTCATCCGTTCCTGTAAACTTGCCTGTGGATGGGTCAAGTTTGAACTGGAAGAGGTTGGCCTCGGGCTGACCCGCGGAGCTCGTGCCCTCGCCCAAAGACCCGTAGACGCCACTCACGGATGCGTTTGAACAGTGCGCCCAAGCAGCGGAACTAAGCGCAAAGCTGGCAAGAACAACCGTTAAAGCGATGCGAAACATTTTGGATATCATGGTGCTCTCCTTGCGTTCGTGTATCTAGCCAGGAATTTCCCTCTGGTCCCGAGAACGGCTGGAATTGTCTGATCAATCCCCGTTCGTGTCAATGTAAAACAACTTGCAGCGTTATGGAGGAACGTTGTTCGGAGGGTTATCTCAGGTTTGAGTTACCGGTATCTCTGATACGCGAGGGTCACTCGGAGCGCAACGCTTGCATCACATCGACGCGGGCAGCGCGGGCAGCGGGCAGCACTGACGCGATAACCGCGACCGTCATCAGCAGGAAGGCGGAGACGACCACAGGCAATGCGCCCGGCATCTTCATGTCGAGGAAATATCTTCCCGCCAAACGAGAGAGCGCGAATCCGAATGCCGCGCCTGCAAGGACGCCCGCAGCAGCCATCACGGTGCCTTCGGTGATGACTCCTCTGAGGAGGTGCTGTGGCTGCGAACCAAGGGCGAGCCGGATGCCGAATTCCCGCGTGCGCGCGCTCACCGAAAAAGCCAGCACGCCCGCGACGCCAACTACCGCTATTGCCAACGCGACTGCGGCGAACACGCCAAACACCAGCGAGTTCAATCGGTCCGGCGTGAGCACCTCTGCGCGGATGTCTTCGAGCGTGGCGGCGCGCTCCACGGGTTGATCGGCGGACATGGTGCGAATAACGCGCGTGACCGATGGGACCAGCGCATACGGATTTGCATCCGTGTGAATGAAAAGACGACCACCAAACAACGGACCCTCGTCAAGAGGGCTGTAAATAGTGGCGGTGGGCTCAGGAACGACGTGTTCATCGTCAACATCGGCGGTGACGCCAATGATGCGGTGTGGAGCGAGGAGGCGCGCCTTTTCGAGATCGGTTCCGCCGAAGAATTGCAGCACGGGATCCGTCCAATAGACATGCCGATTGACCGCATCCTGGTTGGGGAACATGCGCTGTGCCAGAGTCTGGCTGACGATAACGACGGGCTCGTCATTTTTATTATTCTGGTCACTACTATTCTGATTATCGAGCGCATTGAAATCGCGGCCGGCAATGATAGGAACGCCAAGCGCCGCAAAAAATCCGGGAGAGATGGTTTGCGACAGCGCCCGCGGATCCTCTACGCCGGCGGCATGAACGTGTCCGTCGGCGGAGAATTGCAGACCAGGAGCGGTGGGGCCGCCGGCATCGCGCCAGGGAACGACATCGCCGAAGGCGGTTTGGCTCACGCCCGGCAGGGCATCAATGCGACGCATCGCTTCCTTGTAGAAATCGACGACTTGCCCCGGCGTCTTACCGTAGGACATGGCAGGAACATCGATAGCGAGGACGTGCTGCGTATCCAGTCCTGTCTGCGCCCTCTGCAGTGCGATCAACGTAGTGATCAACATACTTGCGCCGGCGAGCAGCACGAACGACGCGGCGATCTGTGTCACCGCGAAGATCCGCTGGCGGCGTCTCGTGCTGCCCGTGATCCGTAAACTTCCGCTTGATGGGTTCAGTGTGCCGGAGGGCAGGCGCGGGACAAATGCGAGAATCACCGCGGCGACGATCGCCAGCGCTGCTCCGACCCAAAGCAAGCTCGAGTCGACTCTGAAATCGAGAGCGCGGATGGAGAAGCGCGAGGCGTAGCGGGCCAGAACGGCCACCATCGGCTGCGCGCTCAGGACACCGAGCGCCGCGCCAGCACCGCAGAGCAAAAGGCTTTCGGCCAGCAGCATGCGGCGCAACGCGCCTGTGCTTGCGCCTAGCGCCACGCGGACCGCCAGCTCGCCTTCGCGGCGAACCGTCCGTGCCAGAATCAGGTTGGCGACGTTACAACACGCGATGATGAAGACCAGCGCTGACGCGGCCAGAAGCACCAGCAGCACGGTCCGGGCGCCGGACGTGATCTGGTCGCGAAGCAGCTTAATCCCGATCTGGAAGTCCGCTTCCCGGGAATACGCTTCGGGATGGTCCTTCTTCATCGCTGAGTAGGCGGAACGCAACTCGGCGCGAGCCTGATCGACGGTGACTCCGGGAGCCAGACGGCCGAAAAGCTCAGTCATGCGATGGATGCGGCCGGTGACCATGGTTGCGGAAAGATGGTGCGGGCTGGTGACGATGTTGGAAATAATTTCAGTATCTTGCGGATAGGGGACGCAAGGTTCGAGGACGCCAATGACGGTTGCAGTACGATCACCGAGGCTACCCAGGCGAACGGTCTTGCCGATGACCGAAGGATCCTTGTGAAGAGCGTTTGTCCAGAAACGGTAGGTGAGAACGACGACGCCGGCAGCTTTAGGACCGTCGTCTTCAGGTCCGATGAGGCGACCGAGCACGGGATGAAGCCCCATCACATCGAAATACGTGCCGCCGACAACGCCACCTTGAATGGAACGAGGCTCACCGAGACCGATCATGGTGAAGTTCATGGCAGAGAAATCGCCAAAGGCGCTCACGGTTTTCACGCTCGCACGCAAATCCTCCAGCTCGGGTACGGAAAACGCAGTGTTTTCGTCGCCGATGCCGGGAGCGCTTTGCCGGACATAGATCAGCCGGTCTTCGCCGCGATTGACCAGAGGCTTGAGCAGCACTCCGCGTACCAGGGTGAAAATGGCGGCGTTCGCGCCGATGCCGAGCGCCAGCGTGAGGATCACGGCGATTGCCAGCCCCGGAGTCCGGACTAGCGAGTGAGCTGCAACTCTCAGATCGCGAAGAAAAGACATGATTTTCTCCCTCTCCTGCAACGGTCTTGGTGCGGGCCGGTTGCCCTGCCTTCACTCTATAGTCGAACGGCCGAACCGGAATTCGACAAATCATCCAAGAGATTTTGCTTCTTACGGAGGGTGGGCGACATCTCCCATCCGCGAAGTATCCCTCAAATGGGCTGGTTATAAGCATCACACTTGCCAAATATTAAGCGCAACATTCTACACGACCTAATATGCGACAGATTAGTCCGGCACTGTCCGTTTCAGGACACCGATATTGCAAATTCGGACACTAAGCGCAGCCCAGCACCCGAACAGGATTGTTCTCATTCAATTCGCGGGTTGCCGGCAAAAAGGAAGTTATCCAGCGGCCGACCGGCAGGCAATTGTCTCGAATCGCCGATAAATCTCGATTACGCTCGTTGACCCCGCAACCGGGGATTTTGAGTGAAATGGCCTGGTTACGGCAGTTGACCGAACCAGACTCCGCGAAACCCTTGCGCCAAACAAAAGACCTCTTTCAGTGGATTGCTAAGCGGGTGTACACTTCCGCAGAACCGGGCCGAGATCAAGCATCCCCTGCCTGATTGCCCGGCCATTCTCCGACGGAGGTACCCATTCGTGCGGAAAACATTGACGTCTATCATTCTGGCGACAGCGGCAATGCTCCTATTCAGCGGGACGACGGCGCGTGCACAAACTTTCACCACACTTTACAACTTTACCGGCGGCCCGGACGGGGGTGGTCCGCATGCGGGCGTAATTCAGGATGCAGCTGGCAACCTCTATGGGAACACCTTCTACGGTGGCGATCGGAAGTGCGCTGCGGGCGGATGCGGCGTGGTTTTCAAGATGAATAGCGCCGGCAAGGAAACCGTGGTCCATACCTTCTCCGGACGTGACGACGCATGGCAGCCCTCCATACCGCTGGTACGGAGCAAGGCTGGAGACCTCTACGGTACCGCCGAAAATGGAGCATATGGCGCTATCTTCAAGATCGACACTGCGGGAAACGAGATGCTGCTGTACAGCTTTAACGATGGATCCGGCGGCTGCTCTCCACTCCAAGGCTTAGTCTGGGGAGAATCCAATACCTTGGTCGGCACTACCGAAGAATGTGGCTCTTCCAACTACGGGACAATATTCAGGGTTGACAGTGCTGGCAACCTTACCGTTCTCCACAGCTTCGCTGGCTACCCGACAGACGCCGGGAGCCCGTTCTATGGACATCTTACTCCGGATAAGCTTGGCAACCTCTATGGCGTAACCGTGTACGGGGGCTCGTCGAAAGAATGCACCCCTGAGGGCTGCGGAGCGTTGTACAAGCTGAGCAGGAACGGAACGCTTACCGTTCTGCACAGTTTCGCCGGGGGGACGTCCGACGGCTGCTACCCCATGGGGTCCGTAGTGCAGGACAAGGCCGGAAACCTGTATGGGACCACCAACCAATGCGGTTCCCAAAGCGGCGGGATTATATGGAAGGTGAGTAAAAAGGGCAAGGAGGCCGTCTTGCACAACTTTGCAGGGAGCCCGTCGGACGGTGTCTATCCATTGGCGGGCGTGACTCGCGACTCGAGGGGCAATCTGTACGGAGTTACCTATGACGGCGGCTCTGGCAACAATTGCGGCATTGGCGTGGGCTGCGGAACGTTATACCGGTTAAGTGCGACCGGCAGGTTCACACTTCTTCACAGTTTCGACTTGAACGACGGCGCCTATCCCTTAGGCGAAGTGCTGCGGACAAAACGGGCGCTTTTCGGCACTACCAAATACGGGGGCAAACATTACAGCGGGACAGTGTGGAAGTACACGCCATGAGCTTTTGCACCTAGTGAGCAGCGGTTCCCACAGGTCCAGCTTCTAGACAAACAGGAACAGGCCAGCTCTCCGCAACTGCTGTTAAATCTCAATTACGCTCATTGAGGGTTTTGAGGCGCTATGGCCTGTCATCGTCACCTTGGACAGGGTGAGGCGTTGTTCTGGTGGTGGTTATCGAAACTTAATCCGTTTTGTTTCAGATCGAACGTCCATACCGGCGCGTCCGTTTCGCTGCTAGGAACAAACTCGACACCGACCACCCCGACCTGCATATGCAAGGCTGCGGCCTTTGCTTTCAGAATAAATCCTCGCAGTTCATCGGGGTTGATTCCGTAGGAAAACGCGGATCGAGTTTCTCCCGGCTTTAGTAGCAGCATGTCGATCCGACTCGTGATAACCCATGGGACGACAGAAGAAGAGCCACAGCTTGTCGGAACCTCGATCACCCAGGCTA
>Ga0210383_10005035_pt1 | contig 11655 bp, 10 predicted proteins | sample IncBWC14OmetaG_FD_160072 | JGI IMG/M metagenome (GOLD analysis project Ga0210383, IMG submission 160072) | Forest soil microbial communities from Barre Woods Harvard Forest LTER site, Petersham, Massachusetts, United States - Inc-BW-C-14-O ...
GAAAGAGCTGCGCAAAGCGGGATTGCACGTAGGCGTTTCGGCTTCGCCCCTTCTGCCAGGGATCACCGATGCAGACGGCGAACTGGAGAGCGTGGCCGCCGCGGCGAAAGAAGCCGGTGCCGAATGGTTCTGGTCAGGCGTGCTGTTCCTGATGCCGGCCTCAGCGAAGCAATTTCTGCCGTTCATCGAGGAAAAATTCCCGCGCCTCGCCAAACAATATCGCGAGTGGTACACAAAAAACGGCTACGCCCCGGAAGAGTATCGCAAGAAAGCTTCGGAGCGGGTCGCGCGCATCCGCCAGAGATTTGGTTTTGCATCCCGCCCGTGGGAAGGCGACCGGCCAGCCGCTCCGCAAGCTCAGCTATCACTCGGTTGGGACGCCGCCGCTGTCAGCGTGGAAGTACAGGGGATGCGTTCTTGCTCGGCTGGGTGAGCGGATGTGCCGTGGTATCTCCGGCGGTGTCGGGTAATTCTCGCGAGTTAACGAACTTCAGGCCGGTAGGGTAGGACGAAAGAATCTTCAGCTCACGAGTTTCAGACTGATATTCGGGTTGCTCTGGATTCAGATTTAAGGCAATCGGGTTCAGCGTTTTGGAATCGCGAAGAGTGAAACGCAGGCTGGCTCCGCCTGGATAAGAGGAATCCTTGTTATCCGCGCTGAAGTCAGGAATATCCACGCGAAAATTGCCGTCCAAGTCGGGTGTTGTTGTGGCCACCTGAAATTCGGTTACGGGTCCGTCTGCGATGCCAAAGAAGCGGCTGGCCCAGAATGCCACGTAGTGCACGTGTAACTCCACGTTTTCGTGGCGCATCAGGTCTCGCGGGATTTGACCGTCAATCCTGATTTGGGAGAGTGGTTCGCAGTCGAATCTCACTTTTGGATCACGCGTTTGCGTCAGGTCGAGTTCAAGGAGCTGAACCTTACAGCCCGGAGCATAAACGAGAATTTTGATCGAATTTGCAGGGTTGCCTTCTGCTGAGGCATCGATTTCGTATTCTGTCTGGTTCGGCTTTACTTCGACTGGCCCGCCATATCCCCCGAAAGAACCAGTCATAAAATAATGGATCTGAACGGTTTCGGATGGAATGTCAGCGGGGAGAGATAGGGAAACGCTGGGTGGGCCGGCTGGATTCTGTCTCGGGTGCATTCGGGAAAAATGCGCTGGGACAGCTAGCAGGAGGATGGCAACGAGGCAACGATTCATCGGATCTTCCGCTCGAACCGAAAACTTAGCGGCAACAAGGATTAGAACAGAAAGTCACGCGGCGGGAAAGATGCTTCAGGGCACGATGATGCGAGGTTCTTCGCGCTTTAGTTCATGGGCGCCGGGGAATTGGCCGCGGAGGAATTCGAGGAAGCGGCGGGAGCGGGGGCGTCCGTTGGCGCGGAGGAGGCCCATCCGATAGAGAAAGACGAGGAGTTGGAAAATGTCGGAGTCTTTGGGGCGGCCTTGGGGAGTTTGTTCAGAGGATTGTTTGGTTTTGTTTAGGAATGCGGTGAGAGCGTCGTATAGGCCTCGCTGGATGGGCGGGACTGGCGGTTGTTCGTAGACGATGCCGGCGGCGAGTGTCTTGTAGGATTCGGCCAGAGATTGCAGCGCAGCTAGAACGTCAGGGTCGGTCGCGGCGGGCTGCGAAGCGCAGAATTTGGCGATTGTGAAAGCGATGGTGGAAAGTAGTTGCGGATGGATACGGACGAGATCCGGGGCTAGGCGGACATCAAGCAACCGTGTGTCGGCGGGGAGTTGGCGTGGATGCTGCTCTTCGTAGCGATGCGCGGCGAGGAGATAGGCGCAGTCGGGCGGACAGTCGAGGGTGACTTCGCGCTCGGTGCCGCAGCAGACGGGGCAGATAGCTTCGGCCTTGGCGGGACAGAAGCGGCCGGGTTTGCGTTTTTGACAGATCGGGCAGGACAAAAAGTTCCCCTGAATATTTTCGTGAAACGAAATTACGAATTATAAGTTCGGTTGGTTACAAGAGCCATTGATCATTCGGCGCGAAATGAATCTGTCGCACCTCCGGCGCTTCCCATTTCTGAATCTTGACCTAGCGCTCACGCGCTGGGCTAAGTTCTGCCGCGCCTCTGGCGCTGAATTCACCCGCAACTCAAGAATCTCGCGACTCGTTGCGTGAGTCGCGAAAGCAGGATATCACGCCATGATGACTTTGTTCTGGAAGCGGCGGGCGGCGATGACCAGGAGCATCGTGCCCATGAAGAAGAGCGCTACAGCGTCGGTCCAGAGATGTACCCAGCCCGCGCCGCGAAGAATGATGCCGCGGGTGATGTCGATGAAATAGGTGGCGGGCACGAAGTAGCTGAGAACGTAGAAGAACTTGGGCATGGTTTCACGCGGGAATATATAACCAGAGAAAAAGATGCTGGGGAGGATCGTCAGGAAAGCGAGTTGCATGGCTTCGGCCTGGGAATTGGCTTTGCTGGAAATCAGGATGCCCAGCGAGAGCGAGACGAAGATGTAGGGCAGAGAAAGCAGCGCGAGAAGAATAACGCTGCCGTGAATGGGCACGCTGAAAATGAAACGCATGAAAGTGAGGATCATGCAGAGCTCGAAGAAACCGATCATCAGGTAGGGAAGCAGTTTGCCGAGGAGCAGGCCCATGGGGCGGACTGGGGTGACGAAAAGTTGTTCGAGCGTGCCGCGCTCTTTTTCACGGACGATGGAAAACGCGGTGAGAAACGTGGTGACATTGAGAAGAAGAATCGCGGTCAGGCCGGGAAGAAAAAAATTGGGCGAGCGCGAATCCGGATTGAAGAGAATTTTGGGCCGCATGTCTACTGCGAACGGGGCGTCGCTGTTGGCGAGGACGCGGCGGAGCGATTCGTCGAGGCCGATGGCGGTGGTGACGTTGATGGCCTGGCCGGCGACGGAGGAATCGGAGCCGTCGATCAGTACAAGCACCTGTGCGCTCATCTGGTGAAGGAGTTTGTCCGAATAGTCCACCGGGATTTTGATCCCCACGCGGCATTTGCCGGAGACGATGGCGTCGGTGAGGTCGTGATCCGTCTCCACGAAACGCACCAGGTGAAACGTATCGGAATTGCGTAGGCGATCGAGAAGCTCGCGGCTTTCGCGGTGGCCATCGGCGTTGTAAACGACGGTGTTGATCTGGCGGATGTTGGTGTCGATGCCAAATCCCAGCAAGAACATCTGCAGCAAAGGAATGATCAGAGAGAAAAAAAGCGTCCCGAAGTCCCGGCGCACGTGCAGCGCTTCCTTGTAAAAAACGGCGCTGAAACCGCGGAAGGGGTTAATCACGGGTGGCCTCGGTTTCAGACTGATGTTTGTAGGTGAGTTCGACAAACACGTCTTCAAGGGAAGGCGCAAGCGGGCGGATTTCCGCGACGACGATGTTTTGCTTCAGCAATTGTGCGCGGAGGTGTTCGAGATCGAGTGTATCGTCGATCAGCGCGTGGATGGACTGTCCGAAAATCGTAGCGCTGCGGATGCCCGGAATGGTGCGTGCGACGCGCAGGGCGCGGGTTACTTCGGGCGTGGTGATTTCGACGCGATAGGTCCCGGCTGGTTGCACCTCGGGCAGTTCGCGGAGCTTGTCCGGCGTGCCGTCGGCGATGAGCTTGCCGTAATAAATGTAGGCAACGTGGCTGCAACGCTCGGCTTCGTCCATGTAGTGGGTGGTAACGAAAAACGTGATGCCGTGGGCGGATAGTTCGAAGAGCAGATCCCACAACTGACGGCGCGCGACGGGATCGATTCCCGCCGTTGGCTCATCGAGAAAAATGAGTTTTGGTTCGTGCAGCATGGCGCAGCCCAGGGCCAGGCGCTGCTTCCAGCCGCCGGAAAGCTGTGCGGAGAGGCGATTCAGGTATGGGCCGAGGCCGTTGAGCTGGATGATGTCGTCCATACGTTGGCGGAGTCGATCGTGGGAGAGGCCGTAGATGCGGCCGTAGAACGTGAGATTTTCGGTAACGGTCAGGTCTGAATACAAACTGAAATTCTGCGACATGTAACCGATATTCTCGCGTACCGTTTCCGGGTCTTTTCTTACGTCGATACCCAAAACCGAGGCTTCACCGCCCGATAGTGGCAGCAATCCGGTGAGCATCTTAATGACTGTGGTTTTACCGCTGCCGTTCGGGCCGAGAAATCCGAAGATTTCGCCTTTCTGCACGCGGAAGCTGACATCGTTCACGGCGGTGAAATTACCGAAGCGGCGCACAAGATTTTGCGCGGTGATGGCGGGTTGCTCGAGATCAGCCACGGCTCAGCTCCCCGGCGCCAGCGCGACGTCCGCCGCCATACCGGCGCGCACTTGGTGCGACGTGTCATCAATGCGTACCTTCACGCCAAATACCTGGTGCGCGCGCTCCTCGACGGTTTGCACATTGCGTGGCAGAAACTCCGCCTGCTGATTAATCTGCTCCACGGCGCCGTTGAAGACCTGATTGGGGAAAGAGTCCACGCGAATCTGGGCTTTCTGGCCGAGATGCACGCGGCCGATCTGTGTTTCGGGAATGTAAATGCGGACGTAGATTTGATCGCGTTCCAGAAGCGTGGCCACAGGGGTGTTCGGGGCGATCAGGTCGCCGGGGCGAACATCGAGCACTTCTATGGAGGCGGCCGCCGGCGCAAGGACCTGGCGTTCGCGAAAGCGAGCTTCGTCGTAAGCCAGCGCAGCTTTGGCGGCGGAGACGTCTTCGACACGGTTGCCATTTTCGAGCTTTTCGAGAGTAGCCTTGGTTTGGAGATAGTGGGCTTCAGCCGCGGCAATTTCCTCTGCGCGATAGCCGCGATGAAACTGGTCAAGCTTTTGCTGGAAATTCGACTGTTGCGCCAGTGCCATTTTCCAGTTGGCATCGGCGGTATCGCGCTGCTGCTTGGAGACGAGATCTTTCTCGGCCAACGCATCGTAGCGCTGGGCATCCAGGCGGGCGCGGAGTTCATCCGCGTTGGCGCGGTCGAGGTCGGCTTGCGCAGCGGAGATGTCCTCCTGGCGGTAGCCGTTCTTTCGCTGGTCGAATTCGGCTTTTGCTTGTGCCGCGGCGGCGCGAGCCTCGGCAATTTCCTCCGGGCGATAGCCCCGTTGGGACTTTTCCGCAGCGGCGCGGGATTGTCCTAGCGATGCGGCAAGCTCTTTTTCGTCGAAAGTAATCAGCACCTGGCCGGCTTCGACAGGGTCGCCCTCGCGAACGAGAACCTTGTCAATCCGGCCTCCGATTTTGGAGCCGACGCGAATGTTGCGAGCTTCCACAGTTCCGGAGCCGTGAAGAGAAGCGTCGCGATGGAGCATGCCGGAGGTGTACACGGCCAACGCAACAAGTGCGGCGACGACGAGAATGGGAATGAGAAATTTGCGATTCATAAATTCAATCTCCAACGGAAGCTAAAGGACTGCTGAATCCGGAGACGGCGTGACGCGTGGGGCGAGTCCCGACCAGAGCACCTTGAATGAGTCTTCCATGCGCGAAAGCAGCGTGCTGTCGGCGTGGAGAGTCCAGATAAGCAGTGTGCCGAAAATGGTTTGTCGAAAAACGTGCGCGATCACTTCCGGTGGCAGATCGTTGCGGATTTCCCCGCGGCTCTGGCCGATGCGGATCATTTCGGTGTGAATGGCGATTACGCGGTTCTGGAGATTCAGCATTGGTTCACGAACCGACGAATCGGTGAGAAATGCCTGCAGAAGAATGCGGACGATGGCCGGATTGCGCATGGGCTCCTGCGTCATCCGCGCGCCAAGCGAACGCATGAAAACGGGAACAGGCACATTTGCGGAACGCATTTCTTCGAACGCGGCCTTCAGCTTTGCAAGTTGCATTTCTCCGAAAGCGAGGAGGATGTGCTCCTTGCTGGGGAAATAATTGAAAAAAGTGCCCTTGCCGAGATCGGCGGCGTTGGTGATGTCCTCGACAGTGGTCTCGGCGAAGCCCTTGTGGGCGAAGAGTTCCATGGCGGCGCGGAAGAGGCGTTCGCGGCGCTCGAAAGACTGGCGTTCACGGCGATTGGGAGAAAGTGTGGGGGTAGCGGATTGCATAAAATGACCTTCAGACATAAATGACTATAGGTCATATTTGTGAAAAATACAAGAAAAAAGGCCCCGGGGTACCTGCGAGGCCTTCAGTTAAAGCATGAGATGAGTTTAAGTTAGCGCTAGATTTCCTTACCCGAGGAAAGATTCTTGGGTGATTTCTTGTTGAGATAAGAGATAAACTTCTGCGCTGAAGGCGGTACCGGCACAGCGCCTTTGAAGACGATGTCTTTCGGGGGGACCTTCTTCTTGTATAGATTTTCGTTGGCGCTGCCATCCGGACGAACTGTGGAACCGGCCAACGAGATACCTGCGAACAGGCCTCGGGCCCGCGAATAAGAAAGAATTTCCGCGCGCAGGGTCACGTCGGTTGAAGCCTCTGCGTTGCGGCCTTTGGGGCCGGCAGCGGCGGAGGCGTCGGCGCCGAGCTTCACCTTAGAACTGAGCACAGCGTTTGCACCGCGGCCGTTCATGATCAGAAGGACGAAGTCTGTGGCCTGGCCGCCGATCTGCAGTCCGAAGCTGCCGCCTTCAAGAGCCATCATTGTGGGAGCACTCCACGGACCGTTGAAGTGTTCGCCGCTGCGGCAAGTCATGGCGCCGCGTCCGTAGCTGGCGCCAACCACAAAGGCGGCTTTGACAACGGAGGGATAGACGATGATGCAGTCGGATTTGTCGATCAGGTCCTGCGGGATGTCGTCGGGGATATCCATGATTTCCTGAATCACCACGCCGCAGTTTTCCAGGCGTCCATTTTCCTTGCTGTCGTCGGCGAGCAGCGGCGGGCAAACAAACGAAGCCGCCAGCAAATACGAAAGAATCTTTTTCATTCGAATCCACCTTTTCAGAATAGTGTTTCCAAGCAGTGATTGAGCCCCAATTGATGAAACCTTACGGGCGGCGGAAATTGCGGGGCGTGGCTGGATGTGGCGATGCGCCCTGCTCTTGCTCCTCGCGACGCTGCGGGAGGAAGCGCCCACTGACTTTCGACTATACTTTCAGTTCATGGGGATTGCCAAGAGCCGAATTGCACGGAGTGTGGCGCGAACTGCGTTTTGCGCGCTAACCGGACTGTCCTTGGTGCCTATTGCGGTCGCACAAGAGAAGGGCTCGCAGGAAAAAATGAGCCTGGCCGCGGCGCGATTTGCCGCGCGTGTGGAGAGTTTGCTGGGCGCGGCGCCGGTGGACAAAGGGGAGTGGGGACTGCTGGTGGTGGATGCGGAGACGGGCGCGACGCTCTACGAGAAGAACGCGAACGATTATTTCCTGCCGGCATCGAACATGAAACTGTTGACGACGGCGCTGGCGCTGGACACGCTGGGGCCGGAATACAAGTTCCGCACCACCGTGGAAACGAACGGCACACTGGGGCCGGATGGAAAATTATCTGGGGATTTGATTCTGGTGGGGCGCGGCGATCCCAATTTGTCGAACCGCAAATTTCCCTACGAGACGAAAGAAGAGTTCGAAGGGCCCCCCGAGAAGGCGCTGGCGGAGCTTGCCGACGCGATTGCCGCTCGCGGCGTGAAAGAAATTACCGGAGACGTGGCCGGCGACGACAGCTATTTCCCGCGCGAGCGCTATCCTGACGGCTGGGAAATCGACGACATGGTGTGGGAGTACGGCGCCGCGATTTCCGCAATTATTGTGAACGACAACACGGTGACGCTTACCCTGACCCCGGCGAATGCCAGCGGCACAGTGGCGGCGGTGGTTGAGCCCGCAACCCGGGAATTCGTCGTAAAGAACGAAGTGATTACGATCGGCGCGAAAGAGAAACCGGATTTGCGGCTGACGCGCGATCCAGGCGGGGACAACGTGGTTGTGAGCGGAGTGATGCCGGCCGGCAGTGCTCCGCGCAAGCTGGTGCTGGCGATTCAGGAGCCGGCGCTACAAGCGGCGAAGCTGCTGGCGCAATTGCTGAAGGATCGTGGAATCAGAATTGACGGCGGCGTACGCGCGCAGCACGAGCCGGACCCTGGAGAAGCGGCGCGTACGGTGCTGGCCGAGCACCTGTCAGTTCCTCTGAAAGACTCAGTCAAGCTGGTAAACAAGATCAGCCAGAACCTTCACACCGAAGTGCTGCTGCGAACGGCTGCCCGGCAACAGGGGCGCTGGGCTACGCCGGAAGATTTGCAGAAGTTTCCTGCCTCGTTTTATGCGAAGGCGGGAATTGCGGAAGGCGATGTGATCCAGACGGACGGCTCCGGACTATCGCGGCACGATCTGGTAACGCCGCGGGCATTTGTTGCTTTGCTCGGCTACGCGCAGAAGCAGCCGTGGTTCCCCGCCTTCTTGGCGTCGCTGCCGGTGGCGGGCGCGGACGGCACGCTGAATGAGAGGATGAAAGAGCCGCCGCTGGCAGGAAAGATTCATGCGAAGACTGGTTCGGTGACGCACGTGCGAACGCTTTCCGGATACGCGGAAACGCCTGGCGGCAGGAAACTGATTTTTTCGTTCCTGAGCAACAATCAAGGTGCGAAGAATCATGAAGTGCACACGGCGATTGATGGGGTGTGCCTGGCGATGGTGGAGGAGTTTGATGAAAAGCGTGAAAGAACGAAGCAGGGAATCAACGAAGTGATGAAGTAAAGAAAAAACGGGGAAAGAGTGCGCGATGGGGGCTGAGAAAATTGTTACGGTGTTTGGGAGTTCGCGGCCGAAGGCGGGCGATGCGGAGTATGAAGAGGCGCGTGAACTGGGAAAATTGCTGGCACAGAGAGGGCTTGCGGTGTGCAGCGGCGGATTTGGCGGAGTGATGGAAGGCGTTTCGCGCGGGGCGAAAGAAAGCGGTGGAAAGACCTACGGTGTCACTGCGGAGTTTTTCAAGCGCAAGGCGAATTCGTGGGTGGATACGGAAGTACGCATGGAGACGTGGGATGAGCGGCTGTTCGAGCTGATCCGCCTGGCGGACGGATTTGCGGTTTGCAAGGGTGGGACGGGAACACTCGTGGAACTTGCGGTGGTGTGGGAAATGTTGAACAAATCGGTGATCGCGGGAAAGCCGATCGCGGTGGTGGGTGACTTCTGGCAGCCGATTCTGGATCGAGTGCGTGAGGTAGAGCAGGGGCCGCGGCCTTCGACGGAAAATTCCGTATGGGGCGAGGCGAATGGGAACCTGGTGTACACCGCTCCAACGACAGAGGAGGCGGCGCGGTATTTGGCTGAGAGGTTGGGAATGTAAGAGAGGGATTTAACACAGAGTTCACAGAGAGAAGAACACAGAGGACACGGAGAAGAATGTCGCGGTCGGCGCAAGATGTGCTGGAGTTCGACAAGCTGCGGGAGTTACTGCGGCTCCGGACGACGTGTGCGCCGGGGAAGCGTGTGATTGATGCGCTGGAAGTGAGCGTGAACCGCGCGGCGCTGGAAAGTGCATTTGCTCTAATTCGAGAAGCGCGGGAGTGGCTGCGGCTCGGGCGCGAGTTGGGATTTGGCGCGCTGGCGGATCCAGAAACATGGATGGCGCGGTTGGAAGCGCCCGGGGTCGGGTTGGAAGCGAAAGAATTCCTTGACGCGGGATCGCTGCTCGAAACGGCCGGCTGGCTGAAGCAGCAGTTCCGGGAGGATGCGGAAAAATTCCCGCTACTGGCTGCCCGTGCGGCGTCGCTCGGCGATTTTCGGGATTTGCAGGCGGCGATCCGGCGATGCGTGTTGCCGAACGGCGAGATCAGCGATGACGCATCGAGCGCGCTGCGGCGGATTCGCGCCAGCATCCAGCAGACGCGCGACGCGATCCAGAAAACCTTGCGGCAGATCTTGCGGTCGCGGCAGGTAGAGAGCGGCGAAGATTATGTGACCCTGCGCAACGACCGGTTCGTGATTCCTGTTCGCTCGGAGCAGCGCCGGAATGTGCCGGGCGTAGTGCACGGCGCGAGCGGAACCGGGCAGACGGTGTTCGTGGAGCCGTTTGAAACGGTAGAGACGAACAACCAGTTGGTGCAATTGGCGGAAGATGAGGCGGCGGAAATTTTCCGCATATTGAAAGAGCTCACAGATCGCTTGCGCGCGATGAGCGGCCCATTACAAGCTTCCGTGGATACGATTGCGGAGCTCGACAGCGTGTTTGCGCGAGCGCGATTCGCGCGGGATTTCGATGCGTGTGTGCCGGAGTTTGCGGAGACGACAGAGTTGCGACTGGACGCGGCGCGGCATCCCGTGCTCGAAGATAAATTACGGAAAGAGAATCGCGCGATTGTGCCGCTGTCGCTGGCGCTGGGCGGCGAGGAGCGCTTGCTGGTGATCAGCGGGCCAAACACCGGCGGAAAAACCGTGGCGCTGAAGACCACGGGGATTGCGGCGCTTTCGGCGCAGGCTGGAATTCCCGTGGCGGCGCAGTTGGCGACATTGCCGCTGTTTGACCGCCTGCTGGTGGATATCGGCGACGAGCAGTCGATCGCGGCGGACCTTTCGACGTTTTCAGCACACATGTTGAATCTGAAGGCGATGCTGGCTGAGGCGACGCCGAAGTCGCTGGTGCTGGTGGACGAAATGGGCACGGGCACGGCTCCCGAGGAGGGAGCGGCGCTGGCCGTTGCGCTGCTCGAGGAATTTCGCAAGAAGAATTGCATCGTGCTGGCCACGACGCACCACGACAGGTTGAAGACGTACGCTTCGAAAACGCCGGGGATTGTGAATGCAGCCGTCGAATTCGACGAGGTGCATCTGCGGCCGACCTACCGGCTGATGGTGGGTGTGCCGGGAGGATCGAGCGGCATCGCGATTGCGCAGCGGCTCGGATTGGCTGCGGAGATCATCGAGCACGCGCGTTCGCTGATGACGCCGGAAGCGCACGAAGCAGCGGACCTGATCGCGTATCTGCACCGTAGCCGCGACGAACTGGACCGCATGCAGAAGCAGATGGCCGAGGAGCGGCACGCGCTGGAGGCGGAGCGACAGAAGCTGCGTTCGGACTGGGTAGATCGGCAAAAGCAGCGGATCGCGGAACTGGAAAAGCAATTTGCGGAGATGCAGAAACGTTTCGAAGATAACGTAGCGAGCGTGGTTGCTGCGGTGAAGGATCGGGAACTGCGTGCACAGGTGGAGAAAACCTCGCGGCGGAAATTGCAGGACGTGCGCGGCGAGGCGAAGGATGAGTTGAACGCCGCCGTGGTGCAGACGATTTCAGAATCGCAGCAGGATTTGGGGATACGCCTCGAAACGCTCGATAAGATCAGCGTTGAAAGTTTGCAGCCAGGCGTGAAAGTGCGGGTCAGGGGATTCAGCAAGCCGGTGATTTTGCGCCGCGTGGAAGGCTCGACGGCGGAGATCGAAGCCGGGCCACTGAGGATGAAGATTGCGGTGGAAGAGATTACCGGGGTGGAAGGCGAGGCTAAGGGCAAGGCAGCGATTCAGCCGCCGAAGCGGGAAAACATTACGGTGAGTTCACAGTCGAGCGAAGGCGGCGCGACGGGCGAGATCAACGTGATCGGATTGACGGTGGAGCAAGCGAGCGAGAAAGTGGACAAATTTCTGGATGAAGCGGCCTTGGCGAATCAGATGAAGGTCAGAATTATCCATGGCCACGGAACCGGGGCGTTGCGCAGAGGGCTTGGGGAGTTTTTGAAGGCGCATCCATTGGTGGATCACGCGGAGTTTGAATCGGAAGAGCACGGCGGAAAAGCGATCACGGTGGTGGAGTTGAAAACGTAG